>Ga0187777_10000430_pt1 | contig 29565 bp, 25 predicted proteins | sample 1015_Q2_SP5_10_M_FD_132416 | JGI IMG/M metagenome (GOLD analysis project Ga0187777, IMG submission 132416) | Tropical peat soil microbial communities from peatlands in Department of Meta, Colombia - 1015_Q2_SP5_10_MG | ecosystem: Environmental > Terrestrial > Soil > Wetlands > Peat | place... | reverse complement strand
TGCGGGAACATCGAACAGAATCGATCCCACTTGGGCTGCCGCTACTTTGAATCGGGACGAGGCGTTCATGCTGAGCCTCCGCTGCTTTTGATTCGACATTGTACTTCCCGCGGGCAAAGAAAAAGGGCACGGCCGAAGCCGTGCCCGGATGGGTTCCTGCCCTTTCTACGGACAGGGCATTGCCTTACAGACAACGCACGGACTGCTGATGGGGCGGTGTTCGCACAAGGCCGGTATAGGAGCCTGACAGACCCCATTGCCATTGACCGGCTTGGGCGCCGCGGCCACGAACTGTTCTTCTTCGGTCGAGCCGGTGAGCGCCGTGGTGGACGCCATCCCCTGTCCGACCACCTGGGTGATCTGGTCGAAGTACCCGGTGCCGACGAAGCGCTGGTGCTTGACCGCGTCGTAGCCCTGCTCGTAACGTGCGAACTCGCGCTCCTGCAGCTCGGAGTAGGCCGCCATGCCGCGTTCGCGATAAGCCCCGGCCAGCTCGAACATGCCCAGATTGAGCGAGTGGAAGCCGGCCAGGGTAACGAACTGGAACTTGTAACCCATGGCTGCCAGCTCGGGTTGGAAGCGGGCGATGGTGGCCTCGTCCAGCTTGCGCCGCCAGTTGAACGAGGGCGAGCAGTTGTAGCCCAGGATCTTGTTGGGGAACTTGCTCAGGATGCCCTCGGCGAAGATCTCCGCTTCCTCCAGGTTGGGCTCGGAAGTCTCGCACCAGAGCATGTCCACGTAAGGCGCATAGGCGAGGCCGCGGGCAATGGCCGCGTCCAGGCCGCCGCGGTAGCGGTAGAAGCCTTCCGAGGTGCGCTCGCCGGTGATGAACTCGTGGTCGCGCGGGTCGCCGTTGGAGGTGATCAGGCGCGCGCCATTAGCGTCGGTGCGGGCCATCACCAGCGTCGGGACATCGAGGATATCGGTGGCGAAGCGGGCCGCGACCAGCTTCTGGATGTTCTCCCCAGTGGTTACCAGAACCTTGCCGCCGAGGTGGCCGCACTTCTTGGCCGAGGAAAGCTGGTCCTCAAAGTGGACGCAGGCGGCGCCCGCCTCGATCATCTGCTTCATTAGCTCGAAGGCGTTGAGCGGGCCGCCAAAGCCGGCTTCGGCATCGGCGACGAGCGGAGCGAACCAGTGGATGTGGTTCTGCCCTTCCGAATGATGGATCTGGTCGGCGCGCATCAGCGCCTGGTTCAGTCTCCGGCACAGATTGGGACAGCTATCGGACGGATAGAGGCTCTGGTCGGGATACATCTGGCCGGCGTCGTTGGTGTCAGCCGCCACCTGCCAGCCGCTCACGTAGATAGCCTTCAGTCCCGCCTTTACCATCTGGATGGCCTGGTTGCCGGTCACCGCGCCCAGGCACGGTACGTAGGATTCTGTGTGTAAGAGGTGCCACAGGCGCTCGGCACCCATGCGGGACAGGCTGTGTTCCACGTGTACGGTCCCCCGCATCCGGACGATGTCTTCAGCGGTGTAGGGCCGCTCGGCCCCGGCCCAGCGCGGATTGCTGGCCCAGTCTTTCTTGATCATTGCGGCTGTTTTGGCTGGTACTGACATGCTGCTTCTCCAATGGCCAGGATGGTCACACCCCTAGCGCGGGATGATACTGAGCAGCTCAATGGCCAAAAAGATGATTTTATGTAAATTAATATTTGCTTTGGAATGAATTACTTAATAACTTGCTATCCACTGCGTCAATGTGACGAGGCATAAAATGACGAAAAAATCGTCACAGTGACGAACCGGACCAGATTTCGTCACGGGTGATCCCCAGCTTGCGAATGCGGGAATTCAGAGTTGTGCGCTTGAGTCCGAGGCGAGCAGCAGCGCCGGTCGGTCCGGCAATGACGCCACGCGCTTCCTTTAAGGCTTGGATGATCTGCTCGCGCTCACTAGCCTCCGAGGCCGAGCGCGGCTCGGCGGCTGACCGCGAAGCCGCATCGGAAACCGGGGGGCGCAGCTCGGCTAGCGGCAGGATCAGGGTTTCGCTCTCGGAAAGGATGACTGCCCGCTCGATGAAGTTCTCCAGTTCGCGGATGTTCCCCGGCCAGGGCCAGCGCGTCAATGCCTCGATCGCCTCGGCGGGCACGCGTTCGATGTGCTTGCCGTTCTCGGCGGCATGCTTGTGCAGGAAGTATTGCACCAGCAGCGGGATGTCGGAGGCGCGCTCGCGCAGCGGCGGCACCTGGATGGGAAAGACGTTGAGCCGGTAGAAGAGGTCGCTGCGAAACTGGCGGGCTGCAACCATCTGCGACAGGTCGCGATTGGTGGCGGCGATCAGACGCACATCGATGTGGAGCGTGCGCGTGCTGCCCAGGCGCTCGAATTCCTTCTCCTGCAGCGCGCGCAGCAGCTTGGGCTGCAGCTCCAGCGGGATGTCACCGACTTCGTCGAGGAAGAGCGTGCCCTTGCTGGCCAGCTCCAGGCGGCCAATCTTCTGCGAGATGGCGCCGGTGAACGCGCCCCTCTCGTGGCCGAACAGTTCGCTTTCCAAAAGGCCGGTGGGGATGGCGGCGCAATTGAGCTTGACGAAGGTGCGTTCGCGGCGGCTGCTCAGGTTGTGGATAGCGCGCGCGATGAGCTCCTTGCCGGTCCCAGTCTCGCCGAGAATAAGGACCGTAGAGGTCGTGGGAGCGACCGTCTCTACCTGGCGCAGGATGCGCTTCAGGAGCGGGTGTTCGCCGACAATCTCCTCGAAGTTGTACTCGGTGCGGATCTCGCTTTCGAGGTAGCTCTTCTCCTGCGACAGCTTGCGGTTGAGCACGGCGATCTGGCGGAAGGCGAGGGCATTGTCCACGGCGATAGCCGCCTGGTTGGCCACCTGCGTCAGCAGGTCAAGGTCATCGCGCGAGAAGGCGGACTCGCGTTTGCAGGCGACGCTGAGCACGCCTAGCACGCGGTCGCGATTCACCAGCGGCAGCCAGCAGCCGGAGCGGATTCCCTCCTGCAGCAACTGGCGCGTAAAGCCGGAAGGATAACGCGTCAACTGGCTGAAGAGGTTGTCCACCAGCAAGGGATGGCGAGTGGTGTAGCTGTGTCCCGGGGGCGAGTCCGCCAGAGGAAACGTTGCTCCCTGCTGGATCAGGCCCTTGCCTCCGGGAAAATCGAGGGCATAGACAAGCAAACGCTCCCGGTCGGCCGGCTGCAGCATGAGCGCCGCAAAATCATGACGGATGATTTTGCGCAACAGCACCGAGATGGCGACAAACACCTCTCGGAAGTTACGGTTGGCCACCAGCAGGTTGGTTACGTCCAGCAGCAAACGCAGGCGGTCGCGCTCGCGCTCCAACTCCTGCTGGTGGGAGAGAGACGGCTCCGGCGACGGCAATGGGTCCATGATTGACAAAGGAGAGCACCGCGGACAAATTGTACCTTAGGGCCGCTGCCCGGAAAGCGCGGTTGGGAGGGGCTAACTAGTCCGCTGCCTGTGCCAACTGCTCCACGTCCACGCCGCGCAAGAAGGTCGTGGCCTGCTCGGGCAGGACGGTGTTGATGAACATCCCCGAGCCCAGCTCGAAGCCGGCGACGCGAGTGAGGCGCGGAATAATGCTCAAATACCAGTGGTAGTACTTCACTCCGGCTGTTTCCGCGGGCGCGCTGCGGATGGTGTAGTTGAAATCGGGATTGTCGAGACCAAGGTAGAGTTTGGCCAGCATGGTGCGCAGCACGCGGGCGAGATCGGCAAGCTCGGCGTCGCTCACGTCGCCAAAGCTAGCCATGTGCCGGCGCGGGTAGATGTAGGTGGCAAAGGGCGTGGCCGAGGCAAAAGGCGCAATTACCACGAAATGCTCGCTAGTCAGCACTACGCGCTTATCCTCGCCCAGCTCTTCCTGCATCATTTCACAGAACATGCACTCCCCGAACTCGTCGAAGTGCCGTATGGCCTCGTAAAGGCGCTGGCGCACCTGGGAGGAGATCACCGGCGCGCCGATCATCTGCGAGTGCGGATGCTCCAGGCTGGTGCCAGCCCTAAGCCCGTGGTTCTTGAAGATGGTGATGTGGGCGACTCGCGGGTCCTGGCTTACCGCGCGAAAGCGCTGGCGATAGCACTCCAGGATGGTCTCCACCCGCTCCGGCGGAAGCTGCGCGGTGCTAAGCGCATGGTCGGGAGTTTCGACGATCACGTCATGGATGCCGACTCCGTTAACCGTCCGCCGAAAGCGCTCAATCTTCCATTCCGGTTCGCCCACGCGGCTCAGCGCGGCGAACTTGTTCGGAACCACGCGTACCGTCCAGTGGCCGTCGGGGTGCGCAAAGCGCATGACCTCCGGCGGCGCCAGGTGCTCGTTGCCGGGACAGAACGGACAGGTTTCAGCATAATGCGGGAGCGGCGCGCGCGCCTCGCGCTTCACGCGCATCTCTTCCGGGCGCTTGGCGCGCTCGGTGGCCATGATCACCCACTCTTTGGTGAAGCGGTTCTGGCGCAGCTCCGGCACGGTGGGGCAGCATAGCAGAATGCGGAACCTGGTGGTTTACGAATCCGTAAAAAAACGCCGAATAATGTTCCACTTTGGCCTGGCGCAAGTTTTGTCGCACGAAGACTACTGTTAAAATCGAAAGAATTTATGGACAGAAAGACCCCTGTAGGAATCCTTGGCGCCACCGGGCTGGTGGGGCAGCGGTTCATCCAGCTGCTGGACGACCATCCCTGGTTCGAGGTGGCATGGGTCGCGGCCTCGGAACGCTCGGCCGGCCAGACATACGCGGAGGCTGCGCGCTGGAAACTGCGCACGCCCATTCCGGAGCGCGTGGCCAAGATGGAGGTGTCGGCGGCCGAGCCTGCGGGAGCGCCCAAGGTGATCTTTGCCTCGCTCGACGCGGGTATCGCAAAAGAGATGGAGCCGCGCTTCGCCGAGGCGGGCTGCGCCGTGATCTCCAACTCCAGCGCCTTTCGCATGCACAAGGATGTGCCGCTGGTGATTCCCGAGGTGAATCCCGGCCACCTGAAGCTGGTGGAATGCCAGCCCTGGCGGCGGAAGTCGGGCGGGTTCATCGTCACCAACTCCAACTGCTCGGCGCTGGGACTCGTACTGGCGCTGGCGCCACTGCAACAGCAGTTCGGTCTCGAACAGGTGTTTGCGGTCACCATGCAGGCGGTCAGCGGCGCCGGTTATCCGGGCGTGGCCTCGCTGGACATTCTGGGCAACGTGATTCCCTACATCGCCAAGGAGGAAGAGAAGATGGAGGAGGAAGCGCCCAAGATGTTGGGACGGCTGAATGGCTCGTCGATTGATCCTGCGCCCTTCCGCATCAGCGTGCAATGCAACCGCGTCGCCGTGGAGGACGGACACACCGAGTCGGTCTCGGTGAAGCTGGGAAGGGGGGCAAAGCCGGAAGAGGTAATCGAAGCTTGGCGAGGATTCTCCGGCAAACCGCAGGAGCTGAAGCTGCCGGACGCCCCCGAGCACCCCATCATGTACGACACCGCGCTCGACCGCCCCCAGCCGCGGCTTGATGCCGAACGCGGCCGCGGCATGTCGGTCAGCGTGGGCCGGTTGCGTCCGTGCAACCTCCTGGACTGGAAGTTCACCGTGCTCTCGCACAACACTATCCGCGGGGCCGCGGGCGCGGCACTGCTGAACGCCGAACTGCTCAAGGCGCAGGGATACCTGGGTTGACCGGCGAGCGTCTCCCATGATTGTGATGAAATTCGGCGGCACGTCGGTGGAGGACGCGCCCGCCATCGACCGCGCGGCCTGCATCGTGCGCGAGCGGCTCTCGGAGAAACCCGTAGTCGTGGTGAGCGCGCTGGCCAGGGTCACCGACCAGCTTCTGGCCATGGCGCGCGCCGCCGGCGCCGGCGACCGCGAGAAGGCCATCGAACTCTCCCGTGCTTTGCGCGAGCGGCATTACACCGTGGCCGGCGAGCTGTTGGGGACCGGCGTCTTCACCCAGTTCCATTCCGAGCTGGAAGCGGAGTTCGACTGCCTCGACGAACTGCTGCGTGGCCTCGCCGCAGTGGGCGAACTCACCCCGCGCTCCTGCGACAACGTGGCCTCGTTTGGCGAGCGTATTTCCAGCAAGATCGTCGCCGCCGCTTTTGCCGGCCGTGGAATCCCGGCGCGTTTGGTGGATTCCCGGGAATGCATCCTCACCGACAGCCGTTACACCCACGCCATTCCCATCTTTGACGAGACCAACGACCGCACGCTGGCGCGGCTGAAACCGCTGCTGGATGTGGGGAAAGTGCCGGTGATGGGAGGCTTCATCGCTGCGAATGCCGACGGCGCCACCACCACACTCGGCCGCGGGGGCTCCGATTTCACGGCGGCCATTGTGGGCGCGGCGCTGGGCGCGGATCGCATCGAAATTTGGACTGATGTAGACGGCATGATGACGACCGACCCGAATCTGTGCTCGAACGCGCGCCGGATCAAAGTCATCAGCTTCGATGAGGCGGCGGAACTGGCCTACTTCGGCGCCAAGGTGCTGCATCCGGCAACGCTGGTGCCTGCTCTCGACAAGAACATTTCGGTGCAGGTGCTGAATTCACGCAATCCGAAGAATGAGGGCACGCGCATCACGGCCCGCGCTCCCGGCTGTACGAACACCTTCAAGGCCATCGCCGCCAAGAAACGGATCACCGTGGTGGACGTGGTCTCGGCGCGCATGCTGATGGCGCACGGCTTCCTCAAATCCATCTTCGACGTTTTCGACCGGCACCGCTGCCCGGTGGATGTAGTGTCGACCTCGGAGGTCAGCGTCTCTTTGACCGTGGATTCGAACGAGGCCATCCCGGCCATCGCCGCCGATTTGGAAAAGCTGGCCTATGTGAAATATGAGGGCAGGAAGGCGATCGTCTGCCTGGTGGGCGAAAACATCCGCGGTACGCCCGGCATCGCCGCCAAGGTGTTCACCGCCATCTCCGACATCAACGTGCGCATGATTTCCCAGGGCGCTTCCGAGATCAATATCACCTTCGTGATCGAGGAAGACGATGTGCCGGAAGCGGTTCGCCGGCTACACGAAATCTTCTTCAGCGAACTGGACCCCAGCGTGTTTGCGTAGGTCTTCCCAAACTAGGCAATTTTCCATTGATGGGGCCGCACAGGTGGAATACAATCCCGCGACCCGGGGGTGTCTTCACAAACTGGAGTCTGCCCGCGCCAACTGTAAGGCAGGTTTCTTGTCATCTGTTAGCTAGCTCCCTGCGTGAGAGGGGAGGTGTCCATGCCGAGCCCATTGTCAGGCTGGTTACCACCCACGATCTGTCTTCGCTTCAAACCGTTTGCTCGGTGGCTGTGGAAACACACGAAGACCGGACTCGCGTTCTTAGCGTCATGGGTGCTGATCCTCTCCCTGACCGAGAATGGCATACAGGCGCAATCGGCCACCTTGGTAACCGGAAACGGACGGATCAACGTGACCGGCAATCCAAGCCCTGCCACGCACGCCCGGCGAGAGTGGGCGCCGCCGGACATCGACCAGGCGGTGCCACCCGTCGAACCGGGCGTTCCCTGTTTTCTGCCCAAGATACTGAGCGAGGTCGGTGCGCGCGCCGAGGAGCTTCGGGAGAACCTGCAGCAATTCAGCGCCAACGAGCGCATCGAGCACGTCAAAGTCGACAAGCACGGAAATCGACATGCCCGCCAGTCAGCCGCTTTCACCTACGTGGCTCAAATCCATAACGTATCGCCTGGGGCTATGGAAATCGATGAGTACCGGAATGGCAGTGTGTCGCAGTCCTTCCCTGCCGATTTGGCGACCACGGGCACGGCAGCGCACGCTCTGATCTTCCATCCCGATGTGATCGAGGACTTCAGCGTAACCTGCGAAGGGCTGGGCAGCGTGCGTGGACAATCCGCCTGGCAATTGCATTTCGCGCAACGCGCAAACCGGCCGCCTCGTTTCCGCCAATACCGCACGCCCAGGGGCTGGTTCAACGTAGAGCTGAAAGGACGCGCCTGGATCTCCGCCGACAGGTATCAGGTGATGCGCATGGAGACGGACCTAGCTAAGCCGATTCCGGAGATCCGACTGCTCGAGGACCACGTTGTGATTGACTACCGTCCGGTGGAATTTCCCAGTCACCGTCTCCAGCTCTGGTTGCCGGAAACGATGGACATTTACATGGATTTTCTGGACCATCGCTCCCACCGGCGACACAGCTTCAGTGACTTTCGGTTGTTCGCCGTGGACGTCGCGCAGAAGATCGAGGAGCCCAAAGAGGCTGCGGCCCCTTCCCCGAGATAGATCTCGATTCCACCGTGTTCGCGTAAGCGTTCGTCGACCATTTATTATGACTATAGTATGATTAAATGGTCATTTTTGGCAGGAGAACGCCCGTGCGGGAAGTTGCGATTTCCGAATTCAAGGCAAAGTGCCTGGCGCTGCTCGAACAGGTGCGCAGAACCAAGCGGCCGATCCGGGTGACACGGTTCGGAAAGCCGGTTGCCGAGGTCGTGCCCCCGTCGCCGTCGGCAGCAGCATCCGACTGGCTGGGGTCGATGAGCGACACGACCGAGATTCTGGGAGACATCGTGTCACCGATCGTCAATCAAAGCGACATTGAGGCATTGCACGATTGAGACTGCTGCTCGACACTCACATCTGGCTGTGGAGCCTGGCGGAGCCAGCCCGGCTGGCGCCTCGCCTCCGCCGAGAACTGAAGGACATATCCAATGAGTTGTGGTTGTCTCCGGTGAGCACGTGGGAGGCCTTGCTGCTCCACAGCAAGGGCAGGATCCACTTACACGGAGATCTAGACGTGTGGCTAGGCCGCGCCACCGCACATGTCCGCGAGGCTCCGCTCACCCACGAGATTGTGCTGGCGGCACACCAGTTGCCGCTTGTGACTCAAGACCCAGCCGACCGCTTTCTGGCGGCTACCGCCCAGGTGCTCGGGCTGACTCTGGCTACGGCGGATGAGCGATTGCTGGGGCTGGGCGACATCGCGACCTTGGCGAATCGCTGAGCTTTCGTGCCGCTTCCCTATTGGTTGTATCGTTTCTTGTAGAACTCCAATTGTTGTTGGATCTGTTCCGGCGTAAGTCCTTTCGTCCACTTGTGGTAGTCGGAAGCCATGATCTCGGCGGTCACTCCTGGCATCAAGCTCTCGGCTTCGGGAACAAATTCCATGTAGAACGTCTTCGCCACCTCGTAGAAGCCGTGCCACTGGGTGTAGTCCGGCCCCATCATGGCCGTGCCCATGCGCGCGCGGCGGCCCTGGTGGTGCCACAGTTCATAGTAGGTCCATTCGATCTTCTCATCGAACGGGGTCCGTGTCAGCTTGCCCGCGGCATAGAGCTTGTCCATGACGGCCTTGGCCGGCTTGGCGAACTTCTCGTTGTAAAGATCGACGGTACCGTCGTACTGCTTGTAGAAGTTTTCGATCCAGCCGCTGGCGTGGCAGTTGGAGCAGACGTCCTGCATGGCCGAGCGTCGCATCTCCCAATGTTCCAGCTTGAAGCTGACGGCCGGGCGCAGCGTCCAACTGATGCGGTCGCCGACGTCATGTGTCACCGGCTGGTGGCTGGTAGCGCTCATGTGGCAGGTGGCGCAGGTAGGCGCAGCCGAATAGTCCCTTCCGACAATCCACGATTTTGAGTCCAGGTTCATCTTGGCCACGTTGGCACGGAACTGGATGCCGTGCTTGGACTCGTTGTAGATCTCGATCTGGGGATGGTCTGGGCCCATGTGGCACTTACCGCAGTTTTCCGGCTGGCGCGCCTGGGCGGAGCTGAAGCTGTGCCGCCCGTGACAGGCGGCGCAGGTGCCCTTGCTGCCGTCAGGATTCACGCGCCCGATGCCGCTGTTGGGCCAGGTGGTGTAGTCGAACTTTCCCTCCCCTTGATACTTGACCTCGCTGCCGTGGCACTGCCGGCAGCCGTTCGCGGCGGCCGGGCCGCCCTCCACGATCTCACCCAGCCGGTTGTCGAGTGACCCGATGAACTGTGCCGCCCCGGCGTGCCGGCTTTTTTCAAACTGCTCCACTTCAGCCTTGTGGCAACGCTCGCAATAAAATGGCGTGACGATCACGGCGATTTTCTGCCCGTAATGATCGAAAGCGGCGGGATCGCCCGAATTGGCGCGGTGGCAGCCGTAGCAGTCCACCTTCTGGCGTGCGTGCGCGCTGCCTCGCCATTGCTCGACGATCCCAGGCGTGCTGTCAGAGTGGCAGGCCAGACACTGCTGGCCTTCTTTGGATACTTCCACCCCGGACAGAGCCTTGGTTTTCTGCGGAGCCAGGCTCGTCTTCTGCGCCAGAGCCGCGCTCGAACTCAGGATGACAAAGAACACCAGGACATGTCGCATCGAACCGCCTCCTTGGCACGAGCAAAAAGCATCGTGAAAAGATACACGCGGCAAGCAAGAAAAATCCAACTTACTATCGGATACCCATCCAAGCGAGTTCAATGACTTATGTCACAGCGGGACGGACGTTAAGGCCAGGCTGGGGAAGATGATTTTTTTCTTCGCCCACGGCATGGCGGGGCAATCCGTGAGTTACATTATTGCGCCATGAACCTGCTGCTTCTGGGCAAAGGCAAGACCGGTTCGCTGGTGGGCGAGGTGGCCCGGGAGCGCGGACACCAGGTGCGAGCCCTCAGTAGCCGCGATAATCCTGGCGGCGCCGCGTTAGTGCGCGAAAAGCTCCAGGAGGTAGACGTGGTGATCGATTTCACCACGCCCAGAGCGGCGCTGGAAAATATCGCTGCTTGCACCCGCGCGGGCGCCACCATGCTCGTCGGCACCACCGGCTGGTATGGCGAGCTGCCGCGAATCCGGGAGCTGGTGGAGCAGAGCGGCATCGGATTTCTCTACGCCTCGAACTTCTCCGTGGGCGTCAACGTCTTTTTCGACGTCGCGCAAGCGGCCGCAGCGGCGCTCGAGCAGGGGTACACAGGCGCGATCGAAGAGCGTCACCACGCGCAGAAGAAGGACAAGCCTTCGGGAACGGCGGTGGTGCTGCAGAAGATAATGAAGGAGAAAAGCGGGGCCGAGCTGGAAATCACCTCGGTCCGCGAAGGCGATATCGTGGGCACGCACATCATCACCCTGCGCTCCCCTGCCGACACCATCACGCTGGCCCATGAGGCCCACTCCCGACGCGGCTTTGCCGAGGGCGCGGTGCGCGCCGCCGAATGGCTGGCCGGCAAGAAGGGCTTCTTCGATTTCAAGGATGTCTGGCGCCGAATGTAGAAGCCACCGACCATCCGAAACCGATCACCCGGCTTCTCCGCCCATTGCTTCCCGCGCCGGTCCTCGCCAAAACCCGCGAGCCGCCAGCGGCATCTAACTCTCAAGGGGAGTCCATTTGCGAGGTAAAAGTTATGAAACTCAGATGCACGTTCTACGCAGCCCTCGCCTTGCTGTTTTCAGCCGCGTCCCTCGCGGTCGTGGCCCAGGAAAGCCCCTCCTCGACCGGAGTCCCCGTACGCTTGCTGGTCACTGTGGAAGCTCGTCATGGTTCCGGCGTGCCGGTGATCAACCGCGAGGATGTAATTGTGCACCAGGGACGGGACCGCGCTAAGGTTACGGACTGGGTCCCGGCGCAAGGCGATCATGCTGAGCTGGAGCTGGTAATCCTGATCGATGATTCTTCGGGCAGCAGCCTTGGTACGCAACTGGAGGACATCCGCCAGTTTATTTTTGCGCAACCGGCAACGGCTAGGATTGGCGTCGCCTACATGCAGAACGGAACGGCGAAGGTAATTCAGGACTTGACCAGCGACCACGCCCAAGTGGCCAAGGCCTTGCGTCTTCCGCTGGGAATTGCCGGCGTCAATGCCAGCCCGTATTTTTCTCTCGGCGATTTAATTAAGCGCTGGCCCGAGGGCACCGCCCGCCGCGAAGTACTGGTGATCTCGGACGGCATCGATCGCTATTGGGGCAGCGGCCCGGGCGACCCTTACGTCGAGTCGGTGATCGAGCAGGCCCAACGTGCGGGGATCGTAGTGTTCGCGATCTATGCACCTGGTATGGGGCACTTCGGCCACAGTTATTTCCGGACCTGGTGGGGCCAGATCTACCTCTCCCAGGTGGCCGACGAAACTGGCGGTGAATCCTATTACCTCGATTTTCACGGTCCTGCCGTGGCTTTCACCCCCTACTTGGAAAATCTGGCGCAACGCCTCACCCACCAGTTCTGGCTCACTTTCCTGGCAAAGCCTGAAAGGAAGGCCGGAATGCAACGGGTGAAGCTCACGACCGAGGTACCGAATGCAGAACTGGTGAGCGCCGACAAGGTCTACGTCCCGGCTGTACCCTAAGGGGCCAGGGTCGCCCGCAGAGCCACATGTGGCCGGCCCTCGAACCATAGAAGTAAACCAGCCAGCGCCTGGTTCCGTTCTGATACCTCCGTAACTTGTAGAAACCACACCAGAAGGAATAATCGAGCTTGCCCCGATGAAGATCAGCCGGGACAAGCTCGTGGTGTGGAGTGCGCTGCTGCTGGCCGTGGCGCAGACCGTTGCGGCGTTTGTGGCACCGCGTAGCTACGGCCTCACCGTCTTTGGCGACCTCGTCCAGACCTCGCTGCTGGTGATTGGAACGGCGGCCATGTACCGCAACGCCACCCGGTCCCGCGGACGGGTCTGCTTCTTCTGGGGTCTGATGGCCGCCGGCTTTGCCCTGTGGACCGCCTCACAACTGATGTGGACGTACTATGAAGTGTTGGCTAGGCAGGAGGTCCCCAACCCATTCCTGGGTGACGTCGTGGTTTTCATCCACCTTGTGCCCATGATGGGGGCCCTGACCCTGCAACTGCAGGCGGCGCAGGACAAGCGCTCGCTGCAGTTGGGATCGCTGGACGTGGTACTGCTGCTGTTCTGGTGGCTGTATCTCTATGTATTCACGGTCATCCCTTGGCAGTACGTGAGCTTCGATGTTACCCGCTATGGCAACAGCTTCATCACTCTCTATCTGGCCGAGCACCTGCTGTTTCTGGCGGGGCTGGGAATCCTCTGGCTGAAGACGCGGGACTCCTGGCGCATGCTATATGGCAGCCTGATGGGTGCCGCGCTGCTCTACGGTTTCGGCTTCTACGCCGCTGACATTGCCATTGCCCTGCAGCGCTATTACACCGGTAGCGCCTACGACATCCCGTTGGTCGCGTCTATGGCTGCGTTTGTGTGGGTGGGCGTGGCCGGGGGACAGATCAAAGCCTCGGAACAGGAGCCGTCGAAGACGACGCCCAGCCCATGGCCGGGACGGCTGGCCATGCTGGCCATCCTTTCCATGCCCGTGCTGGCGCTGGTGCAGGAGTTCCGCAGCGATGCCCCTCCCAGCGTGCGGCACTTCCGCCTGCTGGTGTCGCTGGTCGCCATCCTGCTGCTGGGCGCGCTAGTGTTCGTAAAACAGCATCTGCTGACCCGGCAACTGGCGGTGCTGCTGGAGCGCTCGGAAGAATCCCTGGAGAGCCACAAGCGCCTGCAGAAGCAACTGCTGCAGTCGGAGAAGCTGGCCTCGCTGGGCCAGTTGGTCGCCGGCGCGGCGCACGAGATCAACAATCCCCTGACCGCCATCCTGGGATTCTCCGAGATGCTCGCCCTGGAAAAGAACATGAGTCCTACGCAGGAAGACTTTGTGGAGAAGATCCGGCGGCAGGCCCAGCGCACCAAGGAACTTGTGTCGAATCTGCTGGATTTCGCGCGTCAGGCGCCGGGACAAAAAACCAGGGTGGATGTAAATGCAGTGATACAGACCGTGCTCAAGCTCAGCGAGACGCGCATGCAGCGGCGGCAGGTCCGGGTCGAGCTGGATCTGGGATTGCGGCTGCCCAGCGTCGCCGCGGACAAGAACCAGCTCCTGCAGGTCTTCCTTCACCTCTCGCGCAACGCCGTGGACGCCATGGAGCCGAAAGGCGGCGGGGTGTTGCGCATCGTGACCCGCGCCGAAGAAGACGAAGTCGTCGTCGAATTCTCCGATACCGGTGTGGGGCTGAAAGACCCCGAGCGCGTGTTCGATCCCTTCTACACAACCAAGGGCGTGCAGGGCACGGGGTTGGGATTGAGCGCCGCCTATGGCATCGTGCAGGACCACCACGGCAAGATCACCTGTTACAACCGTCCCGAGGGCGGCGCCACTTTTGAAGTCCGGCTGCGCGCCGTGCCCAGCGAAAAGGCCGTCTTACCCACCCCTCCGGCTGCGGGCGTCGAGTCGGGCGCATAACTGGCTCAGGGGGCATCGGCGTGGGGTGGAACGAGTCTGCTCCCTCGTCGCCAGCGGTAGCGAGTTTCAATCTCTATAGCTCAACATCATCCGCCGCCTAGGATTGATAGAACGTGGCCATTTGCATCACCCAGGGTCCGGAGGAGGTCAAACTGGCCGTCGCGCTGTAGCTGCCCGCAGTGCTCACCACCATGTCCTCCGCTATATTCCCGTCCGGCGACGTGATCACGCGTGAGGTGAATCCGTTGCCCGGCCCTTGGGTCGTAGTGGCCACCGTGTTGGCGCCAAAGATCAACTCGTTGGGCTGGGTGGTGGTGGCAGAACCGCTGCTGGACGTGTCGCTGTTGCCGCTTGCTTCGGCGGTTACATCCAGTGCGTCCGCTCCTGAGTACTCCAACACCCGGATGTCGGGAAATTGAACCGTGTTGTCAAAGGTCACCGTGACCATGTTGCTGCCGCGCTTGATGTTGGAGGCATAGTAGATGGACTGACTCAGGCCGGTACCCTGCGTCGGCCCCACGGCGCGCAAGTAAGTATTGAGCTGGCTGTCGGTGACTGAGGTGACAGCGGAGGTCGCATCGTTCCAGCCCACCACCACGATGTTCAGGTTCCCGGCCGTCTGTGGCTCCGGATAGGTGACCGAAACCGTGGACTGCGGCGACTGCGGTGTGTTTGCCGCCACCTGCACGAAGGCGATTGGCTCGGGCGCGACTGGGGTGATTGGGGTTAGACCGAGTAGCACGTCGCAGCCCACAAACTGCAGGAGAGCAAGTACGGCCAAAAGAAGGACTGGCGCCAGCAGCACAAATGGATCAATCATTTCGCACTCTCCTCCGGAGCCTGGCCCGTTCACCACGGCTGCTCCGTTCAGTTCTCCCTTGTTTTGGACAGCACCCGATCATGTTCTTCCCTCACCTTGAACTGGCAGCTCCTGGCGCGGAGGGGGTCTTACCTGGCTGGCCGGCAACACGGCCGTAGCGGATGCCCGTGACCAAACCGGAAGCGTCAAGGAAGACAATCGTAGGCCAGAGGCTCACACCGTAAGCCGAGGAGATTTCTCGCTGCGGGTCGGTGACGATGATGGCCGTCAGACCATTTTCAAGGGCCGCCCTGCGCGCAACGTCGGCGGCCTCACCGTCATTGATTGCCAGCACCACCGGCGCCTGGGTTCCAGCTTTGGAGCTGGCCTGTTGCAGATCGCGGACCGCATCGATGCTGGGCTGCGATGAGCTCCTCCAGAAAACCAGGGTCACCGTGCGCCCCGCCAGCTTGCGCAGCGGCAGCTCCCGCCCAGGTGCGAATTCAAAGAGAAGGTTCGGCGACGGCTGCCCGATTCTTATGCTCGACCCCAGCATGCTCAGGCTCACCGGCCCGACTGCAGCCAGGGATTTCTTAAGCGCCGCGATCAGCGAATTGCTGTCGATCTGCCCTTCCTGCTGCCACACTACCCCGCCTTGGGGCCCGACGATCAGGGTCAACGGCCGTTTCGTAGTTGTAACCTTGAAGAGCTTCTCCCAGGCGCCGCCCTGGTCGTCGGCATAGGTGATGCCGGGGACGTAAGGGGCTTTCGGCATCAGGGCAGAAGTGAGCACGGCCAGCACAACGGTAGCGGCATCCTGGCGACCGCTCTCCGCCAAAGCGCCGGTCAAGAGCTGCAAGTGGGCGGTGCTGTTGGCATCGGCGAAATGCACCAGCAGGTTCGGGGTGTTCGCACCTTTGGCGCCAATCTGCGCGGGGGTATGGCCGGTCATCACCAGTTGCCCGCTGGGACTCGCCTGAGCCAATGCTACGGTGGGCATAGATCCAGCGGATGCCAGCACGCCATTGACGATCGGCACTGTGGTGTATCCGCACTGCATAGCGCTCACCTGCGGGTAAGCCTCCGGCCCGGAAGCCGAGATGCGAGTGCCCTTAATGGTCAGACAAAGCGGCGTGTAGGCGGCCACCGCAAACGCCACAGAAGCGGCGGCAGAAACCGTGGTCGGTTGCTGCACTAAGACGAACTTTTCCTTGTCGGTGAAAAACGGCTGCGTTTGTCCCTGATAGCTCCACTCGAAGGAGGTAATCCTGCCTCCTGGGATCCAGCTCAGCAGAGCGGAGTAATCCGGCCCCGAGGGTTGGACGCCGATTACCGGCCCTACGTTCGTAGCCGGGATCTGCTCAAACTCCACATGCGGAGGCGGCCAGCCCGGCTCTTGCGGCCCCCAGCCATACCGGCCGGGCCCCAGGCGCCCGAACCCTGGCCCGGAGGGCGGCAGGAGCACGGCCAGCGCGCCGTGCAGAACAATACCCGAAGGCTGAATATCCGCCGACGTGTACGTCAGTTGAAATCCCGGGGGCTGAGGCAGCAAGCCGATGAGACCGTTACGTGGAGGCGTCAGCAGCGATTCCAGGAATCCCCCCAGATTCGCGTCCACACTGAGCATCTGGCGGACTTGATCTTGCGTTGCGGCATCGAGAAGACTGTCTCCAAATACGCTGAGCAGTTCGCCGGTGACCCCGCCATAGATATCCCCGGCCGCCAGTTCAAACGTGTTGAGCGGCCCCCCGGGGATCATGCTGGCCGGCTGCAACGTAAAATCCTGGTGAATCGTAAAATCGAAGCCCGGCGGTGAGTACCAGTGTTTACCTTCCGCGTGTCCTGAGACACTGACGACGATTTTCCCCGTGTGCTGCGGGGGAGAAAGAGCGATGGATACGCTTTTTAGCGTTATGTTGTATTCCCACCAGCTGCGCTTCTGGCTTAGATCTACATGAAATGCGCTCTCCACGTAACCAGAGCTCACTGCCAAAGCAAAATCGTCGCCCCCGCCGAGGAAGATGTCGTTCAAGCTGGCGGGATCTCCTTCGGCGCCACCCTGCATATTCAGTAGTACGGCGATGGCATTGGATCCGCCCAGCAGGGTCTTGAACTGCACATAGCTGATGCTCTGCGGCAGCGCGGCGTTCGACGGCAAAAGGCTGGTCTTCAAGGCGTTGGTGATCGCCAGGTTGATGCCCGCCAAATCGTTTTCGCTGAGCGGCTGGCTGGAGTAGCTCGGATTGAAACGGACCTGCAGGTTTTCGGCTTTGACGTTGATATCGACCACATTGGCGCTCTGCGACGAAACCTGATCAACCGAGGTTGTGATCTGCAGTTGCCCGTCGATGAATTCCGCGAGAGGAGGGGTGTGCGGGTCGGGCAGGTACCGCGCCATTATGTCCATCTGCACGCTGATATTCTTTCCCGAGGCATCGGGCACCTGGAGCGTGGGCGGCGCCAGCTGCATCTGGGCCACACCTTGCAGATTGCTGGGCGTAATAGTGATCACCTCTCCGACCAATGCGCCGGCGTTCACCACCGGGTCGAGCAAGGAATAGACAACATTGTTGGCGGCGGCCCCGGAGATTGGAACAGGGTGTCCTACCCGCGACTGATCGACGGTGGCATCACCAAACGCGTCCACACTGCTCACCACCGTGGGTCCTGGGCGCACCGGGCGCGGTTTGTCATCTACGCGCAGAGTTACCGAGTGAAGGAATCGCTCGGCGCGATGCATCGCCGCCAGAACCCTGTTGGTAGCCGGGATCGAGAACTCTGCTACCACGTCGAAATCGCCGGTGAGATTATTCGCCATCGGAACTACCTCCTCTTACTTCGGCCAGCGGGTCGTCAGCATGGCCAGCGACACAACAATCATGAGCGCCGAGATGGCATGGTGTACGGTGAATCGTTTGGCTCCAGGCGCCTGCTCACGCGCAGTCTCCAGCACGACTCGTCCGCAGCCGTAGCCGGCCGCGACCACCAAGAACAATGCGCCCGGAAACGGCAGCCACCGCCAGATCGCGGTCGCAAAAACCAGCAGGACGGCAGCCCACCCGGCCTCCAGGCACTGACTCGGTACCCGCCTCTCCCACACACCCATCGCATTAGGCAGACGCATACCCCACGCTTGGGACGGGCGACCGGCGCAGCAACCGTTCAGTAAGCAGCCGATACGACCGAATATCATTCCGCCGAGAATCGAAAATGTTGCCACGTCCCAGAAGGCGCCAAAGGGTAACCGAAGGGCTGAAAGCAGAGGCACGGAAAATGAAAGCGCAAGCGCCAACCCACCGAACTGTGCCGCCCCACCCTGACGACGATTCCAGATTCGCCCTGAGTTTTGTCGATACAGCTGCCAGTGGAAGGCCACATGAAACAGCCTGGCGCCCATCAGTGCGGGCACGATCAGAACGAGCGTCGCCACAAACACGCGGAATGCATCAATGCCGGTGGCGTGTGCCGCGACATTGCCAGCCACAACTCCGACCACCAGCCCCAGGTACAGCATGGCCGGATAGCTCCAGACTGTGATGCTCCGCCACTGAAACAAAATTGGCCGCATAACCTGCCTAGTTGTGGCGCCAGAAGGCGACCACCAGACCTGCGATTATGGCCACATCGGCAAGGTTAAAAACCGGCCACCACCGCAGGTCGATGAAATCGACAACGTAGTGCCGCCGCAGGATGTCCCACAGGTTCCCCGCTGCCCCGCCGAGCGCCAGTCCAAGACCCACGAGGGCCACGTCACTTTGGAACCAGCCGCCGGAGCCGTGCAAGAGAATCGCGGAGACGAGCGCCGCAAACCAGATCACCACCAACCCTGTTCGTGCGCCATTGTGCCGGTACGACTTCTTGCGACTGGCTACCCGTCTGATCCGCAGGATGGGTCCACAGCAGACACCACGGTCTGCTACATGCTCCTGGACCATCCTCTTGCTCCACTGGTCAAGTAACAGCAGCAGGCCGCCGGAAGCAATCATGAAAAGCACATCTGCTCCGACTGTGGTGGGTTCTAACGTAAGGGAAAGATAGTCGGCCTCTTGTACAGGACTGTAAAAGACAAGTCAAGCTACCGAACCGATTGGTAGCGCCGGACGCCACGAATCCAGCCCGGAAGGCATCCGTGTTCAGGTCCGGCCCGGCCGTCGTTTAGCAGCCACAACGACAAGACCGACAGCAGCGCCCACTATGTAAGAACCCCCCGTACGCACCTTAAAGAGCTGCCTGCACCAAAGTTATCTTTTCCCGCGCCCGCAACGCGTTTCATACTCGCTGCCATGAACGGCGACCCCAACCCGGGCAATCCCGCGCCGGACCCGCTTACTCCGGAACCAATAGTCCCCCGCCACCGGCCTTGGCGCGTGTTGGGAATCGGAGCCGCAGCTATGGTGGGGGTATCGTTGTTTCTGTGCACGCAGACGGCACGGGCGGCCTGGCAGGAAATCTCGCAACTCCTCAGCTTACGGGGTAAGCCGGAGCCGGTGTCAGCGGCTGTCTTGTCCGAGCATGAGATGGAAGTGTTGGACCAGATGAGCCCGCAAAGCCAGGCGGAGCTGCTCTTGGAACGTTCAATCAATCACTATCGGGGAGCCAACGACCAGATTGCGGAGCGCGTGGACGGCTGGCGCGGCCAGATCAAGCTTGATGATCGCTTACGCAACCTGTTCACCACCGCCCTCAATTCCGACGATCTGCGAGTGCGGGCTGCCGCCATCGAAGTTGATATCGCCGCCCGGGGTCTCGATAAGAGTCCGGCGACTGTCGACCGGCTTGAGCCTGACGCCCGCAACGGGGAACAGGGGCCGCGTGCCAATGCGCTTTGGGATATCGGGTTGCTGGGAAATCGCGGCGTCGTGCCGGAACGAGCCTTTGAAATCCTTTTCAGCTCAATCCACGATCCCAACGAGAATGTCCGGTATTGGGCCGTGGAGGGACTGGCCTATCTGGGAACCGATGCCACCATCGCTCCTCTGCTGCAGGTCTTCCACGACGACCCCTCGCCTACGATCCGCGAGCGCGCGGCGTGTGGGCTGGCGCAGTCCGGCATGCTCAGCGAGCAGCAGCGTCGCCGGGCGGTCCCACGGCTGCTGGACTTCACCGATGATCGTTCTCTGGATCTCGAGACCCAGAAGTGGGTCTACCAGGCCCTGCGTGACATCACCGGGCAGAACTTGCCGCACGACCCCGCGGCCTGGAGAAACTGGTACAGCGCCAACGATGGACGCTGGCACCCGGTGACTCACGACCACGAGTAGTGTCGAGCAGCAGCCGCCCACCCTGTGCATTTTTGTGCGCGCCGCCGTGCCGGGTGCAGTATGATTTGCGGTTATGAAACTGCGCGGATGCGGTACTGCTCTCGTTACCCCGTTTCGCAAAGACGGCTCCATCGATGAACCCGCGCTGCGGGCGCTGGTCGTCTGGCAGGTGGAGTCCGGCATCGACTTCCTGGTGCCCTGCGGCACGACGGGCGAGACGCCCACGCTCTCGCGCGAAGAATGGCTGCGGGTGATCGACGTGACCATTGAGGTCGCGGGCGGACGTGTGCCCATCGTGGCCGGCGCCACCTCCAACGCCACCCGCGATGCGGTGGAGAAGGCGCAGACCGTGGCCGCGCGCCGCGGCGTGGACGCCATCCTCACCGCTAGCCCCTACTACAACAAGCCCACGCAGGAAGGGCAGTACCAGCACTTCAAAGCCATCGCCGAAGCGGTGGATAAGCCGCTCATCCTTTACAACGTCCCCGGACGGACGGGCGCCAATCTTGAGCCTGCTACGCTGGCGCGGCTGGCGCAGATTCCGAACATCATCGGGGTGAAGGAAGCCAGCGGCAACATCGGGCAAATCGCCGACGTGGGCAACGCCGTCCCCGAGGGCTTTCTTGTTTTCTCTGGCGACGACGCTGTAACGCTGCCCATCATCGCCCTGGGCGGAGTGGGGATCATCTCTGTCGCGTCCAATGAGATCCCGCATGAGATGGCCGAGATGACGAGCGCGGCTCTGGCCAACCAGTGGGACACCGCCCGCCGCATTCATCGCAAGTACCTGGCCCTGATGCAGGCCAACTTCATCGAGTCCAATCCCATCCCAGTAAAGGCGGTATTGGCCATGATGGGACGGATCGAGGAAGTCTATCGCCTGCCACTCTGCCCCATGAAGAAAGAGAACCGGGCGAAGTTGGAAAAGATCGCCAGCGAGGCCGGGTTGATGGCCCGCACTCTGGTGGCCTAGACGGTCATCGCCACGCTGATCCCGACCCGCACCTTGCAGGTTATACTGCCCCTCCATCCACTGCCACCGGGAGCACCATGCGCGAAGAAATCGAGCGCCTGTACGAGCTGAAGGGCGACGTCAAGTCCGAGAGGGCGCGGCGTCTGTTCGAGGAATTTCGCGAGGCGCTGACCGCCGGCCGCATCCGCGCTGCTGAAAGGATCGACGGCCAATGGCGGGTGAATGCGTGGGTAAAGAAGGGCATCCTGCTGGGCTTCCGCCTGGGAGAGCTGGTGGAGACCGGCGGAGCACTTTCGTTCGTCGATAAGGACACCTACCCCATCCGCCGCTTCACCGCTGCCGGCAAGGTGCGCATCGTGCCGGGCGGATCGTCGGTGCGCTCCGGCGCCTACCTGGCGCCGTCGGTGGTGTGCATGCCGCCTATGTACATCAACGTGGGCGCGTATGTGGATGAGGGCACCATGGTCGACTCGCACGCGCTGGTGGGCTCTTGCGCGCAGATCGGCAAGCGCGTCCACCTGAGCGCGGCGGCGCAGATCGGCGGAGTGCTGGAGCCGGTGAACGCCTCGCCCGTCATCATCGAAGACGACGTGCTGGTCGGCGGCAACTGCGGAGTCTACGAAGGAACGCTGGTGCGGGCGCGCGCCGTGCTGGGCGCCGGGACCATCCTCACGCGCTCCACCCCGCTCTACGACCTGGTGTGCGGAGAGATCTATCGCGCGGAAGGCGACCGGCCACTCATGGTTCCGGAAAACGCCGTGGTGGTGCCGGGAACGCGCGAGCTTCACCGCGGCAAAGCCCGCGAGTGGGGAGTCTCCATCTACGCCCCCGTGATCATCAAGTACCGCGACGAGAAGACCGACCGCGGCAGCGCGCTCGAAGACGCTCTCCGTTAGGAGTTCTTGTCCGGGCAGGAAAAGCGGCAAGCTTAGGAATCCAGGTGTCCGGCGGCGGTCTCCAGCATCTTGGCGAACAGCGCGATCTCGCCTCTTTGGGTTGCGTCCGTATCCACGAACTGGATGCCGTAGTAGTACCCGTTGCCCGGCCGGTTGCGGACCTCGCCCTGCAGCTTCAGTGAAAGGCAGTAGAAGGGCACGGTGAGTTCGACCTCGACCCGGTCGCCAATTTCCAGTTCGATGCCGGCGTAGAGCCCGAGGCCGCCTTCGTTTAATTCCGTCCCGCGGCCCTCCGCCACCCGGGAGTGTTGCCCGTTCTCGAATATCAGGCGGATGGGAACATCGAAGTGGTAACGCTGCCAGCGCCGTTCAGCGCCCAAGTCGTCAACGGGAGGAAAGGATGCCATCACCGGCATCGTAGCCGGGCGCGGCAACTCGGCCAAATTACCGAAGTACAGGGCTGTGAGAGGCAGCGCGGAGTGTGCAATGCGAAGAAGCCCACCCCGGGCCGCTCTCGCCGAGGGTGGGCCTGTCGCTATTGCCCTTGCGCCGACTGCTGTGACCCGTACTGCTTGGGCGCGCTCAAATAGCCGCTGACCTTGCTCTTGTCCACCGACATCACCACCACCTCGTAGAGCTGGCGATCGCGGCCGGTGTAGAACTGCATCGGTTCGAACATGGTGCGGTCGCGCTTCTCGATGGTCCAGTCGTCGGCAGTCAGGTTGAGGGTGAAGCTGCCGCGCTTGGGATTGGTCTTCCTGAGCTGCATGGAAACGGTGGAGACGCGCATCCGCTTGCCCTTCACCAGGGTGAACTCGTAATAGTTGCGGTCGCCACGGCGCTTCAGCTGGTCCAGGTCTTCGCGGGTGTGCGCGATCAGGCCGCTCTGCACCCCGAGATCGCCGATGGTCTTTTCCAGCCTCGCCTTGGTGACTTCCAGATCGCCACGGGTCGAGGCGACATCGGTGCGGACGCCTTCAATCTGTTCCTTCTGCGCCTTCTGCTCTGTGCGCACGCCCTCGAACTGCTGGTTCTGCTCCTGCCGGAGCCGGACTTCATATTTCTTCTGCTCACGCCGCAGCTCGGCGGTGCGGGTGTGCAGGTACTGCTCGGTCATACCCGCTTTTTCCGCCAGAGCGCTGGTAGCGGCGCGCATGGTGGAATCCTCGGTCTCGATGCGTTCGTCCATCTGCTTCAGAGCCCCGTTGGTGGCGGCCTGCGCGGTCTCGAGGCGGGCGATGCTGCCATGCATGTCGTACAGGAACAGCAGCGCGGCGGCCAGAAATGCTCCGACCACCAGCGGCAGCAGGATCTTCGCGACCCCGCCAGATCGTGTTTGGGAAGGATTCTCGAACATTATTTTGCCCCCTTGGGCGCGGGACTAGGGGATTCACCCTTGTGGCGCGCAATTTTGTCAGTGCAGCCGGGCGGCCATTCGAGGCGCCCTGGGATGGCGCTCTATCCGCCAGTCGGAGCACGAGTTACACCTGTCGGGAAATTGCGACGCTGGCCTTTGGTAACGATGCAAAAGTTACCCGAAGCGCGAAAGAACGAACCGCCTGAAAGCCAGGCTTTGTGGCAAACGGCGATCCCACCCGTAACCTGTTCACCTTTTCAACCGTTTATCTTAGTGGGATGGCATTTTCCCGGAGAGCACGTTGAAGGCTCAAAGGAAGCCGACGAACGGCTTCTGGTGGAAGCAGCGCAAGTCGATCCCGCGCGCTTCGCCGATCTCTACGAGAGCCACTTCGAGCGCGTGTACGCGTTCATCGCCGGGCGTGTCTGCAACCGGGCGGAGGCCGAGGATCTAACCGCGGAGGTCTTCCGCCAGGCGCTTCAGAACCTAGGGCGCTACGAGTGGCGGGGCGTGCCCTTCGCCGCCTGGTTGCTGCGAATCGCCGCCAACGCCATGGCGGATCGCTGGCAACGACTGGCCCGGGAGGGCGAGGCGCCACCGGAACTGCCGGACGAGGCCGCTAGGGAAGACATCGAGCGGCGGGCGTTGCTCTTTCAACTTCTAGGCACGTTGGCGCCGGACCAGCAGCGCGTGCTCGTCGCGCGCTTCGTCGAGGACAAGAGCATCCGCGATATCGGCCAGGAGCTTGGCCGTTCTGAGGGCGCGGTGAAGCAGCTCCAGTTCCGCGCGCTTCAGAACCTGCGGGCGCGCATCCGCCGCATCCATCCCACGCCCAAGCCAAATGCTGCGGGAGGAAGGAGGGCCCATGCCTAAGCCATCGATCGCCGAGCGGCTTGACCAGGGCATCGAGGCGATGCTCGGCTTCGGTTCTCCGCCTTCCCCGGCCGATGTCCAAGTTCAAGAGCTGCTGCGCATCGCCGCCGAGCTGCGCGCATTGCCCCGGAAAGAGTTCAAGGAAAACTTGAAGGCTGACCTACAAAGGAGTTCGCAGATGCCGACTACCACCGTGAGTTTCATCCGCGAAGGCTTTCACACCGTTACCCCGTACCTGGTCGTCAAGGGCGCCGCCGAGGTGCTGGAGTTCGCCCGCCAAGCCTTCGGAGCGCGGGAGCTGCTGCGCGTGAAGCGACCGGACGGCGGCATCACGCATGCCGAGTTTCGGGTGGGCGATTCGATCATCGAGATCGGCGACGCCAACGAGCAGTTCGCCCCGATCCCGTGCGCAATCCACCTTAAAGTGGAAGATGTGGATGCCGTTTACGAGCGCGCGATTCGCGCCGGCGCTACGTCGCTCTTCCCGCTTGCCGATCAAGAATATGGGGAGCGCGCTGGCGGTGTGAAAGACTCCGCCGGCAATCACTGGTACATTGGGTCACCGCTCGGCGAAACCCACTTCTTGCCCGATCAGCGAAGCGTGACACCGTATATGCAAGTTGAAGGCGCGCCCCGCTGCATCGACTTTCTCAAGCGGGCCTTCCAAGCCGAGGAGGTTATGCGTCACCAGACGGCTGACGGCATCGTGCGCTATGCCAAGATCAGAATCGGCGATTCGGTACTGGAGATGGGTGAGGCGCACGAGCCGTTCCCTGCCATGCCCCTCAATCTGCATCTCTACGTCCCAGACACCGATGCGGTGTACCGGCAAGCGGTGGCTGCGGGCGCAACCTCGTTGCGCGAGCCCGTGGACGAACCCTACGGGGATCGCAGCGGAGGTGTGCGCGACCCCTTCGGGAACACGTGGTGGATCGCGACCCACATCAAGGATGTGCAGTTTTGAAGAGGAGTCCCAAGTGCATGGCACTAAGTGCCCAGTTAGAGACTGCTGCGCCCTAAGAACTTGGTACTTGCAACTTGGTACTTGCTACTAGATAAACAATTCTTCATCCTGGGTCACGCGCACGTTGGGGCGCTGGCGACGGCTGCGGTTGTGGGCGAAGAAAACCGACAGGCCCGCGCTCACTCCCTGCATGATCCCGGAGATTTGCCGCACCGGCGAGACCACGGTGTTGTGCACCATTTCGCTGGTCTCCTCCACCCGGTCGAGGGTGCGCGTGACAAGGTCGTCGGCGCGGATCACCTGCAGGCGGGTGCGGTCCACGATGTCGTTCACGGTGGCGTCCAGACGGTCCATCTGCGTCTTGAGCGTGCCGGTGGTGGACACCAGGTTGTTCATCACGATGTCAATTTTGCCGCGGGATTGGTTGATGATGGTTTCCGCCGAACTGAGGATGGGCAGGGCGCGGCCGTGGACTTCGCTGGCCAGCGCTTCCACCTTGGCGCTGGTCTTGCGCAGGCTGAGCGCCAGCCCCAGCAGGATGAACATCTGCAGGATGACCGCCACCGCCGTGGCATAGATGAAAATCTTGAGTACCGGATCCATGGTTCAGACTCCGCCCAAGCACGGTCCTCGGTCGTTGGTCATCGGTAATCCTTGACTCTGCCAACGACCAACGACAAACGACCAACGGCTGACGTTACGGGTTCTTGACGCCGCTTTCGGTGGCCTCGTGATAGGCCTGGCGCCCGGCCTCGACCGCCGCCGCAAACTGGTCTTTCTGCTTCTGGATTACGTCGCGCCCGCGGTCTACCCACTGGTCGGCCTGCACCCGCGCCTGGCGGGCGCGGTTGACCACGTACTCGCGGCCTTCCTCGGCCCCGCGCAGCAGATCCTCGCGCGTCTCGCGCCCGGCTTTGGGCGCGTACAGAACACCGATCAGCGCTCCCAGGCCCAGCCCCGCCAGAAACCACCCGAAGCCGCCACCCTCTTCCGACATAAAGCCTCCTCTACATCAGTCCGTTTGATGACCTAAACCCGCGATGGTACCACAAACGGAGCAGCGCGGAGGAATAGCAAGCATGGAGCGGCTAAACTCCCATCCGTCAGGAAAACTTCAGAAATAAAACTTGGCCGCCAGTTGCATCTGCCTGGGAGCATCTGCATTGACGATCTTTCCGAAGTTGCTACTGCTGATGTTTCCGTCGACCGCTGCTGCTCCGAAGAACTGGCCATGGTTGAAGACGTTGAATGCTTCAACGCGGAACTCCAGAGATTTGGATTCTGTCAACTGAAGAGCCTTGCGCAATGCCATGTCGAAATTATCGAGCCCGGGACCGTAGAAAAAGCGCCGGGGAGCGTTTCCCATCTGGCCCAGCGGGGGAAAGCTGAACAGTGCAGTGTTGAAGGCGGGCTGCCCATTCCGCGGGTTGGTGTTGATGGCGAGGTTGCCGGGAGCGACATCCAGTGTATCAATGCCGTTGTTATTGATGCCGTTAGGGATGCTGCCCAGCAGAGAGCTGTCGGTGTTGTTGTAGAGCGTAACCGGCAGTCCGGTGCTGAAGCGGGTGATTCCCGAGATAGACCAGCTGCGGGTCCAGCGATTCTCGTGCCCAATGAGGGTACTGACTGGCAGCTTATAGTTGTAGCTGGCCACGAAATTGTGCCGCATGTCAAATGCGGAAACGGCTCTGCTCAAGCGTGGGTTGATCGGGTTGACCGGCTCCGCCAAGCTCGATGACTGGTCTATCGACTTGCTGTAGGTGTAACCCACCAGGAGTTGCAGCGCCCCGCTCTGGTGGCGCAGGTTGGCCTGAAGCGCATTGTAGTTTGCATTGCCGATTGTCTTCTGATAGGTGACGGCGTCGAACTGTGGACTGAACGGCCCCCTCGTACCTTGCACCGCCTGATCGTTGGGAAGGGTATAGGTGTCGCCTTCCCCGAATGGTCCGCAGGTTGGTGTTGCCCCTGCCGCATTAAGCGCTAAGCACTCGGCCGGGTTGCCGGGGTTGGCCGAGATGAGCACGAGCTGATGGTGCGACTCACTGCCAACGTAGGCAACGCTGAGGACCGTATTTCGGGCAATCTCGCGTTGGATGGCAAGCGTGTAGCTTTCTGTGTAAGGCGGGACGTTCCCGTGATAGAAGGATGGAACGCCGGTGATCGGCAAGTATTGGTTCCAGTTGATCGTCGAGTTCGGGTTTGTCGCTGAAGCCCCATAGGCCGCAATCGGTTCTGGGAAGGGCTGGAGTACGCTCTGTCCCGTCGCGGCGTTCACAAATGGGTTGGCCAACGTTGGCGGCGCCAAACTGGTGTAATCATAGCCGTACGGGGGGTTGGCGCTCATGATGCCGGCAGAAAGCCCCTCGAATGCAGTGTAGTACATGCCATATCCGACCCGGATAGTGCTTGCGCCAGCGCTTCCAAACAACTTGCGCAGGAGCCCGTGCTCGAAGTCCGGTGAGTAGGCCAAGCCGATACGTGGAGCAAAGTTCGTGTATTTTGTCGGAGCCAGGGTGCTCGGAATGCCAGGATCGCCCGGGAACACCAACCCCTGCGGAGCACCAGGATAGACGATGGACTGCTCACCAAGCACAAGCGTCTGGAATCGGTTGTACTTTTCACGCCAGGGCGGGAGCAGGTCCCAGCGGAGACCGTAGTTGAGTGTCAGATTGGACTTCACGCGCCAACTGTCCTGGCCGTACAACCCGATGTATTTGTTGCGTGGATAGAATCGCGCCGATTCCCCTTGCGAGTACGTGCTGGGAAGGCCTAATAGAAAATCCGCGAAGTCCGACCCAGTCGCTGAACCCGTGAAAGCAAATGAGCCGTTATTGATGGCATCCGGATTGATGTTGATCTGGTCCAGGTGGAACCCACCGCCGAACCTGAGGGTGTGTTTGCCGATGATCTTTGAAAAATCATCCGTCCATTGGTATGTGTTATTGGCTTCTGTCAACCCGGTCGTATCCACGCCTAACGTAAAGTCGTTGAATGCGATATTCTCAATCCCCTCAATCTGCGGTGCTAGCGCATAGATCGAGGGATTACCCGCCGCATCCACAAAACCCTGCGAGGCGAGACTGGGTCCAACACCGCCTTGCGGCTTTCCCACGACGTTGGCATCTCTGACGTAGCTAAAGTGAAGTTCGTTCACCATCTTGGCCCCTAGCGCCTTGGTGAGACCAATGCTCATCACCTGGGCGCGGCCATAGGTGAGGGCGTTGAACCCGGGGACGCTTGCCCCGCCCTGTGCCGTTGGGTACGGGTTATTCAGGAAATAATCGTCGAGGAAGTAATAAGCAGAGAGCTTCCCCCAACGCGTGTCCACGTCGATCCGTACCGCGCCTTTGTCGTCGTGAAGCGTCTCGTTTTGAGCAGACGTCGAAAATTCATTGCTGCCTCGATTCGGCATCGGAATATATTGCAGCAGATTCCTGACCGGGGCCGACCAAGCGCTTTGCGGAATTACCGCATTAGGAAATACGCATTGCGATGTGTTGGTGCAGCCGACAGTGTAGTAGCTCTCACCGGGAGTGACGGTGTAGCCCAGTTTCTCCGAAATTGAACTGGCCAAGGCTTGTCCGTTGACCTGTCCGGTTAGCTGGCTGGCGAGATCAGACAGGTTACCGCTGCGATCCTGCAGCGTGGGAACTGTGATTAGCCCGGTATCGATGCCCTCGGTGAGGCGGGTTCCCTGATAATCCACGAAGAAAAAAGCTTTGTCTTTCTTGATTGGACCGCCTAGCGTTCCGCCAAACTGATTCTGATCGTACTTTGCGCGGGTCGCGGAGAAATAGTTCCTGGCATCGAGATCGGTATTCCTCAAAAACTCGAAACCACTGCCGTGAATCTGGTTCGTTCCCGACTTGGTGGTGACAATGACCTGACCGCCGCTGAAGTTGCCGTACTGGGCATCGAAGTTGCTCGTCAACACCTGAAACTGCTGGATTGAGTCCAGATTGGGGACTACGGCGGTGCCCATGTTGAATGTTTCTTCGACATCGGCTCCATTCACCACGAAGCCGTTTGCGGTTTCCCGCTGGCCACTTACCGACAAATTCCCCGGATTAAGGTCCCCGGAAGGAGACGTGTTCGTGCAACCCGACATGACCACGGCGTTGGGCTGTTGCGAACTGGCCGGAACCACCCCCGCCTGCAGAGACAGCAAATCGGTGAAACTGCGCCCGTTCACGGGAACCTCTGTCATTTTTTTCTCGGCAATTGTCTCGCCCAACTGCGTTGAGGTGAGGTCGATTTGCAGGCTGTCGGCGGACACCTCAACCGTCGTGTCCTCAGAGTTCACAACCAATCTGGCATCCACCCT
>Ga0187777_10000429_pt1 | contig 29616 bp, 27 predicted proteins | sample 1015_Q2_SP5_10_M_FD_132416 | JGI IMG/M metagenome (GOLD analysis project Ga0187777, IMG submission 132416) | Tropical peat soil microbial communities from peatlands in Department of Meta, Colombia - 1015_Q2_SP5_10_MG | ecosystem: Environmental > Terrestrial > Soil > Wetlands > Peat | place... | reverse complement strand
CTGTACGTGCTCTACCGCGACGTGCAGTACATCATCCCGTTCCTTGTCCAGATCTGGATGTACATCTCGCCGGTCATGTACTCGACCGAGCGCATCTCGAAGGCCCCCGGCTGGGCGCAGGTCATCTACAACCTGAACCCCATGACCGGCGTCATCGGCGGCTTTCGCTGGGCGCTGTTCGGCGAGCAGGCGCCCAGCTCGCTGTTCTGGATCTCGGCGGCCATGGTCGTGGTCGTCTTCGTGAGCGGCCTGTACTACTTCAGGCGCATGGAACGCGTCTTCGCGGACCTCGTATGAGCGCGGCGATCAGCATCTCCGGGCTGGGCAAGCGCTACATGATCGGCGCCAAGCAGGAGCGCGCCGACACGCTGCGCGACGCCATCACCAACGTCGTGGGTCGACCGATCCGTCGTCTGCGCCACGCCGGCTCCTCGACCGGCCACGTGACGCACATGTGGGCCCTGCGCGACGTCAGCCTCGACGTCGAGCCCGGCCAGGTGATCGGCGTCATCGGCCGCAACGGCGCCGGCAAGAGCACGCTGCTCAAGATCCTCACCCGCATCACCGAGCCGACCGAGGGCCGCATCGAGATCCGCGGCCGCGTCGGCAGCCTGCTCGAGGTGGGCACCGGTTTCCACCAGGAGCTCAGCGGTCGCGAGAACATCTACCTGAACGGCGCCATCCTGGGCATGACGCGCAACGAGATCGGCAGCAAGTTCGACGACATCGTCGAGTTCTCCGAGATCGCCGAGTTCCTCGACACCCCGGTCAAACGCTACTCGACCGGCATGTACGTGCGCCTGGCCTTCGCCGTCGCCGCGCATCTCGAGCCCGAGATCCTGCTGGTCGACGAGGTCCTGTCGGTCGGCGACGTCGCCTTCCAGCGCAAGTGCCTCGGGCAGATGGGGCAGATCGCCGGCTCGGGCCGCACGGTCTTCCTGGTGAGCCACAACATGGGAGCGGTGCGCGGCCTGTGCACCCGGGTCGTCGAGATCGAAGGCGGTCGTCTGGTCGCCGACGGGCCGCCCGAAGAGATCGTCAATGCGTACATCGCCAAGCAGCTCGCCGGCGCCGGGTCGGTGCTCGAGCTGCCGCGGCCCCTCGGCAAGAGCGACGAGCTGCTGATCACCGCGGTCCGCGTCGTCGACGACCAGGGCAACACCACCGGACCGTTCCACAGCAGCTCGAGCATCACGATCGAGATCGACGTCGACATCGCCCGTACGAGCGCGTCCTACCAGGTCGGCTTCGACCTGCTCTCCAGCGGCGGCATCGTGCTGCGCAGCTGGCACACCGACGGGCCGGTCGACGACTGGGCTCCCCTGGAGGAGGGCCACAACACGCTGCGCTGCGTCTTGCCGGCGGGTCTCCTGAACGCGGGCAGCTACGCCGTGGCCCCGCGCGCCGACGCCTACCGCAGCCACTGGATCGTCAATGGCGACGAGGCCGTGTGGTTCGACGTGGTCAAGGACCACCTCGACTCGCCGTTCTCGTGGGTCACCAACCCGGGCCCGCTCGCCATGCTGCTCGACTGGGGCTCCGCCAACGGCCACGAGCCGCCCGCGGATCCGCGGCGATCGGACGGCGAGCCCGAGCTGACGCTCCGCGAGCCCGAGCTGAAGCTTCGCGAGTCCGGGGTAGAGCCCGAGCCGTTGCCGGAGCCGGGCGCCGTCGACGCGCCGACGCCGCCTTCCTGACCCCGTGGGCGTCCTGCGCCTCGCCGTACCGGTCGCGCTCCTTCTGTGGTTCGTGTGGAAGGCGCGGCTGAACGCGCTCTTCCTGCTGGGCATCCCGCTGCTCATGCTCATGGGCGGCTCGGTGTTCTTCGAGAACGTCAAGGTGTTCTCCAAGCCGGGGCGCTTCGACCCGTCCACGCTGATGATGGTGTGGCTCACCTTCACCTGGCTCGTGACCGTCGCCCGGCGCTCTCGCGCCCCCGGCGGCGACGAGGTCGGCCTGTTCGGCCCCTCGCGCATCCTGCCCGAAGAGCTGCCCCTCTTCGGCATCGCTGCGCTCGTCGGCGTGCACATGCTGGGCTCGTTCGGCACCTCGGGCGACCTCGGCAACGCCGCCTACCTGGCGTCGGGGACCTTCTACCTCATCGCGGGCTACGTCCTGGTCAGGGGCATCGCGAGTCGTGCCACCCGCGCCGAGACCAACGAGTTCCTGGCGGCCGTCGTCATCGCCAACACGCTCGCCTGCGGGCTCTTCGTGCTGCACCAGGGGCTGCACATCCCGATCTACCTCGGCCAGGCCAACATCACCTACACCGCGGCCGGCGTCGACATCACGCGGGCCACCGTCTTCGCACCGGCGCTCAACCTGCTCGCCCTCGGCTACGTCCTGGCGAAACGCCGCTGGACGTTCTGGTGGGTGGTCGTCCTCGTCGTGACACTGGCGGCAATCCTGGTCTCGCTCACGCGCACGCTGGTGATCGCGGCCCTCATCGGCGTGGTGATCGCGATCATCGCGCGCGAGCTGTCGCGGCCCGACTTCACCAGGGTGGCGCGCCGCGTGGGGGCCATCCTGATCGGCGCGGTCGTCGTCGTGGTGGGCTTCAGCCGGATCACGCCGTCGTACTGGCACTTCCTGCTCAAGCGTCTCAGCGAGTTCACGCAGTCGAGTCAGGCGGGGACGCAGGTCCACGACTGGCACCTGCGCGTGCTCCACTGGGGCCTGACCGAGAGGGTCGTCTCGCGGGGCGACATCTTCTTCGGGCTCGGCTTCACGCACCCCGGTCAGGTCACCGTCAACCCGAACTACGTGCACTGGACGTCCGACATGACCTGGCTGCCCATCATGTACATGTTCGGGTTCGTCGGCCTGATCCTGGTCGCGCTCCTGGTCGGAGGCTTCATCGCGCGCTCCCTGGCGCTCTCTCTCAAGCCGCCCGAGCAGCGGCGCGAGCTCACTCTGGCCTATTTCATCACCCTCGTGCTCACGCTCATCATGGCCTTCCAGATGTGGACCTTCATGCAGCCCAGCACCTACCCGATGGATCTCTGGATCTTCGCCTTCATCGCGGTCGAATCGCTGCGCCCGGCCGAGGAGGTCGCCGCCGCCGGCGCTCGCGCCACGCGCGATGCGGGCGAGCTGGTGGCGTCGTGAGCGAGCTCCTCTTCGAGACCGACTGGCTGAGCAGCCGTCCCGTCTACTACAACGAGGCGACGGGGGCGGCCGCCCGCAGCGTCAACGAGGTGATCGACTTCGCCGAGGTCGAGCTCGACCCCGAGGGCCTGGCCGGGTACCTGGCGGCTGGCTACGCGGTCTTCGGCCACACCCCGGTGCGCGGCGTGCGCTACCTGCCGCCCTCGGCGCGCCTCTGGCGCGACGACGGCGGCCGCCTGCGCGTCGAGGAACTGTCGCTCGATCTCGCAGACCGCCTCACCCAGCGACACGGCGAGGACGAGATCGTCGAGATGCTGCGCGAGCGGGTACGGGCCGCTGAGTCGGCCGCCGAAGGCGACATCGTCATCCCCACGAGCGGCGGCTACGACTCGCGCCTGCTCAACCTCATGGTCGCCGAGCCCGCCCGCGTGCGCTCGTTCAGCTACGGGGCCACCGCCCGGCAGTGGGACTCCGCCGAGGTGGCCCGCGCCCGGCGGCTCGCGCTCAAGCTCGGCGAGCGCTGGGAGCGCATCCACCTCGGTCCCTTCCATTCCTACCTCGACACTTGGGACGAGGCCTTCGGCCCGGCCGTCCACGCCCACGGCATGTACCAGATGGAGTTCTACCGCCGCGTGCGCGAGCGCTGCCACGGCGGCGAGCTCGTGCTGAGCGGGGTCTTCGGCGATTGGTTCTCGGGCAAGGGCGACGCCCGGGTGCCGCCTCCGGTGAACCCTCGCGACGTCGAGCGGCTGGCCTTCACGTACGGGATGCACGCCGACGTCTCGGCCTGCGCGCTGCCGCACAGCGGCGAGCTGGCCGAGCGGTACTTCGAGACCAACCGCGAGGCGCTGCGTTCGCACCGCTGGCGCGTCGTCGAGGCCGTGCGGGCGCGCATGATGGTGCTGCACTACCTCCTGCGCGTGCCCGAGCTCTCCGGCTTTCGCAGCGACGCCCCCTTCCTCGACATCGACCTCGCCTGCGCCATGCTGGCCCTGCCCGACGAGCGCCGCCAGGGCCGTGCCTGGGTGGTCGACTACCTGCGCTCGCGCGGCGCCCTGCTCGAGGGCGCCGGCGGCAACAGCCGCTACTGGCTCTACTGGCCGGTGATGCGCTCCCAGCCCCTGGCACCTCTCGACGAGGACCTGCTGGCCGAGGTCGTGCGGCGCGACTATGTGCGCTGGATCAACCGCACCGTCGGCTGGCAGGGCCTCTGGTACGAGGGCTACCAGCGCCTCACCCGCGTGCCCGGCCTGCGTCGCGGGGCGGCCTGGCTGCGCGCCCGGGGCCTGCACCAGCGCCGCCTCGAGGCCTACCACGCCTACATGACCCTGCGCCCCCTGCAGCGCCTGTTGCAGAAGCGCGACGCGGCTCGCGCCGGGCTGCTCGAGACCCCGGCGGTGCGTGTCCACACGCCGGAGCCCGCGGCCGGGCTGGCGGCCGGGTCGGGTGGCAAGCCCGACGCCACGGCTCAGGAACTGGCCTCGTGAGGAGCGGCGAAGGCCCCAGGATCACGTTCGGCATCATCGTGCTGAACGGCGAACCGTTCACGCGCTACTGCCTGCGCTCGCTCTACCCGTTCGCCCACGAGATCATCGTGGTCGAGGGTGGCCACGAGAACGCGTTCGACGTCTCGACGCCCGACGGTCACTCGACCGACACGACCCTCGAGAGCCTGCGGCGCTTCAAGGCCGAGGAGGACCCCGACGACAAGGTGCAGATCGTCGTGCGCGACGGGCCCTGGCCGCAGAAGGACGAGTTCGGCAACTCAAAGACGCCGCAGTGCCGCGCCTACGCCGAGCGCGCGACCGGCGACTACCTCTGGCAGGTCGACATCGACGAGTTCTACCGGCCCGAGGACATGCGCACGGTGATCGACATGCTCGCGGCCGACCCGGGCATCACCGCCGTCTCCTTCAACGTGTACCCGTTCTGGGGCGGCTACCGCTACGTCAGCGACGGCTGGTACTGGCGCCGCGGCAGCATCACCTTCCACCGCCTCTTCAAATGGGGACCGGGCTACCGCTACGCCACGCACCAGCCCCCGACCGTCACCGACGAGCGCGGCCGCAACCTGCGCAAGCTACGCTGGGTGAGCGGCGACGAGATGGCGCGCCGCGGGGTGCGGCTGTTCCACTACGATCACGTCTTTCCGCTGCAGGTGCGCAACAAGGCGCTGTTCTACCGGCGCCAGGCGCCGCGGGTGTGCGCAGAGATCAACGAGTGGGCGCAGGCCGGCTACTTCGACCTCACTCGGCCCTACCACGTCGAGCGCCACTACTGGCTGCCGGCCTGGATCGAGCGCTACGACGGCCCCCATCCGCCCGAGGCGCTGGCCCTGCTCGATGACATCCACGTCGGCGAGCTCGACGTCGAGCTGCGCCGCACCGACGACGTCGAGGCGCTGCTGCGCTCGCCGCGCTACCGCGCCGGGCGGACCGCGCTCAAGCTCCTCGATCCGCTCGACAGAGCGCGGCGCTGGGCGAGACTCCAGGCCGTGCGCCTGTCGCACGCGCCACGCAAGCTGCAACGGGCACTGCGACCCGGTCGAGACGAGGCGGCGCGGCCCGCGGCCTCGGCGGCAGACACGTCAAAGGGAGGCAGATCGTGAGAGTGCTGGTCACCGGTGGCGCGGGCTTCATCGGCTCGAACATCGTGCACCGCCTGCTGGCGGGCGGCAGCGAGGTCGTCGTGCTCGACGACGTCTCGAGCGGCTTTCGCGAGAACCTGATCGACGGGGTGCCGTTCCACGAAGCCGACGTCTGCGACGCCGCGGCGGTGGCGGCGGCCATGCGCGGCTGCGACGTCGCGTTGCATCTGGCCGCCAGCGTCGGCAACGCGCGCTCGATCGCCGATCCGGCCCGGGACGCGCAGGTCAACCTGGGCGGTACCATCAACGTGCTGGAGGCCGCCCGGCGCGAGGGCCTGCGCCGCATCGTCTTCTCGTCGTCGGCCGGCATCTTCGGCGAGCTCAAGACGCTGCCCATTGCCGAGGACCACCCCCAGGACCCCGACTCGCCGTACGGCACGAGCAAGCTGGCGGCCGAGAAGATGTGCCTGGTCTTCAACAAGCTGTACGGCATGCGGAACGTCTGCCTGCGCTACTTCAACGTCTACGGCGTCAACCAGCGCTTCGACGCCTACGGCAACGTGATCCCCATCTTCGCCGACCGCATCCTGCGCGGCCGGCCCATGACGATCTTCGGCGACGGCGAGCAGACGCGCGACTTCGTGAACGCGGCCGACGTAGCGGCCGCCAACATCGCGGCGGCGACGGCGGGCGACGACGTGGCCGGACCGTTCAACGTGGGCAGCGCCACCCGGGTGACGATCAACGAGCTAGCCGCCACGATGCAGCGCATCGCCGGGCGCGAGGTGGGCGTCGATTTCGCCGGGCCGCGTCCCGGCGACGTGCGCGACAGCCTCGCGGCCACCGATGCGGCTCGCGCGGCGTTCGGCTTCGTGCCGGGCGTGGGGCTCGATGCCGGCCTCGAGGAGTACCTCGAGTGGATCGCCGGCGACGTGGTCACGCGGCGGCGTCTCGCTCAGGCGACGAGCTGACCCGGTCGCCGACGATCTTCGACATCACCTTCGCCCGCCAGACGCGGCGCAGCAGCCGGTGATACTCGCCGGGGTCCGTGGCGCGCAGGATCTCGAGGTACGCCGGGTCGTCGACCAGGGCGCGGTCGATCGCGGCCTGCTCGTGGCGGGGGCGCCGCGCCGTCGCGACGTGGCCGTCGCCGGCGCCATGGGAGACCCGCAGGGCCGAGGAGACGAAGTAGCGCCGGCCGGCGACGTGGGCGAGCTTCGTCCACAGGACGCATTCCATGCCGGGCAGGCGCTCGTCGAAGCGCAGGCCACCCAGCAGCTCCGTCGTGTGCATGCCCCAGCCCTCGACCGACAGCCGCGCCGTGTCCGCCTCGCTCTTCCAGCCCTCGATGTCGTGGCCGCGACCGGTGGGGCGCCCGGTCCGGGCGTCGAGGCAGTTGCAGACGACGGTCGCGGCTCCGGTCTGGGCGGCCGTATCGAGCAGGGTGGAGAGCGCGTCGGGGACGATCTCGTCGTCGGGGTCGACGATCGCGAACCACGCGCCGGTCATGAGGTCGAGGCCGCTGTTCCTGGCCGCCGCCGCGCCGCGTCTGCGCCCGTGGCGGAAGACGTGGATGCGGGGGTCGTCGTAGCCCTGCAGGACCGCCGCCGTCTCGTCGGCCGACGCGTCGTCGACGACGATCAGCTCCCAGTCACGACAGCTCTGCCCCAGCACGCTGTCGACCGCCCGGGGCAGGGTGGCGGCACGATCGTAGGCTGCCATGACGACGGAGATCACGAAGCCCTCCTCGAACGGGTCGTCGGCACGATGACGCTGTACTGACTTGTGCCCGGCTTCGTTAGGGGTAGCGACGTTTCGGCTAGGATGAGCACTGCGATGCGGGCGACGCGACGATGCGGACGCGCGGTCCGCGTGCGGCTCGAGAGAGGGGTCACATGAGAACACTCGTCCTCGGTGGCGAGGGCATGCTCGGTCACAAGGTCTTCGAGGTGCTCTCGCGGCGCTTCGACACGGTCGCGACGTTCCTCGATCCGGGGGGGCCATGGCGCGAGTTCCCGCAGTACGCCGGCCTGCCCGCATCGCGCCTGATCGGCGGCGTCGACGCCCTGCGTTTCGAGACCGTCGCCGTCGCGCTCGAGCAGGCGCGGCCCGATGCCGTGATCAACTGCGTGGGCGTCATCAAGCAGCTCAAAGAGGCGTCGGACCCCGTCCTCACGATCACGCTGAACTCGCTGCTGCCCCATCGCCTGGCGCTGCTCTGCGCCGGGCTCGGCGCACGTCTCGTGCACATGAGCACCGACTGCGTGTTCAGCGGACGCAAGGGCCACTACACCGAAGACGACCTGCCCGACCCCGACGACCTCTACGGCCGCAGCAAGCTGCTCGGCGAGGTCGACCGCCCGGACTGCCTCACCATCCGCACCTCGATCTTCGGCCGCGACTACCTCAAGCAGGACGCCCTGCTCGAGTGGTTCCTCAGCAACCGGGGCGGCCGGGTGAAGGGCTATCGCAACGCGATCTACAGCGGCTTCCCCACGCAGGTGCTGGCGCGCATCATCGGCGACCTGCTCACCGAGCAGCCCGCGCTCGGCGGTCTCGTGCAGATCGCCAGTCCGCCGATAACCAAGTACGACCTGCTGACGAGGCTGAAGGACGCGATGGACCTGGACATCGAGATCGAGCCGTTCGACGACCCGCCCTGCGACCGCAGCTTGAGCGCCGCCCGCTTCGTGGCGGCCACGGGCTACCGGATCCCCTCGTGGGACGAGATGGTGGCCGAGCTCGCCGCAGACCCGACCCCCTACGACGCGTGGAGGCTGGCCCATGTATCCGCTTAAGGGCAAGAGCGTGCTCATCACCGGCGGCACCGGTTCGCTCGGCCAGGTGCTGGTCCGCCGCCTGCTCTCGGGCGAGATGGGCCAGCCGGCCAAGATCATCGTGTTCTCGCGCGACGAGGCCAAGCAGCACGCCATGCGCGTCGCCTACCTGCACCAGCGCGTGGTCACCGACGAGGTCATCTACCACAACTTCCGCGAGCTGCTCGAGTTTCGCATCGGCGACGTGCGCGACTTCCACAGCGTCGCCGCCGTGCTGCGCGGCGTCGACGTGGTCTTCAACGCCGCCGCCCTCAAGCAGGTGCCGACCTGCGAGTACTTCCCCTTCGAGGCGGTCACGACCAACATCGCAGGTCCCGAGAACATCGTGCGCGCGATCCAGGAGCACGAGCTGCCCGTCGAGACCGTGATCGGCATCTCGACCGACAAGGCCTGCAAGCCGGTCAACGTCATGGGCATGACGAAGGCCATCCAGGAACGGGTCTTCATCCAGGCCAACATGCGCTGCCCGAACACGCGCTTCGTGTGCGTGCGCTACGGCAACGTGCTGGCCTCGCGGGGCTCGGTGATCCCGCTGTTCCACGACCAGATCCGCGGCGGCGGCCCGGTGACGATCACGACGACCGACATGACCCGCTTCCTGCTCAGCCTGGACCAGGCGGTCGACACGGTCTTCGCGGCCCTCTCCGAGGCCCGTCGCGGCGAGACCTACATCCCGCGCGTGCCGTCGGCCCTCGTCGTCGACATCGCCGAGAGCCTGATCGGCGGCCGGCCGATCAAGACCGAGGTGACCGGCATCAGGCCGGGCGAGAAGGTGCACGAGATCCTCGTCTCCGAGGAGGAATGCCACCGCACCGTCGATCGCGGTCCCTACTACGCCATCCTGCCCATGCTGCTCGAGCTGCGCGACGGGCAGCCGGTGCCCGAGGTCCTGGCGCGCGAGTACAGCTCGGCCGACGACGTCATGGGCCGCGCCGCGCTCGACCGGCTGCTGGTCGACCACCGCCTCACGCTCGACGACACGGCCGGCGACGAGGCGGAGCTGCTGCGGTGAAGGTCCTCACCGTCTTAGGCACGCGGCCCGAGATCATCCGGCTGAGCCGGGTGATCGCGAAGCTCGACGGCCTCTGCGAGCACGTGCTCGTGCACACCGGCCAGAACTTCACGCCCACGCTCAAGGACGTGTTCTTCGACGAGCTCGGGGTGCGGGCTCCCGATCTCGATCTGGGTGTCACCGGCGAGAGCTTCGGCGAGCAGATCGGCCGCATGCTGGTCGCCGTCGACGCCGTGCTGCGCGAGCAGCGTCCCGACGCCCTGCTCGTGCTGGGCGACACCAACAGCGGCCTGTGCGCGGTGCTCGCCAAACGTATGGGCATCCCCGTGTTCCACATGGAGGCGGGCAACCGCTGCTACGACGACCGTGTGCCCGAAGAGGTCAATCGCCGCGTGATCGACCACTCGAGCACGGTGCTCATGCCCTACACGCAGCGCAGCAAGGAGAACCTGCTGCGCGAGGGCGTCCCCGGGCGGCGCATCTACGTCACCGGCAACCCCATCCACGAGGTGCTCGAGCACTACGCGCCGCAGATCGACGCCGCGACCGTCTTCGAGCGGCTCGGCGTCGAGCCGCAGCGCTATTTCCTGGCCACCATGCACCGCGCCGAGAACGTCGATGTCGACGAGCGCCTGCGCGGCCTGGCGGCCGCGCTCGAGCAGGTGAGCGCCGAGCACGACCTGCCCGTCATCTGCAGCCTGCACCCCCGCACGCAGCAGAAGATGCGGGAGTTCGGCGTCGAGGTGAGCGACCGGCGCGTGCGCTTCCTCGAGCCGCTCGGCCTGTTCGATTTCGTCGCCCTTGAGCGCGCCGCCTTCTGCACGCTCTCCGACAGCGGCACCGTGCAGGAGGAGTGCTGCCTGTTCGGCGTGCCCACCGTGACCGTGCGCGACGTGACCGAGCGCCCCGAGACGGTCGAGTGCGGCAGCAACATGCTGGCCGGCGTCGACCCCGCCACGGTGCTGCGCTGCGTGCGCGCCGTCACCGCGCTGCCGGCGGCCTGGTCGCCGCCGCCCGAGTACCTCGCGCCCGACGTCTCGAGCGCCGTGGCCAAGATCGTGCTGGGCTACAACTGGGCGGGTGGGCCGGCTTGACGAGCGCCGCGCCAGGGTCCGCGACGCGGCCGGCGAGCGTCCTGATCATGGCCGATTTCGGCTTTCCCTACGGTACCGGCGGCAGCTCGCGCGCCTTCAGCTACGCGCGCGGCCTGCAATCGGCCGGCGCGCGCGTCAAGGTGCTGTGCGTCGAGCCCGCCGGACGCGCGGGCGACACCCTGAACGTGGCGGCGCGGGGCGAGTACCGCGGCGTGCCGTTCGCGTACACCTACGGGCGCACCACGCGACCGTCCTCGCGGCTCCAGCGCCGCGCCCTCAAGCTGGCCAAGTGGCCGCGCTTCGCCTGGGCCGTGCGGCGCTGGGCGGCGCAGTCGGGCGGCCTCGACGTGCTGCTCGTGTACTCGCGCTCGCTGCCCTGGATCGCCACGGCCTGGCTGCTGTGCCGGCTTCACGGCGCCACCCTGCTGCACGAGGACTGCGAGCTGCCGTTCGTGTGGCGGACCGAGACGCCGGCGCTGCGCGCCAGGCGCTTCCTCTACCACCGCGTCGCCTTCAGGGCCTTCGACGGCTGCCTCGTCATCTCGACCTACCTCGAGGAGTACTGCCGGCGCTACCTGGGCCGGCCCGCGACGCTGCTCGTGCCGATCCTGGTCGACGTGACCGACGTCGCAGGCGACGACGACCCCCTCGGCGAGCCCGGCGAGTGGCTGACCTACTGCGGCCACATGAACCACCCCGAGATGGGGGCGGTCGTGGCGGCCTTCGCCGCCGTGGCCGGCGAGTTTCCCGCGCTGCGCCTGCGGCTCGTCGGCGGCTCGCGGACCGCCGAGGCGGTGCCCGCGCTGCGGGCGCGCCTCGTCGAGCTCGGCCTCGACCAGCGCGTCGAGTTCGCCGGACGGGTCGAGCGCGAGGAGCTCTTCCGCCTGTTGCGCGACTCGCGCATCGTCATGATGCCGCGCGCGGCCGGGCCCTTCTCGCGGGCCGGGCTGCCGACCAAGGTGGCGGAGTACCTGGCCACGGCGCGTCCGGTGGTCGTCTCGGCCGTCGGCGATCTGCCGCTCTACCTGACCGACGGCGTCGACGCCTACCTCGCCGGCTCCGACGACCCCCAGGTGTTCGGCCGGCGCCTGCGCGAGGCGCTCCTGCACCCCGACGAGGCCGCCGAGATCGGCCGCCGCGGCCGCGAGACGGCGCGGCGGCGCTTCGACCCGGCGGTCCACGGCAGGCGCATCCTCGAGTTCGCCGCCGGCCTTCCCCGCTCGCGCACCGCCGGCGGCGGGCCGGCCGGGCCGCCGGCCGGCGCGCCTCGCGGGGACGCGCCGTGAACGTCTGCGTGGTGGGCCACTCGGCCAGCGGCTTCGGCGAGATCCTGGGCGGCTCCGAGCGCCAGAGCGCGATGCTGGCACGCGAGCTCGTCGCTCGCGGCCACGCCGTGACCTACGTGGTCACCGGCCTGGCCGGCGGCGACCGCACGGTCGACGGTGTGCGCCTGCGCGCGGGCTGGGACCCCGACGCCGGTGTCCGCTTCCTGCGCGCCCTGACCCACCGGTACCCCAGGCTCCTGGGCGTCCTGCGGGAGCAGCGCGCCGACGTCTACTACGCACGCGGCGCGGGCTACTACACCCCTTTCGTCATGCGCGCCGCGCGCGACGTCGGGGCGCGCTCGCTGCTCGCCCTGGCCAGCGACAAAGACCTCTACGCGGCCTCGGGCAAGGTCCTCTTCAAGGTGTCCAACAAGACCGCTTCGGCGCTGATCGGCCCGGTCGCCCACGCCGTCTTTCGGCGTTGGGGCCTGCGAAAGGCCGACTGCGTGGCCGTGCAGAACGAAGAGCAGGCGGCCGCCTGCGCGGCCCTTCGCTTGCCGCACGCCGTGCTGCCCAGCATCGCCGAGCGCCCGCCGGCGGAGCTGCTGGCGGCTGTCCCGACCCGCGATGTCATCTGGGTCGGCAACGTTTTCGAAGGGCGTCGTTCGAAGGGCCTCGACGCGCTGGTCGTCGTGGCCGAGCTGCTCCCCGAGGTCGGTTTCACGGTGGTCGGCAAGCTCAGCGGCGAGTCGAGCCGCGCCGCGGTGGCGGCCCTCGAGCGTCTGCCCAACGTGACGCTCGACGGGGCCAGGTCGCACGCCGAGACGCAGCGTCGCATGGCCGAGCATCGGCTCGTCATGAACACCTCGCCGTCCGAGGGCTTCTCCAACGTGATGCTCGAGGGCTGGGCCCTCGGACGCCCCTCGGTGACGCTCGCGGTGAACCCCAGCAGCCTCCTGAGCGACGATCGCCTCGGCATCTGCGCCGGCGGCGACCCGCTCGTCATGGCCGCCGCGATCGCCGCCCTGCTCGACGAGCCGGCGGCCCGCGAGGCCATGGCGCGGCGCTGTCGCGAGTACGTCGCCGCGACCCACGCCGCGCCCGCCGTCTGCGCCGCCTTCGAGCGTCTCGCGGCCGGGGCGGCGCAGCACTAGGCGGGCCGCCCGGACCGCGCCTGCCGTCGCGGCGGTCGACCCGGCTCGGCCGGCGCCGGGCGGGCAACGGCCCGCCGGGTGCTCTCTGCTACGATTGCGACTCGCGGCGAGTGGGTAGTCCCGGCGAGACGTCTTGTCGCGACCAGCGCCGCAGGCGGGAGGAGGGCCATGGCATCCGGAACGAGCGTCCCGAACAAACCGAAGTCCGCCGAGATCAATCCCGGTCCCGGCTTTCGCATCCGCACGTCGTTCCAGCGCCTCGACGCCGCGTTCATGGCGCAGTTCGCAGAGTTCGACTCGCCAGACATCTCGGACCAGCTGAACCGGCTCTACGCGCTCACCTCGGCGATCCACTGCCTGACGGCGCCCGGACGCCGCGTCGTCGGTCCCGCCTGCACCGTCAAGGTCTATCCCGGCGACAACCTCATGGTCCACAAGTCGCTCGACATCGTCACGCCCGGCGACGTCATCGTGGTCGACGCCGGGGCCTCGCGCATGAACGCCGCGCTGGGCAGCCTCATCTCGACAAAGGCGCAGCACCGCGGCGTCGCCGCCTTCATCGTCGACGGCTACATCCGTGACCTGCCCGAGATCATGCCGCTCGACTTTCCCGTGTTCGCCCGGGGCACGACCCCGATCGGCCCGCTCCACCGCGGACCGGGCGAGATCAACTACCCCATCTGCTGCGGCGGCGTCGTGGTCAACCCCGGCGACATCGTCGTGGCCGACGGCTTCGGCGTCGTCATCGTGCCGCGCGAGAGCGCGCCCGACATCCTGGAGCGGCTGCAGGCCTACCAGGTGAAGAACCGCGAGTACTTCGCCGGCGTGAAGAAGGGCGTCTTCTCGAACAAGTGGGTCGACGACCTGCTCGACGAGAGTGGCTGCATCATCACGCCGTGAGCGCGGCCTCTGCCGGACCCGAAGCGCTCGCCCGCCGTGGCCTGAGCGCGGCGTCGCTCGCCTGGAAGCTGCGCCGGCGGCGCTACCAGCGCACGCCGGTCAAGGCCGAGATCGTCGCCCGCCGGGCGCGCTTCTACCTTGACGCCTGGGACGAGGCGGCCACCGCCACCGGGGGTCGCCTGCGCCAGATCGAGGGCCAGCTCCTCGAGGTGAGCTGCGGCGGCGTGGTCGTGCGGTCGCGCCGCAACGTGACCTCGCTCGACGACCCGCTGACGCTCGCCGTGGCCGAGGACAAGCCTCTCGTCTACCGCCTGCTCGGCGAGCGTGGCGTGCCGGTCCCGCGGCACACTGTCTGCGCGGCCAACGACCCGCGCAGCGCCTGGCGGTTCGCCCGCTCGCTCGGACGGCCCTGCGTGGTCAAGCCGGCCCGCGGCGCGTCGGGGGCGATCGGCATCACCACCGCGGTCGCCACCTGGACCGAGCTCGTGCGCGCCATGACCTACGCCGGGGGCTTCGACCGCGAGGTGCTGGTCGAGGAGCTGGCCGGCGGCGGCGTCTACCGCCTGCTGTACTTCGACGGCGAGCTCCTCGACGCCGTGCGCCGCGATCCGCCCACCGTGACAGGCGACGGCCACGCCACGATCGGGCAGCTCATCGCGGCCGAGAACGCGCGCCGCTTCGAGGGCGGCATCGCGAGCTGCCAGTCGCTCGTCAGGGTCGACATCGAGATGCGCCACACGCTGCGGCGCGCCGGCCTCGACCTGCGCTCGGTGCCGGCCGACGGCGAGACCGTGCGGCTCAAGAACGTGGTCAACGACAACCGTCGCGAAGACAACGTCACGGCCGGGTTCTGTGCCGAGGTCGTGGCCGTCGGCGCCGAGGCGGCGGCGGCCGTCGGCGCCCGCCTCGCCGGGGTCGACGTCATGACGCCCGATCCCGCCTCGCCGCTCGAGGCGGCCGGCGGCGTGGTGATCGAGGTCAACGGGGCGCCCGGCTACTACTACCACTACTACAAGCGCGACGGACGGGTGCCGGTCGCGACGGCGCTCCTCGAGCGGCTCGTCGGGGCCGGGGCGTGAGCGGCACGAGCGCCAGCCCGCCCCCGGCGATCATCGCCGGCGCCAACATGGTCACGGTGATGTCGATCATCAGGGGCTTGGGCCGCAGCGGCGTCGACGTGCGCCTGCTCTGCCGCCCGGGTGCCGCGCCGGCGCGCTCGCGCTACGCGCGGCGGCTGCCAGCCGACGGCGACGGTCCCCAGCCCGAGGCGTGGCTGCGCTACCTGCTCGGCCCCGAGTCCGACGAGCTGCGCGGCGCGGTGTTGCTGGCGGGGAACGACGACGCCCTGGAGCTGCTGCTCGACCACCGCGAGGAGCTCGCCGAGAAGTACCTGCTCGACGTCTGCGATCCCGCGGCGCAGCGCGCCATGCTCGACAAGCTCGCCACCTACCGCGTGGCCAGCGAGGCCGGCGTGCCGACGCCGCGGTTCTGGCCGGCCGAGAGCCTCGAAGCGGTCGCGTCGCGCAAGGACGAGTACTCGTATCCGCTGATGATCAAGCCCCTCTACGCGCATCAGTTCAAGAAGGTCCTCCCGGGCAAGTACCTGATGGCCGACGACTACGAGGGCCTCATCGAGGCCTGCAGGCTGGTGAGCGGTCACGGCGTCGAGGTCGTGCTCCTCGAGGTGATCCCGGGGCCCGACGACCTGCTGTGCAGCTACTACACCTATCTCGACGACGACCTCGTGCCGCGCTTCCACTTCACCAAGCGCATCCTGCGCCGCTACCCCGAGCGCGAGGGGTTCGGCTGCTACCACATCACCGACTGGAATCCCGAGGTGCGCGACCTCGGCCTGCGGCTCTTCCGGCAGGCCGGGCTCAAGGGCGTCGCGAACGTCGAGTTCAAGCGGGACCCGCGCGACGGGCTGCTCAAGCTCATCGAGTGCAACGCGCGCTTCACCGCGGCCAACGGCCTCCTGGCCGCCGCCGGCATCGACCTGGGCACCTACGTCTACCGGCGTCTGGCGGGGCTGCCGCAGGCGGCGCTCGCCGACGGCGCCTACGTCAGGGGCCTGCGCCTGTGGTATCCGCTCGACGACTTCCTCGCCTTCTGCGACCTGCGGCAGGAGGGCCGTCTCAGCCTCGGGTCGTGGCTGAAGGACGTGGCCCACCGCCAATGCCTGCCCTACTTCGCCTGGACCGACCCCGTGCCGTCGGCCGTGCGCATGAAACCGGCGTTGCGGGCGGTGGCGTCGAGGGGCGTGCGCTCGCTAGGCGTCAGGGTGGGGCGTCGTGCCTGACGCCACCGTCCTGTACCCGGGCGAGATGGGCTGCGCCGTGGCCCGGCTGCTCGTGACCGGCGGCTGGGGCGTGTACACCCACCTCTGGGGCCCCAGCCTGGTGTGCGACGCCGACGCGGCGGCGGCCGGGATCGTCGATCTCGGGTCGCTCGACGAGGCGGTCGCGGCGGCCGACGTCGTGATCTCGCTCGTGCCGCCGGCCGTGGCCCCTGAGACGGCCGAGACGGTGGGTGCGGCCGCCCGCCGGAGCGGGCGGCGGCCGCTCTACTTAGACGCCAACACGGTGGCGCCGGCCACCATGGCCGCGGTCGCGGCCGCCTGTGCCGGCGCCGGGCTCGACTGCCTCGACGGCTCGTTCATCGGCAGCGCCGCCGAGCTCGGCGGGCGCACGCGCCTGTACCTGAGCGGGGCGCGCGCCGCCGAGCTGGCCGCCGCCCTGCCCGAGGCGCTGCATGCCCGCGTGCTCGGCCCCGAGACGGGCGCCGCCTCGGCCCTGAAGCTCGCCTTCGCCGGCTTCAACAAGGGGCTCGTCGCCCTCTTTCTGGGCGTGACCGAGGCCGGCGTGGCGGCGGGCGAGACCGACGAGCTGCTCGCCTGCCTGCGCGAGTTCTATCCGGGCACGCTCGAGACCCTCGAACGGCTGCTGCCGAGCTACCCGCGGCACGCGGCCCGCCGCGCCGACGAGCTCGACGAGCTCGCCCGTTTCCTGTCGGGCGAGGGCCGCGACCCGGCCTGGGCGGCCGCGGCCGGCGAGATCGTGCGGCGCTTCGCCGCGCTCGGTCTCGACGGGTCCGCGACCTCGGGCCTCGGCTTCGCCGCGATCGTCGAGGCGTGGGCGCGGGCCCAGGGCGGCCCTGCCCGCCGGAGTGGCCGGCAAGACACGAAACCGTAACCAACGAAGGCGACCACGGGAGCCCTGACGATGGGCCGTAGTACCATGGCATCGATCGTGCCGCGGGGTCTGTGCGGCACCGCGGTGGCGCATCCCGCGTCGCAAGGAGGCTGAAGTGGGGGACCTCTACCTGGTCACCGGCGGCGCCGGCTTCATCGGCTCGCACGTCGTGGCCGAACTGCTGCAGCGCGGCCACGCCGTGCGCATCCTCGACAACTTCTCGACCGGGCGGCGCGGCAACCTCAAGGCCGTCGACGGCGAGATCGAGGTCTTCGAAGGCGACATGCGCAGCTACGAGCGCGCCCACAACGCCGTCAAGGGCGTCGACCTCGTGATCCACCTGGCCGCGCTGCCCTCGGTGCCGCGCTCGGTGCAGGATCCGCTGACCACGAACGAGGCCAACATCACCGGCACGCTGAACGTGCTCCTGGCGGCTCGCGACAACGAGGCCCGACGGGTCGTGCTGGCCTCTTCGTCGTCGGTCTACGGCGCCAACGCGGCCATGCCCAAGCGCGAGGACCTCGTGCCGCAGCCGATCTCGCCCTACGCCGTCTCCAAGCTGGCCGCCGAGCAGTACGCGCGCGCCTTCGCCACCGTCTACGGGCTCGAGACCGTCTCGCTGCGCTACTTCAACGTGTTCGGTCCGCGGCAGGACCCGACCTCGCAGTACAGCGGCGTCGTGCCGCGGTTCATGCGCCTCGCGGTCCAGGGCGGCCGGCCCATGGTCTTCGGCGACGGTGAGCAGTCGCGCGACTTCACCTACGTGGCCAACGTCGTCGACGCCACCCTGAGCGCGGCGACTGCATCCGACGCCGCCGGTGCCATCTGCAACGTCGGCTGCGGCGACCCCAAGACGGTGCTCGACCTGATCGCGGCCGTGGGCCGCGTCGCCGGCAAGCCCCTGCAGCCCGAGTTCACCGCGCCGCGGCCCGGCGACGTCAAGCACTCGTTCGCCGACATCTCGCTCGCCCACAAGCTGCTCGGCTACGAGCCGAGCGTCGGCTTCGACGAGGGCATCGAGCGCACCTTCGCCTGGCTCGTGCAGGACCTGCCGGGCGTGCCGGCCTAAAGAGCGGCGCGGCGGGGGGCAGGGCGGCCAGTGCGCGTCGTCGTCACGATCGACACCGAGGCGGACGGCCAGTGGGACCACGGCCGTCCCCTGGCCACCACCAACGTCGCCGCCTGGCCGCCGTTCCAGGAGCTGTGCCGGCGCCACGGCGTGCCGCCGACGTACCTCATCACCACGGAGATCGCCGCCGATACCGGCGCGGCCGCGTTCCTGGGGCCGCTGGCCCGCGCCGGCGAGGCCGAGGTGGGCGCCCACCTGCACCCCTGGACCACGCCGCCCTTCGCCGACGAGCCGGGTCTGCGCGAGAACGACCGCGCGCACACGTTCCCGTGCCACCTCGAGCCCGACCTGCTGCGCGCCAAGCTCGAGACTCTGACCGCCCAGGTCGAGCGGGTCGCGGGCGGGCGGCCGACGTCGTACCGGGCCGGACGCTTCGGCGTCGACGCCGCCGGCGCCAGGGCGCTGGCCGATCTCGGCTACGTGATCGATTCGTCGGTGACGCCGTTCACGAGCTGGACGACCCATGCGGGCCGGCCCGGCCGCGGCGGCGGCCCCGACTTCCGGCGCCACGACGCCCGCCCGTTCTTCGTCGCCGGCAGCGGCACGCCGGGGCTCGTCGAGCTGCCCGTCACGATCATGCCGACCTACGCGCTCACGCGCGCAGTGCCCTGGCTGCGCGAGCACTGGCACGCCCGGCCGGCGCGTCTCAAGGGTCACGGTCGCCGCTTCCTGCCGCGCCCGCAACCGCTCTGGCTGCGGCCGCGCCCCGACTACGTCCTGTCCGACCTGCAGGCGCTGCTGCGCGAGGCCGAGCGGGTCGACCTGGCCTACGCGGTGTTCATGTTCCACTCGAGCGAGCTGCTTGCAGGCGCGAGCCCGTATCGCACGAGCGAGGTCGACATCGCCGCGCTGCTGGACTTGCTCGACGGTCTCTTCGCCTGGTGTCGGGGCCGCGGCCACGGGTTCGCAACGCTGTCGGCCGCCGGCGGTGCGCTCGCGGCCGGCGGGCTGCCGGTCAAGGCGCTCTGAGGTGCGCCTGCTCGTGCTGAAAGAGGCCCTGCCGACCGGCGGCGCCGAACGGCAGCTGACCCTGATCGTGCGCAACCTGCCGGCGTACTGGGAGCGCCGCGTGTGGGTCATGTCGGGCGGTCCGTTCGCCGACGAGATCGCCGCCGACGGCTACCGCGTCTACCGGGCGCCGCGCCGCTCGCGCTTCGACGTGCGGCCGGCCCTGCCGCTGTGGCGCGTCCTGCTCGAGTGGCGCCCCGACGTCGTGCATTCGTGGGACTGGATGTCGACGCTCGCGGCCCTACCGGTCTGTCGCGCCCTCGGCATCCCGCTGGTCGACGCGACCATCCGCAACGCCGCCGTCAGGCCGCGAGGCGCCCGGCAGCGCCGGCTCAGTCACGCCGTCTCGACGCTGGTCGTCGCCAACAGCCGGGCCGGCCTCGAAGCCTGGGGCATCGGGGCGCGCAAGGGCAGGGTCGTCTACAACGCCTTCGACCCGGCGCGCCTGCGCGCGATCGCGACCGACGGCCGCGAACGAGTCGGTGGCGCCGGACAGCCGGACGGTCGCCGGCGGGCCGACGGCGGCGAACGGTCGGGCCAGAGCGCTCCCTGCACCGTGGTCATGACCGGACGCATGGTCCCCGACAAGGATTTCTCGTGCCTGATCGAGGCGGCCCGCCGCCTCGATCGCGAGCGGCCCGGCCGCCTGCGCTTCCGGCTGCTCGGCGACGGGCCCGAGAGGGAGCGCCTCGTCGCCGAGGCCGGCGACCTGCGCGCGCGCGGCGTCGTCGAGTTCGTCGACCCCGGGTTCGAGGTGCTGCCGCTGGTCGCGGCGGCCGACGCCGGCGTGCTCATGGCCGACGAGACCCGCAACCGCGAGGGCTGCTCGAACGCCATCATGGAGTACATGAGCTGCGCGCTGCCCGTCGTGTGCAGCGACGGCGGCGGCAATCCCGAGCTCGTGCTCGACGGCGAGACCGGCTTCGTGGTGCCGCCCGGCGACCCGGACGCCCTCGCCGCGGCGCTCTCGCGCCTCGTCGACAAACCGGACCTGGCGCGGCGGTTCGGCGACGCCGGCCGCCGCCGCACCCTCGAGGAGTTCAGCATCGAGCGCCTGGTGCGCGGCATGGAGCGCGTCTACTGGGAGGCGCTCTCGTGAGGATCTGCCTGGTCAACTACCGGTACTTCGTCTCGAGCGGCCCCGAGCGCTACCTGTTCTCGGTCAAGCGCCTGCTCGAGGAGCGCGGCCACGAGATCGTGCCGTTCTCGGTGCGCTACCGCCGCAACGAGCCCTCGCCCTGGCAGGACTACTTCGTGCCGCCGATAGCCGGCGACGACGAGGTCATGTTCCGCGAGCACTCCTGGTCGCTGCCGGCGGTGCGCCGCGCGCTCGAGCGCGCCTTCTACTCGCGCGAGGTGTACGACGCGCTCTCACGCGAGCTGCGCGAGGCGCGTCCCGACGTCGCCCTCGTGCTCAAGTACGAGCGCAAGCTCTCGCCGTCGGTCCTCACCGCGCTGCGCGACCACGGCGTGCCCATCGTCGTGCGCCTCTCCGACTTCGCCCTCGTCTGCCCGCAGCAGCACCTGGTGCGCGACGGCCGCGTCTGCGAGCTCTGCGTCGGCCGCCGCCCCTTGCCCAGCGTGCGGTATCGCTGCGTCCAGGGTTCGTTCGGCGCGTCGGCGGTCAACGCCCTCGCCGTCGAGTACGCCCGGCGCAAGCGGTTCCTCGACGCCGTCGCCGCGTTCGTCGCGCCGAGCGACATCATGGTGCGCAAGATGGTCGAAGGCGGCCTACCGCCGGACAAGATGCACCACCTGCCGACCTTCGTGCAGGCGCGCCTGGCGCGGCCCCGCGCCGAGCGCGAGCGGCGCATCTGCTACGTGGGGCGGGTCGATCGCGTGAAGGGCATCGACGTCCTGCTCGACGCCGTCGAGCTGCTGCGGCGCGGCGGGCCGGGCCACGACGTCGAGGTCGTGATCGCCGGCGACATGTCGACGCCCGTGGGCGAGGGCATCCGCGCCCGGTTGCGCGACCGGCCGATCAGCGGGGTGGTCCTGCCCGGACAGCTCGACGAGGCGGCCGTGATCGAGCTCCTGCAGAGCTCGCTCGCCTCGGTCGTGCCGTCGCTCTGGTACGAGAACCTGCCCAACGCCCTGCTCGAGAGCCTCTCGTGCGGCACGCCGGTGATCGCCTCGGACCTCGGCTCGATGCACGACATCCTGCACGACAGCGGCGCCGGGCTGCTCTTCAAGGCCGGCGACCCGGCCGCGCTGGCCGACGCGCTTCGCTCAGCCCTCGACGGCCCCGACGCCGAGGCGATGGGGGAGTGCGCCGAGCGGCTCGTGCGGCAGCGGCACGATCCCGGGGCTCACGTCGACCAGCTGGTCGACCTGCTCGCGAGCGTGCAAAAGCCTTCGTAGCGAGCGTGAGCTCGTTCGCGGCGAGCCCGCCCGCGAGTCAGGCGTTGTGGGTGTAGTAGTGGTAGCGCTCGCCCTTGCCGACGTGGTCCATGAAGGTGACCACCCCGAGCTTGTTGGGCGGCAGGTGCCTGATGAAGTCGCGGGCCTCCTCGAGCACGGGCCGCGTGATCATCTTCATGTTGACGAGCAGCACGATGCCGTCGGCGGCGCCGGCCAGGGCCGCCGCGTCGCCCACCGCCAGGAAGGCCGGCGAGTCGATCAGGACGTAGTCGAACTCCTTGTCGGCGAGCTCGCGGATGATCTCGGCGAAGCGCCGCGAGGCGACCATCTCGCCGGGGTTGGGCGGGATGGGCCCCGACGTGAGCAGCGTGAGCGGCGGCAGGTTCTCGCCCTCGATCGGCTGCGGTCCGTCGCCGTTGCCGCCACGCACCTTGACCGCGAGCGGACCCTCGAGCTCGTAGCGCTGCAGGGCCTGGTCGAGGGTGCAAAAGCCGGCGATCACCGAGGAGACGCCGTGGGTGTTGCGCACGCCGAAGATGGAGTGCACGCGCGGCCGCCGCAGGTCGGCGTCGACCAGCACGACGTGCTTGCCCGCGAGGGTGAGCGAGGCGGCCAGGTTCGAGGTGAGCAGGCTCTTGCCCTCGCCCTTCTGGGCGCTCATCACCATGAGCACGCGGTTCTCCTCGCCGAGCGAGGCGAACTGCAGGTTGCTGCGCAGCACGCGGATCGACTCGGCGGCGCGGCCCTCGGCCTCGCTCATGACGACGAGCGGCCCCTTGGCCAGGGCCTCGGCGGGGATGCGCCCGACGCGCCCGATGATCGGCATCTCGGCGATCTCGCTGACCTCGTTGCGGTCGTGCAGCCGGGTGTCGAGCTTCTCGCGCATGAACCCGAAGCCGACGCCGATGACCAGGCCCAGGATGGCGCCGATCGCCGCCGAGCGCTTGGGCTTGGGGCTGAAGGGTGCGCCCGGCGGGTAGGCCGGCACGGCCTTGGTGAAGCTGCCGGTCGTGGTCGCCGCCAGGATCTTGAGGCTCTGGAGGTCGTTGGCCAGGATTTGATAGTCGGTCGAGGAAGGCGCGTAGTTCTTGAGCTGCTTCGAAACGACGTCTTGCGCCTTGCTCAGGCGGTCGATCTCGTACTTCTGGCTGTAGGCCACGTAGGCATCCGCGTACGCGTTTGCCAGCTTGGCCGCCCAGACGGGGTTCGTAGAGGTGACGGTGACGGCGACACCGTTGTCGGTCGGGTTGCTCGAGTTGACGTCGGAGGTGGTGACGGCTGCGTCGACCGAGTAGTCAGGCAGGGCGCCGGCCGTCGAGGTGAGTACGGCCTTGCTGATGATCGGTCCTGTGATGTAGGTGACCGCGCTCTGCATCTGCAGCTCTTGCGTCGTCGGATCGACGTAGCCCTGGTTCAGGGGGTCGCTGACGTTGAGCTGGGGCGTGTAGATGAGCTGTGCGGTGCTCTGGTAGAGCGGCGTCTTGCGGGCGGAGTAGGCGTACGCGAGCACGGCGAGGATCACCATGAGCGCCACGATGAGGATGATGTGCCGGCGCACCACCGTCAGGTAACGGCGCACGTCGAGTCCCGCGCTATTGCCCGCTTCCACCCGTTGCCTCCCTTTCTCGACCGCTCATCTTACTTCGGCAGACTGGCGCGGGCAATTGAGCTTACGTTCGTGGCGCACGCGGTAGCGCCCCCCGGTCCGCACGATGCAATGGTTGTCAACGCTTGTCTATTCCCATCACAATCTCAGACGACGCCTCGAGGCCGGACGGCCGGGAAGGCGAGGGAGAGGGGGGCTCGTCGGTGAAGGTCGCCTACATCGGTCAGAAGGGTCTGCCGGCCACCTACGGCGGCGTCGAGCGGCACGTCGAGGAGCTGGCCGCGCGCGTCGCCGCCGCCGGTCACGAGGCCTGTGTCTACAACCGCGTGCACTACGAGCCCGCCCCTCCGGCGCGCTACCGCGGCATCGAGGTCGTGACCCTGCCCTCGGTGGCGACCAAGCACTTCGACGCGATCAGCCACGTCGCCGTCTGCACGGCGCACGCCCTGGCTCACGGCGCCGATCTCGTGCACTACCACGCCATCGGGCCGGCACTGCTGTCGTGGGCGCCCCGGCTGCGCGGCGCCGCCAGCGTGGTCACCGTCCACGGGCGCGACTGGCAGCGCCCCAAGTGGGGCGCGGCCGCCAGCTTCGCCCTGCAGGGCGGGGAGTGGATGGCGATGCACGCTCCCGACGAGACCGTCGTCGTCTCGCGCTCGCTCGCCGACGAGCTGAGCGCGCGCTACCGGCGCCGGGCGCGCTACATCCCCAACGGCATCACGCTCGAGGAGGGCGCCGACGACCCCGCCATCCTGGACGAGCTCGGCGTCGCGCCCGGGCGCTACGTGCTGTTCGCCTCGCGGCTCGTGCCCGAGAAGGGGGCGCATTACCTGACCGAGGCCTGGCGTCGCCTGGGCAGCGACCTCGGGCTCGTGATGGCCGGCGACTCGAGCTTCAGCGCCGACTACGTGCGCTCGCTGCGCGCGACAAGCGGCGGCGACGGCGTTGTCTATCCGGGGTACGTGTTCGGCCGCCCGCTGGCGACGCTGTTCCGCAACGCCGCCCTGTTCGTGCTGCCGTCCGACGTCGAGGGGCTGCCGATCGTGCTTCTCGAGGCGCTGGGCTACGGCACGCCGGTGCTGGCCAGCGACATCGCGCCCAACCGCGAGGTGCTGGGCGACCTGGGCCGCACCTTCGCGGCCGGCGACGTCGACGACCTGCAGCGCAAGCTGGCCGGCGCGCTCGCCGAGCTGCCGCGCCTTCAGGACCAGGCGAGGCTCGCCGCCGAGACGGTCGCCCGTACCTACGACTGGGACGTGATCGCCGGCCAGACCATCGCCCTGTACGAAGAGGCGCTCGCCGAACGCCGGGCCCGCCGCCGGACGGGCCGGGCGCCACGCGCCTGACGAGACGGTCGCCGCCCCTCGGGCGCCGTGAGCTCGTGCTAGCATACTGAGTCGGGGACTGGTAACTCTCGGGCCGCTCGGAGCACGTCCGCAGCCTGCCCTTCACGGAGGTGGTCGCAACGTCTGCACAGGAGCGAGACGGCGGTTCGCCGGCGGGTCGCCGCTGCTATGAGATCGCCGGGCTCAGCATGCTCATCGAGTCCGACCTGCCCATCACCGACGCGACGTTCGAAGCCAAGTTCGCCGCGTTCGAGGTGCCGCGGCCGGGCGCCGACGCCATCGTGGTGCGCCACCATTTCGGCCTGCCGGCGCTCGACGACGCCGGTCTGGGCCGCGAGGTCTACCGCGAGCGGCCCTGGGTCATCTACCGCTCGGCCGAGGGCTTCACCTACCTCATGGGTCCCCCCGAGCATCGCGAGTGCGTCGTCGTCGCCAACGCCGAGCACACGGCGATCGACGTGTTCAACGGTCCGTCCCGCGAGAAGTACTTTCGCGAGGGCGGCGTGAACGCCCTCACCATGATGCCGACCGACCAGATCGTGCTGGCGCGCGTGCTGGCCGACCGCAAGGCCTGTTTCCTGCACTCCTGCGGGGTCGTCGTCGACGGGCGCGGGCTGCTGTTCGTGGGCCATTCCGAGTCGGGCAAGTCGACGATGATGAACCTGCTGGTCGCCGAGGGCGAGCCGCTGTGCGACGACCGCAACATCGTGCGCCTGTGGCCCGACGGCGTGCGCGCCCACGGCTGCTGGAGCCACGGCGAGGTGCCCATCGTGAGCGCGGCCTCGGCGCCGCTCGCCGCCATGCTGTTCCTGCGCAAGGCCACGACCAACCGTCTCGTGCGGCTCACCTCGAGCCGCGAGATCCTGGGCCATCTCCTGCCTTGCGTTATCAAACCCCTGGTGACTGCCGATTGGTGGGAGAAGACGCTCGATGTCGTCGAGCACGTCATCGACGACGTGCCCTGCTATGTCGCCGAGTTCGACAAGGGCGGCGATGTGGTGCCGCTGCTGCGCGATCTCGTCGCGGCGGGCGCCGGCGAGCGGTCGAGCTAGCAAGGGCCGGAGCTGAAGTCTTCGGGCAGTGTCCACCACGAAAGCGAGGTTGCCGTGGGGCTGAACGTCAGCCGTGACGCGGTCTACAAGCCGTCCGAGGATCTCGTCGTGCGCGAGATCGACGGACAACTCATCGTCGTTCCCATCGCGGCCGGGATCGGGGATCTCGAAGACGAGCTCTACGCGCTGAACGACACGGCGCGGGTCGTGTGGGGCATGCTCGACGGCGCCCGTACCGTCGGAGCCGTGGTCGACGAGCTCGCCCGCGAGTACTCGGCGCCGCCCGACGTGATCGACGCCGACGTGGTTGGGCTCCTGCAGGAGCTGCTCGAGCGCAGGATGGTGATCGCTGTCTGAGCGGCCCGACCCGACTACGTACGCCGTCCGCGGCGGCGTCCGGTCGCTCTCGGGCGCGGCGCTGTCGGGGCTGCTCTCCGACGTCCTCGCTCGTGGCGTACCGTTCCGCTTCGAGGCGCGCGGCTACAGCATGCTGCCCCTCCTGCGCAGCGGCGACATCCTCACCATCGCCCCGCTGCGCGGCGGCGTGCGGCTGGGCGACGTCGTGGCTTTCGTCGGCGGCCCCGACCGCGGCCTGGTCGTGCACCGCGTCTGCGGGCGCTACGCCGGTCGTCTCGACATCCGCGCCGACAACGCCCGCGACCCCGCCGACATCGTGCCGGTCGGCGCCGTGCTGGGCGTCGTGACCCGGGCCGAGCGCGGCGGGCGCCGCGTGCGCCTCGGGCTGGGTCCCGAGCGCGTGCTGGTCGCCGTGCTCGTGCGCCTCGAGCTGCTCCAGCCGCTCACAGCCGCGCTGCGCGCCCTGCGCAGGTCCTTCGTCCACCGGAGCGCCCTCTCGTGACCTCGTTCGTCGTCCACACGCCGCTGCCCGACTTCGACCTCTGGAACGAGCTCGAGAGCAAGAGCATCCCGGTGTCGTTCGAGCTCGAGCTCACCGCCCGCTGCAACAACGACTGCCGGCACTGCTACATCAACCTCCCGGCCGGCGATCGGGCGGCGCAGGCGCGGGAGCTCACCTTCGACGAGATCGTCGACCTGGCCGACCAGGCCGTCGCGCTCGGCGCGCTGTGGTGCCTGCTGACGGGCGGCGAGCCCTTGCTGCGCCCCGACTTCGCCGACATCTACCTCGCCCTCAAGCGGCGTGGCCTGCTCGTCTCGGTGTTCAGCAACGCCTGCCTGATCAGGCCCGAGCACATCGAGCTCTTCCGCGCCTATCCTCCGCGCGATCTCGAGATCAGTCTGTACGGCGCCACAGCCGCCGGCTACGAGCGCGTCTCCCGTGCACCCGGCTCGTTCGCCGCCTTCCAGCGGGGCGTGCGCTTGCTCGAAGAGGGGGGCGTGCCGGCCCGGTACAAGGCCATGGCCCTGCGGTCCAACGCCGACGAGTTTGCGGCGATGGCCGAGTTCTGCCGCGCGCACACCAAAGACGTCTTTCGCTTCGACCCGCTGCTGCATCTGCGCTACGACCGCGACGCCACGCGCAACGCCGACATCGTGGCCGAGCGGCTCACGGCGGCCGAGATCATCGCGCTCGAGCGCGCCGATCCCGAGCGCACCGACGCCCTGCGTCGCGAGTGCCGCCGGGCCGATGTCGCCGGTGAGCCCTCCGATGCCGGGGTCCTGTTCCAGTGCGACGTCGGCCAGGGGTTCACTCTGGGTCACGACGGCTCGTTGCGACTCTGCTCGTCGCTGTGGCACCCCGACTTCGTGGCCGACGTGCGGCGCGAACCGCTGGCCGTCGCCTGGCGCCGCATCGTGGGCAACGCCCGCGCCGCCCGGTCGCGCGATGCCGCTTACCTCGAAGCTTGCGCCGCCTGCCGGCTGGCCGACCTCTGCCTGTGGTGCCCCGCGCACGCCTACCTCGAGGTCGGCTCGCTCAGTGCGCCGATCGACGGCTTCTGCACCGTCGCGCACGCTCGCGCCGAGGCTTTCCAGGACTCCGGGGAGAGGAACCCAGGTGCGGTTCCCCGAGATAATTCGTAGTCCAGCCCGGCAACAAACGCCGATTCGCTGGACAAGAGCCGGGTGGTGGGGGAATATAGCACCCAGAAAACCCGTAGGAGGGGGACAGTATGGGAACTTCACGAGAGTGGACGAAGCCGGAGTTGACGGTGCTCGGCCGCGGCGCGCCCGAGGAGAACGTCTTGTGCTACTGCAAGACGCGGCCCACGTGCGGCGGCAGCAGCTGCTCCCACAAAGAGCGCAAGTGCATCGTCCCGAACTGGCGGTACCACACCAGCTGATCGTCACCGCCCCCTCGGGGGCTCGCTGGTCCCTAGCATCACGCAGCAGCAACGTGCCGACCCATTTGCCGGTCGGTTCGCTGCGTCCGCGACCATGACCTGATGTCGGGGGCCGATCTCTGGTCGCGCTGGTCGCGCGTCGTTCAGCCGGCGACGAGCCGGCAAGCGCCGCCGGTGCCCGGCGACGACGCCGCTGTCGCATCCGTGCCGGCCGAGCGCGCCGCCCTGCTCGCGTGCGCGCTCAGCGACCAGGACCGCGCGGCATCCGTGCTCGACCAGGCGCTGCCCGCGGTGACCGACTGGCGGGGCCTGCGCGACGACGCCCTGCACCACGGCGTGATCGCGCTGCTCTACAAGCGCATCGTCGACTCCGGCGCGACGGCAGTGCCGCCGGCCGAGCTCGCCGCCCTTCGCGCCCTGGCGACCGCCAACCAGCACCGCAGCCTGCGCATGAGCGTGCAGCTGCTGCGCGTGCTCGCGCTGCTTTCGGCCGCCGGCCTCGACGTGCTGCCCGTGAAGGGCCCCGTCATGGCCGAGGCGCTCTACGGCGACGCGGGACTGCGTCACTGCGCCGACATCGACGTGGCCGTGCGGCCGCGCGACGTCGCCGCCGCGCGCGACGCCCTGAGCGCCGCCGGCTTTCGGCAGGCCACCTGCCTCGGCATCGAGATCGGCCGCCTGCTCTCCTCGGAGTGCGAGTTCTCGCTCAGAAGCGCCGACGGCGAGCTCATCGTCGACCTGCACTGGCGCCTGGGGCCGCGCTTCGCCCCCGCCTCATTGCCGGTCGACGACCTCATCGCCCACGCCCGCGAGACGCGGTTCCTCGACCGCGACATCCTCGTCCTCTCGCGGCCCGACCTCTTCATCGCGATGTGCGTGCACGGCGCCCACAACCACCGCTGGGACCAGCTCGAGCTCGTCGCGGCGCTGGGCGCCTGGGCCGCGGCCGCCGCGCCCTCGGACTGGCAGCCGCTGCTCGATCGCGCCGCCGGGCTCGGCTGCCTGCGGCGCTGCACGATCGGCTGCCTGCTCATGCGCGACGTCGCGGGCGTGGTCCTGCCGGCCACGGTGCAGGCCCGCCTCGCCCGCGACACGCTGGCGGCCCGGCTCGCCCGGGCCGCTCGCGAGCGGCTGCTCGCGCGGGGCCCGCAGACGACCGGCGACGACGGCCTCGGCGGCATCGTGTGGGAATCGCTCTCGCTCGACCGGCCGGCCATGATGGCGCGCCACTTCGTGGCCCGCGTCGTCACGCCGGGTACCTGGGACTGGCAGTCACGACGCGTGCCGTCGCGCCTGCCGGCGCTGTACTATCTCTCCAGGCCGGTCCGCCTGGCGAGCCGGTACCTGCGGCGCGGAGGCGTGAGCTGAGCGAGCCCGAAAGCGGCTTCAGCGTGCGGGGCGCCCTGCGCTTCGGTCCCACCCTGCGCCTCGTCTGGAGCGTGGCCCCGGGCTGGACCGTCGCCAACATCACCCTGGCCATAGTCCAGGGCCTGCTGCCCCTGCTCGGCATCGCGTTGATCGTCCTGATCGTCAACGCCGTGACGAAGGCGACCCAGTCGGCCGACCCGGGCGCCTCGTGGGGTCACGTCGCCCTGCTCATCGTCCTTGCGGCCGTCGTCGGCTTGGTCACGGCGGCGGCGCGTTCGGTCGCCGCGCTGGTCACCGAGACCCAGACCCAGGTCGTCACCGACCACGTCTCCGACCT
>Ga0187777_10000428_pt1 | contig 29622 bp, 25 predicted proteins | sample 1015_Q2_SP5_10_M_FD_132416 | JGI IMG/M metagenome (GOLD analysis project Ga0187777, IMG submission 132416) | Tropical peat soil microbial communities from peatlands in Department of Meta, Colombia - 1015_Q2_SP5_10_MG | ecosystem: Environmental > Terrestrial > Soil > Wetlands > Peat | place... | reverse complement strand
CCGACCCCACTCCCTTCAGCTTTCGCACCAAAGAGATCAGGCAGCAGCAGGTGCCGTGCTACGTGGCTTACACCACTGAGGAGACGCACCGCATCATCCGCGAGAACGTGCACCGCTCGCCCATGTACTCCGGGCAGATCAAGAGCATCGGGCCGCGCTACTGCCCCAGCATCGAGGACAAGATCGTGAAGTTCCCCGATAGGCTGCAGCACCAGCTTTTTCTCGAGCCCGAGGGGCTGCACACGCACGAGATTTACGTGAACGGCATGTCCACTTCGCTGCCGGTGGACGTGCAACTGGCGATGGTGCACTCGGTCCCCGGCCTGGAGACCGCCGCGATGCTGCGCCCCGGCTACGCCATCGAGTACGACTCCATCGACCCGACCGAACTCGAGCGCACGCTCGAGAGCAAGAAGATCGCCGGACTCTACCTGGCCGGCCAGATCAATGGAACGTCAGGATATGAAGAAGCCGCCTGCCAGGGGCTGATGGCGGGCATCAACGCCGCGCTCAAGATCAAGCAGGAGGCGCCGCTCATCCTCGACCGCACCGAGGCCTACACCGCGATCCTCATCGACGACCTCATCAGCAAAGGGACCAACGAGCCCTACCGCATGTTCACCTCGCGCGCCGAGTTCCGACTGCATCTGCGCATCGATAACGCCGACCAGCGCCTGACTCCGCACGGCCGCCGCATCGGTCTGATCAATGACGCGGCCTGGACCGATCATCAGACCAAGCGGGAGCGCCTGAAGCAGATGGCTGAGCTGCTGGAGCGCACCAGGCTGACGCGGGAGATGCTTTCGCAGCTGACTCTCCGCCAGATGCAGGACGCCGATCTCTCTTCCGCAGTCGGCGACACGCTGGCGCAGATGCTGAAGCGCCCCGAAATCACCATCGAAGCGCTGGCGCCTCTTTTGCGCGATCTGCGGCCCCAGTTTTTTGAAAACGGTCCCTCAGCAGCCTCCGCGCCTGCAACGGTCATCACCTCCGCGCAGCGCAACGAACTCAAGTCGGTGGAGACCGGCATCAAATACGCCGGTTATCTGCAACAACAGGAGCGCGCCATCGAGCGGCTGAAGAAGGCCGAGCAGCGCTCCATCCCGGAGTGGTTCGATTATGCTTCGGTCAGCGGCCTCTCGCGCGAGATGAACGAGAAGCTGCTACGAGTGCGTCCGCGCACTCTGGCCCAGGCCAGCCGCATCCCCGGCGTCACTCCGGCCGCGGTATCGCTCATCAATGTCTATATCGAGATCCAGGGACGGCGGCACTCAGCGGCCGAAGCAGCATTGAGTTAGCGGGGTCTTAGTCCAAGACACGTTGGGTGCCCCGGCCCTAGCTTTGCTAGGGCGAGGATTTTCGTACACCCACACCCTGTCATCCCGAGAAGGGGGGCCTGCTGTTTGGGTTGTGAAAGAGCGACCTATACACGCGCTGCGCTGGCGCTGCGCGCGAGCCTTCGGCAGAGCGGAAGGCTCCGTTTTCTCTCCTTTCCCGGCACTTCGTGCCGGGCTACATACACGCGTCCCTTCGGGACTCTCGCGGGACCTACGATGATCTGTCATCCTGAGCGCGTTTTGTGCGCGAAGGACCTTGCGGTTGATCTTGGTGTTGCTTTGGAAAATCCCCACCCTTCGCCAAAAGCGGGCGAAAGGGGGGCAACCAGCGATCAATAATTGGGAATCGCGATTCCCTTTGGGAGAGGGCCGTGCGGCTTGGACTCCGGTCTTGATGGGCTGTGGGTTTCTTAGGCCCCGTCTACCTGGGACTGTGTCCTCTTCCGGAGTGGGACGTCGGGCAGAATGTCTGCAGCCAGTTCTGCCAAGTTTCTCCCAAACGGGAGGAGAAATCTGGTTCTTCTCCCCTTAAGTTTAGAATATCAACTCCGTAGGGGTAACTATGAAAGGCGGGGCGGAAGAGAATTGTGTTTAGAATCAGCGGGTTGCGAGCGAGTTTATAGCATCGTTATCTTGACAAGACGATTGGCGTAGAATTGAGAACGCGCTTTTCTTTTCTTTCACCGACATTATTTTACCTTTTAGTTATCCCACCGTTGCTTCGCAAAGGATGGGGCACCCGGCCGAAGCCTCGCTTCTCTTGCCTTGAACAATCCATCAGGTTACCCTCAGCGCAAAGAGCGCTGAGTGGCGAAATCTTCGAACAAAGAGATGCACAAAGAGAAGCGACCGGCTGAAACGGGCCAGAGCTCTCCCTGGCTCTACCAGCCTGCGCTCGATCTCATCGTAGGATGCGGGGCCTGGTCGGCGCCGCTGCTGCTGCTCACCTATCCGCTGGCGCAATCGAGCGCGCTCACTCTGGCGGTGGCGTTCTATGCGCTGGCGCTGGTCTTCAATTATCCGCACTACATGGCGACCATCTACCGCGCCTATCACCGGCGCGAGGATTTCGCCAAGTACCGCATCTTCACGGTGCACATCACGCTGCTGGTGGTGCTGACGGCGGTGATCGCCCACGCCCGGCCTCACCTGCTGCCCTGGATCTTCACGCTGTATGTGCTGTGGAGCCCGTGGCATTACTCCGGCCAGAACTACGGGCTGCTGATGATGTTCGCGCGGCGCAACGGGGCGCAGCCGACTGCGGCCGAGCGCAATGCGTTGTACTCGGCGTTTCTCATCTCGTTCGTGGTGCTGCTGATCACATTTCAGACGGGGCCGTCGAACGATCCGCTGGTCTTATCGCTGGGACTGCCAGCAGATTTTGGCGCGGCCATCCGGGTGGCGGGAGCGTTAGCTTTTGCCGGCCTGGGCGGCTTTGCTCTGTGGCGATTCGCCGCCCGCGCCGGCCTGCGGGCCATGATCGCGCCTATCACGCTGCTGACCACGCAGGCGCTGTGGTTCGTAGTGCCGACCCTGCTGGAAGTCGGTTACGGTCTGCGAGTGCCGCAAACGCGTTACAGCACCGGCGTTCTGGCGGTGATGCACTCGGCGCAGTACATCTGGGTGACCAGCTACTACGCCAAGCGCGAGGCGCTGGCCGAGAGCGGCGGCGCGGGCTGGCATCCGTGGAAATATTTCGGCGCGCTCACCGCGGGCGGCATCGCGCTTTTTGTCCCCGGGCCGTGGCTGGTGAGTTATGCGTTTCACTACGACTTCACTGCCAGCTTCCTCATTTTTACCGCGCTGGTGAACATCCACCACTTCATTCTGGATGGCGCCATCTGGAAGCTGCGCGATGGGCGCATCGCGTCTCTGCTGCTGGGCGGCGCAGAGCACGAGGCAGAAAAGCCGGCGGCGATGGCAGGCGCCATGCGCTGGCTCGGCGGCGCCAGCGCCGGCGCGCGGGCGTTTCGCATCGCGCTGGTCGTGGTGCTGCTGCTGTGGGCTGGCGTGGATGAGCTCCGCTATTTTCTGGGAGCGCCCGGCAACGGCCTGTTGAATCTGGCGCAGGCCGCGCGGCTGAATCCCTATGACAGCGCGGTACAGATGCGCATCGCGCGGCAACAATCGGCGAGCGGTAACTGGGACGCCTCGCTGGCAGCGCTGAAGAACGCCAGCCTGCTGCGCGCCTCGGGCGCGGCGCCGGGATTGGCGCTGGCCCGCGCTTTGGTGCAGCAGCAGCGCTACGGCGAAGCGCTGGAGCAGTACAACCGGCTGGTGGCAGCGAATGCGGCCGATGCGGACGCACTCACGGATCTGGGGATCCTGCAGAGCCAGATGGGCCGCGCGCCTGAGGCCATCAAGAGCTGGCAGCAGGCGGCGCAGGCGCAGCCCTCGCGAGCTCTACTGCACCTCTATATCGCCGAGGCCTTGCGCCAGCAGGGAGATCATCAGGCTGCGGCCAATGAGTATGACCGGTATCTGCAACTGGTAGTCGAAGATCCTGAGCAGCGCCAGGGAGCGAAAGAGATGGCGGCGATCCTGCTCAACGCAGCCGCCACTAACGTCAAGGTCGGCCGCACGCAGCTGGCGCTGAGCCAGTATGAGTTGGCTGCCAGACTGGCGCAGCAGGCCGGCGAAAGCTCGCTCGAAGCTGCGGCAAAAGATTCGGCCGCGCAGTTGAAGGGCGATTAGGCCGCGACGGCCCCGGGCTCCGCGCCGCGGCGCATCCCCAGCGCAAACCACAGCGCTCCGCTGAACACCGTCAGCAAGCCGGTGGCGATGGCGACCAGGCGGACGTCGAGGCCGTGATCGATAGCGAAGCCCGCGGCGTAAGCGGTCATAGCGAGCATCAGCGTGCAAAAGCTGAGGTCAGCGGAGAAGACGCGGCCGCGGAACTTGTCGTCACTCAGCAATTGCAGCAGGGTGGTGGAAAAAACCCATACCGAGGCGCCGCCGATGTGCGAGACCACCACCACCGCGTAAGCGGCAAAGGCGTGGCGGAGCAGGCCGAGAGCGATGTAGCCGCATCCGTAGAGCAGGAATCCAGTGAGGATGCAGAGCTGCAGGCGGCGGACCTTCTGCTGCGCCCAGGGAGCGATGAGGATGGGGCCGAGCAGCGCGCCCAATCCGCGCGCTCCCATCAATGCGCTCATGCCCAGCAGCGCGGCGCGTTCCGGAGCGATGCCGGGGCCAGTGATGGGGAAGACGCTGCGCCCCATGATGGGGAAGATGACCCAGCTTGCTCCCGTGACTGCCAGCCCGGCCTTCACGAAGACGGCGGCGGCCAGGCGCGGGCGGCTGCGAATGTAGCGCACGCCCTCGGCCATGTCGGAGAAATTCACCAGATCGCGCAAGCGGAATTCCTTGTGCGACTCCGCGTGAGGCTCGCTGAACTTTGTGCCGGAGATGAGGAGCGCGGAGGCGATGAAAGAGAGTCCGTTGAGCACAAAGACGGTGTCGCGGCCGAGAAAGGCCGCGGCCACGCCGCCCAGCGCCGCGCCCAGAAACAGATTCATGGACCAGGTGGTGGCGCACAGCGTATTGGCGATGACGATCTCGTTCTCGGCGACGATGTTGGGTATCACGGCGTTGCGCGCCGGCTCGAACAGCCCCCACATCACGGTCTCGAGCGCCAGCAGCGGATAAGCCAGCCACACCATCGCCGGCGAGCGCACCAGCAGCATGCAGCTTACGATGGCGGCGCGGGCGATGTCGCTGGTGATCATCACCCGCTTGCGCCGCAGCCGGTCGTTCACCACGCCCGCCAGCGGCCCGGTGAGCGCCTGCGGCAGCACCTGCAGCACGAAGGCCAGCCCCAGCACCTGCGCGCTGCCCGTGAACTCCAGCAGCATGGCGTAGAGCGCCACCATGTAGAACCAGTCCCCGACCTCGCTGATGATCTGCGCCGTCCACAGCCGCCGGAAGTTTCGGTTGCCGCGCACCAGCCGCGCGTAAGAAGCGAGCGAGATGTTCTGCTCGGGCACGGGTCTACTTTTTTCTTAAAAGCCACTCATGCAGCTCGTCTGCTGTACGCCGATCAGCCTGCATCAGCAGGACTCGAAACGGCACGTCGCGGTCGCCGGAGTGCCTGTCGTAGAACTCCGTAATGCATTGCTCATACTGGGACAAGTCCTTCTTGAAGAGGTGTTGCTTGTTCAAACAGAGAGCGTCGCCGGTACATGCCAGCCGGTAGCCCTCTTCGTGCCCTAATATGAATCCTCGGACGAAGCCAATCCTCTCAGACTGATTCCACGCTAACCATATTTCGCCCGGTGAATAAGAGCGAGACTCCGGAAACCTTAGCGGCGGTTTGGTTTGTGCGCTGGCCTGGCGAGCGGGGAGAAGCAACAAGACCAACAAAATGCTGGTGCAAAGGTGCCTTAGGCTCACGGCTTCACCTCTGACGACGACGATGACGACACGGGTTGAGTTTACTTGATGGCGCCATGATTCCTGCGGCAGACGAACGTAGCTAGGGTGAGAGAATGTCATCACCTCATGCTCTCGGTACAAAATCTCACAGTCTCATTTCCCGGACCCAACGGGCCAATGCCTGCGGTGCGAGATTTGTCTTTCTCCATCGCTCAAGGCGAGACGCTGGCGCTGGTCGGCGAATCAGGCTCGGGAAAATCTCTGACCGCGCTGGCGCTGATGCGGCTTCTGCCTACGGCCGCGACATGCAACGGAAGCATCCGCTTCGAGGAGCAAGAGCTGCTGCAGTTGCCGGATGAAGACATGCGCCGGGTGCGCGGTGCGCGCATGGCCATGATCTTTCAGGAGCCGATGACGGCGCTGAATCCGGTGATGCGCGTGGGCGAGCAGGTGGCCGAGGCGGTGCTCGCGCACAACAGGATTCCGAAGCGTGAGGCGCATGCGCGAGCGGTCGCTGCGCTGAAGGAGGTCGCGCTGGCGGAGCCGGAGAAGCGCGCGCGCGATTATCCGCACCAGCTTTCGGGCGGAATGCGGCAGCGGGTGATGATCGCCATGGCCATCGTCAACCGTCCCCGCTTGCTCATCGCCGATGAGCCCACGACGGCGCTCGATGTCACCATTCAGGCGCAGATCTTAGAGCTGCTGGCTGAGCTGCGGCAGAAGCTGGGGCTGGCTGTCCTGTTCATCTCGCACGATCTGGCGGTGGTGGCGAATTTTGCCCAGCGTGTGGCGGTGATGTACGCAGGCAGTCTGGTGGAAGAGGCGAGCGCTGCCGAGCTTTTTCGCAGTGCGATGCATCCTTACACTCGCGGGCTGCTGGCAGCGGCGCCAACGCTCAAGACGGACAAGAAAAAGCCGCTCCCGATGATCGAAGGTAGCGTTCCGGGAATAGCCCAACTGCCTCCCGGCTGCCCCTTTGAGCCGCGCTGCGGGCTGCGCGTGGCAAGCTGCAGCCACGCCATGCCGCCGCTACTGCCGGTGAGCGCGGGTCATAGCGTGCGCTGCCCGGTCACAGCCCGAGATCAGGGCTGAGGAACCACAAAGCGCATGACCGACTCTGCGCGGTTATTCCCAGGCCATAGGCATCAGGTATAGTTATTAGTTTGTCCGCCCGAGGCGCCGGTTTGCGCCCGGGGAGGCGCATTTCTACTAAGACTGTGCGAATTCTGCTGCTCAGCGATATCCACTCCAACCTGCAGGGGATGGAGGCCTGCCTCAGCGCCGTCACCGGCTACGACAAAGTGGTGAACCTGGGCGACATCGTGGGCTACGGCGGCTCTCCCAACGAGGTGACGGAGCGCTCGCGGGCGACAGGAACGGTCTTCGTCCGCGGGAATCACGATAAGGCCTGCACCGGCATCACCGGCGTGGAGGAGTTCAATCCCATCGCCGGCCTGGCCGCATTGTGGACCAAGCAGACGCTGACTCCGGAGAATCTGGAGTGGCTGAAGGCGCTGCCGCAAGGTCCGGTGCAACTGAACAGCCTGTGGGAGGCGGGCCAGCCCGCCGCTGAAGCGCCGGTCAAAAAGAGAGACACGCTTCCTGACGCTTCGCTGGCCGCGGGGACGCGCAAGAGAGACACGGTGCCGGATGCCTCGCTGGCCGCCGCAGCGGCGGTAGCGACGCAGGAGGCGCCTCCGGTCACGAACAAAGTGCAGTGCGTGCACGGCTCGCCGCTCGATGAGGACGAGTACATCATCGTGATGCGCGACGCCTACGAGCCGCTGCTTTCGACCGATGCCGCCATCACCTTCTTCGGCCACACCCACATTCAGGGCGGCTTCTGCACCCACGGCGAAGAGTGGGAGACGCTGCGCCCGCTGTATCGCAACAAGAAATCGTTGGAGTCCTGCGACCTGGCGGTGATGCCGGGCGCGCGCTACCTGATCAATCCCGGCTCAGCCGGGCAGCCGCGCGATGGAGACTGGCGCGCCGCCTGCGCAGTCTATGACACGGCAGAGAACCGCATCACCTTTTACCGCGTGCCCTACGAGGTGGAAAAAGCGCAGAAGGCGATCCTCGCCGCCAAGCTACCCGAGCGGCTGGCTACGCGGCTGAACGAAGGCCGCTAGCAGCTTCATGGCGCCTGCCCGCAAGATGCATCAGAAACAGCTTTTCTCAGTGGCGGAAGATGCGACTGGTGCGTTCATCGCGAACGTTGATGGCGGAGCGAGGGGCAATCCCGGCCCAGCCGGCTACGGCGTGCTGATGCAGGACGCTGCGGGCAGGACGGTCGCCGAGCTGAGCAAGTTCTTGGGCCATCGCACCAACAACTACGCCGAGTATTGCGGCCTGATCGCGGCGCTGGAGTGGGCGCTGGCCCACGGCCACACCGCCCTGCGCGTGCGCAGCGACTCCGAATTGCTGGTGCGGCAGATGAAGGGCATCTACAAGGTGAAAAGCCCCGACCTGCGTCCGCTGTATGAGCAGGCGCGCGCGCTTTCGCGCAAGCTGCGGAGCTTTCACATCGAGCACGTTCGCCGGGAGAAAAATCGCGAAGCCGACCGCCTGGCGAACGAGGCGATGGACCAGGGGCAAACTTAGCGGGTGTAGAATCCCTGCGTGTCGGATGATCCTGCGGCATTCGTCGGCCGGGTTTTCGGCGCTTACCGGGTCCTCGGAAAGATCGGCGCCGGCGGAATGGGTGTGGTTTACCGCGCCCGCGACGAACAGCTCGAACGCGACGTCGCTCTCAAAGTGCTGCCCTCGGGAATGCTGGCTGACGAGGCTGCACGCAAACGCTTCCGGCGTGAAGCCCTGGCGCTTTCCCGGCTGAATCACCAGAACATCGCCACCGTGTACTCCTTCGGCAACGAGGAGGGCGTGGACTACCTGGCGATGGAGCTGGTCTCCGGAACCTCACTGCAACAGAAGCTCACAGGCGGCGCGCTCCCCGAAAAAGACGTGCTCGCGCTTGGCGGCCAGATCACAGCGGCCCTCGAAGAAGCCAGCGAGCAGGGAGTGGTGCACCGCGATTTGAAGCCGGGCAACATCATGATCACGCCGCGCGGCACGGCCAAAGTCCTCGATTTCGGCCTGGCGCGCTTCTCGCTGCCTGCAGCTTCGACCGCTGCGGGCGCCGGTTCTACCGAGAGCCTGGCACTGACCCATGGGATAGTGGGCACGCCCAGCTACATGTCTCCCGAGCAACTGCGCGGGGAAGAGGTCGATGCCCGCACCGATCTTTACGCGCTGGGCTGTGTGCTCTACGAAATGGCCACAGGTACGCCGGTCTTCCGCGAAGAGGTCACCAGCCGCCTGATCGAAGCCATCCTCAGTCGCCCGCCCGTCACTCCACGGGCAAGGAATGAGCGCATCTCGCCCGAACTGGAGCGCATCATCCTCAAATGCCTCGAAAAAGATGCGTCGCGCCGCTACCAGTCCGCGCGCGAGCTGGGAGTCGACATCCGGCGGCTGGCCGACCCATCGGTCTCGACCGTACCCCTGCCTGTGGCTGGGCCGCATGCTGTGCACGCGCGGCACCGGACGCGCTACCTGGCCTTTGCAGGACTGCTTGTTCTCATTCTCGCTGGAGGACTCGCGGTCGGGTTGAATCTGGAGAAGATAAGGACCTTTTTCGCCGGGAAGCAGGCTCCTCCACATATTGAATCCCTCGCCGTGTTGCCTCTGGAGAATCTCTCCGGCGATCCCAAGCAAGATTACCTGGCCCAGAGCATGACGGAGGAGCTCACTACAGACCTGGCCCGCGCCGGGACGCTGCGCGTGCTCTCAACGACTGCTACCGAGCGCTATAAGGACGCCGGCAAATCCGCTGCCGACATCGGCGGCGAACTGCACGTGGATGCATTGGTGGAGGGTTCGGTGCGCCGCCAGGGGCAGCTGGTTCGCATCACCGCCCGGCTGGTCCGCGCCGCGGGTGCGCAGAACATCTGGGCGAATAGCTATGAGGGCGACATGAGCGAGATCCTCGCGCTGCAGGCCACGGTGGCCCGCCAGGTCGCGGCGGAGATCAAGGTCATTCTCTCCCCGACCGAGCAGGCGCGGCTGGCCGCCCCGGCGCAAGTGAATCCCGCGGCATATGATCTCTACCTGCAGGCCACGTACGGCAACTCCGGCGAAGAGGCGGACATCCGCGCCAGCATCGAGCTCCTCAAGAAAGCGGTCCTGCTCGACCCTCATTTCGCCCTCGGATACGCTGGGCTGGCTTCTAATTACGCTGCCCTTGGCGACATATTTGAGAAGCCGGAAGCGATCTTGCCCGAGGCAAGGGCGAACGCCCTTCACGCTCTGGAGCTTGACGATACCCTGGCTGAACCCAACTGGATCCTGGGCAGGATCAAATTCCAATACGATTGGGATTGGGCCGGCGCAGAACACTACCTCAAGCGCGCGATCGAGTTGAACCCCAGCTACCGTCCCGGTCACACGACCTATGCATTCTTTCTGGCGGCGATGGGCCGGCCGGCCGAGGCCAATGCGGAGATCTCGCGTGCCGCCGAGGTCGAACCGCTCTCCGCAACACCGTATCAGTTCGGGGTCTGGGTCAACATCATGGGCCACGACTACAAGCAGGCGATCGAACTGGGTGAAGCCGCCACCCGGATCGACAAGGATGCCTCTTTCGCTCACGCCTTCATGGCGGTAGCGTTCTGCCAGCTGGGGCAGTTTCCGCAAGCTATCGAGCATGGCGAGACTGCGGCGAAAACCTACTCAAGTCCCTTCATTCTTGCGTTCCTCGGCTCAACCTATGCCCAAGCCGGCAAGAGGGCCGAGGCCGAGCAGATACTGGCCAAGCTGAAAGCAGAAAGCAAACACTACGTCTGCCCGTATGAGGTCGGCACCATCCACCTGCTACTGGGCGAAAAAGACGAGGCCTTTCGCTGGTACGAGAAGGCCTACCAGAACCATTCCGTGTGCATGCCCTATTTCAGAGCCGATCCGCGGCTGGAGTCGGTCCACTCCGACCCGCGCTACCAGCGGCTGCTGCAGCTCATGAAGTTTCCGCCACGAGGCCAGGCACGTGCGACGGAACCGGAACAGGCGCGCCCGCCGGGAGAAGAATCGCGAGACCGACCGGCTGGCGAATGAGGCGATGGATCAGAAGGTGTAAGTCCTACCAATAGATCACTGATGTCGCAGAGCTTCTCGTTGGATCGCCTTGTTGATATTCGAACTCATTCGCAAGACCCAGTCGAATGTCCGACGAGAGGCGAGAGGCGTCCAGTAGAGCGGGTGGTCTCCGCCGCTGCTCCAAGAATCGTACCTAATAAACGGGAGGACTGCAGGAGAAATGCGGTGCCTCGGACAAACATAACAGCTAATAGAGTCCTCCCCGATTGCTTCTCCAAATTCCTCTAGGCTAGATATTCGACTTGGCGTGCGACTGGAGGGGGCAACCTCTGCATCAACTGTGAATATTAGCGAGGTCTTAGCACCAGAAATCGCAAGCGATGGCAGTTCCTCAATACTCCATTGTGAACCCTTGGTGCGGCTCTGCTCAACCCACTGCTTTGCGTCCCTCAAGCTTAGGAAATAGCGTCTTCTCGGAAAGCTTCTGCGACCTGAATACGCGTTCCGCCGCTCCTCGACCTGAACGGTCTTTGCAAGGAAACAAGAGGTTGCAGGTTCATCATGGAAGTTGTGCCCGTGCCGAGCCGCGAAGCCAAACCAACAAGATTCAGATGCGGATGCGTTGCGACTCATCGTTCCCAAGTGCTCACTTTCCCGCTAGCGCTGCCTTCACCGCTTCGCTGACCTGCTTGCCATCCACGCGCGTGCCTGCGGCGGCGAAACGGGCCATAGTGTTCTTCATCACCGTGCCCATGTCCTTCATGGTGGGTGAGCCCATCTCGGCGATGACCTCGCGGATGGCGGCGGCGATCTCTGCCTCGCCGGCGGCCTTGGGCATGTAAGACTCGATGATCCTGATCTCGGCGGCCTCTTTCTCGGCGAGCTCGGGGCGGTTGCCTTTGGTGAACTGCTCCACCGAATCCTTGCGCTGCTTGATGAGCGTGCTGAGCACGGCGAGTGATTCTTTGTCATCGAGCGCGGCGCGCTTGTCGATCTCTTTGTTCTTGAGCGCGCTCTTCACCATGCGCAGAGTGGAAAGCCTCAGCTCGTCTTTGGCGCGCATGGCCTCGACCATATCTTTCTGAATCTGCTCGCTCAAGCTCATGCTCAGGATTATATCTGCGCGGTGAACGGCATGACCGGTGCGATATGATGAGAGATTCAGACTCCGCCGGCGACTGCCACAGAAACTTCATCCAACATGCTTATCAAGAACAGACTTTTCACCCCCGGCCCCACGCCGCTGCTGCCTGCCGCGCAGAACGCGATGGCGGCGTTCTCGCTGCATCATCGCACCGCCGATTTCCGCGCGCTGTACACAAAGACGCTGTCCGATATCAGGACGTTCATCGGTACGCAGAACGATTGCCTGCTGCTGGCCTCTTCCGGGACCGGCGCCATGGAAGCCTCGGTCAGCAACCTGACCTCACCCGGCGACCGCGTGCTGGTGATCTCCGCCGGGAAATTCGGCGAGCGCTGGGTGGAGTTGGCGAAAGCCTATGGATGCGCGGTAGAGGTCGTGAGCGCTCCTTATGGTGAGACAGTTTCCGCCGAAACTGTGCGCGCGAAGCTCACGCCGGAGACCCGTTGCGTTTACATGCAGGCGACAGAGAGCTCTACCGGAGCGCGGCACGATGTACAGGCGATAGCGGCAACGCTCCGCCAGCACGCGCCCGAGGCGCTGCTGGTGGTGGATGCCATCACCGGATTGGGGACCACGCGCTTCGACGTGGATGGCTGGGGCATTGACATCATCATCGGCGGCTCGCAGAAGGCGGTGATGATCCCGCCCGGCCTTGCGTACTGCGCGGTGAGCGAGCGCGCCTGGAAGCGGATGGAAACCACCGCCTCGCCGCGGTACTACTTTGACCTGCGCAAAGAGCGCAGGGCCGCGGCCAAGGGAGAATCGGCCTTCACACCAGCCACCTCGCTGATCGCCGGACTGGCCGCGGCATTTGATTACATCCGTGCTACCGGCAACGGAGACCTGGCTGCGGGCCGCGATGCGCTGATCGCCAACGCTGAACTTGCCGCCGCCATGACGCGCGCTGCAGCTTCGGCGATGGGATTGAAGCTGTTCGCCGCGGCTGCTCCTGCAGCAGCGCTTACAACGATCGTTCCACCCGCGGGTGTGGATTCCGGCGTGCTGGTGAAAGATTTTCGCGAGCGCTTCGGCGCGGTGGTGGCCAACGGACAGGGCGAGATGAAAGGGAAGCTGTTTCGCATCGCGCACCTCGGCTACTACGACTACCTGGATGCCATCGCCATCCTCGGCGCGCTGGAGCATGTGCTGGCGCGCGTCGGCCAGCCTGCGCACCTCGAGTTCGGCAGCGGATTGCGGGCCGCCCAGAGGACCTTTGCAGAATCGGGCAAGAGGCTGTGAGCGCAACCACAAGATGAAAATCGTCATCGCAGAAAAAACCTCGCCGGCCGCGATCGCGATCTTCCGCCAGGAGCCGAAGTGGGATGTGGTGACCGCCGAGCAAATCAAAGGCGACCTCGCCCGGCAGATCAGCGACGCCGATGCCCTGGTGGTGCGCTCAGCGGTGGAAGTGAACGCGGCGCTGCTGGAGCACGCCAAGAAGCTGCGCGTGATCGGCCGCGCCGGCGTAGGCGTGGACAACATCGATCTTGACGCAGCCACGCGCCGCGGCATCGCAGTGATGAACACGCCGGGCGCCAACGCCGTGGCTGTCGCCGAGCACACATTCGCGCTGATGCTCGCGCTCGCCCGCCATCTTTCGCGCGCCGACGCTACTACCCGCGCCGGCAAGTGGGAGAAAAAATCTTTGCAGGGCTCTGAATTGCGAGGGAAGACGCTGGGCATCGTCGGCCTGGGGCGTGTGGGGCTCGAGGTCGCGCGTCGCGCGCGGGCATTCGGCATGGAGGTGGTGGCGCACGATCCGTTCGTGGTGGTCACCATGGCCAGAGAGCTGGGCATCAAGCTGGGGCAACTCGATGAACTTTACGCCGCAGCTGATTACATCACGCTGCATGTCGGGCTGACGGCGCAGACCAACGGCATGATCAACGCCGGCTCGCTGAGCAAGATGAAGCACGGCGCCCGGCTGGTGAACTGCGCGCGCGGCGAGCTGATCGATGAAGCCGCGCTGGCGGCGGCGCTCAAGAGCGGGCAGCTCTCCGGCGCGGCGCTCGACGTCTTTCATCATGAGCCGCCCAAGGACTCGCCGCTGCTGCAGCTGGAAAATGTGATCGCCACGCCACACATCGCCGGCTCCACGCAGGAGGCGCAGGAGGCAGTGGGTGTGCAGATCGCCATGCAGGTGAAGGAGTACCTGAAGCACGGCGTCATCCAGAACGCGGTCAACGTGCCCTCCGTCTCGCACGATGAGTACGTGGAGATGCAGCCCTACATCGTGCTGGCCGAGCGCCTGGGCGCTTTCGTGGCGCAGGCGGCCGAGGGCAGCGTGGAAGAGGTCTCGCTGCGCTACAGCGGCCGCATGGCGGAGTGGAAGACGGAGCTCATCCGCAACGCCGCCATCAAGGGGATCCTGAATCTGCTCATCTCTGAGCACGCCAACCTGGTGAATTCAGCCTCGCTGGCGGAAGAGCGCGGACTGCATGTGCACGAAGCCCGCAAGCAAAAATCGCCGGGCGGCGGCGCAGGCAGCGTGCTTTCAGTGATGGTGAAGACCAGCAAACAACAGCTGCTGGTGAAGGGAGCGGTGCTGCACGGCAGCGCACCGCGGCTGCTGGCGGTGGATGAGATCGATATCGAAGCCCCGCTGGCCGGGCGGTTGATCTACATCCGCAATCGAGACGTGCCCGGAGTCATCGGCCGCGTGGGCACCATTCTGGGCGACCACAAGGTCAACATCGCCAGCTTCGCTCTGGGCCGCGAGTCCGATGCGGCAGGCGCGAACGCCATCGCGGTGGTGCAGGTCGACGGCAATGTGCCGGAGGCAGCCATCGAGCAGCTGCGCAAGTTCGAGCCCATCACGCTGGCCAAGGCGATGAGCGTGTAGCTAAAGCAGCCCGTCGTCTTCATCCTGATTTCGTTTCAGCTTTCTGCTCTCGGCCAGCACACCCATGCTGTGCATCAGGTTCTGCAGGGTCACGATCCCGACCAGCCGCTCCTGGTCCACCACCGGAATGATGGTGAGCCCGAGGCGGGTGATCTTGCGGAAGGCCGTGGCCAGAGAGTCCTTGCGCCCCGCCACCTCGAAGGCCTGCTCCATGATGGATTGCACGTAGGCGTTGCCGCTGCCGCGCAACGCGCGCAGGATCTTCTGCCGCGTCACCACGCCCACCATATCGGTCCCGCGCACCACAGGAAAATCATCCTGCAGCGTGTGCACGGCCTTGCTGAGCGCGTCTTCGAGCGTGTCGGCGGGCGAGAGGGTGGAGAAATCGGTGAGCATGACCTCTTCCATGTGCACGCTCTCCAGCACGGACTGGAAGAGAATGGTGCGCTCTTCCATCTGCGTGGCGATGAACAGGAAGAAGCCGGCGAGCATGAACCAGTAATCCCAAAGCCCGGCGAACATGAGCAGCATGGCCAGCAAGTTGCCGACGCCGACCGCGCGGCGGGTCGCCGCATCGCCATCCATACGCGCGGCCAGTATCGAGCGCAGCACCCGGCCGCCATCGAGCGGATATGCAGGCAGCAGATTCAGGCCGGCCAGCACCAGATTCACCCACACCGCGCTGCGGGGAAGATTGTGAATATCCACCCCGGGGGCCTGCAAAAGGTGCGCCTGCGGCGCCAGGAACAGAGCCAACGCCGCTGAGAGGCCGGCCAGCGCCAGGTTCATCGCCGGGCCGACCAGCGCGCGATGCAGCTCGCGGTGCCAGTCGGCATCGCTGGCCTCGGGATTCTCGCCCGGCGTGAGCTCGTTGACCCACAATCCGCCGACCGGCATCAGGATGATGGCGCGCGGCATCGTCTGGCTGCCGCGGGCGGCAAGCAGCCGTGCCGCCTCGCGCACGATGACCGAGCCGAAGACTACCAAGGTGAAGGCGACGCTGCGCGGCAGCGTAAGCCGCGGATCGGCGCCACTGGCAGACTGCGTGAGCCACACGAAAACCAGGAGGAACAGGAACGCCAGATGGAGGCGCAGGTGGATGCCTGCGAATTGTCCGATAGAGACTGACCAGCTTCTCATCACCATGGGTGGCGCATCGCTCCCAGCGGCCGCAGCCGGCCGCTGGTATCAATTGTATATAGTCTTAGACGCCTGCTCGCGGCATCATGTCGCCGCAGGCAGAGAAGCCGCTATGCGCATCATTGCCGGCAAATTTCGCGGACGCCGCCTGCGCCCGGCCGACAAACTGCCCTTACGCCCGACCTCAGACCGGCTACGCGAGACCCTCTTCGACATCCTGGCAGCCGCCCGCGGCTTGGAAGATTCGCTCTGGCTCGACCTGTTCGCCGGGAGCGGCGCCGTTGGCCTGGAAGCGCTCAGCCGCGGAGCGCGAAAGGCTGTTCTGGTGGAGCAGGCGCGCGGCGCGCTCGCGCTTATGCGGAAAAACATCGCCGACCTGGAGCTTGATCCCGCGAGTGTTGAGGTGTTCGCCACGCCCGCGCTTGAAGCCATCTCGCGTTTAGGTTCGCTGAGCAAGCAGGGCCAAAAGAACTCCTTTGACTACGTGTTCCTTGATCCGCCTTATGACCAGGAAAAACAGTACGGGCTTGTCCTGGCAGCGCTGGCTGCTTCAGATGTGCTGGCTGGGGATTCGCTGGTGATAGCCGAGCACAGCAAGCGCTTCGCACCGCCGACGCCGGTGGGACGGCTACACCGCTACCGCCTGCTCAGGCAGGGCGATGCCGCGCTCAGCTTTTATCGCTTAGGGGATTAACACTCCTACATCAGCAGTTCTTTGGTCGTGCGCACGATAGGGTGCTGCATTTCCTGCAGCTCGTTTTTCACCAGGTTGAGCCCATAGACGCAGAGCTCGAACTCCTGTGAGAGCCTGGCAAAGAGCGGCGCGACCTTGGCATACTCGAAGAATTCGAACTTGGAGACAATGTAGTAACTCTCTTTGCCAGCGCGCATCAGGTCCACCAGATTTTCCAGCCGCTGCCGGCGCAGCCGGAAATGGTTGATGCTCTCGGGAAAGAGCCCGGCGAAGAACAGCGTGTAGTCGCCGATGTGCTTGCGCACCTGGCGCTCGCGGTCGAAAGAGGGGCAGTCGCCGTAGACCGGGTCCGATTCCAGCAGCATCTCGCCGACATCGCTGAGCGGCCGCCCCAGCGAGTTGCGGACTTTGAACATCTGTTCCGCCTCGCAGAACTCGCAGAGCATGTTAGCCACGTATCCGCACAGCTCGGAATCGCGCAGGCCGATGCAATTCGAGCAGTAGTTGCGGTTCACCAGCTCGGCAAACAGCTGCCGCAAAGGGTGGGTCTCCGGGATCATCGCATCTCCTCGTAAAACGGGGGACACTCGATTTGAGAGCAATCTTGCCGCCATTGGTTTTCCGGGGCAATACAAAATGTAGGGCGGAAACCACTTTGTCAGCACTTAAGTAACGTGAGTGCGCGAAGCCGCAAACGGCGTTTTATGAGTTGCCCGCGGCTGCGGTACAATTTCCGCCTCGCTGCAGCCATGCCTCGCCAGAACATCTCCAGCGGTGTTGCCTGGGAGCCGATCGTCGGCTACTCGCGGGCCGTACGCGTGGGCAACGTCGTGCACGTTTCCGGGACCACGGCCATCGGGCCCGATGGCAAGATCGTCGGCCCGGGAGATGCCTACGCGCAAGCTATACAGACGTTGCTCAACATCGAATCAGCGCTGAAGAAAGCCGGCGCCGGGCTGAAGGACGTGGTCCGCACGCGCATGTTCGTCACTGATATCTCGCAGTGGCAGCAGGTCGGGCGCGCGCACGGCGAGTTTTTCGGCAAGATACGCCCCGCCACCAGCATGGTGCAGGTGAGCAAGCTGATCACGCCGGAGATGCTGGTGGAGATCGAAGCGGAAGCCATCCTGGAGCGCCCGGCCGTGCCGGCGCGAAAAAAGAGATCCCGAAGGAGCAGAAGATGAGACGACTCATTGCGGTCGTGCTGGCTGTAGCAGCGACTACGGCAGCTGCGCAGCAGAAATCAGCCGGCAAAGTGACGGTCATTCGCGCGGGCACGTTGATCGATGGCGTCTCAGCCTCGCCGCGCCACGACCAGGCCATCGTGATCCGCAACAACCGTATTGAGAGTGTAGGCGCGGCAGGAGAGATTCCCGCCGGCGCAGAGGTCATCGACCTCTCCAAGGCCACTGTGCTGCCGGGAATGATCGATGCGCACACGCACATCTATCTGCAGGGCGAAGACCCGGCCAAAGGCGGCTACGACGTGCATCTGCTCAAGTACAGCCTGGCTTACCGGGCCGCGCGCGCCACCGTCTCTGCGCGCCGGGCGCTGGAGCAGGGCTTCACCACCATTCGCGATCTCGAGACCGAGGGCGCCGGCTACGGCGATCTCGGCATCAAGCAGGCGATCAACGAAGGCCACATTCCCGGCCCGCGCATTTTCGGCACCGGACGGGCCATTTCCACCACCGGCGGCTATCCCCTGGAGGGTTACGCTCCCGAGATCGAAGAGAACCTTCCCAAGGGCGTGCAGATGATCGACGGCCCGGTGGAGGCCCGCAAGGCCGCCCGCGAGCAGCTGGCCAACGGCGTGGATTGGATCAAGGTCTACATGACCCACCGCTCCTGGGTAGACAAAGACGGCAAATTCTATTCGCAGCCCACGCTCACGGTGGAAGAGCTGAGCGCCATCGTGGATGAGACGCACGGCTGGCACAGGAAAGTCGCCTGCCACAGCTACAGCGGCGAAGGTCTGCGGCGGGCGCTGGCCGGCGGTTGCGACTCCATCGAGCACGGCCTCGACCTCGATGATGCCGCCATCCAGCAGATGGTGAAGCAGGGGACCTGGTATTGTCCGACGCTGACTCCGTACTACTGGTGGAACGATCCGCCCGATACCGAGACCGGCAAGCGCGATCGCGCCCGCTACACGCTGCACGAAGCCTCGTTCAAGAAGGCGCTCAAAGCCGGAGTGAAGATCGTCTTCGGCGACGACATGGGAAGCATGCCGTGGAGCGAGCCCATCGCAGCCGAGTTCAACCGCATGGTCGAGTTCGGCATGACACCCATGCAGGCCATGCAATCCGCCACCTCGAGCGCGGCGGAGATGCTCGACGAGAAGGGCGAGCTGGGAGCGATCCAGGCAGGCGCTCTGGCGGATATCATCGCCGTCTCCGGCGACCCGCTCAGCGACATCAATGCGCTGAAGAATGTCGGCTTCGTGATGAAAGATGGCCAGGTCTACAAGAATGAGTCGAAGTGACCATTCCTGACGCCGGGATGGACCGCTCAGCCTCTGGGCACGAATACTGCCAGGGAATCCTGCAGCGCGTGCGCCATCATCGCCGGGCGCACGCTTTTGCGCCAGTACACCAGGAGTCCGCTCGCCGCGCCCAAGAGCGCGATCTGAGCCGCATGCCCCGCGCCCTGGTAAAGGTGTGAGGCGCCGAACAACAGAGCCTGCAGCAGGACCCCGGCCGGCACATTCCTGGTGAGCGCGGTGAACTGCTGCTGAAAGTACCCGCGGAAGATGCCCTCTTCACAGATTCCCGCAGTGAGCGAGAGCGCGAGCCATGTGGTGGTCTCGCGCGCCCCTCGCGGAAGCAGGAACTGTGTAGCCTGGTCAGGCCCGTTAGCCGAGTGCGCCCCAAGCGCGGACTGGACGATGACCGCAACCATCAGAAAAGCTGCGCCGACCCCCAGATCGAGCAGAAAGCTGCCCACGGACTTCCACCGGGCTCCCAACACCGAAGAGAGTGGCGCGCGATGCACCCAGACACCCAGAATCACCAAGCCCAGCGTCAGCCATTCCACGAGCATCGTCTGTTCGTACAACTGCATGCGGCTCCCGGATATCCCGGACCGCAACTCGGCGGCATGCGTCGCTCCCCGGTATGCAAAGAAGGCTTGTACCGCCAGCAGCAGGACGGTATGCAGGGGGTTCGCGATGCTGCGATAGCGGGTAGACCCCGCTGCGGTCTGAGCGGGCGTGCTCTGCACAAAGATCAAGCGGCCTTCTCCCGGTAGAGTTGCCAGCCGGCGCCGCTCAGCCACAGCGCCTGGCCGAGGAGCACCATAGTAAGGATGTGCGGATTCCTCCCGATCAAGCCGGCCACCTGGCCAACAGCGGCGAGCGTGCCCAGCAGGCAGCCGATGATGCCGAGCGTTGGCGAGAGCGCCCCGCTGCGCAGGATGGCGCACGACCAGAGCAGAATGGCGACCGATGACAACACCAGAAAGACGCGCAGGAACGCCTCATCCACCAGCGCGTTGTAGTTGAAGGCGATCTTCCAGCCCACGACCCGGTCCGGCGCTGCGTTCACGATCGCGCGCGCCAGGCCCGGGGTCACCAACCCGTCGAAGACCACGGCATTCAAGATCGCGGCCAGTGCAAAGCCGTAGATCCCCAGGCCGGTCATTACCAGCCAATCGTCAGTCCCGATCCGTTTGCTGAGTCCGCAGGCGCCCAGGAACCAGAGCGGCAGGCTGGCCAGCCCCAGCGAGTGCACCATCACCAGCGCGCGCGCCACCGACTCGACCTGATTGGGATCGAACATTCCCCGGCCGGTGGGATGCAGCCCCAGCGTCGCTACCAGCCCTACCGAACCTGCGATCAGCGCCAGCCCGCTCAGACGTACATTTTCGTTTATCATGCGTCTCACTGTAGCCATGAGACGTAAAGCGGCTCAAGTCAGTTCAGCAAGAATCCCCGGAAACCGGACAAAACACCAGCCAATGTCCGGAAACGGGTCGCGCCCGCGACGCAAGATGGATGAGCGCGTGCGCCGCACTCGCGAGCTCCTAGGTGACGCTCTGGTCGCGCTCATGCACGAAAAACCCTTCGCCGAGATCAAAGTGCAGGACGTGCTGGATCGCGCCCGCGTCAGCCGCTCCACTTTCTACACCCACTACAGCGATAAAGAAGATCTGTTCCTCAGCGACGCCGAAGATTTTTTTGAGATGGTGGCCTTCAGACTTTGCGAACATGGAACGGCTTCGAAGCGTCTAGTGCCGGTGTGCGAGATGCTGGCCCACGTCGCCGAGGTGCGCGAGTTCTTCAGCGCCATGCTCGCCTCCGGCAAAGGACAGGAAATCCTCGACCTGGGCGAAGGCTACTTTGCCCGCGGCATCGAGCAGCGGCTGGCGACCCTCACCTCGCTTCCGGCTTCGCGCCGCGTCGCTCTCTCGGTGGCTTTCGCCGGCGCCTTCATGGCGCTGCTCTCCTGGTGGGTGAATCAGGGCTCTGCCTTCACGCCCGAGCAGATGGATGAACTCTTCCATCGCATGGTCTGGTCAGGCGTGGAAGCTTTCTGACCTCCGGCCTGAATGCTAGACTCCGGCTTATGCTCATCGGCGCCCATCTCCTTCTTTACAGCGAAAAGCCGGAGACCGACCGCGCCTTCTTTCGCGATATCCTCGGCCTTCCTTTTATCGACGCCGGCGGTGGCTGGCTCATCTTCAAGCTGCCGTCCTCGGAGCTGGCCGTACATCCTGCGATGGGCGATCACCTGCAACTCCACGGAGGCCGGAGTCTGCTGGGCGCGGTCCTTTATCTCATGGTCGGCGATCTGAGCGCCTTCATGCAATCGCTCGCGAAGAAAGGGGTGAGCTGCAGCGCAATAGAGAAGGAACCATGGGGGACGAAGACCACCATCCGAATGCCCAGCGGCGGCGAGATCGGACTTTATCAGCCGACTCAGCCCACCGCGCTCGATTTGAAATCAAGAAACGCAGGCGGACGCTCGAAATCCAAATCGTCCGTTCGCCGCCGCAGATCAAAGCCCACGGCCCGGCGGCGCTGAAGGGCTATGCCGTGCGCGCCTTCCTCACAAAAATGAGAACGATAAGGTAGATCAGCGCCGGCGGCCCGCCGAAGATCAGCAGCAGCGGCCACAGGTTGCTCTCCTTCGAGTATGCGTAGAGCGCGTGAATGAAGAGCGGAATCATCAGCAGCAAGGGCACAGCCGCTGCCCACTTCCACCCTCCCTGATAGCGGATAAGCAGCACCAGTTGCAGAACAAGGTAGGCCGGCAGGCACCAGACCACCGCCATGCCGATCAAGTCCTCGCCGATGCGCCCGGGCCGGCCCATATAGGCCTGGTACTCTTCCTTTGCCCTGCGATTCTGCTCTTCCAGCATGTGCCCCACCCAATCAGCGCGCACACGACTTTCCGCCGGCGGCTGTTCTGTCCAGGTGAGTTCCACCGGCATCATGGTCTCCGCGATGCGCTTGCCGGTGGCGGCATCTTCCGCAGCGACGGTCACCGAGTCAACGTGCCGCGCATCAGTGAAGGCGAACCAATAAAAGGCCTCTCCGCTGCCGGCCTGGTACAGGTATGAGCCACTGGTCATGCCTGGAACTTCTTTTCCCTGAAACATGGGATAGGCGCGCACGCGGATTACCCGGTCGCTGTTGTAACCGATGCGGAGGTAAAACTGCTCCCACTTTCCCAGCGTCGCAGGGGAGGCCGGGTCGGTGGCCACAACGCTTACCGTCACCTGGGCGAAAACGCGAAAAGGAGCAAAGGCAAGAATTGCGCTGAGTACAACCATCGCCAGCAAGACGCGAGTCAAGAAGGTCATTTCACCCCCTGATGGCGTTCATCTTAAGCCTCTCTGCACCGGGCCGACATTACTTAAGTGAATGCGCGCCAAGGGCCAAGTTCCGGCTTGCCCGCTGTCGCGCGCCCCGACTATCCTGAACTCAGCCTCCCTCGCTTTTCTGGTAGTCAAACCGCCATGGACCTTTCTTCGCGCCTGCGGGAATCCTTCACCCCGCTCTCCCCCAGCGAGCTCCTGCTCCAGGCGGGGAGCGCATTACCTGTACTGTTGCTTCTGGGAATCCTGTTTCTGCCGCGGCAAGGGCAGGTCGGCGCGCAGTCTCCGCCGCCGGGCCCATTTCAATTGCAGGTCCTCTCCGGAGGCCAGTTCCTTGTCCCGGGAGACTCCCGCCAGTTTGCCGCCGTGCGCGTCTTCTTTCGCAATAGCGGCCAGGCCGCTTATCAGCAGGATGTGACCAGCCGCGTCGCCTGGAGCTCGTCGGACTCTACCATCGCCGGCGTGACTAACGGCCTGGTGAGTGCGGTGAATGCCGGAGTCGTCACCATCACCGCCACTGACGGCAGGCTCACTGCTTCGGCGCAGCTTACGGTCTCAAGCACCGTGATGCTGAACTCCATCTCTATCGCGCCGGCGAGTCAGGTCGTGATCCAGACTGCAGGGCCGCTTACTTACACTGCCACCGGCAGCTTCTCCGACAACTCCACGCAGGACATTAGCTCCACCGCCGCCTGGAGTTCGTCGTCAACCGCCGTTGCCACCATGAGCGCGAACGTGGCCACGCTCACCGGAGCGGGCAGCACCATCATCACCGCCTCGCAGGCGGGGGTGAACGCCTCCGTTTCGCTCAGCGTGGCGCCGCAACTGGCCATCTCGCCGCAGAACGCGCTCATCAACGTGCTGCAGACCCAAAGTTTCTCTGCCAACCTGCCGGTGACCTGGTCAGTCGATGGCGTCGCCGGCGGCAACTCCACCAGCGGAGCCATCACCGCTGCCGGCTTGTACAAGCCGACCGCGGCCAGCGTCGGCGGCTCTCACATGGTGAGTGCTGCCTCCATGAATCCGCCGCAGACGCAATCGGTCATGGTCCAGGTGGTCTCGGGCTTCGCCGGGGTCCTCACCTTTCACAATGACGCCGCCCGCAGCGGACTTAATCCCAACGAGGTCGTCTTGAATCCGAGCAACGTGAACTCGGCCAAGTTCGGCAAGCTGTTCACGCTCGCGGCCGATGGCAAGGTCGATGCGCAGCCGCTCTACGTTCCCAATCTCACGCTTCCCGGCAAGGGCACGCACAACGTGCTGTTCGTCGCCAGCGAGCACGATGCTGTTTACGCCTTCGACGCCGATTCCGGCGCTCTGCTCTGGCAGGTCTCGATGCTGGGAGCCGGCGAGACCCCTTCGGATAATCGCGGTTGCGGGCAGGTCTCGCCTGAGATCGGCGTCACCTCCACGCCGGCCATCGACCTGAACGCCGGCCCGCACGGCACTATGTACGTGGTGGCCATGAGCAAGTCCGGGAGCACGTACTTTCAGCGCATCCACGCGCTCGATCTCACTACTGGCGGCGAGCAATTCGGAGGGCCGGTGCTGGTACAGGCGACCTATCCCGGCAACGGCGCCAACAACGATGGCCACGGCCACGTCGTCTTCGATCCCAAGCAGTACAAAGAGCGCTCAGGACTCCTGCTGCTCAACGGCAAGCTCTACACTTCGTGGGCCTCGCACTGCGATGCCGGCGCGTACACCGGATGGGTCATCGTCTATGACCAGAACACGCTGGCGCAGACCAATGTGCTCAACGTCACGCCCAACGGCAGCGAAGGCGCGTTCTGGAATGCAGGCGGCGGCCTGGCGGCGGATTCAGGCGGCTCCATCTATCAGCTGGTTGCCAATGGCAGCTTCGACACCACGCTCAACCCCGCGGGCTTTCCCAACCAGGGCGATTTCGGCAACGCCTTCGTCCGCATCTCCACCGGCGGCGTGCTGAGCGTGGCCGATTACTTTGCCATGTCCAACGTCACCAGCGAGAACAACGCGGATGAAGACCTGGGCTCGGGCGGCGCCATGGTGCTGCCCGATATGGTGGACGCCCAGAACCAGGTGCGCCACCTCGCCGTAGGCGCGGGCAAAGACGGCAATGTCTATCTGGTGGACCGCGACAACATGGGCAAATTCAATCCCAATAACAACAATCAGATCTATCAGGAGATCGCGGGCGGCGTAAGTGGCGGGGTCTTCTCCTCTCCCGCTTACTTCAACGGACGCATCTACTACGGCGCGGTCGGCGATCTGCTGCGCGCCTTCCAGTTCACGCAGGCGCGCCTGGGCAATGCGCCCGACTCCGTCAGCGCCCACTCCTATGGATTCCCCGGCGCCTCGCCCAGCATATCCTCCACCGGCAACAGCAACGCGGTGCTGTGGGTCAGCGAGAACAGCAATCCCGCCGTGCTGCACGCCTACGACGCCAACGACCTCAACCGCGAGCTCTATAACAGCAATCAGGCCGCCGGCGGCCGCGACCACTTCGGCGCTGGCAACAAATTCATCGCCGTGACCATCGCCAACGGCAAAGTCTATGTCGGGACGACAAATGGCGTGGGCGTCTTCGGCCTGCTCCCTTAGCCGGGCGCAAGAACAATCCTGTGATCCGGCAGTGTCGCTGGACTATACTCCGAACCAGGTTCCTGATGAGGCGTTTCGCGACTGTTGTGCTCTTCCTGTGCCTGAGTCGGGCACAGGCTCTCCCACAATCTCCTGCTGCACCGGCTCAGTCGGCTCCCGTTGCAACGGCAGCTTCTCCATCTGCTCCCGCCGCGGCTGATGATCTCGCCGAGCTCAGCAAGGCTGCGGCCCAGGGCAGCGTGGCCTCGCAGTACGACCTGGGCATGCGTTACGCCAAAGGCAAAGGCGTGCCCCAGGATCCCTCCCGCGCCGTGCAGTGGTTCCGCAAGGCCGCCGAGCAGGGCTATCCCAAGGCCCAGGCTGCGCTGGGTACCGCTTACGCCAATGGCGATGGCGTCACCCAGGATTACGCCCGCGCCATGCAGTGGTTCACCCAGGCGGCGGTGCAGGGCGATGCCCGCGGCCAGGCCAGCCTCGGCATCGCCTACATGACCGGGCGCGGCATCGGCCAGGATGAAGTCCAGGCTGTGGAGTGGTTCCGCAAGGCCGCCGAGCAGGGCGATGCCGGAGCGCAGTACGACCTAGGCATCTGCTACGCCACCGGGCGCGGCGTCGCCGCCGATATGGGCGCGGCCGTGCAGTGGTTCTACAAATCTGCCCTGCAGGGCAACGCCGAGGCCCAGTACAACCTCGGCGTCAGCTACGTGACCGGCCAGGGCGTCGCCCAGGATTACAAGATCGGCAGCCTCTGGTTCCGCAAAGCTGCCGAGCAGGGCCAGGCCGATTCGCAGTACAACATGGGCGTCCTCTATGAGCAGGGACTGGGCGTGGAAAAGAACCGCGCCCTGGCCGCGCAGTGGTACCGCAAAGCCGCCGCCCAGGGTAACGAAGCCGCGGCCAAGGCGCTGGCCTCCATCACGGGCGGCTGAGGATGGGAGGCATTTCGGACTCCTGCGCTCGTGAAACTCTGCCTCCCAGAGTCTCAACGCGCCCGTCCGCTTAGCGCACGAATGAGTCGCGTGGTTCCTCATCATCCGCCAGACGCGTTGCCAGCCGCGGATTCTTGCCCCACACTTTGCTGGGCAGATTTCGATTCCGCGCGGAAGCGAGCGGGCGGCAGGCGGAACTCTCGTTTGAATGCCCGGTTGAAAGCCGGCTCGGATTCATAGCCCACCTCAGAAGCGACCTGCGCCACGCTGTGGCTGGTCGAGCTGAGCATCTGCGCGCCCAGTTGCAACCGCCAGCGTGTCAGGTACGACATGGGCGGCTCACCCAGGTAGTGGCGGAACCGTTCCGCCAGCACCGAGCGCGAGGTCCCGGCCTCTTTCGCAAGCTCGGCGAGCGTCCATCGGCGCCCCGGATGACGATGCATCAGGGCCAGCGATGTCCCGACTTCCGGGTCGCGGGCTCCCGCCAGCCAGCCTGTCTGCTGAGGGGGCAACGAGGCGATGTAGCGCCGCAGCGTTTCTACGAACAGCGCCTCCGAGAGCTTGGCGAGCACGGCCTCGCTTCCGGCGCGCGCGGCATCGGCTTCAGTCACAGAAAAGCGGATCGAATTCTCCAGCCAGCGCCCGGCAGCGTCATTGCGGATGTTGACTTTGAACATGCACGGCAAACCGCCCAGCAACACGCTGGCCAGCCGCGGCTCGCACGCCATGTATCCACAGACAAGTCTCGTGACCTCCCCGCCGCCTCCCATACGGGCGAGTTTCGTGCCCTGGGAAAAGATGCTCGTGAGTCGGCTGGCCAGGTCGATCGTCTTGATGCGCCTGCCGCTCTCGATGACGTGCGCATCGCCATGGGGAAAGATCACGATGTCCCCGGGCTCCAGAGGCAGGCGCTCGCCCTCCTCCGGCCGCGCAAAGGCCCGGCCCTCGGTCAGCAGATGGTAGATGATCACGTGGCCCGCGGCCGGCGCCACGAACGTCGCCACCTCGCGCGAGGGCGGCGAGCGGAAGCTCCACGGCGAGGAGAATTCCGCGTTATAGAAGACCGCGCCATCGAGCTTGACCACTTTCAGGACTTCTGACAGCACATCCATGCACAATCTCCTGCGCCGGACGCTCGGCAAGCCGCTGCGGACGCTGGGGTAATCCAAACGCATGCTACACCTCTGCAGGTAAGAGAACCAGACGCGCAGCTAAGTGCCCAGGGCCCATGGCGCATCAGAATGCTATCGAAACAGCGAAGCAAGATGTTCGCTGCTCGATACTGAAATTCAGCTCAAAGGAGAATGAATATGCCGATGATTCAAGTAAAAGTGATCGAGGACGCAAATGCCGCGGTTCCCTCCCTGATTCTCAGGCAAGGCAGCATGACGGAGGCCGGCCGCACCAGGTACCTGCGCATCGCCATGCGGCTGGTGGGTGTGATCTTCATCTTCGGAATCTATACCCTCAGCCTGGTCTGGCCCTCCGGCTGGGTGTGGCACACGGGCGGCCACTCCGATTACCTGCAAATGATCCTGGGCGTCTATGGGACGCTGGGCATTTTCCTGCTGCTCGCCAGCCGCGATCCGCTCGCGCACTTGAGCCTTATCTGGTTCACGGTGTGCTCAAGCGTTGTGCACTCCGGGATCATGGCTGTGCAGGCTTTGTCGAACCGTGCGCAGCTCGGACACCTCTACGGTGACGTTCCGGCGCTGTTGATGGTAGCCGCCGTGCTGGCGCTTCTGACCCCGCGCGGCATGGAAGCACGATCGGCCCACTAAGGCCGACGGTAGAGCGAACGGTCCTTCTATCGGCCCCTACCGCAGAAGGACCGGTTCTACTTTAGTGAAGGTCGGGTGGCTTAGCCCAAGCATTCCATCGTTGTTGCCCATGGGGCCGGATCCCCCAGGTTCACGCCCGCTTTTGGCGCTGACCGTGGGAAAAAACTTGAGAACACTCGGACGATGGTCAGCGCCCGCTCCAGACGGGATTGCCTTTCGCATCGCGGAAAACCAGGTCATCGTTGCCCCGCACGACTTCACGCGCGAGGATGAGATCGGTTTCGCCCTGCTTTACCTTCGACCCCGTCAGAGAGATATCCTCCCCTTTGTTGAAGCTTACGCCCATGTCATCGAGAAAAGAGGCCGGACAGAGATACACATCTACTGTCTCCGTCCCTGCCTTCACCAGCAGGTGGACCGCCTCTTTCTCGCTGCCTTTTGCGGGCAGCTTCACCTCCTCCACGGTCCCTTTCATCTTGGTCTCGGTTTGGACGTCGTACTTAGGTGCGCCTGTCTGCGGGGTTTTTTGCGCGACCATGGAGACAGCGCAGAGAAGTGCCACGGCAGCGAGGATGGGCTTCCACAAGCTCGATGACGGGTTGGCCTGTGCGGAACGGCCCATGGCTTCTCCTTCCCTCTGGGCGAAGATGCATGAACCCGATGGGCGGATAACGCCATCCTAACCCATTCTTGGCGCAAAAAATCATTGCTGCTGGGTCAGGTTTGACGCTTTTCACGCCAGCAGCATCAGCGTTACTCCGATCAGTAGATCGACAATGGCTCCGCCGACCTCATCTTTCCCTTGCGAGTCAAGCTAGAATGAATCCATCAACCTGATGCACCTGAGAACACCTCCCGCATCCGACAAAATGACGAAGCGCCCGAGATGGCTGATAGCGTGACCCGCATGCGCGCCAGACAAAGTCTGCCGGTATTTCTCTGCCTGGTTCTCTTGTTTGGGCCGGGGATGCTGCGCGCGCAATCGGCGCCGCCGCCCTCTCCGGCGGCCGTCATTGGGACGGTCACAGATGCGAGCGGGGCCGTGGTCGCCGGTGCCACTATCACTCTCGAAGATCAGGGGAGCAGGCAGCAGCGCCACACCAGCTCAGGCAGCACCGGCTTCTTCAGCTTTGCGGATGTGGCCCCCGCCAACCTCAAGGTCACCATCGCCGCGCCGGGATATGCCCCATTCGTTTCGCCCGCCATTGCGCTGCATCCCGGTGAAAGGTATGAGGTCCCGCACATCGTGCTGCAAGTAGCTTCAGCCCGCACCAATGTCGAAGCCGTCTTTTCCCCGCATGAACTGGCCGAAGAGCAGGTAAAGGCAGAGGAGAAACAGCGTGTGCTGGGCTTTTTCCCTAACTTTCTGGTCACCTACGAACCTGCTCCGGCGCCGCTCTCCGCCAGGCAGAAATTCCGGCTCGCGGGAAGGATGTCCATCGATCCCGTCACTTTCTTCACCAGCGCGGCCAGCGCCGGCATTGAGCAGTGGCAAAACGACTATCCCGGGTTCGGCCAGGGCGCGCAGGGTTACGGCAAGCGCTTTGGCGCTGCCTACGCGGACAACTTCACGAGCACCATGATAGGAGGAGCGGTTCTTCCCTCGCTGCTGCATCAGGACCCGCGTTACTACTACAAAGGCCGCGGCAGCATTGGCGCGCGGGCGCTCTATGCCCTCTCCGGGGCCTTTGCCTGCAAGGGAGACAACGGACACTGGCAGCCGAACTACTCCAACATCCTGGGCAACTTTGCCTCGGCCGGGCTCTCGAACCTCTATTACCCGGCGTCCGACCGGCACGGCGCGCGCTTGACGGTCGAGAATGCCCTGGTCGGCACCGCCGCCGGTGCAGTCGCCAACCTGTTCCAGGAGTTTTTGCTGCGCAAGAT
>Ga0187777_10000426_pt1 | contig 29690 bp, 25 predicted proteins | sample 1015_Q2_SP5_10_M_FD_132416 | JGI IMG/M metagenome (GOLD analysis project Ga0187777, IMG submission 132416) | Tropical peat soil microbial communities from peatlands in Department of Meta, Colombia - 1015_Q2_SP5_10_MG | ecosystem: Environmental > Terrestrial > Soil > Wetlands > Peat | place... | reverse complement strand
GCGGCTGCGCGAACATATTCGCGCGCCTATCTGCACCACCTCACCAAGGCCAACGAGATGCTGGGGGCGGTGCTGCTCTCAACCATCAATCTCGCCTACTACCAGACGCTTATGAGCGGAATGCGTGAAGCGATTGCCGTCGGGCGACTCGCCGATTTTTGCGATTATACCATGGCACAATGGTCGCAAGGGGACCTGCCGGCGCTTTAGTGGCCTCACCCTGAGGAGGAGGCGAAGCGTCCGTCTCGAAGGGCGGACGTAGACTTGAGATTGTCTCGCACCACGCGCTTGGCTAAAGCCTGCCCATGAACGTACAGGCCGCCTTTCTGGCGCGGCGGCGCAAGCCGCATTTTACGCTTCCGCCCGGCAGCTGCGACGCCCACTGCCACGTGTTCGGGCCGGCGGCGAAATTTCCCTATGCGCCCAACCGCCGTTACACGCCGGCGGACGCCCCCAAGGAAATGCTGGCGGCCTTGCATGCGCATCTGGGCGTTGAGCGCGCAGTTATTGTGCAGGCGAGCTGCCACGGCACCGACAACGCCGCAATGCTCGATTGCATCGCGTCAGATCCGAAGAAATATCGCGGCGTCGCCATTGTCGACGACAGCTTCGCCGAGAGAGATTTTGAAGCCCTCGATCGCGGTGGTGTGCGCGGGGTGCGCTTCAATTTTGTCAGGCACCTTGGCGGTGCGCCCGACATGTCCGTATTCGACCACGTTATCGACCGCATCAAAGAGCGCGGTTGGCACGTGGTGCTGCATCTCGACGCGCCCGATATCGTCCCTCTCTCCGAGATGATGCAAAAACTGCCATTGCCTTTCATCATCGATCATATGGGTCGCGTGCCCTCTGCGGCCGGAATTGACCAGCCGCCGCTCAAGGCGCTGATCGCGCTTTCGCGCCTGGAAAATTGTTGGATCAAAGTTTGCGGCTCCGAACGTATTTCGATGCCCCCCTACACTGCAGCAGTGCCGATCGCGCACGCCCTGGTCGAGGCCTCACCGACACGCGTGCTATGGGGTACCGACTTTCCTCACCCGAATGCCACCCATGAGGCCGACGAGGCCGATTTGGTCGACCTGGTCCCGCAATTTGCACCCGATCCGCTGGCGCAAACGCGCCTCTTGGTGGACAATCCGGCACGGCTTTATGGTTTCAGCTAAGAAAAATAAAACGAAAAGATGTGGAGGAGATGCAACAATGAGGATGAGAGTGTTTGAAATCGTCGGACGGCGGGCCGCCTTGTCGATTTTGTTTGCGCTCGTCGTAGCGTTGGCGCCGAAGGCGCAGGCTGCCTGGCCGGAAAAGCCCATCAAACTCGTGCTGCCGTTCGGGGCCGGCGGCGTTGCCGATGTGACTGCACGTATCCTCGCCGACAAACTCAGCCAGAAACTGAACCAGCGCGTTGTGGTCGAGAACATGCCCGGGCCCGGGGGTATCGCCGCCGCGCGGGCTGTAACCACGGCACCACCGGACGGCTATACGCTGGCCTATGTCACCAATGGCACGTCGATCAGTGTCGCCGCGTTCAAGAGCCTGCCATTCGACCCGGTCAAGGATTTTTCCATGGTGTCGATGGTCGGCACCTTCGACCTGGTTTTCGTGGTCAACGCGCAATCCGAATTCAAGACGCTCGGCGATTTTCTGAAAGCCGCGCGTGCCAATCCCGGCAAGCTCAATATCGGAACCATCGCTGTCGGCGGCACGCAAAATCTCGGCGGCGAATTGTTCAAGTCGGCGGCCAATCTCAATGTACAGATCGTGCCCTACAAGAATTCGCCGGATATCGTGGTTGCGCTGTTGCGCAATGACGTTCAGATGATGGTCGATTTTCCGCCAGCGGTGCGCGGGCAAGTTGCCGACGGCAAGCTGCGGATTCTTGCTACGTCGAGCCCGAAGCCGTCACCCTTGCTACCCGGCGTGCCAACGGTCGACCAGGCCGGAGTTAAAGGCTTCGAGGTTGTTTCCTGGAACGGCGTCGGCGCTCCGAAGGACACGCCGAAAGACGTGATCAACGCACTGAATAAGGCAATCCGCGAAGTACTCGTTATGCCCGATGTGAGGGAGCAATACGCGCAGGTTGGCGTTGTGGCGCAGGCGAGTACGCCGGCCGAGCTGATGGCACGGCTTACCTTTGACATTAAAAAATGGAACGACGTAATCGATAAGGCGGGCATTCCGCGCAAATAGGCAGACCGGATGATCTATGGCCCGCCATAGAGCCAGGCAATTCCGTCGTAGCTTTCTTCCGGTGTACGCGGCGAGAGCGCAAGCTCGCGCAGTTCGGCGGCAACGCCGCGCGCGTGGTAAAATTCCCCGTATACGCGCGCCATGATCTGCGTGCGGCCGGTGCGCAGATAGCGCGCTTGCTCGTAGGCCTTAAAGGCCTTCGCCGGATTGTCCGGCGAGGCGGCAACCTTCTCCGCCAGCACGACGGCGTCTTCGGTCGCCATGCAGGCTCCCTGCGCGAGATATTGCAGCATCGGATGTGCGGCGTCGCCGAGCAGCGTGATGCGGCCCGTGGACCAGTTTTTCACCGGCTCGCGGTCGCACAAGACCCACATGCGCCAGGTCTCGATACGCTCCAACATGCGCAGTACCTGCGGCACCTGCATCTTGAAATGCTGCCACATGACTTCCTTGCTACCCTCGGCGTTCCAGCCTTCTTCGTAGTGATCCGAATGGAACACCGCGACGAGGTTGTACAGCTCGCCGCGGCGCAGCGGATAGTGCACGAAATGGGTGCGCGGCCCGGCCCACAGTACGACGTCCGGCCGCCAAAGATCGGCCGGCACCTCCTCGCGCTTGAGCACGGCACGGTAGGCGATGTGACCTGAAACGCGCGGCTTACCATCTCCGATCACGCTTTCGCGGATTTTTGACCACATGCCGTCGCATCCGATCAGCGCCCGGCCTTCGACAGTTTCGTCATTGTTGAGCGTAACACTGACGTGGTCGCCATGGTCCTTGAACCCGTCGAGGCGCCGGCTTGTTTCCAGCGTGATGAGATTGCTGCCCTGGCAGGCTTTGAGAAAGGCGCCGTGAATATCCGCACGATGAGTGACGCCGTAAGGTTGACCGAACCGCTTGAAAAATGCGTCCCCGAGCGGAATGCGGGTAATCAGCTTGCCGGTGAGCGCATCGCGCATTTCCTGCGCGGGCGGACGGTGGGCGTCGGCCAGCACCGCATCCTTGAGCCCGATCGTTTCCAGCACACGGAATATATTGGGGCCAAGCTGGATTCCTGCGCCGACTTCGCGGAATTCCGGCGACTGCTCGAACAGCCGCACCGGAAAGCCCTGGTTAGCGAGCGCATAGGCTGCGATCAGGCCGCCGATCCCTCCGCCGGAAATAAGGAAGGGGGCGGAGCCATTCGTGCGAGCCATCAGATCACCTCAATACGCAGGACCCAGCGGGATTAGGTCGACCATAAAGCGTGAGATTGTCCGAGGCAAAGCGCTTCCTGATGAATGAAAACCCGCCGGCGGATCGCCGGCGGGCTGTTGTCAAGAGCAGGCCGTGGCCACAGCCCGCGTTATTTTCGTCTGCCTATTTGGTCACTTGGCCGCGGAGTTCGCCGGCCTTGTTGGCTGCGGTGTGGACGTTGACGTACCACTTGCCGGCCATCAGATCGGCAGCCTGCTCATCGGTGAGCGTCGCCGAGCCCTCGAACGAGCCCTTGTCGGCGCCGGCGATCGGGACCACCACGCCGCCGTTCTTGCCGGCTTCACCGGCGTGGAAGTGGGCTGCCGTAGCCGGACCGCTAAGGCCGGACACAGTGCCCTTCCAGGACAACTTCTTGCTGGCCGTATCATAGGTTGCGGTAACCGAGCCGCTGCCTTTGCTGTCGGTGGGCGGGACTTCGTTTGAGCCCTTGAGGTCCGCCTTCAGGTTAACGTTGGCCGCCATGGCCGGAATGGCGAGGGCAATTACAGCAGTGCAGGCGAGAGCGGTCAGGCTGGACCGCAGAATTGTCGTTCTCATATGTGCTCCTCCTAGGAGGTGCTGGTGTGCACCCATTGCTGCAAACACCGTACCCTATCACCTATTCCGGCGCCCACTGCGCCCCAATCTTAGTGGGAAACAGGGAGAATGGAGGTGCTGGAGAGCTCACCGCAGACATCACATTCCCAGTGGTGGCGGATCTCGCCGCCTTCGACGAATTCCGACGAGACCGGAGCGACCATTACGTCGCCGCAATGGGGGCAGCGCATGGAGGCGGCGAAAGTGCGTAATGCGAAGAGCTTCGTCCGATAGGCATGAAGCTGCATGTCATGGCTTCCTTCTATCTCCTCGATTTGCGCCGGGCGTACCGGCGTATCGTGGCGAGGAAGAGACGCTTTGATGAAAGTGTAGTGGCCGGCACGCTAAACTTTTGCGACACAATGTGACGGTGCTGGCGCAACGGCTTCCGCGCAGTCCGTGATCTGCTGAGTCTATTGCACCGATATAACACCTCGAAGGTGCGCTGCAGCGAACACACTTTCGTCGATTTTATGAATCGATCGCCTCCGGCATATCAAAAATAATTGAGGGACCGCCGTGGTGAAGCGACGGTCCCCTACGGTCTGCCGGAATTGGGGACACCCTGGTTAAGGGATCGGCATGCCGTACCAACAATATCGCCCGTGCAGTCCGATTCCTTGCGTGAACTAGCTCACATTTGGTGCATGAAATGTCGCATATCTGTCCGAAAGCGTATTCGCTTCCTAAATGAAAGGACCGCGCGGCGACACGCTCTAACTAAACCTGATGCCTATCTTTGTGTCAGTCCTCCACTGCGAGCGGCACCGTCGACGCTTGCCATCGAAGATGACGTCAAAGTTCCCGGGAACGCCGACCGTGGTCGACAGCTGTAGCGCGGCGCCCATCTCGGAAACATTTTTGAGCGCACATTGAATCTTTGGCGCTTTGTCGCTGATAACGATGAAACCGGTCTTCAGCCAACGCCTTCGAGTGGCACTTCGCTTATCAGTCATGATGGCGCATTTGCCGGAGCTTGTGACTGCTTTGATTTGGACCGTTCCGCCAACTGGACGTAGCAATTGGCCATCTGCTGCCATTCGGTCTTAATTGCCGGGCTTTTTTCTCGCGCTGCTTTTTCGCGGAAGCGGGCAGCCAACTTCGCGTAGTGCGTGGCCAGCGTCACGTATTCGTCCGTACTCATCGGGATGTCCGGTCAGGTTAAGAGGTCAGTGTCATTTAGCGCCAAAGCCTTCGATGCTTGATAAACCCGCATTGGTAATCCGGGACATCTTGGTAAGTACATTTTAACGCGGGGCGGCAGGCTTAAAGCTCAACCGAATTGGATCTATCGCGAAAGTTCCGGGAAAAAGCGGTAACGAAAGTTTGGCGAGTGCGTTCAGCGGTGCGATAGCACCAGCGGCGCGGTTGATCGTGTGAAAATCAAAAAAGATTGCCGTTGCCTGACAGACAGAGCGGATTCAGAAAGGGGAATCATCTACTACACCTTGCCAAGCGACCTCAGGATCCGGTGCAAAACGGGGATAACCGCAATTTGGTCACCAAATGACCACGCGGGTGCTCTGTTGGTAATTAGGGGATGGGGAGACGCGGGGCATGCGGGCATTTCTGCTTGGGGCGTTGCTCGTTACTGGGTTTTTATCGGAAGCGACAGCCCAATTGGCTGTTGGACCGACTTCGATAACGAGCAGGGTAAACGGCGTACCGGTTACCGTGAGTGCAACGTCGCGGATTACGGTCAATTCAGTTGGCGATGAAATTACAGTCGATGCCAGAATCTTTGCCGATCTGATCGATTTACAAAAAAAATTCCCCGACATCGTCGACAGCTTCAAGCGCACAGCCACCTGCAACCGAGGCGCTGATAGCCAAAATCCCGTTGTGTCGTTCAGAAGCGGCTCGCTATGGCCACGAAGCGATCAGCTCATCATGTTTGTCCGGGGTGACATCGATATTTGGTCGTGCACTCCGGGACCTGCAAAATCCGCCGTCCGATGGGAGAGGAAGAAAATCGCGTTTATGAAATTGAAGCTTCCTGTCATGCGGACCTGGCGAAGCATAAAGAAAAGCAAGGACGGCACTCAGGCGTTCCACGGGACTTTGCCGGTCTATTTAATGGAAAAAGATGATGCAACTGTCGGCCTGAGAATTACCGAGCCCAGCATCAGGCTGGATGGTCAGGAAGCTTCCGTTACAAACGCGAATCTGAAGCTAGCAATGGTGGACATGAACCAGAAAGCATCAAAGGCGATTCAAAGCGCAATCGACTTGGGGAAGCTGAAGGACGCTCTTCCAAGAGAACTTCAGAAATTGACTATGACCGTTGTTTCAGCTCGTTTCAGGGATCGCGGCGGCCACGCTATTGCTGAGATCAATCTCGCTTCAAAACTCTCTGGAAGCGCCACAGCACTCCTCCTTCAGCAAATTGCCGCAAGCTACAAATCAAATTGAAAAGCGATTCCAGTTTGCCGGCCATTGCGAAGCGCCGACGGCGGATCAAGGCGCTGTCGGGGGTGCGGACCTGATAAAACGCGGTACGTCGGCCCTGTTCACCCATTCGCGGGCACGCGTGGCGAGGCGTTCGTATTTCTCCGCCATCTCGTACTTGGCCGCCTTGGTTTCCGGGTCCTCAGTCTTCTCCGCCAGACGACGCGCTTCCTCCGCCCGGAGATGCCAGTGCAGTGGGTCGGTCAACAATTCAGGCATTTGACGCACTCCCGGTTTGCCCAGCCCGAGTTACCAACAAACCTTCCCCCTTTGCGCGATCACGATACGGCCAAACGTCCATTTATCTGGAGCAGCTCGATACCGCCCATAGAACTCTTGCTGGACACCCTTACTTACGACGAACGCCGCGTTTCACTGGGCGTCTGATCCGGAATTCTGCGCTCTTCAATTGGTAAGGGGACCAACGGAACCGAGGGCGACTTGCCGCGATCAAACTTGTTTGCCTCCGGCGGAAAATACTTCAGCACCGTTTGCTCCAACAATTTGCATATCTCTTCCGCTGCATCCGGATCGGGTGATTTTTCGACGGGTGGCGCTGGTGTCGAAGCGGCCATGAGAGTCTCCGCGCAGGTCGCCTAGCTTTCTCAAAGCTGGACAGCGTTCTCAGTTATCAATGAGTCGCAGCAGTGGTGTGCAGTAAGACTGCACCGCGGGCACGCATTTTTGGTTAGGTTAAGTCAGTGCGCAGAAAAGTATGTGTAAGGCGCGACTCACCGAAGAGTGCATTTAGCAAAAAGAAAATAACCGCAAAACGCTGTTTTTACTGGTGAGCCCGGATGGGATCGAACCATCGACCACTTGATTAAAAGTCAAGTGCTCTACCACTGAGCTACGGGCCCGATTTGTCGCGATCAATCGCAAAGGCTGTGTACGGGCGACCGCTTGCCCGGTCAATAGGCGGTTTCTGGCGATTTCTTGATCTCGCATCGGGGCCCGGCGGTTTGCTACACTCACCGCTGCGAGGACTTTTATTGTGCCGATCATCAACCGCATCGCAGATCTCCATCCCGACATCGCCGCTTGGCGGCATGACTTGCACGCCAATCCTGAATTGCTGTTCGACGTCCAGCGAACGGCTGGCGCTGTTGCGGAAAAACTCAAAGCCTTCGGGTGCGACGAAGTGGTGACGGGCCTCGGTCGCACCGGCGTTGTTGGGGTCATTCGCGGGCGCAAAAGCCCGGTGGGCAAGACGATCGGATTGCGTGCCGACATGGATGCATTGCCGATCGAAGAGGCAAACGACCTGCCTTACAAATCAACCGTTCCGGGCAAGATGCATGCCTGCGGCCATGACGGCCATACCGCGATGCTGCTCGGCGCGGCGCGCTATCTTGCGGAAACCCGCAACTTTGCCGGTACCGCGGTCATCATTTTTCAGCCAGCCGAAGAGGGTGGTGGTGGTGGCAAAGAGATGGTTGACGACGGGTTGATGGATCGGTTCGGCATCGGCGAAGTCTACGGCATGCACAACTATCCAGGCATGCCGGTTGGTACTTTTGGCATTCGTTCCGGACCGATGATGGCGGCCGCTGATTCTCTCACGATCGATATCGAAGGCGTCGGTGCCCACGCAGCGCGTCCGCACCTTGGCATCGATACCGTTCTGGTCGGTGCGCAAATCATCAATGCTCTTCAGTCGGTCGTTTCGCGAAATGTCGATCCGCTCAAGTCAGCCGTCGTCTCAATTTGTATGTTCCGGGCCGGCAATACCGATAACGTCATTCCCCAGACCGTGCAGTTGCGTGGCACCGCGCGCAGTCTTGCGCCGGACGTGCGTGATCTCCTCGAAAAACGGTTGCCGGTGGTTGTGGAGAGCACGGCGGTGGCCTATGGCGCGAAGGCCAAACTCACTTATCGTCGCGGATATCCGGTGCTGGTGAACCATGAGCGACAGACCAAGTTTGCCGCATCGGTTGCAAGCCAGGTCGCAGGCCAGGACAAAGTCGATACCTCACTGCCGCCGATGATGGGGGCTGAGGATTTCTCCTTCATGCTCAACGCACGCCCCGGCGCTTTCATCTGGCTCGGTAACGGAGACAGCGCTGGATTGCATCATCCGTCCTACAACTTCAACGACGATGCTATCCCGTTCGGGACTTCGTACTGGGTCAAGCTGGTCGAAACCGCGCTGCCTGCCTGACGACAATAATTACTGGGCCAATTCGCCGGGCTTTGGCGCCGGCGCCGTGCGCGTGGCTTCGACAATGGTCGCTGTTCGGCGTGGAAGCGGCAACAGCTCGACGGCGCGCGCCTCGAGGTTACGCCAATAGGCGAACTCGTTGAAACGCGTGCGTTCGATGACCGCAAGGCCGACCGCAGCGATGAACGGCAGGCTTTGCACCACCAGCACAACAGCAAAAATGTTGATCTCGTGGATTTCCTTGTAGTTGGCCGAAACCAGCACGACTGAGCCAAGCAGCAGCAAGCCTGCGAGGATCGCTTCCCAGAAGGCATGGAAATCGGCCGAGCGCCGTAGCCCACCTTTTGCCGTACGCACGAACGGCAAGCGATCCTTGATGACGCCAAACCCGACTGCACGCGCGACCGTCCATTGCACCGACATGGCTGCCATTACTGAGCCGAACATCTGTCCCATGCGTGGGCGCACCCGTAACTGGTAAAGGGTCGCAAAATGCACGATCGATACGACGAAGCTAGCAATGATCGGCGCAGTCAGGATGCGATCGGGTACGGCTATATCGAGGAATGCAACGACCGGGACCCAGACGATATTGAGAATGGCAACCGCCACACCAATCGTTTCAGCGCCAAGCCAGTTGAGCCAGCCCAGAGCAAATTCGCGCTTCTGGTCGCGTGTAAGCAAGCTCGCGCCAGGAAGGAAGCGGCGCCAGTGCTTTTTCAGAATTTGGAACCCGCCATAAGCCCAACGGTGTCTTTGCTTTTTGTAGGCATCGAAACTGTCAGGCAACAGACCGTGGCCATAGCGCTTGTTCGTATAGTGGGCCTGCCAGCCAAGCTCGAGCAATGTCAGGCCGAGATCCGTATCCTCGCAGATCGTGTCGCTCGACCAGCCGCCAGAAGCCTCGAGCGCGCTGCGCCGCACAAGGCACATGGTGCCGTGCGCGATTATGGCATTGAACTCGTTGCGCTGGATCATTCCGATGTCAAAAAAGCCGGCATATTCGCCATTCATGGCGTAGTGCATGACGCTGCGTTCGCCATCGCGATGATCCTGCGGCGCCTGCACCAGACCGACATGTGGGTCTTGGAACAGCGGCACAAGGTCCTTGAGCCAGTCCTGGTGCACCACGTAGTCGGCGTCAATGACGCCGATGACTTCGGCATCGGCTGCGGTGTGCACGATGGCGAGGCGCAGTGCGCCCGCTTTAAAGCCGGCGAGTTCGTCCGCGCGCACAAATTTGAATCGTTCTCCAAGCGCGCGGCAGTGCTCCTCTATCGGCAGCCACATTGCCGGGTCGGGGGTATTGTTTATGACCAGCACACACTCGTAGTTCGGGTAGTCGAGCCGCGCGATTGCATCAAGTGTTTGCTTGAGCATCTCGGGGGGCTCGCGGAACGCAGGAATATGAATTGAAACTTTGGGTACGCTCGCGCCGGGGGCGACCGGCGGACCTGTGACCAGCCGTATTGGTTTTTGCCCGAATGCGATTGCTGCAATTTCTTCGATACGTGCGAGCGCAATTACTATCAACGGGATGAGCAGCATTATACCGAGGCCAAGCGCAAAGGCGGCGCCCGGCACAAAATAGTGCCCGTTCCAGTAACCGAATATAGCCGCAAACCAAGCTCCGACCGCGTTGGCCGCGCCAGCCAGCATTACTGTTTGCCATAGTGTCACGCCATTCATTGCCAGCAGTGGCAGCGACAGCAACACACTCACGAGAATAGCGATGGTAGCGAGTCGCCAGTGATCGGGGTCGGTGATTGGCCCGGTCCAGGCAAATTTTGGATGACGCGCGGCATCGAAAATACCCCAATAGGGGCCGACGCCTCCTTCGAAGGTCTTCCACGGCTGATCGATTGCTTCAACAATGTTGTAGTCGATGCCATACGCGTCCGCGCGACTCACGAAATCGCGCAGCACGACTGCCTGCTCGATGCGACCAGGATTTGCGCTGTGCATGTTGTAGCCGGCGCTCGGCCAGCCGAACTCAGCGATGACAATACGTTTGCCTGGATAAGCCTGGCGCAGCTTGTCGTAGATCAGAATCGCCTGATCGACCGTTTGCTGCTCTGAGAAGCCTTCCCAGTACGGCAGGATGTGTGCGGCAATGTAGTCGACTGCCGAGACCAGCTCCGGGTGCTCAATCCATACATGCCAGATTTCGCCGGTCGTAACGGGAACGTTGGTCGAGCGCTTCACGCGCTGAATCATCTGGATAAGGTCGCCAACCTTCTGCTCGCCGCGGAAGATGGTTTCGTTTCCAACAATAATGCCATTGATGTTGCTGTGACGTCGGGTGAGATCGATAACCGAATGAATTTCCCGTTCATTGCGGTTCTGGTTTTTGTCAATCCACGCACCCGCGGTGACGCGTAATCCGAATTCGGAAGCAATCCCGGGTACGAGTTCGACTCCGCCGGTCGACGAATAGGTGCGAACTGAGCGTGTGAGAGGCGCCAGCATTTTCAAATCGGCGCGAATTTGCGCCGTGCGCGCGAGATTGCCGGAATCCGGATGTGCCGAGCCTTCGAATGGTGCGTAGGAAACGCTCGCGAGTTGGCCGTCGAAGTTGGGCGCGCGAACGTCTTCGCGCAGTAATGCCCATAATCCGGCATGCACGCACGCCACAAGGGCGACGACGGCAGCGACGGTGCGCATAGAACTCAGTACCAAGCGGGGCTGGATGGCAGACCCTTGAACCCGTCCCCTGGGCTCAGCCGAAACTTCGTCTGCGAGGACGCAGCGTAGCGCGGCATAAGGTGACGATTCAAGTAACTAGCCGACATGGCAAATCCTTGGCAGTCACATGGCGCCCCAACAAATTTTCTGGAGAGGAAACGCCGGCTAGCGCTGGGTGGTTCCGCCTGACGTTGCAGCCGGCGGTTGGGCCGCGGCGGCTGCCGGGGTCGGCTCCAGGCTGGGATTGAGCCAGCAGCCGTGGACCTTGCCATTGAGGGTTTCCTGGGCCTTGGGATCAATGTTTCCCTGGCGGACAAGGCAACGGAAAGTGGCCTGAATATGTGCACTGGGGCAGCCGAAACGGTCATAAAGGTCGAGGTGGCGGAAGGCCGTATCAAGATCGTCCCGCCAGAGCAGGGTCACTACACGGCGCCCGAGCCATACACATTCCGGATTGCCGGCCGGTCCGGTAAGGGACCGGGAGGCTTCCGCGATTTCGTCAATCTTTTTCTGGCCTTCCTTGGCGGCATCGGCGGCTGGTTTAGGCGGCTCGGGGGCCTTTCCGTTGCCGCCGCTTTGCGCGAAGGCGGGGATCGCGAGACTTAAGGCGGCTACGCAACAAAACGCGGCAAGAACCTGACGCAACTCAAGAGAAAAACGCATTGTCCCCGTCGAATGTTTGATCTTGGCCCCGACGCCCGTCCTCCGGCCCTGTGTGGGACCGGATTGGGACGCTAATACGGCGTTGATCGATCCCCGAGAAATCCGGCCTCACGATGCGATATCCCGCAGCATGCGGGAAATTCGAACCGGATGACTTGGCCTCAACCGGCTGATTTTGTCCAGCGTATCGGGGCGGTTTGGTCAAAGCGCGTCAACTTGGCACGGATGGGCAGGCGCTATAAGCCGATCCCAAGGCGGTCTTGATCGGGTTTCTCATGGGCAAAGCTATTGTGTGCCTTGCCGTTACGCTGGCGGCTATTGCCGGGGTCTGGACCTGGCTTGGCAAGGCAGTGCCAATGCCACAACCCGAACTCGGCCGCGGTGAAAAGCTTTATTGCGTGTCGTACACGCCATTCCGCGGGGGTCAGACGCCGCTCGATCCTTCGACTATGATTCCGGCGGCTCAAATAGACGAGGACCTCGCCCGGCTGGCCCAGGTTACCGACTGTGTGCGGACTTATTCGGTTGATTTCGGCCTCGACCAGATTGCCGGCATTGCCGCCAGGCATGGCCTAAAGGTCATGCAGGGCTTGTGGCTGTCGAATAACCGGGACAAGAACCGGTATCAGATCGAAACCGCTATCGGGCTTGCCAATAAATATCCGGGCAATATTCGGTCGATTGTCGTCGGCAATGAGGTCCTGCTCCGCGGTGATATGACGGCGACAGACCTGGCCAACACTATTCGTGCGGTTAAAGCGCGCGTGTCTGTGCCGGTGACCTACGCCGATGTCTGGGAATTTTGGCTGCGCAACAGCGACGTCGTGAATGCGGTCGATTTCATCACGATCCACATCCTGCCTTATTGGGAGGATTTCCCGATTTCCGCAGATGCAGCCGCGGCGCACGTGGAATCGATCCGAAAACAGGTGGTCAATGCATTCCCGGGCAAAGAGGTTCTGCTTGGCGAGGTCGGTTGGCCAAGCGCTGGCCGCATGCGTGAAGGTGCCTTGCCGTCGGCGGCCAACCAGGCGCGGGTCATCCAGGACGTGTTGGCGCTGGCCAAACGCGAAAATTTTCATGTCAATATCATCGAAGCGTTCGATCAGCCATGGAAACGCGCGCTTGAAGGAACAGTTGGCGGGCATTGGGGCCTGCTCGATGCCTCGACACGGGCAACGAAATTTTCCTGGGCGCAACCAATATCCAATCATCCATACTGGTTTTGGCAGGGTGCCGGTGGAATTTTGTTTGCGCTGATCGCCTTCGCTGCGGCCATATTTGTTCGCTCAAAAAAGAAAGTTCGACTGTCGATGTGGCTTGCAGTAAGCGCAAATGCATTTGCAGGCGGCACGCTGATCGGCTGGGTGATTGAGAACATTCCGGTCGAAAGTCTGGGGGCCGGCGGCTGGTTGCGTTCGCTGACGCTCGCGGCGGTCGCAGTAGCGGCACCAATTACGATGAGTATGGCAATGATTCGCGACATGCGTGTGCCGACCTTTGCGCAAATCTTCGGCCCAAAGAAACAACGCGCTGAGAAACCGCTTGCGTTGCTTGCGGGGACAATTCTGGTTGTCATAGTGCTGGTCGCGTTCGTAATCGCGCTTGGTCTTGTATTCGATCCGCGCTATCGCGATTTTCCCTTCGCGCCGCTTACCGCAGCCATCGCGCCTTTCTCCCTGCACGGACTCATGACGAGCCAACCGAAAGGTGCCCGTGCCGTCGCCGAGATGGCGGGGGCGGGTGTCATTTCATTGTCTGTATTCTACATCGTGTTCAATGAGGGCTTTGCCAATTGGCAATCATTATGGCTGTGCGCGGCACTGGCGATGCTCGCAATCAATCTGGCTCGGGTGCGCGGCGCGCCAGGCTAAGCACCAGCAACCCCGCGGCGAGGGCAGACAGACTTGCGTTGTAAAGTACGAGTCCGCAGCAGGTAGCGCCCAGGGCAAGCGCGAACAGCACCAGAGATGGACGTAAGAAATTGAGTGCGGCCACAATCAATGAGACCCAGCCAAAAGCTGAATACGTGAAAAGCACGATGGTGATTTGCCGTGTAGCGCACAGCCAGGTGTTGGGTCCGGCCTGGCAAGCAAGTCCGACGGTTGATTGCTCTATTGCGAGATAGCGCATGTAGAGCGCATAGCCAATCGAACAAAAACCCACGATCAACAACCAGTTAGTTGCGCGCGCGCTCGGTAAAAACAGCCCCATCAGAACAGTATGCCGGTGCGCCGGCGCAGCGGCAATCAGCGTTGCACGATTTGCTCGCCGTCGAATTTGGCTGGACGACAGGCCGTGCGGGCGGCCGTGAAATGCGCGCAAAGGCTGGTGGCCGCCGCGCTGTTCGGCAGTGGACCGACGACGAGGCGATACCCCGGGCTGCCTGCACGATGATCATGCGCCGCAACCGGATACATTCCAATAAGTAACGGTCCGAAATTCGTCTTCACCGTGAGCCAACGTTGCCGGATGCCATCCACTGTAGCGGCGCCGCCGAGATCGAGACCGAATTCGACTGGAGTTGGAGCCGGCTGCTCCGGTTCGTTCGCCGGCGTGGAGGCGATGCGGGTCGGCGGCAGCGGTACTGCTTCGGCTGATGAGGCCGACGCTTCGGATTGTGCAGCAAATACATTAGTGGCGCTGTTGGGAGTCGCGGTGGGTGTGGCTGCGGCTGGGCGATTCGCGGAAGTCGTGGAGGTTGGCGGCGGGTTGGGCACTGACGAAGCTGTTTTTGCCGCCAGCGCGGCTGCAGTCGCCGCTGCTTGTGTCTTTATGGCGCCGGTCATGTCATCCATGCTGCCTTCCAGCAACGTAATCCGCCCTGCCAGTCGGTCGCGATCGGCCGCGAGTGCGCGGATCTGCTCGGTCAAGAATTGCGTTTCGATCTCGAGCTGCGCCACCCGCGGCGGCATCTGAGCAACCGCACTTGGCTCATTACTGGCGAAGATAAGCCGCAGGCGATCGCTGGCGGTCTTGGTCTGGCTCGCGACCGCAAAAATGATCAGGGCAAGCGCGGTAGCTCCGCCCCAGCCGCAAAGCCAGAAAAACATATGGACGTCACGCCGGCGTCTGCGGGGGTCGCGCAAATCGGGATGCGGCGGCACCTGCTCAATCGCCATGGGCTCCTCGATTGGGCGAATCATTGAAAACATTAGCAGAATCCGGCAAATCCCGCTTTCGCTGCGCGGTGCAGACAGTTTTTGGTCGACCGTCTTTTGCCGATGCACCGTCTCGGGTATTGGAGACGGCCAAGCCCAGCAAACGCGTGAGCCGAACACGAATGCCTCAAAGAACGTGCCTTGCCATTGTCCTTGCGGCGGGCGAAGGCACTCGTATGCGCGCGGCGACACCGAAGGCACTGCACCCCCTCGGCGGACAATCGCTGCTCTCCCATGTGATCAAGACGGCAAGCGCCGTCGGCACGCGCGACCTTGCGATCGTAGTCGGTCCAGATCACGGTGAGATCACAGCTGAAGTGCGGAAGCTTGTGCCCAATGCACAGATTTTCGAACAGAGCGAACGGAAAGGTACTGCTCACGCGGTGCTATCGGCGCGCAAGGTGATCGCGAAGGGTGCAGATGATATTTTGGTGATCTTTGCGGATACTCCGCTTGTACGTCCTGCAACTCTATTGAAGTTGCGCAAGGCGATGGCAGATGGCGCCGCGGTTGCCGTGCTGGGGTTCAAGCCGGCCAATCCACACGGCTATGGTCGGCTCGTAATGCAGGGAACAGAACTCATCGCTATCCGCGAAGAGCGCGATGCGACACCTGAGGAGCGCAAAATCGGCTTCTGTAACGGCGGCCTGATGGCCTTGGCGGGCGAGCATGCCTTGACGATTCTCAATCGCATCGGCAATGCCAATGCCAAGAACGAATATTATCTCACCGATGCGGTTGCTATCGCTTGCAATATGAACTTGAAGGCAGTCGCGATTGAAACCTCGGAGGACGACGTGCGCGGCATCAACACCAAGGCGCAACTCGCAGAAGCCGAAGCCGTCCTGCAACAACGGTTGCGGATGGCGGCTCTGGAAGCCGGCGTTACCATGATCGCACCGGAGACGGTCTATTTATCGGCGGACACAAAATTCGGAAAGGATGTGACGATCGAACCGAACGTGGTGTTCGGACCAGGCGTGACCGTGGAGGATGGGGCGACCATCCGTTCATTCTCGCATCTGGAAGGCGCGCATGTCGGCAAAGGCGCTCGCGTCGGTCCGTTTGCGCGCCTGCGTCCCGGCGCAACCCTCGGCAAGAATGTGCACATCGGAAATTTCGTTGAGGTGAAAGAGGCCAAGATCGAGGCCGGTGCCAAGGCCAATCATCTTGCCTATATCGGCGACGCGCGCGTGGGCGAGGGCGCCAATATCGGCGCGGGCATGATCACATGCAATTATGACGGCGTCGCCAAGCATCGCACCGAAATCGGGAAGAATGCTTTCATCGGCTCGAACTCTGCCCTGGTGGCGCCGGTCAAGATTGGGGATGGCGCCTATGTAGGCACCGGGACGGTGGTAACCAAGAATGTGCCCGCCGGATCGCTTGCTATTGGGCGGGCAAAGCAGACGGTTAAGGAAGGCTGGGCAAAACGCTTGCGGCAGGTGAAGGCCTTGGGCAAAAACCTGACCCGAAAGAAGCCCAAAAAGTAGGCGCAGGCTGAAGTGCTGCTCGGTGTCACACGGCGAAATGCGTTGTGATTTCCACGCGCCTGCGGGCGGCGGCTAAACCATAAGCGTCAGGCAAAGGAGCCATCCAGACGGATGTGCGGCATCGTCGGAATTCTCGGTACCAAACCGGTTGCCGGCCAGCTGGTCGATGCGCTCAAGCGCCTCGAATATCGCGGTTATGACTCGGCGGGCGTTGCCACACTTGATCGCGGCGTGCTTGGCCGCCGACGCGCCGAAGGCAAGCTGCGCGCGCTCGAAACACGGCTCGAGCGTGAACCGCTTGGCGGCACGATCGGTATCGGTCACACGCGATGGGCGACGCATGGGCGGCCGACCGAGGACAACGCCCATCCGCACGCCACCGATCTACTTGCGGTCGTGCATAACGGAATCATCGAAAACTTCCGCGAGTTGCGCGAGCAGCTGAGCAAACGCGGCTGCAAATTCGTCAGTGACACCGATACCGAAGCTGTCGCGCATCTTGTCACGCAGGAGATCAAGGACGGCAAGTCACCGCAAGACGCGGTTAGGGAAGCGCTCAAACAGCTGCGGGGCGCGTTCGCGCTTGCCTTCCTGTTTACCGGAAAGGATGACCTGCTGATCGGCGCGCGAAAAGGTTCGCCGCTTGCGATCGGATACGGAAAGGGCGAGATGTATCTAGGTTCGGATGCGATCGCCTTGGCGCCGTTCACCGACACCATCAGCTATCTCGAAGACGGCGATTGGGTTGTACTCACGCGCAAAAGCGTCGAGGTGCGCGACGCGCAGGGTCGCAAAGCTGAACGACCGGTCATCAAGTCGACGGCGTCGGCACAACTTGTCGACAAGGGCAATCACAAGCACTTCATGGCGAAGGAAATTCACGAGCAGCCCGAAGTTGTGGGTCACACGCTTGCCCACTACATCGATATGGTGAATGAACGGGTTGCGTTACCCGTCAAGCTGCCGTTTGACTGGAAAGAGATCAAGCGTCTTTCGATCTCGGCGTGTGGTACCGCCTTTTACGCCGGCCTCGTGGCGAAATACTGGTTCGAGCGTTTCGCAAAATTACCGGTTGAAATCGACATCGCGTCGGAATTTCGCTATCGCGGCGCGCCGCTTGAGGCCGGCGATCTGATGGTCTGTGTCTCACAATCGGGCGAGACTGCGGACACGCTGGCAACGTTGCGCTACGCGAAGGAGCACAAGCAGCACATCCTTTCCGTGGTGAATGTGCCGACGTCGACAATCGCACGCGAGAGCGATGTAGTCATGCCGACACTGGCGGGACCCGAGATCGGGGTCGCATCCACAAAAGCTTTTACCTGTCAGCTCAGCGCGCTCGCCTGTCTGGCAATTGCCGCCGGACGCGCGCGTGGCGACCTGTCGGAGAATGACGAACAGAACCTGGTCCGAGCGCTGATCGAAGTGCCGCGACTGATGGCGTCCGCGCTGGCGCTTGAACCGCAGATCGAAAGACTTGCAGGGGACCTCGCGAAAGTGCGCGACGTACTCTACCTCGGCCGCGGCACCAGTTTCCCGATTGCGCTGGAAGGCGCACTCAAGCTAAAGGAAATCTCCTATATCCATGCGGAAGGCTATGCCGCTGGTGAACTCAAGCACGGTCCGATCGCTCTGATTGATGAAACCATACCGGTAATCGTGATTGCTCCGCACGACCGGGTCTTCGAAAAGACTGTGTCAAACATGCAGGAAGTGGCGGCGCGCGGCGGCAAGATTATTCTTGTTACGGATCCTAAGGGAGCCAAGGAGGCAACTGTCGACTCGTTGGAGACGATAACGCTGCCGGACATGGCATCGACTGTCACGCCTCTTGTTTATGCCATTCCTGTGCAATTGATCGCCTACCATACAGCTGCGGCGATCGGCACCGACGTTGACCAGCCGCGCAATCTCGCGAAATCGGTCACGGTGGAATAAACTGCGCCTATGACAGAGATCAACGAGAAGCCAGGTGATGCGCTGGCAGCCGACCTCGCCAAGGTATCGGCCACGCATACCAGCGCTGCTGGCCGCTTGCGGAACTATTTTCTGACCGGCCTGATTGTCGCCGGGCCGTTGACGATAACCGCCTGGCTAATCTGGTCGCTCATCACCTGGGCCGACGATTTCGTGCGGCCGGTCATTCCTCCCGCATATCGCCCGGAAAGCTACCTGCCGTGGCCGATACCGGGTACTGGTCTCATCGTCGCTATCGTCGCGCTGACGCTGCTTGGGTTCCTCACCGCCAACCTCGTTGGCAGGACACTGGTCGAATTGGGCGAGGGCATGCTGAGTCGCATGCCGATCGTGCGGCCAATCTACAAAACCATGAAACAGATCTTCGAGACGCTGTTCTCGAAGACTGGGTCGAGTTTCCGCAAGGTCGCACTTGTGGAGTTTCCGGGCCCCGGGATGTGGTCGCTGGTGTTCCTGTCGCAGACGCCGAGCAGCGACCTCGCGAAGAAATTGCCGCAAGGCGAGCACGTTTCGGCGTTCATGCCGTGCACGCCCAACCCGACGACCGGTTTTTTCTTCTATGTGAAGCGCAAGGACCTGATAGAACTCGATATAACAGTCGAAACTGCGATGACGCTTCTGATCTCGGCCGGCATGGTGCAGCCCGAAGAAGACACGCAGAGGAAGCTCGCGAGCCTCGCGGCGACCGCAAGGGCCGCACGGGCGCGGGCCAAGCGCAAAGTTGAGGCCGCGGAGTAGGTTAGCCGGCGCGAATCAGCTTGATCGCCTCGTCCTTGCCAAACAGATAGAGCAGATGCCGTAGTGTCTCGCCGCGGGGTGTCGACAGTGTCGCGTCGCGCGAGAGGATCATACCTGCGTCATCGCGCGCAGCACCAAGGTATTTCCCATGTATCTCGGGGCGCGCAATTTGAAAGCCAGGCATCCCGCTCTGGCGCGTGCCGAGCAGATCGCCTTCACCGCGCAAGCGCAGGTCTTCTTCGGCAATGCGGAAGCCGTCTTCAGTTTCGCGCAGGACGGCAAGACGCGCCTTGGCGGTCTCACCGAGCGGCGCCTTGTAGAGCAGCAGGCAAGTCGATGCGCCGGGACCGCGTCCGATGCGCCCGCGCAACTGATGCAGCTGGGCCAACCCAAAACGCTCGGCGTGCTCGATTACCATGATCGTCGCCTCAGGTACATCAACTCCGACTTCGATCACGGTAGTCGCGATCAACAATTTTGTTTCGCCGGCTACGAACCGCGCCATTGCTGCGTCCTTGTCACTTCCCTTCATGCGCCCATGCACCAGATCGACGTGGGCGCCAAATTTTTTGCGTAATTCCTCGAATCTCGCCTGCGCGGCTGCGAGGTCGATTTTTTCGGATTCATCCACTAACGGGCACACCCAGTAGGCGCGCTTGCCATCGGCAAGCGCCCGGCCAACGGCGTCCTCCACCTCGTTAAGGCGCGACAGTGGAATGGTGCGGGTGTCGACGGGCTGACGTCCGGGCGGTTTTTCGCGCAACTCTGAAATGTCCATATCGCCGAAATAGGTGAGCACCAGCGTGCGCGGGATTGGAGTGGCGGTGAGCACGAGCACGTCCACGGCTTCACCTTTCTGGGTAAGGGCAAGGCGCTGATGAACACCGAAACGGTGCTGTTCGTCCACCACGGCCAGCGCAAGGTCATGGAAGGCGACATCTTCCTGAAACAGGGCATGTGTGCCGATTAGAAGATCGATATCGCCGAGTGTGAGGCGATCAAGAATTTCCTTGCGGGCAGACCCGCGTTCACGGCCAGTGAGAATAGCGACCCGAATCCCCGCCGCTTCTGCAAGCGGCGCGATGGTTGCAAGGTGTTGGCGTGCCAGAATTTCCGTCGGCGCCATGAATGCAGCCTGCCTGCCGGCCTCGATCACGGCGGCGGCGGCTATAAGCGCGACGACGGTCTTACCGGAGCCAACGTCGCCTTGCAGCAGCCGTAACATGCGTTGTGGCCGGGCAAGGTCAGTGATGATGTCGTCGATTGCCTTTTGCTGGGAGTGCGTGAGCGCGTAAGGCAAGGCTTTCAGAATCCGCGCGCGCAATCGTCCCTCGCTGGCGCTGCCGCGGCCGGACTGCCGGCGCATATGGGCGCGCACCAATGCGAGCGCGAGCTGGCCTGCAAGCAATTCGTCATAGGCAAGCCGCGTCCATGCCGGATTTTCAGGCACGATGTCGTGCGGCTCGTGGGGCCGATGCAGGCGGCGCAAGGCTTCGCTGAATGCCGGGAAACGCTCCCGCGCGACCCAGGCTCCATCCTGCCATTCGGGTAGATTGGGTAGGCGGCCGAGTGCGCTGTCGATCGCTCGCCGCACGTTGCCCAGCGTCAATCCTTCGGTGAGTGGATAGACTGGTTCGACTAGCGGCAATGCGGCAAAGCCAACCTCGTCAACAACGCGGTCGGGGTGCACCATCTGCAGCATGCCATCGTAAAATTCCGCCGTGCCCGAAACATAGCGGGTCTCGCCCACAGGCAGCAGCTTTTTCAGATAATCTTCGCGTGCATTGAAATAAGTCAGGGTCAGCGTCTGACCGGTGTCGTCGCTGGTAATGATGCGATAGGGCGCGCGCGAGCGGTGACGCGGAACCGGTTTGTGCTTTTCAACCGTAACAGAAACGGTAATGACCATTCCCGGCTGTACTTCGTTTAATTTCGGCCGGGCCCGGCGATCAATCGCGCCGGACGGCAAATGAAAAAGGAGATCGACGACGCGGGGCGCCTCGCGGTCGAGCAGCCGGGCATAGAGCTTCTCCAGCTTCGGCCCGACACCCGAAAGGCTGGTCAGTGACGCAAACAGGGGATTGAGCACAAGCGGCCGCATGGCGACATGCTGACTTGCACGGATTTCCAGCGCAATGCAGGCCTGTGAAAAGCGCTGGCTGACATTACCTGGCCGTCCCTTTATATAAGTCCTCGCCCGGCCCCGTCCGGGTTTTTGGCGTTGGAGATATGCGGTGAGCACCGGATTCTATCTGTCAAGCGAAGGACTCGATGCTCGCCGACGCCGGCTGCTATTCCGCTGCCGGCACCGCGGTATTCGCGAGATGGATCTGGTGCTCGGCCCGTTCGCGGACGCGGAGTTGGCGAACTTGAGCGAAGCCGACCTCGATGAAATCGAACGCTGGCTCAACGTGCCCGATCAGCAGATTTTTGCATGGGTGAACGGCATGCAGGCCGTGCCCGCTGAATTCGACACCGTTCTGTTCCGCAGCTTGCGCAAATTCCAGAACAAGAGCGCGACGTGAACACCATCACTAAATCACCGGCCGAGCTGCTCACGCCCGGAAAGTCCCTTACGCTCGCCCACATCGCCGACGGCGCCGAGGGGCTGGTACTGGCCGATCTCGCGCGCACCATTGCAGCCGGAAAGAGCGCACCGGCCATTTCGCTTGGCGTTATTTGCCGCGACGGCCAGCGCATGGCGGCGCTGGCACGCGCCTTGGCGTTTTTTGGTCCTGACATCCAAGTTATGGAATTTCCCGCCTGGGACTGTCTGCCTTACGACCGCGTGTCCCCCAATGCTTCGGTGGTAGCGCAGCGCATGACCGCACTGTCGCGCCTTGCGCGGGTAAAGGGTCGCGACAAGCCCTCGGTACTGCTTACGACCGTGAACGGTGCACTTCAGCGCCTTCCAACACGCGATTTCGTGACGATCCACGCGCTCTCGGTCGCGCCCGGCAACGTCATCGGCATGCAGGGTGTTATGGGTTGGCTGGAACTTAATGGCTTTATCCGCGCCTCGACCGTGCGGGAGCCCGGTGACTATGCGGTTCGCGGAGGCATTCTAGATCTTTATCCGCCCGGCATGGACATGCCGGTGCGTCTCGATTTCTTTGGGGATGTGCTGGAAACCATTCGGGCCTTCGATGCGCAAACGCAACGAAGCGAGGAACAGTTGCGGGCGCTCGATCTGGTGCCGGTGTCTGAATTCCAACTGGTGACAGAAACCATCCGGCGCTTCCGCACAGGCTACGTGGCCGAATTTGGAGCGGCGTCGCCTGACGATCTGCTTTACGAGGCGGTGAGCGAAGGCCGGCGTTATCCGGGCATGGAACACTGGCTACCGCTGTTCCACGGGTCGCTTGAAACAATATTCGACTACCTGCCGGGTACAGCGCTGGCACTCGAGCATCTCGCGGACGACGCCGCACATGAACGCTTCGCACAAATTAATGACTACCACGATGCGCGCCGCGATGCGCTTAAGCAGGGCGTCAGTCCGCCGTACAAGCCGTTGCCACCGGATCGCCTCTATCTTGGCGAGGCCGAATGGAAAGAACGGCTGGATACATCGGCACTCGCCAAGTTGACGCCCTTCGCAGTGCCGGAAGCGAGTGCAATTGATGTCGGCGCGCGGCAGGGCCGAAATTTCGCGGCCGAACGCGCTGAGCCCGGGGCTAATGTATTCGAGGCGGTGGGCAATCATGTCCTTGCCCTGCAAGCTGCGGGAAAACGCGTGGCGGTCGCGCTATGGAGCGAAGGCGCGCGAGAGCGCATGGGCCATGTGCTCGCCGACCACAAGCTGCACAACGTCAGACCGGTCAGCGATTGGCCGCAGAGCTTGGGCCTGCCCAAGTCGATGGTCGGGCTGGCGGTGCTCGGAATTGAATCGGGCTTTGAGACCGACGACACAGCGATCATCAGCGAGCAGGACATTCTCGGTGATCGCCTGGTGCGGCCACGCCGCACCGCGCGCCGCGCGGAAAATTTCATCGCCGAGGCAACCAGCCTCGCGCCCGGCGATCTCGTCGTACACGTCGACCATGGGATCGGGCGTTTTGAGGGATTGCAGGCAATCGAGGCTGCCGGCGCACCGCACGATTGTCTGGAGATTCATTACTCGGGTGGCGACAAACTGTTTCTTCCAGTCGAAAACGTTGATCTCCTGTCACGCTACGGATCGGAAGAAACCGCCGTAGAACTCGACAAGCTTGGCGGTGGCAACTGGCAGGCGCGCAAAGCGCGCATGAAGAGCCGCATCCGCGAAATTGCCGGCGAGCTGATCAAGATTGCTGCTGAACGGCAATTGCGCGAAGCGCCACGGCTCGCTGTTGGTCCGGGCGCTTATGACGAATTTTGTGCCGGCTTTCCATATGAGGAAACCGACGACCAGCTCGCCGCTATCGAGGCGACCAACAAAGATTTGGCTTCAGGCCGTCCCATGGATCGGCTCATCTGCGGCGACGTTGGTTTTGGCAAAACCGAGGTGGCGTTACGGGCAGCGTTTATTGCGGCAATTGGCGGCAAGCAAGTCGCCGTCGTCGTGCCGACCACGTTGCTGGCGCGCCAGCATTTCAAGACGTTTTCCGATCGCTTTCGAGGCTTCCCGATAAATGTCGCGCACGCTTCGCGGCTCGTACCGTCCGCTGAACTAAGCAGGGTGAAGGCGGGTCTCGCCGACGGCACGGTCGATATTGTGATCGGCACGCATGCCCTGCTGGGCAAAACCATCAAGTTCAATGACCTAGCGCTGTTGGTCGTCGATGAAGAGCAGCATTTCGGTGTTGCCCACAAGGAAAAGCTCAAGACGCTGCGCTCAGAAGTGCACGTGCTGACCCTCACGGCAACGCCGATTCCTCGCACCTTGCAGTTGGCCCTTACGGGAGTGCGCGATCTCTCGATCATCGCATCGCCGCCGGTCGACAGGCTGGCCGTGCGCACCTTCGTGTCGCCATTCGATCCGATCACTGTCCGCGAGGCGCTGCTGCGCGAAAAATACCGCGGTGGTCAGGCATTCTACGTATGCCCGCGCATTGAGGATCTTTCCGGCGCCAAGGATTTTCTCGACAAGAACGTGCCGGAGGTGCGCGTCGCGGTCGCACACGGGCAGATGCCGCCGACCGTACTTGATGACGTCATGTCGGCCTTCTATGACGGAAAATACGATGTGCTGCTTTCGACCACGATCATCGAGTCGGGTCTTGATATCCCGACGGCCAATACGCTGATTGTGTATCGTTCCGACCGATTCGGTCTCGCGCAGCTTTATCAACTGCGTGGGCGAGTCGGGCGCGCCAAGCTGCGCGCTTACGCGCTCCTGACTTTGCCAGCACAAAAGCCGATTACGCCGCAAGCCGAACGAAGACTAAAGGTTCTGCAATCGCTCGACACCCTCGGTGCTGGATTCCAGCTTGCGTCGCACGATCTTGATATTCGCGGCGCCGGCAACTTGCTTGGCGAAGAGCAGTCAGGGCACATCAAGGAAGTGGGCTTCGAGCTTTACCAACAGATGTTGGAAGAAGCCGTGCTCAGCCTGAAAGCGGGCATCACGGCGCCTGTCGCCGATCGCTGGTCGCCGCAAATCACCATCGGTACCGCTTTGCTTATACCGGAAGACTATGTCGCCGATCTTTCAGTCCGGCTCGCGCTGTACCGCCGCCTTGCCGAGATCGAGGACGAATACGACATCGAGGGTTTTGCTGCCGAGCTGGTCGATCGCTTCGGCAAGCTGCCCGCCGAAGTCGAGCATCTATTGCAGGTAGTCGCTATCAAGGCACTCAGCCGCCGCGCCAATATCGAAAGGGTCGAGGCTGGCCCGAAAGGGATCGTGCTCGCGTTCCGTGACAATGTCTTCGCCAATCCAGAGGGGCTGATGGCGTTCATTCGCGAGCAGGGACGCAGTGTACGGATGCGCAACGATCCGAAGAACGCAATTCACCAGCAGCTCGTAGTCTTCGAGGACTGGCCGCGTCCCGAACATCGGCTGAAAGGCACCGTCGCGGTGTTACGCAAGCTCGCCGCAATTGCAGAGCAGGCGAAGGCCGCCTAGTGAGGCATCCGTAACACAGGTTTGATGGTTTTTCCCTCGCTGGATTCCTCCGCGGCGCGATTGATCTCGGTGAGTGGATAATACGTGATCAACCTGTCGATCGGAAAACGCCCGGCAAGAATGTGGTCGACAAGCAAAGGTATGAATTCTTGCGGGATACTGTCGCCTTGAATTACACCGCGCACGACACGTCCATTTTGCACGCAGGGCATTTCCAAAGACACGTCGGTACCCTTGCGCGCGCTTCCGAGCAGTATGCAGGTTCCCGCCGGCATCAGTGCCTCAACTGCTTCGCGAAAAATCGCGGGAAGCGCAGAGGTCTCGAGGGTATAGTGCGCCCCAAAGCCCGTGATCTTTCTGATCTCGGCAACGACGTCGGTGCCGGCATTGTGGTTGATGATATGAGTCGCGCCAAGAGTGCGTGCCAGCGCCAGACGATGGTCGTGGACGTCGACCGCAATAATCGGATCACAGCCGGCGATTTTTGCCGCCATTAGACCCGATAATCCAACGGTCCCGATGCCGAACACCGCGAAGCTCTCACCCCATTGCGGCTTCATCACATTAAGCACGGCGCCCGCGCCAGTCTGCCCACCGCAGGCCAAAGCACAGACGTGCTCGATCGGGGCGTCATTGCGCACCTTCACGGCAAAACGTTCGTTTGCAATGGTGAAATTGCCGAACGACGACTGTTGAAAGAAAGCGCTGTAGACCGGTTTTCCGTCTTTCGAATGCAAGATTGAGCCGTCTGCGCGTGTCCCGTTCATTTTCAGATCAAAGGCGTGCAGACAATAGCTCTGGCGCCGGGCCCTGCAATTCGGACACTCGCCGCACCACGGGTAGGCCATGACGACGTGGTCGCCCGGCTTGAATTTGGTAACCGCGCTGCCGACTTCGCGAACAATGCCGGCGCCCTCGTGACCAAACACCTTCGGGAATTTCGTCGGATAGTAGGCATCGCGGCCATGCAGATCGGTCGCACACATGCCGGAGGCGACGACCTCTACCAGCAACTCGTCCGCGCGCGGATCACAAAGTTCGAGCTGCTCGACGATGAAAGGGCCGGAGCGCTCCTGCACCACGGCAGCGGTAATTTTCATAACAACGCCTGAAACTATTCGGCGGCGTCAGCGCCTTGCGCCACACGCGCAATCGCCTCGGCGAGGTATTCCGGCGCCTGTGCTCCGGAGACAGCGAACTTACCGCCGAATATGAAGCAGGGCACGCCTTCAATGCCTGCCTCTTTGGCAGAAAGCGCCTCGCGCTCTATTTCGGCAGCATTCTGGTCGCTGGCGAGAGCTTCGCGGATATCTTCCGGATCAAGGCCGATGTCGGCAGCGGCCTGCACGAGCACAGCCCGGTTGGTCAGGTCGGCGCCTTCGGTGAAGTAGAGATCCATCAGCTTCTGCTTCATGTCGGTGGCCTTGCCGATGCCTTCGGCCCAGTGGATCAGCCGATGCGCATCCAAGGTGTTCGGCTGCCGGCTGATCTTGTCCATCGCGTAGGTCAGGCCCTCGGCGGCCGCGGCGGCGGATACGCGCTGCGCAATACCTTTGTAGCGCTCAGGCGAGCCAAATTTGGTGATCAGATATTGCTCGCGGGAAATGCCTTCGCGCGGGATCCAGTCGTTGAGAAAATAAGGGCGCCAGTGCACTTCAACCGGAATGTCCGGATGCAGCGCGATCGCCTTTTCCAACCGGCGTTTGCCGATAAAGCACCAAGGGCAGACCACGTCGGAGACTACATCGATGCGGACAGGCTGGTTTGGCATGGCTGGCGTCCTTTCGCCGGCCAGCCTAGGCCGGGAGTTATTCTGCCGCAACCATGCGGCTACCGGTCACCCGCATCATCAAGGTGTCGAGCGTATCGCCAGCCTTCAGGGTTGCCAGGGTGATACTGGCGCTGAACGGTTCATCGGCGTGCTGTGGCGTGAGCGTGTTGCTCTTGAGCGCGCCGGCCAGGCGCCGGACGATGACATGGGCGTTGCGAAGATCGGTCTGCGTGAAAACAACTAAGATTGCCCCTTCCTTGTCGCGTGTGGCGAAATCGATATTGCGGATCAGCCGCGTCATCAGCCGGGCGGCGTCAAGGCTGACACGTGCGTCGGGGGAGCCATTGAATGAAAATCGTGCGATAGACAACGGCAGACTTCGGTCGGTGGCCTCCGCCGCAACTTTGCCCAGATCGCGCCAGAAGGAGTCGCGGGTCAGCAGGCCGCTTTCTGGGTCGAATATCCCCTCGGCATTTAGCGACTTGAGCATGCGTTTGAGACGAGTCTCAAACGCGCGCATACGAACCAATGGTACCATGCGTGTGACCAGTCGCGCCGGATCGGCAGCCACCTGGTCGATGTTCGGAAGGGCATCGGCAAATTCTGGAGGCGTTTCGCCGATTACCGCAACCGGGATATCGCGAAAGCGGGGCTCTTGCGCGAGCACGGTGAGAAACGCCTCTACCATGCGTGGCGAAAAACCATCTCCGACCACGATGCCATCGATATCGCGGGCATTGAGGTATTTTGCGGCGGCCTCGACGCTAAGCGCGCCGGCCATTTTGAGACGTTCGCCCATGGCAACGCTGAGCGCCGGGTAGAGTGGACCGCGGCCGGCGATTAGCACGGTCGCATCGTCAAGTGCGTCGCCGACCGGCAGCGTGGGCAACTGGCCGCCGTGCGACGTGAACTGCTCGATGCGGCGTAGCACCGTCGCATGGAGCGCACGCACGCGCATCGCCGATTGCAGGCGTGCTAGTAACCGCTCGACCGGCAGCGCAGCATCCGCGGGAAGCGCGATCGGAACGGCAGCGTCCTCGTTGCCATGGGCGCGCGCGATCACCGGCACGATTGGGCCGTTCGCCGTTGCAATTTGAAGGCAGAGCATGCGTGCAGCGGCTTCATCGGTCGGCGGGCCGGGTTCGGCTATGACGACAGCAGCAGGCTTGACCGTGATAAAGGCGGTTGGCGCATCGGCCCATCTTGCCTCGACGATTGGAAATGCTCCGGCGGCGCTAAGCGCTTCGACCAGATTGGCCGCAGGTTGCTCGGCGACCACGATCAGCGGACCTTGAAGCGACATCCAGGCGCACGCGCGGTTTGCAGAATGCGCACAACCTTAGAGGGCCCCTGTTAATACCTCGTCAATGATACTGTGAAACTACGCAGCTTCGGCGCCACCGCGAGGCTGAAATGCACCGGTAATCAGCGGATTGGTGCCGCGTTCCTGTAATTTTGTGTGCAGGGCCTCGCGGTTTGCGCTGGTGCCCGCCATGCGTTGGCCGAGCTCAGCATCGGGCAGGGCGACAATGGTCGCATTCGGCTCGATTTGCGCGACCAATTCATCGATTTCAATCTGGCGAAACCGGTACGCGCCAACAGCAGTCGTGCCGGCTGGCGGAGCAGTGATTGTGAGCGCTTGGCCGTCACGATCGACCTGGCAGGCAAAACCGGTGTCGACATAGCCCATATGGTCGGGCACAAGGTGCGGAAGATGCCCGCGTTCGGCGCCAGGTGGAAAGGCGTGCCCGGGCACCATGCGGCCGCGCAAAGCCAGCGTACCATTGTGAGTGCGGGCGGTTTCTATGACCGTCGGAGCGCCCGAAGCGCGCCGTAAGGCATCAACAATGCCGTGCGGAATCGGAACAGGCAGGCCGTTCATGCCGCGGCGGGCAGCAACAAGGCCGATTTCACCAAAACTCGCCACGTCGACCAAAGTTAATGACGACTGCCAAGCCTGGGCTACAGCCAATCGTTCAGGCGCGCGCCAAAGTGCAATCGTAGTCTGCTTTTCGTGAAGCAGGCCGGCATCCGCGACCGCCGCAATGGCGGGCGCCGGCAAAACAACCAAGCCGTGGGCAACATTACGAGCCTGAGCAGCAAAAGCTTCCCGATTGAAGCTGTGATGCAAATGCAGCGCACCGCCGGACAGCAGCCAAGGCAGCGCCGTAAGAGCGATGCCAGCGAACGAGCTTACGGGAACTGTCGACAGAATCGGCATATCGAGGCTGCCATCAGTCTCTAAAAACGTCTCCAGGCCGCCGGCGACGAGCTCTATGTGGCTCCGTGCCATTGGTACGAGGCCGTTGGCGTCGAGATCGAATGTGACGGCAGCGATGTGGGCGGCAGCGTCCCCAGGTCGCGCAATGGCTGGCGCAATGTCGCTGCCATTAATGGTGAAAATATCATCGAGCGAAACAATGCCGTCAGGCAAATCATGCCCGAATGCGCAAACGTGGCGAATCGAAAACAAATCGACAGCGGCATGCATCGCAATATGCGCATGGGATACCGCACCGAT
>Ga0187777_10000425_pt1 | contig 29717 bp, 25 predicted proteins | sample 1015_Q2_SP5_10_M_FD_132416 | JGI IMG/M metagenome (GOLD analysis project Ga0187777, IMG submission 132416) | Tropical peat soil microbial communities from peatlands in Department of Meta, Colombia - 1015_Q2_SP5_10_MG | ecosystem: Environmental > Terrestrial > Soil > Wetlands > Peat | place... | reverse complement strand
CGCGTCGGCCACCGGCGTCTGCGGCCGGTGTTCCTGCTGAACGACCCTCAGCACATCAAACACATTCTGCAAGACAATTACATGAATTACAGCAAGGGTTCACTCTACGACGAGTTGAGAAGAATGCATGGTGATGGGCTGGTTACGGCCGAGGGAGAAGAGTGGCATCGCCAGCGCCGGCAAACGCAACCTGCGTTTTATAGCGATCACGATCCGGAATTTGCGCGGATCATCGTAGAGGCGACCCTCAATCTGCTGCGCGCATGGGATGAGACAGGCGAGTCCGGCCGGGCTATCGACATCCGCGAGCAAATGCGCAATCTCACGCTGGATATCCTCTTGAGGACCCTGTTCAGCACGCAACTGGCGGTGCATGGCGCAAGTTTGTGCCCCGCCCTGGAGACGGCGGAACAGCGGATCAAGCCGGCATCCGGCTTAAATCCGTTGCGGCCGTTGTTGAACCGTTTGCCCACGCCGGCCAATCTGAGACTGCGCAAGGCGCTGCGTACCATCGACAGTTTCGCCTACGGGTTGATCGAGCGGCGGCGGCGCTGCCCCCAGCAGCAGACGGACGTATTGTCCCTGCTGGTGGGCGACAGAGACAATGGTTCCGGCCTGGATGACCGGCACATTCGGGATGCGATGATCACGCTCGTGGATTCGGGATACGATTCGACCGCCAACGCGATCGCCTGGGCATGGTATTTGCTGTCCCGAAACCCGGTGGCCGCGACAAAGCTGTACCACGAAGTGCGCGACCTGCTGGGAGAGCGCACGCCGACGTTTCACGATCTTCCTCGAATGGTTTATACGCGCATGGTCGTCCAGGAGACGCTGCGGCTTTATCCTTCCGCCTGGGCCATTGCTCGGACGGCAATCGCGGACGACAACATCGATGGTTACCACATACCGGCGAAGTCGGTACTTGTGATCAGTCCCTACTCGGCACACCGCCGGGCCGCTTCATGGGAAAACCCGGAAGGCTTCGACCCAGAACGATTTTCGCCCGACCGCTCGCAAGGACGTCATCCGTTCTCTTATTTTCCCTTCGGAGGAGGGCCACGACTTTGTTTGGGCAAACGCTTTGCCAGCATGGAAGCGGAGCTGGTGCTGGCGATGATTGCACAACGATGGCGCCTGGATGTCGTTCCCGGTCCGCCGATCGGTACAGAGCCCCGGATCAGTTTGCGGCCGCGCCGAAAAATCATGATGACGCTGCACGCGCAGCCACTACGCGACTCAGGCCACCCCCTTCAAGCCCTGGGGCACGCAGAGAACTGACGAAGGGATTTCTACCGAGCGCAAACTGCGGATTCCGACCTCGTCGGCAAAGGCTCGCTCTTTTGGGTCTGTGCTTCGCGATTGAGCTCTGCCACTACTTGGGCGGCGTACTGACAAAAGTGATCGGCCGAAATTAACAATACCCATCCCCACCACATTTTCATGGGCACAAAAAGCCAGCGGCGCAGAATGGCGAACAGGAACTTCCACCATTCTCTGCGGTAATTGGATTTCACGCCCTGGTGCCAAAGGCAGCGAACTACCAGAAGCATCGCTTCTCCTAATCTGGGCCGGGGTGGTTGCTGGGGCTCGCGTGTTTTCCAGTACTCCAGGGAACGAAGGCAGCGGCGATAGAACTCAGCAGGGGAGTAGATAGACCGCAGCGTATCCCCGACGCCTTTGACCAGGGTCGTGCGGGGCAGAAGAGTACGGAAGTTGGGCGGCGCATAGTTATTGCCGATCGGCTCACCTTTGAGGAGCCGACCCTCCTTGCGGAGGCGCTCGTACAGGCCCGTCTGAGGCAGCGCCTGCAGAAATCCCAGCATGGCCCAGGGAATGGCCGCGCGCTCAATGAACTCGCGTTGCTGCTCAAAAATGCCGGCGGTGTCGGAGTCGAAACCGATGATGAAACCTCCCAGGATCCAGAGGCCATTTTCCTGAAGAAAACGGACCGTCGCTAAGGGATCAGCGCGCAAGTTCTGAAATTTTCTGGTTTCCTTGAGTGCGTCGCTGGAAGGGGTTTCAAGGCCAAGGAATACCGCAAAGAAGTTGGCCTCGACCATGGATTGCAGCAGTAAGGGTCGCTGTGCCAGGTCAGCGGAAGCCTCGGTCAGGAATGCGAAGGGATAGTTGTGCGCTCGCGACCATCCCTCCATCTGACGGGTCAGGTTAAGTGCCAGTTTGTGATTGCCAATGAAATTGTCGTCGACCAGGAAGACGGGCCTTCGCCATCCCAACTCGTACAAGCGATCGAGTTCACGGAGAAGCTGCGCGGGAGTTTTGGTGCGAGGCCTTCGTCCATATATCGAAATAATGTCGCAGAACTCGCATTCGAACGGGCAGCCCCGGGAAAACTGTATCGGCATATTGGCGTATGCATTCATGTTCAGCAGGTCGAATCGGGGCACAGGTGTGCAGGTTACATCGGGTTTGTCCTCGATGACATAAAGGCGGGCCGCGGTGCCCTCTTCGAGCGCGGTTGCGATGCGGCGGAACTCCGCGTCAGGTTCACCCACCACGACATGATCCGCCAGGGGGAGCACAGTGTTGGGGTCGCTGCTGGTGAACGGGCCACCTACCATGGTGCGTTTCCCCAGGGCGCGAGCTCGTCCGAGGATCCTCTCGATGCCGCTCCTCTGGACGTACATGCCGCTGACCATGACCAAGTCGCAATCACGGAGGTCAGCATCGGTTACGTCTTCGACCGATTCGTCGATGAGCCGGACGGTCCAATACGGCGGGCATAAAGCGGCCACGGTGATGAGCCCCAAGGGGGCCGTCACGGCGCTTACGGGAAGAATGTCGGGCGTTGCCCAAAATGATTTGGGAACACGCGGCCAGACCATCAGCACCTTGATGTTGCGGCCGAGCGGAGGAAAGTCTTCTTCCTGGCCAGGGCAACCGGACGATGCGAGTTGTCGGAGCCCCACTTCCGACACGTGCATATAGGCCTCGATGTGGTCTGGCAATTACAAAGCTGAAAGAACCGGGACGCGTGCACACAATCCGGTATGGTGTGATTTATCCATCATGCGCGTTGGCATAGCGGTATCCCCAAATACGGGTGGCACGTTGCCAAGTTTCCCCGCCCCGGGAGTATACATACAAAAGAACAATCGAACTACAACTCCGACTCCTCTCCACGGAAATAGTCAGAGCCCTAAGGCAGCGGGAGCGCGGAAGGCCAAAACCGCATTCAAGCCGCCGAAGGCAAAGGAGTTAGATAGGGCGCACTCTACCTCGGCGGGTTGGCCCTTGTTGACCACCAGGTTAAGGTTACATTCCGGGTCGGGCGAGGTGAAGTTCGCAGTCGGGGGAATCATTCGCTCTCGCAAGGCGAGGACGGTGGCAACACCTTCAATTGCGCCGGCCGCTCCCAGCGCGTGGCCGTGCATGGACTTGGTAGAGCTGACGAGCACTCGGTCCGCATGGCGGGCAAAAACGGCGCGAATGGCCTGGGTTTCGACCCGATCGTTGGTCTCGGTTCCCGTGCCATGGGCATTAATGTATCCCACGGCAGCGGGCTCGATGGCAGCATCGGCCATCGCATTTTTCATGGCCTGGGCTGGACCAGCAAGGCAAGGTCGAGTAATGTGCTGAGCGTCGGAGGACATGCCGAAACCGATGATCTCACCGTAGATATTGGCGCCGCGCTCGCGGGCGCGCTCCAGAGGTTCCAACACCAAAATGGCCCCACCCTCGCCGAGAATAAGGCCGGAACGGTCGCTGGAGAAAGGGCGGCAAGTATCAGGAGACACGACGCGCATGGCCTCCCAGGCTTTCAGCATGCCGTAGCTGAAGGGAGCTTCGCTGCCGCCTGTGATCGCCACATCGACCTGCCCGGAGCGTACCATCGCGAAGGCCAGCCCCATGGCGTGGTTGGCGGACGAACAAGCGGTGCTGATGGCCATTGCCGGGCCGGTGATTCCGAACTCCATGCAGATGTTGCTCGCGCCAGCGTTCGCCATGCTACGGGGAATGATAAGGGGGTGCAGACGTGTGCGGCGGTGGAGATACAGTTCCTGATACCCACCGTCTTCCGTAGATTTTCCGCCCATCGAGGCGCCTACGATCACCGCGGTTCGGGGTGCAAGGTCGGGAGTGATGGTGATGCCGGCATCGGCCATAGCCTGACGGGCGGCCAGAACACTGAATTGCGCGAAACGGTCGAGTAATTCACGCTGCGTGTTGTCGAAATATTCAGAGGGATTGAAATCCTGTACCTCGGCGCCCTGGCGAAAACGCAAGGAGGAAGTATCCACGCCGGTAATTGGAAGGATGGCGGAGCGGCCGGCAAACAAGCGCTCGCGAAATTCGCTGACGTTCTTGCCCAGCGCACAGACGACACCGAGGCCGGTAATAGCGACGCGAGACATTCGTCCCGGCTAGGCTCCCTGTGCGGTTCGCCGCTGTAGATATGATTCGAGGCGCTCTATCATATCTTTTACTGTGACCACCGCCCGCGCCTCGTCGTCGGGTACATCGATGTTGAAGGTGTTCTCCAGTTCGAACAGGATGTTGAGCCGGTCGAGGGAATCAATTCCCAGCTCCTCGAACGCGGCATCGGGGGAAATGGTAGCCGGGTCCACACGCTTGACAGAGGCCACAATCGCCAGAACCTTGGTCGCCACTTCAGAGTCCATGGTGTAATCCGCCCTCGGATGTTCGCTGCCGCACCGGGCTTGCAGTGCTCCGTGCGGGGCGCAAGCAGAGCTTATCCCATTGGCCGCATCGACACCAGCAGTTTTGGCAGATCAGCGTGACGCCGCCGGTGGCCTCCGGGGGCAGGCACGGATGATGGGGATGGGACTGGGTGCTCGCGGGTAGTTGCCGGGGGACTGCTTGGCAATTCTTGAGCCGTTCAGTATAATGTTGCGCGCTTTGGGGTCCTACACCTGATTCTACGTGTTGCCGGCGCACGACTTACTTCATTTGACGGAGGCAACGCATATCAAGCACAGCGGCTTACATAGTGTGCGAATTCTATGAGAAGGCGGGTCGTAGTAACTGGAATCGGAGCTGTCAGCCCCAACGGCATAGGTCGGGAAGCGTTTTGGAGCGCAACCCGGCGCGGCGTCAGCGGTGTGCACCGCATTTCCCGCTTTAATCCCGACCACCTCAAGGTGCAGATTGCGGGAGAGGTGTTGGATTTCCCCGAAGAGCAATATGTGGACCCGCTGAACCGCCAACACGTTTCACGGGCGGTGCCGCTAGGGCGGGCGGCGATCAAGGAGGCCCTGGAAGACGCCGGGATCGACTACCAGTCCATGAGCATCGACGAGCTGCGGCGCGTGGGCGTGATGATTGGTTCAGGCGGAGGCAGCCAGGATTTTACCGAGGAGCAGTACCGGCTGTACTACGAGGGCAAAATCAAGCAATGCAGTGTGTATGTGATTCCCACCTCCACCATCGGAACGTTAGCGAGCGAGTTCTCGATGTATTTCGGATTTCGGGGGCTTAGCCACGTGATCTCGACGGGTTGCACCTCCTCCACCGATGCCATCGGCTATGCCTGCCAACATATGCGTTCGAGTAACCTCGACTACATGGTGGTAGGCGGGGTGGATGCTCCCATAGCCCCGCTCATCATTCGGGGTTTTCTCCTGATGCGAATCCTCACGACCCGATGGAACGATCAACCGGAACGAGGATCACGCCCGTTTTCCCGCGATCGGGACGGCTTTGTGCTGGGCGAGGGGGCGTGGTTTTTCGTGCTCGAAGATATGGAACGGGCCAAGGCGCGGGGTGCGCGAATTTACGGCGAAGTGGCAGGCTACGCTTCGACCTGCGAGGCCTACCATCGGGTCCGCTTGCAGGAGTGTGGTGAGGAGCCCGCGCGTACTATCCAGATGGCAATCGAAGATGCGGGAATCAGTCCGCCAGCCGTCGAATACGTGCACTACCACGGCACTTCGACGGAACTGAACGACCGGATTGAAACGCGGGCCATCAAACTCGCATTCAACGGCCACGCTTACCGGCTGGCGGGGTCGTCAGTTAAAAGTCACATCGGACACCCTCAAGGCGCTTGCGGCGCCGCGGGCGTAGCGTGCACGCTTTTGGCGATGCGAGACGGCGTGCTGCCTCCCACCCTCAATTTGGAGAGCCCCGATCCGGAGTGCGACCTGGACTACGTTCCGGAGTGCGGCCGCCGCATGCAGCCGGAATGGGCGGTGTGTAATTGCATCGCGTTCGGGAGCAAGAATTCAGCGTTGGTGCTGCGTAACGTGGCCTGACAACGGGTTCAGGCGGCCAAGGCTAAGTCGGTGCGCTCCTGGGTCATGCGCAGGCAGCTTTCCAGGATCAGGCCCAGAGGCGGGGCGAACTCGCGAAAAGCCTGCTCGTCGGCGGCGGCAAATGGCTGGCCGGTGCGCTTGTTAAGCAACTCTGCGACCGCAAACACATTCCTCTGGCGGTCGAAAATCGGCATGCACAGTATGCTCTTTGTGCGATAGGCAGTCCGGCGGTCTACCTCCGGGTTGAAGTCGGGATGTTGATAGGGATCGGTGATATTGAGCGTCTGTCCAGTGCGGGCGACGTAGCCTGCGATTCCAACGTTACTGGGTATCTCGATTCTCAGAGGCTCCGCGCCATCAGTCTCGGCCACTTTGGACCACAGTTTCCCGCGGTCGTGGTCCACGAGGAAGAGCGTGCCGCGATCGGCATCCAGCAATTGCCGGATTTTCATCAATACTGCTTCCAGCATGTGGTCGAAAAGGGCCTGCACGGCTTGCTGGTTGCCGAGATCAACGATCTGCAGAAACTGGTCGAATTCTGAGGTCATGTGATCGAGTACGTCGAGGAACTGGCGGCTGGACATGCCGCTGACATGGCGCAGCAATTCTCCCTTGCGCTGCAACTGAGCAAAGGTAGAAAGCATACGGCCAGTGTTGGCGGCGAAGCCGGCCACAAAGGATGTAATGCGACCATCCTCGAGAGTCAACACCCGGTCAGCGATGTCGAGAATACGGTTGTCGTGAGTGACCATCAGAATGGCGCAGCCCTGGTGCTTGGCCAGGGAGTGCAGCAACTCCACGATCTCCCGGCCGGTTTTGCGATCGAGAGCGGCGGTGGGTTCATCGGCAAGGATGATTTTGGGCTGATGCACGAGGGCGCGAGCCACGGCGACGCGCTGTCGCTGACCTCCCGATAGTTCTGAAGGATAAGCGTCGATGCGGTGCCCTAGCCCAACAGCCTCCAGCATCGCATCGCAACGCGCACGCACTTCGCTCTCGGACAATTCCGGAGTCAGCGCCAGTGACATTTGCACATTCTGGCGGCTGGTAAGAGCTTCCAGGAGATTGTGCGCTTGAAAAATGAAACCGATATTGGCGCGCACGCGCACGAGTTCAAGGTTATCGGCGCCTTTAAGTTGGCGGCCCAAAATCTGCAGGCTGCCTTCCTGAACCGACCGCAAAGCGCCGGCCAAAGTGAGTAGGGTACTTTTGCCTGATCCCGAAGGGCCTGTCAGGATCACAATCTCACCCGGTGAAATGTCGGTGGACACGCCAAACAGAATCTGGCGGCGCAAATCGCCCGTGCCAAAATAGTGGTTGACTTCGCGGATAGAGATTACCGTTTCCATACTCAGAGCCTAGAAAATCTCGGCCGGATCGGCAGAGCGCAATTTACGCACTGCCAGACATCCTGAAATGCCGCACATCGCAAGCGTCAGGAAAAAAACGACCACAAGACGGACGGTGGTCATCTGAATCGGGAGCACGGTGGCAGACCGAGCAATCTGGTAGACGCCCAATGCCATCAGCAGGCCCGGAAAGAACCCCAGCACCGCCAAAATGAGCGCCTCCTGCACCACGATCCAGAACAGGCGACGATCGGAGTAGCCAATGGCCTTGAGGGTGGCGAATTCGGAGAGGTGCTCAGACACGTCGCTGTAAAGGATCTGGTAAACAATGACGACACCGACGACCAACCCCATGACCAACGATACTCCCAGCACGAAACCGATGGGCATACTCGAAGCCCAGTAGTTCTTTTCACGATCGAGAAAGCCTTGCTTGGTGAGCACGACGACATCGCGCGGAAGCATGGCGGCCAGCTTACTCCGAGCGGCTTCGATATCGGTGCCCGGCTGAACACGGATGAGGCCAATGTCCACGATGCCGAGCTGCCGATAGGGAGCGATGCGCAGGAAATTTGTGTCGCTGGTGATGACGTTGCCATCGTTAGCAAAACTGGCGCCCACCTGGAACAAGCCGACGACCTGCACGTGGCGATGGGAAAGTTCGGATGTGACCGATCCGTTCTGACGAAACAGCTTGCCGATGGGGCCGAATTCCGGGCGCGAGCCCTCGTCAAATAAAACTTTGTCGGGTTGCGCAATCTCCGCGAGGTTCCGGTTTACTGATGGCAAGTCCAGCACTCCGGGCGCGGGTTTAAAACCGATCACAAAGATCTGGCGCTCGTAGTGGTTGATCGGGTTAATCCACTGCGCCATGTCCATATAGACGGCCGCAATCGACTGCACGCCTTCGACTGCCAGCGACTGATAAAGCCGTCGCTCGGGAAAATCATCCGGAGCAATGATGCACTGGTAGCGCGGGCTGATAAGCACCAGGTCGGCGGTGAAGTGGGAATACAGCTGCGTAATACTGACGTAGAGCGCGTCCTGAAATGCCATCTGTACCAAAGCCAAGATGACGGCGAAGGCGATGCCCGCCACAGCTGCGATCAACCGACCTTTCATACGGATAAGCTGCAGCCATGCCAAAGGGATCTGCGCACTCATGGGCGTATCACCACATTGACCTTGGCATGGATGAAGTTGGCCACATCGCTGGCGCGATCCAGGTGGATACGGACGTTGAATACGCGAGCATCTGCGAAAGAGACGGGATCAAGCGGGAGGACGTTGTTCTTCGAAATGGTGCTGCCGACTCTGTCCACCACACCTGAGATCTGGCCTGGGAACAGGTCGCTGGTGATATAAGCCTGTTGGCCAGTATGCACGCGAGAAATATCGTCTTCGTAGACCTCGGCGCGCACGTACATGTTGTCGGTCTTGCCAAGATCGAGCAGGCCCGCAGGACCGAGTTCTTCGCCTGGGTAGGCGTGAATCGTCAATACCCGACCGTTCACCGGAGAATAGACGAGGGCGGTCCTGAGCTTGGCTGTGGCATGGTCAGCCTCGGCCTGGGCGACGCGGAGCTCAGATTCGGCCACGGCTACATTGGTGGGGCGGACCTCGGAAATGGCCTTAAGACGCTCCTGCGCTTGCGCCAGCTTCTGTTCCGCGGTTTTCACCGCCAAGCTACGCGCGTCCAGTTCTGCGGGCGACACATCCGTGTTCTGCCGAAGCTCCTGATATCGCTTGTACTCGGAGCGCGCATTTTGCAGGTCGGCTTTGATTTCCTCGACCTGAGCTTGCTGGGCAGCGATCTCGGAGGCACTGGCACCCGCGTTCACCTGGGCCAGGCGGGAACGCGCCAGCTCGACGCGCGCCTCGGCCAGCTGCACCGCGGTTTCGAGCTGATCTTTGCCATCGAGGACGGCCAAGAGCTGGCCAGCATGCACAAATTCGTTTTCTTTCACTCTTAATTCGCGCACGCGCTGGGGACGCCCCTCCAGGTAACCGCCGTTGACTTGCAGGACACCATCTTCTGGTTCAATGCGGCCCAAACAACCCACCCCATTGGTAGGCGGCGTCGCCGTGGTGCGGGTCGGCTTGACTGAAGCCGCGGCGACCGCCGGAACCAGGGACAGCGAGAACGACTCTGGACTGGGCTGGTGGCCTGCCGAAGCAGACGCATCGATTTTCTGCGACTGCTCGGGAGAGAGCTTGATCAGCAGGCGATCGCCCTGAGGCAGCAATTGAAACGTGAGAGGAGCGGTCAAATCCACGACTACGCGGGCCACCTGCGGACGCAACGAGAGCTGCGCGACTCGCACCGCTTTCATGCCATGGCTGGACACCAGGAGACGGCGCGGCTCCAGCACCACAGTCTGCGGAAGATCGATGACCAAGCGATCTGGATGGCGGAGCGTAGCGGGCTGAGGTGCTCCGTGCTGTGCGGAACTAAACGTCAACTGCAGGGCTTGAGCGTCATCAAGCACCTGCACGTCAGTGAGCTGTGCCTGGCTGGAGCGCTCCGACGGGCCAACCGCCCGAGCGATGGAAAAGCAAACCAGCAGCACGGGAACGATTGCCACTTGTGTGCGCATCATGGTTCGCCCTCGCGAATTTCTAGTCAGCGTTTGACGGCCGTCGTTCAGCACGCGACAATCACGGCTGATCGGAAACGCCACGACGGCATGTCACGGTGTATCGGCGGGTCGGGGGAGAAACTGACAACAAAATCCCCATCCGATAATCGGGGGAGTATATTACACCATGTCTTGAGGGCAGACTATGGCAAATTTCAGGATCATGTGGGGGATGGCATTGCTATCCCTAAGCGTTTGCCAAGGGCAAACGGCTGGTGGACCGGACCGGGCGTTGGAGCTTAACCTCCAGAAAGCCATCGAGATCGCGCTATCCAAGAACGGCAATACCGATGTCCGGCTGGCGCAGGAATCGGTGAATGTCTCGCATTTCCGGTACGCGGAGGCTCGCTCCGGGCTACTACCCAACTTTGACGGGAGTGTGACGGAGCAAGACCAGACCATCAACCTTCACGCGCTGGGAATCCGTTTCAGCACGCCTCCGGGATCGGGATTTACGATTCCCACCGAGGTGGGGCCTTTCAACACATTCGACGCACGCCTGCATTTCACGCAGAATTTGCTGAACGTGAGTACTATTCGGCATTCCCAGGCTGCGCACGCCGACGTACACGCAGCGGAGGCGGACACGCAGAGTGTGGGCGAGCAAGTTGCGGCCACGGTGGCCCGGCTATACGCAGCCTCGTTGCGCGCAGAGGCGGACGTCGCCAACGCGCAGGCCAACGTAGCTCTCGCGCAAGAACTGCGCGACCAAGCCGGTCGCCGGCAAAACGCCGGTGAGGCCACTGCGCTGGATGTGACGCGCGCCGAGTTGAGCATGTCGCGCAACCAGCAGCGCCTGCTGGCAGCGCAAACGGTGCTCATCCGGGCAAACCTGGAACTCATCAAAGCGCTGAATATTGATTGGAACACCAGCTTGCATCTGGGAGGAAAACTGGGCAGCGTTCCAGCGCAGCTGTCAACGCCGGCGGAGGCGATGGAAGTGGCATTACGTTCGCGACCGGAGTTCCTGGCCGAGCGGCGCCGAATGGAGGGCGCGCACCTTGGTCAAAGTGCCGCGCGGGCGGAACGTCTCCCGTCGCTGGTCGGCTTTGCCGATTACGGTTTGCTCAGCGGCATCGTCACTCACACCGCCGGGGCATCATTACGGGTGCCGTTGTTTGATGGCGGCAGGATCGATGCCGAACGCGGGCAGGCAAATGCCTTGTTGCGACAGGAGGAGATCCGGCAGCGAGATTTGAAGAACCAGGTAGAACTGGAGGTCCGCCAGGCGCTGGCCAGCCTGGCCTCTGCCCAGAGCCAGCTGCAGGTGGCGGAACGCGCGGTGGGCCTGGCGCAGGACGAGCTGGGCCGCGCACGTCGCCGGTATGACGCAGGCTTGGCGACAAGTCTGGACGTGCTGGACGCGGAGACACGAGTAGAAAACGCGCTCAACGACCGTGTCGCCGCAGAGTTCAACTGCACCGAAGCCAATATTGACTTTGCCCAGGCGACGGGCACGATCAAGTCAATGGAGTTTTGACCGGCTGGGTGGAGGCAGCAGCAACCGCCGGTGCCGGGCCGGGCTGGGCCTCAGCTCCGGCAACGAATCGGCGTACCAGGCGGCTTTCGCGAAATTTGACGCCTGAGAACAACCCCTTTAGCACCAGCCCGCGAACAACATCAAGGACGAGCGCGCGATGCTGCGGCCACTGCGTCAAGGCCCGCGATCGGAGTTTTAACAGTAGACCAAGCCGCAACCGAGCCAGCGAAAAGAGAAGTTGCGCCAAGGAATCGGGAATGTCCTGCTCGCGGTGGCACTCCAGAAATTTGTAATTCATGGAATCCGAGGACTGCACCTTGATGAAGTTTTCCGGCCGGCAGTTCTCAGGATCCTGGGCAACTTTCCGAATCAAGTCGTGGAACAGGCGGGAGTCGTCTTCAAGCCTTTGCAGGCTGGCGAAGCGGTTGATGAGCTTAGCTCCCAGCGGGTCCCAGGCATAGCCGTTGATCAGCAGCGGGACGGCGAAATGAAAAAGCTTGCTGACGACCAGGTGAACCCGCAAGTGGCACTGATACGGGTCACCCATGCACTCGTAGAGGCGGGTGGTATCACGAGTCACACTGCGCTGAAAAGTGGCAATGACAGTGTCGAGGTCGCGAGTAAAGTCAGCGATGTCCCGGCCGGCGAGGTCACGTTCGACGATGGCGCCGATTTGGCGGATCTGCATCGATGCCAGCGCCATACCGACGCTGTAGAGCGGGTCCACCGTATCGCCGGCATCGCCCAGAATGTACCAGCGATCGGGTGAATATCGCTGTCGGCACTCCCACATGTAGGAGCGATAGAAATTCGAGTCTACGACGGTGCCACTTCGCACAAGCTCGACGATGACCTGGTGCTCCTGCCCTACGCACTCCAAGAACTGCTCCAGGTTGCGGGGTTCGCCATACGGGTACTGGTCGGTACGGTAGGTAATGCCGATGCTGATGAATGAGCGCGCCTCCGGAGAGCGCATGGGAATACACCAGATCCAATTGCCCTTGCCAAAGAAGTGATGGGTTGCGAAGTAGGGAACGAAAGCGCGGTTCTCTTTCTTCAACGCATGGATGCGTCCCATGATGTCGGCATCAAAGTTGGCCAAACGAAACCAGAAAACGTTCTTCTGCTCTTTGACGGTTTGCTGAAGGTGCAGCGACTTAGCGAGGACGCGATTGCGTCCAGTGGCATCGATCAACCATCGGGCGTGTAAGGCCGACTTCTGACGAGCCGCGTCTTCCACCGTGATGCAATGCAGTTCGCCGGCCTGAGCGAGTTCGACCGACACGACCGTGCCGGCCACCATCTGCACGCCATTCTGGCAGTTGCGACGGCGCACTTCCCGGTCAAACGTGAAGCGGTTCACCTGGAACGACAGCTGAGGCGGTACCGTGGGGGCCTCGTCGACGAAGTAGGTGCGGTCCGCCGGATTTTCAATATTGAGTTTGTGGTAATAGGTGAGCCCGTATTTGGGATAATGCTCTTCGACCAGGTAGGCGCCGAGGCCGAGTTCGAGCAGGAAATCAATGGTCAGCTCAACGAAGGACTCGCCGACTATGGGACGGTTCTTGCCAGGGCCCTCTACCACTGTAATGCTCAAAGCCGGAAAGCGTTTGCGCAAGTAAGCCGCCGCCAGTTGTCCGGTAGCTCCACCTCCCATAATCAAAATATCGCAAGCCATTGCGTTGAGCCCTCAACCGCGTTATTGCGGCCGAAGCACAGATTCTAATCTCGTAGCCTAGTTGGTTCGCAAAGAATTTGTTGGCTGCCGCCTGGACAAACGAACTCTGATGCCAAATTTCGGTCTCAACGTGATAGCTGCCATGGGCACGACCGGCCACGGGAGAAGATCGAAATGGAATTGCGATGCAATGGCGGCCAGCAACAGGCAAGCTTCCATGAGGGCAAATGGCGCGCCGATGCATAACCGGGGACCGCCGCCAAATGGGAAGTAAGCAAAGCGGGGCAATCTTTTTTCCAATCCGTCCAGCCAGCGCTCCGGGCGAAATGCTTGCGGAGCTTCGAAGTACCGAGGATCACGGTGCAAAACCCACTGGCTAAAGACGACAGAAGATCCAGCCGGAATGCGATAACAACCTATGCGGCAGTCGTTTACGGATTGGCGAACCATAAGCCAGGCGGGCGGATAGAGGCGCATCGTCTCCTTGATAACCGCCTCAGTGTAGGGCAGGTATGCAAGGTCCTGCACAGCGGGCATGCGTCCCGCCAACACGCGCTTGAGTTCCTCCACCAATTGCAGTTCGGCTTGGGGATTTTGTGCCAGCAAGTACCAGGCCCAGGAGAGGGTTAAAGCAGTGGTCTCGTGTCCGGCGAGCAAGAAAGTCATGGCGTCATCTCGCAACTGCCGCTCACTGGTCCGTCCTCCCGCCTCGTCGTGAGCCTGCAGCAGCATGGAGAGGAGATCGTCATTATGTCGCCTCTGGGCACGGCGGCACCGAATGATGCGGTAGACAACGGAATCGAGGGTGTGGACTGCGCGGTTGTATCGAACGTTGGCGGGCGTGGGGATCATATCCGGGAGGTGGAACAGGCGAGTACGGCCGGCGTTCTGGCGAGAAATCTCCTCGAACGCCAGTTGGAAACCGGGAATTTGATCGGCGAGGTCTGCGCCGAAAAACGCCTTGGCAGCGATTTGCAACGTGACGCTCATCATGTCAGCCGCAATGTCCCGTTCTGTTCCGTCGCGCCAACCACTCAGAGCAGTCGTGACGTGCGGCAATATCAGCTGTCCATACTCGTCAATTCGCCGCGGATGAAACGCGGGTTGCGCGACGCGGCGCTTCTCCAACCAGACTTCGCCCTCGCTGGTCAACAACCCTTCGCCAAACAGAGCGCGATTTGCGCGCAGCCCCCGTCCCTTGATGAAGTTTTTACTGTTATTAACGAGCACCTCCTCGACGTAGTCCGGGTGGTTGAGCAGATAACCGTAAAATGTGACCAGGCGGTAGCGCACGATGTCTCCATATTCCTGAGCGCATCGGGTCAGAAAGCTTAGTGCGTCCTGGCGCAACTCGCGGAAATTGCCGGTCAACAGATTACCGTGAGGTCCGGGCGGTTTGCTGGGGTGAGCGGCAGGGATGGGCGAGGGTTGGGCCATGCACGGGGGGAACGTGATCTCCACGTTCATTCTCCGAAAATCGAGACATTCTGCCGACTTTTTGGGGTGACGTCAACTCGTTGCTGGTGTCGACCAGACAATTGCGCCCATGCGGAAGAAGTAATGCCGACTAATCTCGACCTCCGCGGCACCAGCCTGCTGCAGGAACGAGCGAAGTTCTCCAGGCGTGTAGGAACTGCGGACAGATACAACACTATCGTGGCGCGTCAGTCGGCTGCGCCACAGCGGTCGTCCTATCCATGCCGCCGCCCAGTGTGCGGGGTTTCGTACCAAGTCGTTGACCAGCAACGCGACACGCGCAACCCGCAATGCTTCCTTCCCAAATCGCATCAGTTGCTGCGGGTCGAGGTGATGGGCAAACAAGCCGCAACTGACCAGGTCAATGCTCCGGTCAGCGAACGGCAAATGCAGCGCGTCTGCGACAATTGCGTCGTGCGCTTTTCTGCTGCCATTCGTCAGGTGCGAGGCCGCGCGGTCCACACGGAAGGTGCGGAGGACAATACCGCGCCTGGATGCAGTGCCTGCAGCTATCTCCGGGACTTCTGCCGTGCCCGAGGCCACCTCCAGAAAAGACAGATCGTGCTTGTTCGTACAATCGAGGACCCGTTCCAGCATGGCTAGAGTCGTCGCAGTGCCGCCGAACCAACGGTTGATGCGCTGCAGGTCTGTTAACGCAGTCCGCACTTCGCAAGTTGTACCCGCATCGCTGTCCAGGAATTCCGGGACAGAAAACCGTTTCACATTTTCCTCCTGTTGCAGAAGGATGATATTCAGGGCTGCATAATCAGCAGTGCCGGACGACAATACTCTTCTGAAGCGCCGTTCGCGTATACAGCTTCCAGTATTCCAAGCCGTCAGGATCAAATTGTCATCTGAAATTGACAATTGCCAAGTTTCGATTGCCTCTTTGTGACTTTGTGTCAGACCTCGGCCAGTTCTTCCTCCAAAAGCTGCTTGTTGTAGAGATCGGTGTAGTAGCCGTTCCTGGCCAGCAGTTCCTCGTGGGTTCCCAGTTCAACGATTCGGCCGCCGTGTAAAACTGCGATCATGTCTGCGTTGCGAACAGTCGATACGCGGTGTGAGATGAAAATCGTGGTCCGGCCAGCCATGATTTCGCGCAGATGATTGAGAATCTTGTCCTCGGTATGCGTATCGACGCTGGAGAGCGCATCGTCGAGGATCAAAATTCTGGGGTTGCGGATCAAGGCGCGAGCGATTGCCGTGCGCTGCTTTTGCCCGCCGGAGAGCGTGATGCCGCGTTCGCCGACGAGAGTCTTGTACTGTTCGGGAAAGCTCTCGATATCATCAGCGATACTGGCAGCCTGCGCGGCTCCCCGGACTTCCGAGTCGGTCGCACCTTGCACACCGAATGCGATGTTCTCGCGCACACTCTCGCTGAACAGGAAAGTTTCCTGCGGGACGAAACCGATGTTCCTTCGAAGGAATTCAAGCGGATAGTCACGGATCGGTCTGCCGTCGATGAGGACCATACCCGGCGCCGCATCGTAGATGCGCGGAATTAAACTGACCAAGGTGGTTTTGCCGTACCCCGTTGGGCCAACGATGGCAAGACTCGTACCCGCCGGAATGCGCAAGTTGACGTCGTGGAGCACCGATGTGCCGTTGTAAGCAAAATTCAGATTGCGAAATTGGATCTCGCCCTCGATGTGGGTGACCGGAACATCCTTCCAGGACTTCAGTTCAACGGTGTCGGCAATTTCCGGTTTTTCCACGAGGATTTCATTGATGCGTCCCATGGAGGCCGTTCCTCGCTGGAAAATATTGATGACCCAGCCCAGCGCGATGACCGGCCAAGTAAGCTGTACCATGTAGGTGTTGAAGGCGACAAAATCGCCGACGGTAATGCGCCGTTGCAAAACCTCGCGGCCGCCGAGCCAGAGCACCAGGACGATGGCAAATCCCAGCATGATTTCGAGGGTCGGCCAGAGCATCCCCATTAACCGGACCAGCTTCAGGCTACGGCCGATGTATTCCTGATTGGCGGCTTCAAAAGCGGCGATTTCCGCCTCTTCCTGCACGTAGGCGCGAATCACTCGTACGCCCGAGAAATTCTCCTGGGCACGGGCAGAAATATCAGAAAACATCGCCTGGATTTTTTCGAAGCGCTCATGAATTTGACGGCCGAAATACTGAATAGTAATGCTGACGACAGGCAATGGCAGGAAGGCATACAGAGTCAAGCGCGGGCTGATCGACAGCATGAACGCAAGTGCGCCGGCGGTGAAGACAATTGTGTTCGCCGAATACATGATGGCCGGCCCCAAAAGCATACGGACGGCATTCAAGTCGTTGGTTGCACGGGCCATGATGTCACCCGTGCGAGTGCGCTGATAGTACGAGTAAGAGAGTTTCTCGAGGTGGCGGAAAAGATCGTTGCGTAGATCAAATTCGATTTCGCGCGACACACCAATCACTATCCAGCGGGTAAGAAATTGAAAGATGCCCTTCGCACATGCAATCGCGAGCAGGAGCAGGGCAAAAGTCAGCAATTTCTGGCGAGTGACCCCGAGGTGCAAGTCGTCTATGGCGCGGCGGATGACTAGAGGGAAAAGAATCCAGATTCCGTTATGCAGGAAAACGCAGAGCGTTCCGATCAGGTAGCTGCCACGGTATTTCTTGAGGTAGGAATAAAGAGGGCGCAGGCTCTTGGGCAGCATGTGGTAGTAGATGAGATTCTACCAGCCGGAGGTTCAGCTCTGAGGCAGGATGGGGCCACCCTTGGATGGTTATGAGGAGCCCTGAATAGCTCATGCTATTTTGCGCTTTTGCGGGTTCTCTGGGACCAGTCGCCGTTGAAAGTCATAATGTAAGCGGCCGCCAACAGCACGATCCAACTTCCAAGAAATAGCCAGGTTGCATCGATCAGGTAGGCGTACACAGAATCGAAAGTCATCTGAGCTCCCCGCGAGTCAGGCCGATCGTCCCTTGAGTTGCCCCTTGCCAGTGAGTTCCTTGTATTTGTCAATGATCTGCCGCACGGCTTGTAGCCTGCCAAGCGAGGTAAGGTGGATATCGCTGAGCGCATCTTCGATTTGTGACATCCAGCATTCGACGGCCCGATCCACTCCGGAGGCCATCTCCGCGGCGATCACGTCGACAAAGTTGGGAGGTAAAGTTGCGCTGGCCAAAGTAACCCTCCTTATCTGCAATAACGCAAAACGCAGAGCTAGCCTGCCGGGGCGCCGCCACTCTTCCGGCAACCCCTGGACTGTAGCGCTAATTACGGCTGCACGGCTGGCGGCTGCTCTTGCAAGTGCTGCTGCATCCGTTGCTCGTGTCTTGCCATGACCTGAGTCAGTTTGGTTTTTTGCTCCGCTGTCAAGACCTGGTAAGCCTGCGCGGTCAAGTGAGCGTGCTGCAGAGCCAATTGCGAGTGGACCTGCGATTCCTGATCGATGATCTTCTTTGCGGCAGCTTCGCTGAAGTTGCCGCTGGTGATGAGTTGCATCAGCGCCTGATGACTCTGGTGCTCCTGTTGCATCAGAGATTGGAGTGTGGGCCGGGCGTTGTCGTGAATCTGCTTGATCTGCGCTTGCTGCACATCCGTCAGATCAAGTACGTCCGTCATGTTTTCCAACATGGGCCCGAAGAAATCTCCCCCCTGCCCGTGTGGGCCCTGCGCAATGGCGGTGCCTGCGAACAATACAGCGGCCAAGACAGAACCCAGAATACTCATGCGACTAAACTTCATGACTTGCTCCCTCCCTAACTGCAGTTCGGGTTTCCGAATCTGTTTGTGTGTAGATATGAACACTTTTTAGGTAGCTTGGTAGTAAATTGTCCGTCAACCGGAGTAAAGTTTTGTAAAAGCCGGCGGGCGGGGTTTTGACACTTCTTTACCGGGGGCGCAGCGCCTTTTGTTATAGAACTGATATGAACAAAGTGGATCGGATCCTGGTTATCGACGACGATGTGGAACTCTGCGCGCTGGTGGGCGAATACCTCGAACCAGAAGGCTTTCAGGTCGAGGCGGTGTATGACGGCAATCGCGGGCTGGAATCAGCCCTGAGCGGAAATTACCGCCTGATTGTGCTGGACGTCATGCTTCCCGGGATGAATGGGTTCGATGTCCTGCGCAAGATTCGAAATGCGTCGAAGATTCCGGTACTGCTGCTCACAGCGCGAGGAGAGGACGTGGATCGCATTGTTGGATTGGAAATCGGCGCCGACGATTATTTGCCTAAGCCGTTTAATCCGCGGGAACTTGTGGCGCGGATTCGGGCGATTCTGCGCCGGACCCAGGCGGAAGAGAAAAGTACAGGAACGGAAATCCCGGAACCTTTGCACGTCGGCGATATCGATCTGGATCCAGCGACCCGAATCGTTTTGCAGAACGGCCACCCGGTTGATCTGACCTCGGTAGAGTTCAACCTGCTGCATGTTCTCGTGCGGGAAGCCGGGCGGGTCGTAACCCGCGAGCAGTTGGTGGATGAAGTGCTGAGCCGAAAATTTTCGCCCTTTGACCGCAGCATCGATATGCACGTCAGCAAAGTACGCAAAAAGCTGGGAGACAGCGACACCGGCACGGACCACATCAAAACAGTGCGTGGGGTGGGGTACATCTTCGCGCATCCGCGAGACGCCGTGAGGAGCGAAGGATGAAAAGTCTGTTCGTTAAAATCTTCGTCTCTTACTGGATCGCGCATGCATTGTTTCTTGTACTGGCGCTTCTGGCGGCCTTCGCGTTGCGGCCCTCGCGGGAGATAGCTGACTTGCAAGCTCAGCAAGCGAAATTTCTCAGTGAAGCCGTGCAGGCCAATCAAGCTGGTGGCGAACAAGCGGTCTGGAAATATTTGCGAGGCGTGCACGAGACCTACCATGTGCGTCTGTATGTTCTAGACGGGAATGGAAAGGATCTGCTGGGACGCAAACTGCCGGAATGGGTGCAGCGAGCAAGGGCGGGAGGAATGAGTCCCGCGAATACATTCTGGGGAAGATTTCGGCCTAATCAGTTCCTGACGGGCTCGATGCCGATGCCAGATGGACAGCGATATACGATTATCACCGAGCTTCCACCCGAACCACCGGGGCCGTTTGGCATTCGTGGGGTGCCGGGACTGGGCTTGCTCATAGGCATTATCTCCTCCGGGTTGGTCTGCTACATTCTGGCCCGTTATTTGACTTCACCCATCGCACGTTTACGTGCTGCTGCGCAGAGATTAGCCTCGGGAGATTTGACTGCCCGCGCGGGAGTACCGGGCTCGCGACGACGCGACGAGACTGCGGAATTAGTTCGAGATTTTGATCTGATGGCCGATCGGCTGCAGAACCTGGTTGTCGCACAACGGCGCTTGCTGAGCGACATCTCCCATGAGTTGCGATCTCCGCTGGCTCGGCTGAACGTGGCGCTCGAATTGGCCCGACAGCGAAGCGGTGGAGAAGCGAGCAACGCGCTGGACCGGATCGAACGAGAGACGAATCGGCTGAACGAAATGATCCAAAGGCTGCTGACCCTGGTGCGGCTCGAAGGGGGCGATGACTCGCTGGAGAAATCTCCGGTGAACCTGCAGCAGCTCATCCAAGAAATTGCGAAGGATGCCGCGTTTGAAGCGCAAAGCCGTCACTGCCAGGTAGAAGTTGAGATTACGACCGACTGTGTGGTTGTCGGCAGCGCGAGTCTGTTGCACAGCGCCATCGAGAATGTGGCGCGCAACGCGATCCGATACACGGAAGAAGGCACGACGGTTCGTGTTCGTCTACTGGCGGAAGAGGGAGCAACAACGGCTTCGCAGGCGGTTGTGAGGGTTACGGATTCCGGGCCCGGAGTCCCAGGAGAAGCGCTCGACAAGCTTTTCCGCCCCTTTTACAGAATTGATGATGCACGAGGTCGGCAGACGGGAGGCGTGGGGTTGGGCCTTGCGATAACCGCACGAGCGGTTTCTCTGCATGGCGGCAGCGTTCGGGCGGTGAATCGACCAGAAGGCGGTTTGATGGTTGAAATCCGTCTGCCGCTCGCGTCGAAGCCGCAGCCTTCGGCTGTTGAGTCGCCCGCGGCAGTTGTTTAGGGTTTTCGCGGATTTCTAATCGATTTGAATGTTTCCCGAGCCAGTTCTCACTTCGACGGGAACACCGCCGCCGTGGACTTTGCCGCGCAGTTCTTTACGGCCAATCGTGCCTTGAACGGTGACTGGCTGGCTCACAGAAATTGAGCCGGAGCTGGTGTGCGCATCAAGGTCAAACGCTGCGCTTGAGGCCAGCTTCAGACGCACACCGCCCGAGCCGGTATGGACGCTCCACGATCCGGTGGGATTGCCGTCTGCCGATATCTCACCGCTGCCGGCGGTGGCTTCAAGAGAACCGTTCACGCCACGAAGCTCCATTCCACCCGACCCGGTTTCGGCGCGAACCGCGCCCGGGGCGGACTGATCGAGCTCGATGTGGCCGCTTCCGGTCTGGCCTTCGAAGCCGCCAGCCACTTCGGCGGCCTGAATGGATCCGCTGCCTGCCTTTGCATGCACATTGGCCTTGACGCGCTCCATGCGAATGTCACCTGAGCCAGTAGTCGCCCGAACCGTGTCCTGTATGTCGGATATTTTCAACTCTCCGGAACCCGATTCGACCTCGACCGAGCCATGGAGGCCCTCTATAGTTTGGTTCCCCGAACCAGTGTGCGAGTGCAGGCGAGTGTCCGGCGGGACTACCAGGTCGTAGCTGATGGACACATTATGAAAAAGCTCCGAAGTCCCACTGTTCCCGATGCGTATGTCATTGCCGCTCTGCTGTATTGGGGGATTATCAACGATGGTTTTAAGCTGCTTTTCTGAGTCGCCGCCGAACCAGTTGCTGACTTTGACGTGCCCTGTAACCTGCACCTGACCGGAGCCGCCCGTTCGCACATTCACGTTGCCAGAGCCGGTCGTGACCGCGAGGCTTACCGCACCGCTTACTTGCAAGGTGCGGTGGAAATCACCTTCGGAAGACGCGAACGCCGGTAGGCAACAGGCCAAACAGACCATCAGAACCAGCGGGAATTTGGGTTTAGGCATAAACTCTCCGGGCTTGCAGATTCCTCGAGTGCGTTTCTGTCATCCGAAGGCAGATGACAGAATACCCCGCTCGGAATGACAAGATAACGCTGGGATCTTATCGTTCGAGAACTAAATCTTACTGCAAGACCACTTCTTCGCCTTCCTTCAAGCCACTCAGGACTTCGGTCTTCGCTCCGTTGGAAATGCCAATGTTAACCGCTACCTTTTTCATGCCGTCCTTCGCATGGGGATCGGGAATGTCGACCGAGGAGTTCTTATCTTTGTCGTAGATGATTGCGCCTTCGGGAATCTGCAGCACATTCTTGTGCTCTTCGAGGATGATCTCGGCGTTTGCCGTCATTTCTGCCTTGAGTTCGCCGCCAGGGTTGTTGATGGAGACACGGACTTCGAAAGTGGTTACATTGTCTTTTTCCACGCCCATCGGCGAAATCTTGGTGACCTTGCCGTTGAACGTCTTGTCCTTGAAGGACTCTACTTTGATCCGGGCGGGCTGGCCGAGATATACCTTGCCAATGTCGCTCTCGTCGACCTTTCCCTTGACGTAAACTTCGCTGGTGTCGCCGAGGGTCATGACCAGGGTCGCGGAGGAACCGAGAACAAGGATGGAACTGACTGCGTCACCGACTTCTACGTCGCGCGAAAGCACGATGCCGTCGATGGGCGAGACGATGTCAGTGTAGCTGAGCTGCTCTTCCAGCTGCTTGAGATTGGCCTGGTCGCGCGCCAGCTCGGCTTGCGACTGGGCGATCTTGGCTTTCAGCACAGTCACCTGGGCCTTGGCGACATTCTGCTTGTTCAGGGCCATCTGGTAATTTCGATCGGCATCATCCAGAGCAGAGGCGGACACAACACCGTCCTTGGCCATCTCAACGGCGCGGTCATACTGGCGTTTGAGGAGAGGCACATCGGGGCCTTCGGCATCGACTGTGGCACGCTGGTAGTCGGCCTGTGAACTGGACAGATTGGCTTCGGCGGCCTGCAAGGCGGCGCGGGACTGTTCCACCTGAGCCTGGATTTCGTCTTTGTCCAGTTGCGCCAAGAGTTGTCCCTTTTTCACCATATCGCCATATTCGACGTAGAGCTTTTTGACGATGCCGCTGGCTTTCGATTTGACTTCCACCTTGGTGATGGGAGTGACTTTGCCGGTTGCGACGACGCTCTTGGCGAGGTCCCCGCGTTCCACCTTCGCCAGCTTGCTGGGATCGATTTTTGTACCGCCGTGATTAAAGGCGACGAGCGCTCCAGCAAAGATCAACACTACGGCAGCGACGATACCGCCGATGATCATCCTTCTGCGGCGCTTCTTCTTGCCATTGCCATTACCGTTCACATCCGCCTCCTGCTCCCTCTTTCTGTGCCTCGGTTGTTGTTACGCAAGCGGGCGTAAATTGGTTCCTAAGATCTTACCGTTCATGCGGAGCTGGGTTCCACAGCCTTAGACCAGCCAAACCTGGAAATGGAAGCAAGAATCTGCCTGGAGCGAAGTGCGAGGGTCCAGAGCACATTGCACAGTTACAGCTCCCCGAGCACAAAGAATATTCTATCAACCCGATCCACACGCAAAAGGACGATTCGCCCTTTGGAATGTTAAAATTAGCCTTCCATGATCGGTTATGTGCTGCTGCGGGTGTTTGTCATTCTGCTCCTGGTAGCAGCGAATGCTTTCTTTGCCGCAGCGGAGTTCGCCCTTGTCAGCGTGCGAGATACCCGGATCCAGGAACTGATCGAGGCCCGTCGCATCGGCGCTCGTACCGTCCAAAGATTACATCGCAACCTGGACGAAGTGGTTAACGGCGTCCAGCTGGGAATCACCATAGTTAGCCTGACTCTCGGTTGGGTGGGTGAGCCGGTGCTGGCGCGAATGATCGAGCAATCGCTCGGACACATGCCGTATGCGGTGATTTATGCGCATGGAATCGCCATTGCAATCGCGTTCTTTCTGATCACCAGCCTGCACGTCATCCTGGGCGAGCTGGTGCCGAAATCCCTGGCCCTGCAGCGGGGCGAGCAAGTCGCCCTGGCGGTTGCCGCCCCCATGGATGTGTTTCTTACCATCACCCGTCCATTTATTTTTGTGATGAACACGGCGGCAGGCTCGGTTCTTCGCTTGTTTGGCTCGCGCAAGCTGCGGCAGGGGCCCGTGCATTCCCCTGATGAACTGAAGCTCATAGTTACGGCGAGCCGACAGTTTGGCCAGATTCCGCAGTTCCAGGAAGAGATGATTCACCACGCGCTGGAGCTGGAAAGTATTACGGTGCGCGAGGTGATGGTGCCGCGGCCGGACATTTTCTCTTTGCCCGGTGACCTGACGCTGGAGGAGGCGTTGTCCCGGGTGGTTGAAGAGCAGCACTCTCGAATTCCTGTTTATGACCCGCAAAGCGGCCCGGAACATATTATTGGGGTGCTCTACTCAAAAGATCTGATGCGCTGGACGCGATGGCGGTTGAGTGCGAATGCGGCGCAGCCGATGGCGGCGCGCATTTCGACCATGAAGATCAGTCAGATCATGCGTGACGTGTTGGTTGTGCCCGAGACCAAGGTTTTGACCGAGTTACTGGAAGAGTTCAAGGACCGGAAGCGTCATCTCGCCGTCGTAGTGGATGAATTCGGCTCGACTGCGGGCGTAATCACGGTCGAGGACATTCTTGAGCAACTGGTGGGCGAGATCCAGGATGAATTTGACATATCGCTACCCGAACAGCCCTGGGAGGGCCAACTGGCGCTGGTTCTGGACGGCTCGGTAAGCATTCGCGATTTGGAATCACAGTATGAGTTGGAGCTTCCACGAGATGCGGGCTTCGAGACCCTGGCGGGATTTGTGCTCGCGCGATTGCAAAAAATTCCCAAAGCGGGCGAGGGCTTTGAGTATGAGGGGCATCGCTTCACGGTGGAAGAGATGGACGAGCATCGCATCGCCAAAGTAAAGATTGAAAAGTTGCAGCACGCGGTGGTAGGCAAAGTGGGGTGAGGAGCGAGCGCCCGGTTGGCGAGGGATAAGAAAATGCAGACTCCTCGCGCGTCCTCACCGCGGAAGCGCGGCTGCGGACAGCACGGAATGACAGTAGGAGGCAAATCAGCCACTTGATCTACAGGAGGTTCGTGGTTCGCTATCTTGCACATCGGCTGCTTTACGCACTTCCAGTCGTATGGCTTGTCGTGTCGGTGGTTTTTCTGCTGATTCACCTGGTTCCCGGGGACCCGATTCTGCAGATGCTGGGAGAAGGAGCTCCCGCCGCAGACGTACAAGCGGCGAGGCATGCCTACGGTCTGGATGTGCCGCTCGGAGAACAATATCTGCATTATTGGAAGGGCGTGTTGCATGGCGATCTGGGGCCTTCATTGCGCTTCAATCAAAATGTTGGCAGGCTCATCGCGCAGCGTTACCCATACACGCTGCAACTGACAATTGCGTCGCTGCTCGTGGCGATCGCTCTTTCGATCCCTGCCGGCGTGCGCTCGGCGCAGCGACGAAATCGCTGGGATGACCGGCTGCTGAGCGTCGTGAGTTTATTCGGCTTATCGTTTCCGAACTTTGCCCTGGGGCCTATTCTGATTCTCCTGTTCGCCATCAAGCTGGGATTGCTGCCGGTGTCCGGTTCGGGATCGCTGGCGCATCTGCTGCTTCCGGCGATCACCATGGGCAGCGCTTTGGCCGCGATTCTCACGCGGATGGTACGGACTTCGATGCTGGAAGAGCTTGGGCAAGATTACATTCGAACCGCCCGCGCCAAGGGTCTGCCGGAACATACGGTCGTCTATTGCCACGCGCTGCGCAATGCCATGATTCCGATTATTACGGTGATTGGGCTGCAGTTTGGAGCGCTGCTGGCGGGCGCGATTGTGACGGAGACGATTTTTTCCTGGCCAGGAATCGGACGGTTAACCATCCAGGCTATCGGCAATCGCGATTACTACCTGGTCGAAGGATGCATTCTCGCGATCGGGCTGACCTATGTTGCGGTGAATTTTCTGACCGATTTCCTGTATTCGGTGGTCAACCCGAGGATACGGCAGTGAACGGGTACTTGCGCTCACGTGCTTAACGTGTTAATCGCCGTATAGTGTGAACAGTTTTTGGCTGCTTCCGCCATCTCGCTAACTGGTACCGCGGCCCGAAGTAATCCGCTGGCTACGATCGGGGTTGTGCTGGTTGCAATCTTCATGATCTTTGCGTTTTTTGCGCCGTGGATTGCGCCGCACGACCCAGCCTCGATCGACTTGCCCAGCCGACTGTCGCCGCCATCTGCCGCTCATTGGTGCGGCACCGACGAACTTGGGCGCGACATTGTTTCCCGGCTCATTTATGGCTCGCGGATTTCCATGCTGGTGGGAAGCTGCGTGGTCGCGGGCTCTCTGGGTCTGGGGCTGATTGTCGGTTCGATCGCCGGTTATTATGGCGGGCGTATTGATCGCTTCTTCAATGTGATCGTGATGAACGCGTTCTTATCGTTTCCCGGGATTCTGCTGGCGATCGCTTTTGTGGCCTTTCGCGGACCGGGAATCTTCAACCTGGTTCTGGCGCTTTCGCTCGGTGGATGGGTCGGCTATGCGCGACTGGTGCGCGCCCAGGTTCTCGCGGTCCGTGAACGCGAATTTGTGGAGGCCACACGCGCGCTTGGGGCCAGCAATTTGCGCGTAATTGTGCGCCACATTCTGCCCAATATTATTCAGCCGGTCATCGTGCAAGCGGCAATTGGCATGGCTGGCGCGATTCTGGCCGAAGCGACCATGAGTTTTCTTGGTCTTGGGGTTGCGCCACCGACTGCGAGCTGGGGAACGATGCTCAACGATGGCCGCGCTCATCTGTTTGACGCCCCGCATCTCGTCCTCTTCCCTGCTGCCGCGGTCATGCTGGCCGTACTAGCGTTTAACTTTATCGGGGATGCGCTGAGAGACTACCTCGATCCGCGATCTCGGATCGAAGCTGGGTTTTAATTCCAGTCTTTGGCTAGTGGTGCAGTTGGACAAGGAAGCGACTTAAGCGTATTGCGCCGCAAAGGTCCCTCGTTGCACTCGGGATTTCGGCGCACGGCTCAGACGCCCGTGCGAGCGCCTCAACTTCGCGCGGATCGCCCAGGTCCCTCGCTGCGCAAGAGCTTGCTCGGGGTGACAATCAAACTGCACCGCTACTCTTGCCGCGTCATTGACATGTGCACATCACGAAGCGTACATTCCTCTCGCATCATCCTGTGTGACCCATCAACAAAGATAAAACCGAACGACATAAAAGGAGGCGTTATGGTGCGCAGAGTTTTGCTTGCCGCGCTGGTCGCCGTCTGCCTTGTTATTCCGGCAGTCGGCCAGACCGTTGGGGACTACCTCGATCTCTACATCGTAAGAGTGAAGCCGGAGAAAACGTCCGACTTCGAAGCCCTTGCCAGAAAGATTGCCGACGCCAACCGCAAAAACAACGGAGATACATGGCTGGCGATGGAGTCGGCCTATGGCGAGAACAACATCTACGTGTTCGTAAGCACCCGTGGTTCCTATGGTGACATCGATAAGGCCGGGGACACCTTCATGGGTGCGTTGAACAAGGCGTATGGAAAAGATGGCGCGCAGAAAATGTTGAATGACTGGAACAACAACATCGTGGAAGGGCGGAGTGAGTTCCGCAAGCGCCGGTGGGATCTCTCGCGAAAAGCGCCGACTGGTCCCGCAGACTATGCAAAGTTAATTGGCAACTCCCGCGTGCTGCGTACTACCGCGGTGCACGTGCGGCCAGGCAAGATTACGGAATTCGAGGCGCTCCTGAAGGAGGTCAAAGAGGCCAGCGAGAAAGCGGAGAATACACAGCCAGTGCTGGTGTCGCAGGTGATGGAAGGTGGCAAAGGCACAGTCTTCTACATCAGCGGATTGCGGTCCGGGTTGGACGGCTTTGACAAGAACCCCACGGCCCGCGATATTCTCGGTGAGGAAGGCTACAAGAAGTACCTACAGGAGGTCGCCGATACCGTCGAAGGCACAGACTCGATGATTTACCGCTACTCGGCCGAACTCAGCGCGCCGCCGGAAGCGGTGATCGCGGTAGCCCCGGACTTCTGGAACCCCAAGCCGGCTGCCAAGAAGTAGTTCAGACCACATCGCCCGCTCCTTCGTCCCTGACGGAGGGCGGGTTTTTTGCGGGCGGTTTGTGCAGCCTAAGCGAGGTTTTGCCGCGTCGAATCCGGGATAAAGCGCATCCAATCAGGAAATCCGAGTAGCGTGAATATGATCGCCCGCATTTGGCGAGGAGTCACGAGGGTGGCCGACAAGGACACCTACTTCGATTACCTCCAGAAGACCGGACTCAAAGCGTACGCGTCGGTCCCTGGAAATCGAGGAGTGTGGACACTGCGGCGGGTTACCGAGGGCAAATGCGAGTTTACCTTAATCTCGCTCTGGGACTCGCTGGAAGCTATAAAGGCCTTTGCAGGTCCAGACTATGAAAATGCCGTGTTCTATCCCGAGGATGAGAAATTCCTGATTGAGCGCGGGCCGCGGGTTCTGCACTACGAAGTGTTGTCTGGGGCGGAGAAGCTACAGGTGACCTGAACTGATGGCGCCTTCAAGTAAGAATTCGGTCGGTACACGTACGCCTCTTGGTGCGGGCACATTGCCCGCAAGCGGCTGGGTGTGTTACAAGCCAGATGATGCGCAAATGGATGCGTGAGCGGCTGCAGCGCCGCAAGAAGCAACCTGACAAGCCTCCGGCAGAAACCGCGCCTGCACCGCTGCAACCGGCGTTTTATGGCATTGAGCCACCGGCCGGATCTTCCCGGGCCGAAGAACCGGTCAGCTCGGAATCAGCGGCAGTGCTGCAGGAAGCGCCGGAATCCGAATTCCAGGCAGCGGAAACGCCGCCAACGCAGAGCGCCTCAGCGCCCGATGCGCGCAAGCGCCGGCGGCGACGAGGCCGTGGTCGTGGAGGTCGCAGCGAACCGACCTCTCGGACAACTTCCTCGACTGCTCGGGGATCTGCGGCATCCTCTTCCGAAACTGCGGCGGCTCCTCCAACAACTCCGGCGATCAGCGTGTCAGAACCGACGCCTTCCGTAGAACCGGGGGCGGCAGCAAAGGCGGCTGCACCGCGTCAACCGCGAGGAACAGTTGTTTTAGCAATTGGGCTGCCCGGATCGGGCAAAAGCTCGTGGTTTAAACGCCACAACATCACGCCGCTCTCAAGCGATTTGCTGCGGTCGTTGCTGTTCGATGATCCAACCGAGCAGCGCTTTCAGGATCTGGTGTTTTCTAATCTGCGTTCCATGTTGAAGGCCCGGCTGATTGCGCGACGCCCCATGAACTATGTGGATGCGACCAATCTCACACCCCACGACCGGCATGGCTGGATCAAACTGGCAAAAGATTACGGCTATGACGTGCAGGCGGTATTTTTCGATGTGCCGGTCGAGGTTTGCTTGGAACGCAACCAAAAACGCGAGCGGGTCGTGGGCGAGGACGTAATGAGAAAGATGGCGGCCAAGCTCAAGCCCCCGACGTTTCCTGAAGGGTTCTCCAAGATCACCGTGGTGAAGGTGAAGCAGAAGGAGTGAAGAAGAATTCAGAATGCAGAGGTCAGAAGGAAGAAGTTTCTGAATCTGAAATCTTCAAGAAGTCTCCAACCTCAGTTTCCTATCCCCGCAAATGTGGCAGCAACTCTTTGAACGCAGGCGCGCCCGATGATCGCAGCAACTCGTAAATGATCATCTCAGTTGAGGAGATCACCGCACCGGCTGAACGCATGCGCTCCAGCCCGATCTGCCAGTTCCACTCCGTGCGCGAACTGACCGCATCCGAAGCAACGTGAACAATGTAGCCTTCACGCAACGCACCCAGGGCAGTCTGCATCACGCAAATGTGACTTTCCATGCCGCACAACAGGACCGTG
>Ga0187777_10000424_pt1 | contig 29752 bp, 31 predicted proteins | sample 1015_Q2_SP5_10_M_FD_132416 | JGI IMG/M metagenome (GOLD analysis project Ga0187777, IMG submission 132416) | Tropical peat soil microbial communities from peatlands in Department of Meta, Colombia - 1015_Q2_SP5_10_MG | ecosystem: Environmental > Terrestrial > Soil > Wetlands > Peat | place... | reverse complement strand
GCCGGCGCGGCGGAGAGGAGCTCCACCGCCCGCGAGGGCGTGAGCAGCCCCTCGCGCACCAGCGCCAGGGTGAGGGGGAGCGCCGTCTCCAGCCCCACCACCCCGTTGGCCGCCTCGGCGAAGGGCACCTCCTTGTCGAGGACGCCGTGCGGAGCGTGGTCGGTGGCCACCGCGTCCACGGTGCCGTCGGCCAGCCCTTGACGGACGGCGGCCACGTCCTCCGGGCCGCGCAGGGGAGGATTCATCTTGGCGTGGGTGTTCCAGTCCGCCGCCGCCGCGTCGGTGAGAGTGAAGTGATGGGGGGCGGCCTCGGCCGAGACGTGGAGCCCGCGGGCCTTGGCTTCCCGGACCAGCCGGACGGTCTCCGCGCAGCTCACGTGGGCCAGGTGGAGGTGTCCTCCGGTCTCGGCCAGCAGGACCAGGTCGCGGGCCACCATCGCCACCTCCGCGGAGCGGGGGATGGGAAGGAGCCCGAGCCGCGTGGCCTGCAGGCCCTCGGTGAGCGCCCCGCCCTGCGAGAGGGTGAGGTCCTCCTCGTGCACCATCACCGGACGGCCGAGCGCCCGCGCATAGACGAGCACCCGCCGCATCAGCCCGGCGTTCATCACCGGGCGGCCGTCGTCGGTGAAACACACGCACCCGGCCTCGGCCAGGTCGCCGAGCTCCGCCATCTCCTCGCCCAGGAGTCCCTTGCTGATCGCCCCCGCCGGCCAGACCCGGGCCAGATGGGCGGCCGCGGCCCGCTCCTGGATGAGCCGGGTGACCAGGGTGGAGTCGTTGGGCGGGCGGGTGTTGGGCATGGCCACCACCGCGGTGAACCCGCCGGCCACCGCCGCCCGGGTGCCGGTGAGGATGGTCTCCTTTCCCTCCTCCCCGGGCTCGCGCAGGTGGGTGTGGAGGTCGACGAACCCCGGGCAGACCCAGAGGCCGCTCACGTCCACCACCCGGGCCCCGTCCGCGGCCAGCGGGCGGTCCGAGACCTTGGCCACCACCTCTCCCTGGAGGAGCACGTCGCGCACGGCATCGAGGCCGTGGCGCGGGTCGAGGACCCGGCCGCCGCGCAGGAGCACGCCCGGAGCATTCATGCGCAGGCCTCGAGGATGGCCATCCGCACCGCCACGCCGTGCGCCACCTGGGCGAGGATGACGTTGGCCGGTCCGTCGGCCACCTCGGGCGCGAGCTCCACGCCGCGGTTGACCGGCCCGGGATGCATCACCACCGCCCCGGGACGGAGGCGCGCCGCCCGGGCGGCGCTCAGCCCCCAGAGCCGGGTGTACTCCCGGACCGAGGGGACGTACCCCGCCGACTGCCGCTCGCCCTGCACCCGGAGCATCATCACCGCATCCGCCTCCTCGAGCGCGGCATCGAGCGAGGCCGCCCTCCTCGCCCCGAGGTCCTCCAGGCCCGTGGGGAGGAGGGTGGCAGGCCCGGCCACCACCACCCGCGCGCCGAGGGCGGTCAGGCAGTAGAGGTTGCTCCGGGCGACGCGGCTGTGGAGCACGTCTCCGACGATGACCACCGTGCGCCCCTCGAGCGAGCCCCACCGCTCGTGCAGGGTGAAGGCGTCGAGGAGCGCCTGCGAGGGGTGGGCGTGCATCCCGTCGCCGGCGTTGATCACCGCGCACCGGACGCACCGCGCCACCAGGGAGGCGGCCCCCGAGGCCGGATGGCGGACCACCAGCGCCACCGCCCCCAGCGCCTCGACGTTGCGGGCCGTGTCCACCAGCGTCTCGCCCTTGGCCACGCTCGAGCTCTGGGCGGTGAAGTTGAGGACATCCGCACCCAGCGCCTTGGCCGCGCGCTCGAAGGAGAGCCGGGTCCGCGTGCTGGCCTCGAAGAAGAGGTTGGCCACCACCTTCCCCTCCAGCAAGCGCACCGGGCGCCCGCTCTCCAGCGTGCGAGCGTGCACCCGCGCGCGCGCGAAGATCGCTTCCGCCTGGGCCCGGGTCATGCCCTCGGTGGTGAGCAGGTGGGTCGGCGGGCGGGGCTTCACTGGGGCAGGGTCCCGGCCTTCTCCGCGTGGAAGTCGAGCGTCTGGAAGTAATCGGTGGGAACGAACCGGACCCGGCGCTGGTAGTCGACGGCCACCCGGGCCGTCCGGCTGCCCGATTCGCGCTCGAGCGAGATGTTCGACTCGCTCAGGCCTAGCCCGGGGGCCTCCACCCACGCTCCGCCCCGGCTCTCCCAGTGGCTGCCGGTGGTCTTGGCCTTGGCCAGGAGGAAAGAGCGGATCCGCTCGTCGTCCAGGTCGGTGGCCATCCGGTTGAAGGCGGCGGTGGTCGCCTCGCGCATGTCGAGGTGGTCGAGCCAGGGCGGGACGAAGATCCACCCCAGGTAGACCACGGCGGCCAGCCCCAGGAGCAAGACCAGGCTGACGAGGTTGACCGCTCCGCGGGGTCTGAGCACGGTGAGTCTTGGGATTACAGTGCCGGTCCGACGCTCGTCAATGCTCGCTCGGCCGGCGCCGGCGCGCCCGGCTCGGCGGCTACCGCACCGGGTGAAAAAAGCGGTCGGTGCGGATGCCGGTCCCTCCGAAGAGGCCGGAGAGAAGCCCGCCGTGGCCGAGCGGAAGCCAGACGATCATCGCCTTGCCCTTGATGTTCCCGTAGGGCACGTAGGCCGGACGCCGGGCCTGGCCACCCAGCCCGAAGCGGCTGTCGCTGCTGTTGTCCCGGTTGTCCCCCATGACGAACACCGTTCCCGGCGGGACGAGGTACCTGCCCTCCCCGTCGGGCGGATGCATGGCCGGCGTTTCCAGGATGAGGTGCGGGTGGCCGGCCAGGGCCTCCTGGTACAGCCGCCCCCGTCGCTCCACCCAGTCCCCCCCCTCGGGGAAGTCCCACACCGCGAACTCCGGCGAGAGCAGCCGACGGGGCTGGAGCTCTCCGTTGACGTAGAGCTCGCTGCCCTGCTCGCCGTCACGCAGCTCGATGACGTCTCCGGGGACGCCCACCACCCGCTTGATGAAATCCTTCGACGTGTCCACCGGATTGTTGAAGACGATGACGTCGCCGCGCTCGGGCTTGCGAACCAGCGGGAAGGGCACCCAGTTCAGGAACGGAACGCGCACCCCGTAGATGAACTTGTTGACGAAGATCTGGTCTCCGATCTCCAGGGTGGGGAGCATCGAACCGGAGGGGATCTTGAACGGCTCGATGAGGACGGTGCGGATGATGAGCGCCACCAGGAGCGCCTTGCCGAGCCCCACCACCAGGTCGACCGTGCCGTGGCGGTGGTAGCCGGGGATGGCGGCGCCCTGCTCGACCAGGCTTCGGGTCTGCTTCTCCAGCTCGGCGGCGTCCCCGGCGAGCAGGGCCGCCTCCACCCGCCCGGCCTGGTCCACCAGCCTGTCGCGCAGCCGGGAGTCGACGCCGGCTCCGCGCGCCCGCAGCGCCCCGTCCACGTCGGAGGTCGCCTCGCGCGCCTCGTGGCGCAGCCGGCGCATCCCGGCCGGCCCCCGGGCGGCGAATCGCCAGACGATGAGGCCGGAGAACCAGACCACCGCCGCCAGCCCCAGCCAGCGCATGGCCGGCTCCGCCCAGGCGGCGCTGGGCGGGTGCAGCTCGACCACCAGGAGGTAGGGGATGAGCAGCAGGGCGAGCACGGTGATCGGCGCCCAGAGGCTGGTGAGCAGGTCCAGCCTCTGGAGCGAGCGGCGCCGCCGCTCCTGCTCCTCGCTCCGACGGGCGGAGAGGAGGCCGACCAGACCGCTCGCTTCGGCTTCCCGGGTGGCGGTGGCCAAAGGAGCGCTCATGTCTCCGTCCGCAGCACGGCCAGGAAGGCCTCCTGTGGAATCTCGACGCTCCCCACCTGCTTCATGCGCTTCTTTCCCTCCTTCTGCTTTTCCAGAAGCTTGCGCTTGCGGGTGATGTCGCCACCGTAGCATTTGGCGAGCACGTTCTTGCGCATCGCGGAGATGGTCTCCCGGGCAATGACCCGGCTTCCGATGGCCGCCTGGATGGCCACCTCGTACATCTGCTTGGGGATGACCTGCTTCAGCTTGGCGCACACCTCGCGGCCGCGCTGGTAGGCGCGGTCGCGGTGGACGATGACGCTCAGGGCGTCCACCGCGTCCCCGTTGATGAGGATGTCCAGCTTGACCAGGTCCGCCGGCTGATAGCCGGCCAGCTCGTAGTCCAGGGACGCGTAGCCCCGGCTGATGCTCTTCAGCTTGTCGAAGAAGTCGAAGACCACCTCGGCCAGCGGCATGGCGTAGGTCACCTGGACCCGCTTCCCCGAGCTGCCCAGGTACTTGATGTCCCTCTGCACGCCGCGGCGCTCCTGGCAGAGCTTGAGCACGCCGCCCAGGTAGTCGTCCGGCACGTGGATGTGGCAGGTGAGCACCGGCTCTTCCAGATGCTCGATGTGCTGGACGGGGGGGAGGCGCGCCGGGTTGTCCACCTGGAGCTGTTCCCCCTGGTGGGTGAAGACCCGGTAGACCACCGACGGGGCGGTGGTGATCAGGCTCAGGGAGTACTCGCGCTCCAGCCGCTCCTGGACGATCTCCATGTGCAAGAGCCCGAGGTAGCCGCAGCGAAACCCGAAGCCGAGCGCGGTGGAGGTCTCCGGCTCGTAGGTGAAGGCCGAATCGTTGAGCCGGAGCTTCTCCAGCGCGTCGCGGAGCGATTCGTAGTCACCGGCATCGACGGGGAAGATGCCGCTGAAGACCATCGGCTTCACTTCCTGGAAGCCGGGGAACGGCTCGGCACAGGGCCGGGCCGCCTCGGTCACCGTGTCACCGACCTTGGCGTCGTGGATCTCCTTCACCCCGGCGATGAGGATCCCCACCTCCCCCGCCTGGAGCTGGGCCACCGGCTGGCTGAAGGGACTGAACACCCCGAGCTCCTGGACCTCGAACGTCTTGCGGTTGCTGAACAGGAGGATGGACTGCTTGTTCCGGAGCGTGCCCTCCAGGACCCGCACCAGCATCACCACCCCCCGGTAGCTGTCGTACCAGCTGTCGAAGACCAGCGCCTTGAGCGGCGCGGCCGGATCTCCCCGGGGCGGGGGGACCCGGTGGACCACCGCTTCGAGGATCTCCGCGATGCCCGTCCCCTCCTTGGCGCTCGCCGGGACCGCCGCCGAGGCGTCGATGCCGATGACGTCCTCGATCTCCGCCCGGGTCCGCTCCACGTCCGCCGAGGGGAGGTCGATCTTGTTGATCACCGGGATGACCTCCAGCCCGTGGTCCAGCGCCATGTAGACGTTGGCCAGCGTCTGCGCCTCCACGCCCTGGCTGGCATCGACCACCAGGAGGGCGCCCTCGCAGGCGGACAGGGACCGGCTCACCTCGTAGGCGAAGTCCACGTGCCCCGGCGTGTCGATGAGGTTGAGGACGTAGGTCTTCCCGTCCCGGGCGGTGTAGTTCATCCGCACCGACTGCGCCTTGATGGTGATGCCCCGTTCGCGCTCCAGCTCCATGTTGTCCAGGAACTGGTCCTGCGCCTCCCGCTTGCTCAGCGTGCCGGTGACCTCGAGCAGCCGGTCGGCCAGCGTCGACTTGCCATGGTCGATGTGGGCGATGATGCAGAAGTTCCGGAGGTGAGCGTTCTCGGGCGGCATGGGACGGCCGGCGGCGGGCGGTCACCTAGCACACCAGGGGGGGCCGCCGTCCAACCGGGGGCCGGCTCAGCCGCGCGCTCGCTCCCGGAACCAGGCCACGGTGGCCTCCAGCCCCTGGGCGAGGGACACCGTCGGGGTCCAGCCGAGCACCCGCGCCGCCCGGCCCGGGTCGACCGACGAGCGCAGCTGCTCGCCCGGCTTGGCCTCGGCGCGGCGGGGTGGGCGATCCGGGTCGCCGGCGGCCCGGGCCAGGTGCGCGTAGAGCGCATTCACGTCCGTTTCCACGCCGGTGCCGATGTTGAGCGGTCCCTCCGCGTCGCGCTCCAGGGCGAGCAGGTTGGCGCGCGCCACGTCCGGCCCGTAGACGAAGTCGCGCGTCTGGCGGCCGGTTCCGAAGATGGTGCACGGCTGGCCGCGGACGAGGCGCTCGCTGAAGATGGCCACCACCCCCGCCTCGCCGTGCGGGTTCTGGCGCGGCCCGTAGACGTTGGCGTAGCGCAGCGACACCGAGCGGAGGCCCCACTGGGCGCGGTAGTACCCGAGGTAGAGCTCTCCCGCCGCCTTCGACACCCCGTAGGGGGACACCGGCCGCGTGGGGTGCGTCTCGGGCGCGGGGAAGGCCTCCTGCTCGCCGTAGATGGCCCCACCGGTGGAGCTGAACACCACCCGGGCCACCCCGGCCCGCCGGGACGCCTCGAGCAGGTTGAGCAGCCCGAGGATGTTCTGCTCGGCATCGAAGCCCGGCTCGGCCACGCTCCTCCGGACATCCATCTGGGCCGCCAGGTGACAGAGCGCGTCGGGCCGCTCGTCGCCGATGAGGGCGCTGGCCTGCGGGCTGCGGATGTCGGCCACCACCAGCGGGACGCCCGCGGGGAGGTTCTCGCGGCGTCCGGTGGAGAGATTGTCCAGGGCAAGCACCCGGTGCCCGGCGGCGAGCAGCGTTTCACAGACGTGCGAGCCGATGAAGCCCGCGCCGCCCGTGACCAGCACCTTCAACGGGCGGCCTTCCGTCCCCGGACGGGAAGGATGTCGCCGTGCTCCCGGAACCAGCGGACCGTCTCCCGGAGCCCCTCCTCGAGACCGGTGCGCGGCTCCCAGCCCAGGAGCTCGCGGGCCCGCTGGATGTCCGGCTGGCGCTGCTTGGGGTCGTCCGCCGGCAGCGGCCGGAAGAGGATGCGGCCCCCGGAGCCGGCGGCGGCGCGGACCGCCTCGGCGAAGGCGAGGATGGTCATCTCCTCGGGATTCCCGAGGTTGACCGGGTCCTGGACGTCGGACAGCGCCAGCCGGACGAAACCATCGAGCAGATCGTGAACGAAGCAGAAGGACCGCGTCTGGGTCCCGTCCCCGAAGACGCTGAAATCCTCCCCGGCCAGCGCCTGGGCGATGAAGGCCGGGACCACCCTCCCGTCGTGGAGGCGCATCCGCGGGCCGTAGGTGTTGAAGATGCGGACGATGCGCACCGAGATCCCGCGCGAGCGGCGCCAGGCGGAGACCAGCGCCTCGGCGTAGCGCTTCGCCTCGTCGTAGACCGCCCGGGGTCCGACCGGGTTGACGTGCCCCCAGTAGTCCTCTCGCTGGGGATGGATGAGCGGATCGCCGTACACCTCCGAGGTCGAGGCCTGGAAGAACACCGCCCCGTGCGACTCGGCGACCCGGAGCCCGTGCTCGGTGCCCAGCGCGCCGGCGCGGAGAGTCTCCAGCGGAAGCTGGTAGTAGTCCACCGGCGACGCCGGAGAGGCGAGGTTGAAGACGTAGTCGAGCGGTCCCTCGACGGCGAACGGCTCGGTGACGTCGTGGCGGCGGTCCTCGAAGCCGCGCACGCCCCGCAGCGCGGCCAGGTTGGCCGCGTTTCCAGTGACCAGGTTGTCCACCGAGACCACGCGCTCGGCGCCCTCGGCGAACAGCCGCTCGCAGAGATGCGATCCGATGAAGCCCGCGCCTCCCATCACCAGGCACCGCTTCCCGCGCAGCGTGGAACCGGTCCGGAGCTCGCGCGCCGTCGTCACCGGCGCAACTCGTCGAACGAGGACTGCCCGGGCAGGTGCGAGCGGTACTTGTCCAGCACCAGGTCGATCCCCTGGCGGATGTACTCCGCCACCGGAACTTTCGTCTTCTGATTCAGCAGCTTGAGCAACTCGCTCTGCTCCGGCGTAATGTAGATGGTGGTGGAGAGCTTCTTGCGCGGCATGGACGTAGGTGAAGCTACATGAAGGGTCGCCCGGAGAGCCAGGGTCCGGGCGGCCGCTGGAGGTCGAAGGTGAGCACACGGCGCAGCATCGGTCCATTCATCGCCGCGGCGGCGCTCGCGGCGTGCGGCGGGAACAAGGCCGTCCAGCCTGACTCCCACGCCCAGGCCCAGACCGGGGCCCCGGACATCCACCTCGAGAAGCGCGGGGACGAGAAGGTCGTCCAGTACGACCTCAACCGGGACGGCAAGCCGGACGTGTGGGATTACTTCGTCACCGTCAAGGACGCCGACGGCAAGCCGGTGGAGCGCCTCAGCCGCAAGGAGATGGACCTCAACTTCGACGGCAAGGTCGACGCCGTCTACTGGTACGACGACAAGGGGGAGAAGGTGCGCGAGCAGCTCGACCTGGACTTCGACGGCAAGGTCGACGAGACGATCTTCTTCGAGAAGGGCCAGGTGGTGCGCAAGGAGCGCGACCTGAACGGGGACGGCAAGGTCGACACCTGGCTCTTCTACGAGAGGGGCCAGCTGGTCCGGAAGGAGCGCGACACCAAGGGGACCGGCCGGGTGGACTACTGGGAGTACTGGGAGAACGGCCAGATCGACCGCATCGGTGAGGACCTGGACGGAGACGGCAACGTCGACCGGTGGACGCGCTCGCCGGAGTCGGTGACCTCGAACACGCCGCCGCCCGCGACCACGCCCTCTCCGAGCAAGTAGTCGGCGCCGAGCGTCAGGGGGCGCTGGTCCCGGCGCGGCCGTAGGCATCCTCGAGCCGCACCACGTCGTCCAGCTCCGGCGTGCTCACCTCGAGCACGTCGCAGTCGGTGACGCCCACCATCCGGTGCTTGGTCAGCGGGCGGATGTGGTAGCTCTCCCCCGGCCGGAGCGTCTTCTCCACCAGCCCCGCGCCCTCGTCGACGACGAGGAGCAGGGTCCCCGACTGGACGTGGATCGTCTCGTCCTTCCGGTGGTGGTACTGGAGCGAGAGGCGGTGACCGGCCCGGATGTGGAGCAGCTTGCCGCAGTAGCGGTCGGTGTGGGCCCAGATCAGCTCGTGCCCCCACGGCTTTTCCACCCGCTTCGGCTGGTTCATCGTCCGCCCTGGCTCACCTGGTCGAGGCCACGAACGCCTCGCTCTTCGTCTCCCGCCGGAAATCCTCCAGGTAGCGGCCGGCCGCCTCGCGCGTGGCGAAGCTCCCCATCCGCACCCGGTAGAAGGTGCCCTTCCCCGGCACCTCGGCGGTGACGATGTAAGGCGCGTAGCCCTTCTCGCGCAAGCGGGAAGCCATCCGCTCGGCATCCTCGCGGTTCTGGCTGGCACCGATCTGCAGCGTCCACGGCCCGGCGGGATGCCCGGACTCCGCCGGCTTGGCCGGCTTCGCCTCCGGGTTGGGCGAGGTGACGCGGGTGGCCACCGTGCCGGCGTCCGCCGGGCGGGCTGGAAGGTCCGGCTTCTTCTCGGCCACCGCCTTGGGAGGCTCGGCCTTGGCGACCGGCTTGGCAAGCGGAGCCGGGGCCGCCGGACGGGCGGGGCTCCCGGCGTCGGCCACCAGCTCCTCCTGGAAGGTGAGCGGCGGGGCGGCGCGGGCGCGCTCCAGGGCGGCCGATTTCTGGTCCAGCGCGGAGAGCAGGTCCGGGGCGCGGTCCGTCCTCTGGCTCGAGGCGAGCTTCTTCCCGACCACCACGCCGAGCACGAAGACCGCCCCCACGACCACGATGCCGGCGACGAGCAGGCTGACCACCTGCCGGCTGTCGAGGGAGAGGTCGTACTTCTCCTTCATCCGGTGCGAATCGCGCATGGCCGAGGCTTCTCGCCGCTTCCCGGGCTGGCTTATGCCCGGGCTCCGGCCCGGTCAAATTCCTGGGACGGCGCACGCGCGAGCTGGTCCCAGGCGCCGCAGCCCGGGCAGCGAAAGGAGAACGCCTGGAACTTGGCCTGGCAGCCGCGGCAGACGAAGGCCAGCACCGGCTCGCCCAGCGTCCGGAGGACATCCCGGTAGGCGTCGCGCACCGATTCCGCCGGACCGCGCGCCAGGAGCAGCTCTCCGAGCGCGCGCTGGGCCTCGAGAAAGCCGGGCTCCTCGTGCAGGAGCCGCTGCAGCGCGGCCACCGCCTGGTCGGCCATCCCGCCGCGGACCAGGGCCTCGGCCCGCGCCAGGGCGAAGGGCCCGGCCGCTCCCGACGTCCGGCCGGCCTGCTCGCCGAACCAGGCCGCGGCGGCGTCGGCGGAGAGTCCGGCGTCGAGGAGCAGCAGACCCGGCCCCGGAGCGAGCTCCGGCTCGCGCCCGAGGGCCTCGCGCATTGCGGCCTGCGCGCCGGCGCGGTCCCCCTGGGCCAGGGCCGCCCTCGCCTGCTCCACCCGGGGATGGGCGGAGCCCTCGTCCAGCGCGGCGGCGCGATCCGCCAGGCTGCGGGCCTCGGCCGCGTCGCGGGCCAGGGTGGCGGCGGCCAGCTCGGAGAGCAGGTGCGCCAGCACGTCCCCGCCCTTCCCCTCGGCCGCCAGGAGGCGCTCCTGGACCTCGACCGCGCGCGGCCAGTCCCGCAGCTCCTCGAGCAGACGGCGGTAGGCGAGGAGCGCCTCGGCATCGCCCGGGTGCGCGGCGAGGAGCTTCTCGAACGTCTCCCGGGCCCGGTCCTGGAGGCCGGAGCGCCGGTAATCGAGGGCGAGCTCGAGCTGCGCCCTCCGGCGCACCGGGGCAGGCAGCGCCGGCTTCTTGAGCATGTTCTCGGCGAGCTGGATGGCCCAGGCCAGCTCGCCCTTCCGGCGCATGAGCGCGGCCAGGGCGAAGTAGGTGTCGTAGGTGGCGGTGTTCATCCGGGCTGCGCGCCACAGCTCGGCGAAGGCGGCCTCCGGCTCGTCGGAGAGCACGTAGCGCACGCCGGCCAGGTAGGCCCTCGAGGCGTCCTCGGTCCTCTGCTTGCGCAGGAGCGTGAGCACCAGCGCCGCCAGCGCCGCGGCCGCGACCGCGGCCAGGAGCACGACCAGCGTGGAGTCGGAGAGCACGCGCGTTCAGCCGGCGAGCGCCCGGTCGAAGGGCGGCCGCAGCGCCGCCCAGGTCCGCTCCAGGTGCTCGACCATGACCTTCGTGTCGCCCACCACCGGCATGAAGTTGGTGTCCCCACGCCAGCGGGGCACCACGTGCCAGTGGAGGTGACCGGGGATCCCGGCCCCGGCGTCCGGCCCGAGGTTCATCCCGAGGTTGGCCCCCTCCGGCCGGTAGGTCTCCTGCACCAGGCGCACCGAGATCTGGAGGAGCCGGCTCAGGTCGTCGAGCTCGGCGCCGGACAGCGCCGGGAACTCACCCACGTGCCGGCGGGGGGCGATCATCAGATGCCCGTTGTTGTAGGGGAAGCGGTTGAGGAGGGCGAAGCTGTGCGCCGTCCGGCCGAGCACGAGATTCTGCCGGTCGGCCTCGGCAGAGGTCTCTTCCAGGAAATGGCAGAAGATGCACCCGGCCGGCTTCTGCCCGGCCACGAAGTCGCGCCGCCACGGCGCCCAGAGGTGCTCCATCGCCCGCGGGCCCCTACTCTCCGGACGGGGGGATGAACCGCATCTGGAGCCCCGGCCCGACCAGCGCCTCGGCCATCCGGGCCACGCTGCCCTGGAACGCCGACTCGGCGTCCTCCCCGAAGAACTCGGCGAAGAGCCGGCGCTCCTTGCGCGGGTACTCCATCTTCGGGCGGCCCTTGATGCCCGCCAGTCGCCCGGCCTCGGCCACCGCGTCCTCGAGCCCGCCCAGGGTGTCGACCAGCTTGAGCTCCTTGGCCTGGCGCCCGGTGAAGACCCGGCCGTCGGCCACCGGCTTCACCTCGTCCACCGCCAGGCCGCGCCCGCTGGCCACCGCCTCGATGAACTGCGCGTGCACGTCATCGAGGACGGCGTGGAAGTAGACGCGGTCCTCGGCGGTCATCTCGCGGAAGGGGCTCCCGGCGTCCTTCATCTTGCCGGCGGTCAGCGGCGAGACCTGGATGCCCGCCCACTTGAGCAGCCCCTGGACGTTGGTGAAGGTGAAGATGACCCCGATCGATCCGGTGAGCGTGCCTGGATTGGCGAAGATCTTCTCCGCACCGCAGGAGATGTAGAAGCCCCCCGAGGCGGCGATGGAGCCCATCGAGGCGATGACGTGCTTCTTCTCCCGCAGCTTCTTGACCGCCTCGTAGATCTCCTGGGACGGACCCACCGAGCCCCCCGGGCTGTCCACCCGGAGAACGATGGCCTTGATGTTGTCCGCCTCGGCGAACTCCCGCAGCTCCTTGAGCGTCTTCTTCGAGTCGCTGATCGTCCCGGTGACCTCCACCACGCCGACCCGGGGCCCGCCGGCGAAGGAGGCGGCATGATCTCCCTGGAAGGCGCGCCAGGTCAGCGCGAGAAAGGCGAAGAGGCAGAGGAAGAGCCCCCCGAAGACGATGGCGATGATCCAGCCGGCGCGACGATCCATGGAACCCCTTCCTATCCGATCCACCCGCCGCCGAGCACCTCGGGGCCCTGGTAGAAGACCGCCGCCTGGCCCGGCGTGACGGCGCGGGCCGGCTCGAGCAGCTGGACCGAGAGCCGGTCCCCGTCGACCGGCTCCACCCGGGCCGGCGACCCGGCGTGCCGGTGGCGGATGCGAACCTGCACCGTCTCCGCCGGGTCCGGGGGGCGGTCCACCCATCGCGGGCGGAGCACGGTGAAGCGGTCCCGAGCCAGCGCCGAGGCCGGGCCGACCTGGATGCGCCGGCGGCCGGCGTCGATGTGCTCCACGTAGAGCGGAGCGCCGGCGCTCAGCCCGAGCCGGCGGCGCTGGCCCACCGTGTAGCGGTGGATGCCCGGGTGGTGGCCGAGGACCGTGCCTGCCGCGTCGACCACCTCGCCGCCGGGCTGAGGCCCGGCGACGCGCTCCACGAAGCCGGCGTAGTCCCCGTCCGGAACGAAGCAGATCTCCATGCTCTCCGGCTTGGCACGGGTGGGCAGCCGGCGGCGCTCGGCGACGGCGCGGACCTCGGCCTTGGTCAGGTCCCCCACCGGGAAGACGAGCTCGCGGAGCACCTCCTGCCCCAGGGAGAAGAGAAAGTAGCTCTGGTCCTTGGCCGCGTCCCGCGCGCGGAGGAGCCGCCGGCGGCCGTCCTGCTCGGCGAGGCGGGCGTAGTGGCCGGTGGCCAGCCGCGCCCCGAGCGCGCGGGCCCGGGCGAGCAGGAGGCCGAACTTCACCTCCTCGTTGCAGGACACGCACGGCACGGGGGTCCGTCCACCGAGGTAGCTGGCCACGAACGGCTCAACCACCCGTTCCCGGAACAGCTCCTCGGCGTCGGCCACGTAGAAGGGGATGCCCAGCGCGGAGGCGACGCTCCGGGCGTCGTCGATGTCCTCCGGGCTGCAGCAGCTCCCGCAGCGCGCCGCATCGCCGTAGGACCAGACGCGCAGTGTGATGCCCAGCACCTCGTGCCCGGCCTCCTGGAGGAGCGCGGCGGCGACGGACGAGTCCACCCCCCCGCTCATGGCGACGACCACCCGCATCGAAGCGTCCCCTATGTCAGGGTGGTGCCCCCGGCTTCAAGCCCCGGGCCGCCGCCCACCCGAGCAGGGCCTTCCCGAGCTCCTCCGCCGTGTTGCGCTCGGGGGCCTCGAGCACCTGCTCGAGGAGCCAGCGCGTCGCCTCGCCCACCAGCGGCGACGGCCCGATGCCGAGGAGGCCCATCACCTCGCGGCCGCCCAGGGCGAGCTCCTTGGTGGCCAGCGGCGGGTGCCCGGCCAGCGCCCGCTCCAGGCGCCGCTCGATGTCTTCCACCCCTTCCCGGCCGGCCGCCCGCGCCAGCGCCACCCCGTCGCCCACCCGCTCCCGCCCCAGCGCCGCCGCCCAGCGCCGCGCCCCGCCATCGGTCCATCGCGCCGCCTCGGCCGGCAGCGGATGGGCGAGCAGGACGCGGACCTCCTCCAGGGTCCGCGTCGGGAGCCGGAGCCGGCCGAGCACCGCCTCGGCCCCCCCGAGGCCCTCGAGCAGCGCGGCGAGCCGCACCTCGACCCGGGGCGGGACCCGGGCCACCCGGGCGGCCGCGCCCTTCTCCAGGGCCTGTTCCAGCTCGGGGAAGGCCACGGCGAGCAGCCCGGTGGAGGCGAGCAGCCGGAGCCCCCGCTCGGCCCCGGGAGCGAGGAGCAGCTTGAGAAACTCCTCGCGCACCCGCTCCGGGGCCACCTTGCGGAAGACGTCCAGGGCGCCGGGGATGGCGCGCTCCGTCGCCGGGTCGAGGGCAAAGTCGAGAACGGTGGCGAATCGCACCGCGCGGAGCGGGCGCAGGCCGTCCTCGGCGAAGCGGGCGCGCGCGTCCCCCACCGAGCGCACCAGCCGCCGCTGCAGATCCTCGACGCCGCCGAAGGGATCGCGGAGCGCCTTCGAGGCGGGGTCGTAGGCCATGGCGTTGATGGTGAAGTCGCGCCGGGCGAGGTCCTCCTCCAGGTCCCGCCGGAACTCGACCCGGTCCGGGCGGCGACCGTCGGTGTAGCCGGCCTCCACCCGGTAGGTGGTGACCTCGACGTGCCCGCCGGGCACGAGGACGGTCACCGTGCCGTGGGCGATGCCGGTGGGGACCACCTTTCGGAAGAGGCGCTGCACGTCCGCCGGGAGCGCCTCGGTGGCGACGTCCCAGTCCCCGGGCTCGCGGCCGGCGACCAGGTCGCGCACGCACCCTCCCACGAGGAACGCCTCGTGTCCGGCGCCGCGCAGCCGGTCCACCACCTGGCGCACCCCGGCCGGGACCCGGGCTGCCGCCAGCGCCGGGGGCGGGGTTTGGTGGCCGCTGGGACTCATGCTAGGGAGCCCCCCCTCTGCGCGTGCCCCCTCCACCCTCCGACACCGCCACCGCCGTCGCCTCGCCGGTCGCCCCGGCGGCGCCCTCGCTTCGCCCGGCGCTGGTCCTCACGGCGCTGGGCGCCGTGCACCTGGCCATCACCGCCCGCACCGGCGGGATCCGCTGGGAGCACCTGCTCGCCGACGGGCTGCTCATCGTCCTGCCCTGGCTGGGGACGAAGGGACGGACGGCGGCGCTGGCCCTCCTGCCTCTCTGGCTCACCGGGGTCGTCGTCGAATGGCAGAAATTCCTCACCCTGCTCGGGCCCATCCACACCGGGGACTTCCGCGCCCTGGAGCTCCTCTTCTTCCGCGCCGGCAACCCGCCGGTCTCCTGGGCGGAGTGGCTCTACGCCCGGCCGGTGCTGGCGCTCGACCTCCTCTGCGGCGCGGCCTACGCGCTGTTCATCTACGAGTACTTCGCCGTCGCCATCGACTTCTTCTTCCGGGACCGGAGCCGCTTCCACGCCTTCGTCTGGGCCTTCTTCGTCGCCAACCTGGCCGGGGCGGTGATCTACGTCCTCCTCCCGGTGGCGCCCCCCTGGTACATCATCGACCACGGGCTCGGGCCGGCCGATCCCCACGCGCTCGGGAGCGCCGCCGGCTGCGCGCGCTTCGATGCCTTCTTCGGCATTCACTACTTCGAGGGATTCTACGCCCGGAATCCCAACGTCTTCGGCGCCATGCCCTCGCTGCACGTCGCCTACCCCCTGATGGTCACGCTCTTCACCTGGCAGCGCGGCTCGGTGTGGCGCATCCTGACCATCGCCTTCCTGCTCCTGGTGTCCTTCGCCGCGGTTTACTTGGGACACCATTATGTGCTTGATGTCCTCGCCGGGTACGCCGTGGCGGTCGGTTCAGCCTGGGCGGGCGTCCAGCTCGGCCGTCGACTCGGTCCGCGGGACCCCGCGGAGCCCGCTCCAGCCACATCTTCCCCGTGAGTCTCGAAGATATGACCAGCCCAGCCCGTCACTCCATCCGTCCCGCCAAGGGTCGCCTCGGCATCCTCACCCCCGGCATGGGGGCGGTGGCCACCACCTTCTTCGCCGGATGCGAGGCGGTGAAGCGGGGCCTCGGCCTGCCCATCGGCTCCCTGACCCAGATGGGGACCATCCGGCTCGGCCTCCGCACCGAGCACCGCCAGCCGTACATCCGGGACTTCGTGCCCCTGGCGCAAATGAAGGACCTGGTCTTCGGCGGCTGGGACATCTTCCCGGAGAACGCCTACCAGTCGGCGCGCAAGGCGGGCGTGCTGGAGAACGAGCTCCTGGACAAGCTCCGCCCCCAGCTCGAGACGATCACCCCCATGGCCGCGGTGTTCGACCCGGCCTACGTCAAGAAGATCCACGGCCCGAACGTGAAGTCGGGGGCGAACAAGCTGGAGCTGGCCGAGCAGCTGCGCGCCGACATCCGCGGCTTCATCAAGCGGACCGAGGTCGACCGCTGCGTGATGGTCTGGTGCGCCTCGACGGAGAGCTACATCGATGCCGGGCCGGCGCACGCCTCGCTCAGGGCCTTCGAGGCGGCGCTCCGGGGCAATGACCCCTCCATCGCCCCCTCGATGATCTACGCCTACGCGGCGCTGATGGAGGGAGTCCCCTTCGCCAACGGGGCCCCCAACCTGACGGTGGACACCCCGGCCCTCCAGGAGCTGGCCAAGCAGAAGAAGGTCCCCATCTCCGGCAAGGACTTCAAGACCGGCCAGACGCTGGTGAAGACGGTCATCGCCCCCATGCTCAAGGCGCGGATGCTCGGCCTGAGCGGATGGTTCTCGACCAACATCCTCGGCAACCGCGACGGGGAAGTGCTCGACGACCCAGGCTCCTTCAAGAGCAAGGAGGTGAGCAAGCTCTCGGTGCTGGACACCATCCTCGAGCCGCAGCTCTACCCGCAGCTCTACCAGGATTACTTCCACAAGGTGACCATCAACTATTACCCGCCGCGCGGCGACAACAAGGAAGGCTGGGACAACATCGACCTCTTCGGCTGGCTCGGCTACCCGATGCAGCTGAAGATCAACTTCCTCTGCCGCGACAGCATCCTGGCCGCGCCCATCGTGCTCGATCTGGCGCTGCTCAGCGACCTGGCGGCACGCGCCGGGATGTCCGGCATCCAGGAGTGGCTGAGCTTCTATTACAAGAGCCCGATGGCCGCCCCGGGCCTGGATCCGGAGCACGACCTCTTCATCCAGCAGATGAAGCTCAAGAACAATCTCCGCCACCTGATGGGGGAAGAGCTGATCACCCACCTGGGGACGGAGTACTACGAGAGCTGAGGCGGGGCGGCGGACGCCGGCGACCGGGTGGCGGCGCACACGGCGGGACCTCGGCGGGAGCGCTGGCTCCCGGCGAGGTCCGCTAAACTTCCGGAGCCTCTCGCTTCCGGGCTAGATGCCCGGACCCCAGGCGACGCCGACGTTCATCCCCAGCCATTGCTGGAAGGAGATGCCCCCTCCGGCGAAGGCCATGTTGTAGCGGAAGCTGATCTGGATCCCCGCCCCGCCCTCCACCGGGATGATCACCCCCAGCTCGGGCGCCAGCCCGAACTGGAAGGCCGTCTGGGAGAACGAGTAGAGGCCGATGCCGAGCTGCTGGGTGGTGATGTAGCCCCCGACGCCCACGCCGAGGAACGGGCGAACCCCGTTCTTCAGCTTGGGCACGAACCGGACGTCGGCCAGGAGCGGGAAGAAGTTGAAGTTCCGGTCCTGGTTTCCGTAGATGGAGACCCCCGTCCCGCTGGGGACGCCTCCCGGCACGGTGTTGATGGTGGTGGTCACGTTCTCGTAGAAGACGTTCCAGCCGAAGGCCACGCCGACCGAGAGGGTGGGCTTCACCATCCACTGGAGGTCGAGCCCGATGCCGCGCCAGGACACGTCCTGGACGTAGTTGTAGGTGTTCCCGATGGGAATCCCGAGCTGGTAGGTCACCGCCCCGTAGAACTGGGGGCCGGAGGAGGCCTGGTCCGAGTAGTAGTAGGTCTGCGCGGAGGCGCCGGCAGAGGCGAGGAGAACCGTTGCCAGGGCTGTCAGCCGAAAAGTTTTCATGGCGTGGGCGCTCCCGTCACTTTCCGAGGTAGGGCGACTGCGTGAAGGCCTGGACGATGTAGCTCTGGATCACCGCCGGCGTGTTGTTCGGCGAGGCCTGCAGCCCGTTGAGCGCCGCGCCCCACTCCCCCTCCATCGCCCCGGCGTCCGGAACGTCCATGTCGATGAGGATGGTCCCGACCTTGTAGCTGTAGGCGTAGGTGTAATACGGGTAGTAGATCCCCCAGCCGCCCCAGGGATAGCCGGGGTAGTAGCCCCCCCAGTAGCCGTACCAGGGGTAGCTCACCCAGGCGGTGTATTGCTGGGAGATGAAGCCCAGCGTCACCACGAAGCTGGGCGGAACATTGTTGCCACTGAGCCCGTCGGCCACCAGGGTGTAGCCGAGGGCGTTGAACTGGTTGATGACCGTGGTGCAGATGGTGGAGGCGTTGGCCGAGTTGACCACCGTGCCGCCGTCGGAGAGGTCCTTGATCACACAGTTGCCCGGGTTGGCGGGCGTCGCCCCGGGGACGGAGTACGTGGAGAGCGCTGCGAAGTCGTAGCCTTGCTTGTAGGCGGTGGTGACCGTGTTGTAGTCGGTGATGCTGTCCACCCCGGTCGGGTAGCAGGCGGCTCCGGCCGCAACCACCGCGCCCACGATGGGCAGTGCCAGGACGGTCCACCGGGCCCTGGCAGGTCTGTGAAGCTGCCGCATGACTCCTCCCTCTCGTGTCGGAAAAGAACTGCTCGGATCTCGAGCGGACGCCTGCGTCTGCAATCGCCACGCCTGAGCTCTGCTCTTGGTGCCCCTCGCTTGCCCCCTCGCCGCGAACCCCCTGGTTTCAGAAACCCGCGCCGCCTCCCTTGCCAAGGATCCCGCCCGGGATCAACAAAACTTGATGGCCGGCACGCAGGATTTTCGCATTCGAGTTCGCGCCGTTGGAGCTAGTGGGCCTCCTTGGCCGCCTGCTTGACGGTGCCCTTGTTCAGTCGAGTGATGAGCCCGTCCATTCCTTCCTTCTTGATGATGCGCCCGAAGCTCGAGCGGTAGTTCTCCACCGTGGAGACGTCGTCGACGACGATGTCCTCGATCCGCCACTCCTTCCCCGAGCGCCGCATGACGTATTCGATGCGCGTCGGCTCTCCCTTGATCACCACCTCGGTGGGAACCTTGACCCGGTCGCCCTCGGCTTGCTCGGGCAGGTACTTGACCTCGGTTCCCCGGTAGTCGTCGGTGAACTGGTCGGCGGTGGCCTTCCGGAAGCGCTGCTTGAACGCGTCCATGAACTTCTTGCGCTGCGCCGGCGTGGCCTCGTCCCAGTTCTTCGCCAGGGCGGCGCGCGCCACGCCCTCCAGGTCCACCGCGCGGGTGAGGATGCTCTCCAGCTTCTGGTGCGCCGCCGGGCTGACGGCCTCCCCCTTGGGCGGAAGAGCGGCCCGGACCTCGGCATCGCGCGCCTTCAGCGTCTCGGTGGCCGTGGACGACTCGGCCGCGCCGAGCGCCAGGAGCAGGATGAGTGCGTTCACCTTCCCTCCAGAATCGCGGACGCGTCTCTCGCCGGGCCTACCACCGAATCCGCCCTGGGTGCACGACACCGTCCCTCGCGCGGCACTCGAGGCGCCCTGCGGACCCCCTACGGAGATCCCGTTGACTCTGGCTGGAAAAACGCTATGTGGTGCTGTTCCCCCGCTTCCCGGGAGGCCACCCGGGACCCGCCCAGCCAAGGATGACCAGCACCCTCACCACCTTCTTCGCCCTGGCGATGCTCGCTGGCGCCTTCGTGGTCGCTTTCGGAGCGTTCGCGGTGAAGACCACCCTCACCGGTCGCCCGCAGACCGAGCGGGTCACCAAGCAGGGCGGAACGCCGCTCCTCGGCGAATACTTCATGGAGTACGGCCTGTGGGTCTTCCGGCCGGCGGTGCGGGCCTGCGTCCGCCTGGGCATCCATCCCGACACCCTCTCCTGGACGTCGCTCGTCCTCCACCTCGCCGCCGCGGTGGCCATCGCCGGCGGCTGGTTCGGCCTCGGCGGGTGGACGCTGGTGGTGGGCGCCATGTGCGACTCGCTCGACGGGGCGGTGGCCCGCGCCCGGGAGCTCGCCTCGGACGCCGGCGAGGTGCTCGACGCCGCCGTGGACCGGTGGGCGGAGATGGCCGTGTTCTTCGGCTTCGCCTACTACTACCGCAACGACCCGGTGGGCTTCGTGCTCTCCGCCGCGGCCTGCGCCGGCGCGGTCATGGTCTCCTACGCCCGGGCCAAGGGCGAGGCGATGGGCATCGACGCCCGGAAGGGCCTCATGCAGCGGCACGAGCGCGCCGCCTACCTCGGGCTGTCCACCGTGCTCTCGCCGCTGGTGGCCTACTTCTGGGAGCCCGGTGCGGAGCACCCGCGCTACCACCTGGTGCTGGCCGCGCTGGCCCTCATCGCCGTCCTGGCCAACCTCACCGGCCTGCAGCGCACGGCCTTCGTCCGCGCAGAGCTCCGGAAGCGGGGCCGGTAGGCGAGGCATGTCCGCCGAGATGGGCAGCGCCGCCGGGCGAGGGTCCGCGCGGCTCCGGGAGCTGTGGCATTTCCTGGCCTCCCAGGTCTCGGCCTCCGTCGCCTCGGTGGTGGACGTGGTGCTGATGGAGGGGCTGATCCTCGTCGGCTGCCCCTACGGCTGGGCCATCGTCGCCGGACACCTGGCCGGAGGAGCCACCGACTTCAGCGCCAAGCGCCACCTCATCTTCCGCACCGGCGCCGAGCACCTGCTCCGGCAGGCCGCCCGCTACGCGGTGGCCTGGGTCACCTCGCTCGGGCTGAACCTCCTCGCTGCCCGCCTGCTCGTGGAGGGCGCCGGGCTGGCCGCGCCGGTGGGCGTCCTGGTGGCAGCGGTGGTGGTCGGCCTCGCCTGGAACTACCCCATGCACCGCCTCTACGTGTTCCGCACGCCGCGCCCCGGATGACGCCATGCCCAAGGTGACCCTGAAGACCGAGATTCCCGGGCCGAGGAGCCGCGCCCTGGTGGCCCGCGAGGCGCGGGTCCTCGCCCCCGGGCTCCAGGGCTTCGCGCTCTGGGCCGGCGTGGCCATGGACCACGGGCAGGGGAGCCATCTCACCGACGTCGACGGGAACACCTACGTCGACCTCATCGGGGGGATCGGGGTCAACGCTCTGGGCCACGCCCATCCGGCCTACGTCGACGCGCTCACCTCCCAGGCGAAGAAGCTGACCGTGGGGAGCTTCACCAGCGAGCCCCGGGCGGAGCTGATGGAGGCGGTGGCAACCATGGCCCCGGCCGGGCTCGACCGGCTCCAGCTCTACTCCGGAGGCGCCGAGGCGGTGGAGTCCGCGCTGCGCCTGGCACGGGCGAAGACCGGGCGACTGGACGTGGTCGGCTTCTGGGGCGGCTTTCACGGCAAGACCGCCGGGGCGATGTCGCTCATGGGCAGCGAGGCCAAGCACGGGTTCGCGCCGCTGCTCCCGCACACCACCAACATCCCCTTCGCCGACTGCTACCGCTGCCCGTTCGGGCTCGAGTACGGAAGCTGCGGCATCGCCTGCGCCGACTTCGCCCGGAAGGCGATCCGCGCCCAGCCTCAGGGGCCGGTGGCGGCGGTCATCGTCGAGCCGCTCCAGGGCACGGCGGGCAACGTCGTGCCGCCCCCGGAGTTCCTCCCCGCGGTCGCCGAGGCGACGCACGAGGCCGGCGCGCTCCTCGTCGCCGACGAGATGATCACCGGCTTCGGCCGGACCGGCCGGCCCTGGGGCGTGGACCACACCCCGGGCGTGAAGCCGGACATCGTCACCCTGGGCAAGGCCTTCGGCTCCGGCTTCCCGGTGAGCGGCGTTCTCACCCGCACCGACGTCGCCGAGACCCCGCCCTGGAACAAGCCCTCCGGCGCCTCGAGCAGCTACGGCGGGAACCCGCTCGCCTCCGCCGCCGCGCTGGCCGCGGTGCGCACCATCCAGCGCGACCGGCTCTGGGAGAACGCCGCCCAGGTCGGCGCCTTCATGCTCGAGCGTCTCCGGGCCATGAAGGAGCGCTACCCTTTCATCGGCGACGTCCGCGGCAAGGGCCTCTTCCTGGGCATCGAGGTGGTCCGCGACCGGAAGTCCCGCGAGCCGGTGGCCGCGCCGGTGATGAAGCAGGTGTACCTGGACGGGGTCCGCCGCGGCCTCCTGGCCATGAGCTACAGCCCGCACATCCGGCTCCAGCCCGCCCTGACCATCGACCGGGCCGCCGCCGAGGAGGGCCTCGGGCTCCTGGACGAGGTCTTCGCCGAGCTCGAGCGGAGTGGGCGCTGGCGCTGACCCCTCGGTCGGCGTTAAAGGGCCCGGTTCTCCATGGCTGTCACCCCACCGTCCGGCCGCCTCCGCGGCGCCGTCATCGGTTACGGCTTCATCTCCGGCAAGGGGCACCTCCCCGCCTACCTGGAGCGCGCCCGGACCCGGGGTGACGTGGAGATCGTCGCCGTGGCCGACATCTGCGCTGCCCGCCGGGAGAGCGCCCGCGCCACCCTACCCGCGGCGCGCCTCTACGCCAGCGCCGAGGAGCTCCTCCGGGCCGAGGCCGGCCGCCTGGACTTCGTGGACATCGCCACCCCTCCGGTGGACCACGCCCCCATCGCCCACCGGGCGCTGGAGTCGGGCCTCCACGTCCTCTGCGAGAAGCCGCTCACCACCAGCGTCGCCGATGCCGCCGCGCTCCTCGAGCACGCCCGGCGCGCCAGCCGGGTGCTCTTCCCCTGCCACAACTACAAGCACGCGCCGGTGGTGAAGGCCATTCGCGAGGTCGTCGCCTCGGGGCGCCTCGGCCGGGTGCGCAGCGTGACGCTGAGCACCTTTCGCAACACCCACGCCAAGGGCGTCCCGGAGTGGAACACCCACTGGCGTCGCCAGAAGAAGCTCTCCGGCGGCGGCATCGCCATGGACCACGGGAGCCACACCTTCTACCTGGCCTTCGAGTGGATGGGCGGCTACCCGACCGCGGTCACGGCCAAGATGTCCAACCTCGAGCCCGAGCGCTGGGACACCGAGGACAACTTCAGCGCCGTCCTCACCTTCCCCACCGGGCTGGCCCATGCCCACCTCAGCTGGACGGCCGGCGTGCGCAAGGTCATCTACTCGGTCCAGGGCGATCGCGGGGCGGTGACCGTCGCCGACGACGACCTCGAGGTGGCGGTGATGGAGCGCACCGACGGCCCGGACGTGGCCCAGGGCGCGGTGCGCTGGCAGACCGCGCGGCGGAGCGTGTCCTCCGACTGGATGGATGCCAGCCACGTGTCGTGGTTCAACTCCCTCTTCGACCAGTTCCGCGAGGCCATCGACGGGGGCGTCTGGGTGGGCCGGGAGGCGAAGGAGGCCTTCCTCTGCATCCAGCTCATCGACGCTGCCTATCGCTCGGCGGGCGACGGGTGCCGCGAGGTCACCCTCCCGGCTCATCTGCCCGGCGAGGAGCCGAGGTGAACCTGGACCTGGACGCGCTCGCCGGCCGCCTCATCCCCTGGCTGGTTCGGCGCCGGCGTCCAGTGCTGCTCGCCGCGCTCCTCATCACCGGGGTGAGCTCGGTCTTCGCCGTCAGGCTCTACCAGAATCTGAGGTCCGACCTGGAGGAGCTCCTCCCCGAGACCGCCCCCTCCGTCCTGGCGGCGAAGAACGTCGGGCCCAAGCTCCATCCGGTGAACAACCTGTTCATCGTCCTCGAGGGGAGGGACCCCAGGGCGCTGCAGCGCTTCGCCGACGACCTGGCCGGCCGCCTCCGCGGCCTCGGACCGGAGGTGGTTCAGGACGTCAGCTACCGCACCGACGACCAGGAGGCGTTCCTGCGCCGCTTCGGGGCCTTCTACCTGAGCGAGCCCGACCTCCACCTCGTGCTCGACCGGATCCGGGCCCGGGTGGCCTTCGAGAAGCAGAAGGCCAATCCCCTCCTCGACCTGGTCGAGGACGAGGAGCGGGCCCAGGCGAAGCCGCCCCCGCTCGACTTCTCCGACCTGGAGGAGAAGTACGGCATCCAGGGCGCCGACCAGTTCCGCGACGGATATTTCCAGACGCCGGACGGCAGGCTCCTCGCCCTCCTCGTTTCCCCGAACGAGCAGATGTCGGGCTACGAGGCGAACAAGCGCTTCACCGACCGGGTCCGCGCCGAGATCCAGGCGCTCGATCCGGCCCGCTACGACCCGACCATGAAGATCGGTTTCACCGGCGAGGTGGAGGCCCCGCTCGAGGAGCAGGAGTCGCTGCTCTCCGACCTCGCCTCCTCCACCGCGGTGGTGCTGGTGCTGGTCTTCACCGCCCTCTACCTCTTCTACCGGCGCTGGGTGCCCATCGTGGCGCTGGCCGCCGCCCTGATGGTGGGGACGGCGGCCACCTTCGCCCTGAGCTGGTTCCTGGTCGGCTACCTCAACGCCAACACCGCATTCCTCGGCTCCATCGTCCTCGGCAACGGGATCAACGTGGGCATCATCGTCGTCGCCCGGTACTGCGAGGAGCGCACGCGGGGCGAGCCGGTGGAGCGCGCCCTCCGGACGGCCTGGACCGGCTCGCTGGCGGCCACCTTCGTCGCCTCCTTCGGCGCGGGACTGTCCTACCTCTCGCTGGCGGCGACCGATTTCCGGGGCTTCAGCCAGTTCGGCATCATCGGCTGGCTGGGCATGGCGCTGAACTGGCTGGCTGCCTTCCTGCTCCTCCCGCCGATCATCGCCGCGCTGGAGCGGCGGCGTCCGGGCGGCTTCGTCCGGGCGAGCGGCGTCCATCCCTGGGCGGCCACCACCGCCAACCTGGTGGAGCACGGCGGCGGAGCGCTGCGCATCGGCTCCATCGTCCTCCTCATCGCCTCGGCGGTGGCGGTGTTCACCTACCGCGGACCGCTCATCGAGTACGACGTCTCGCGCATCCGATCGCAGAAGAGCCTCGACGAGGGCGCCACCTTCTGGTCCTTCAAGCTGGACGAGATCTTCCGGGCCTACCTGAGCCCGATGGTCCTCCATGCCGACTCCCCGGAGGAGCTGGACCGCACGCTGCAAGTTCTCGCCAGGAAGAGGGCCGAGCTCGGCCCGGCCGATCCGCTCCGCGAGGTCCGGACGCTGAAGACGGCCCTCCCCGAGGACGCGGCCGCCAAGCTGCCCCTGGTGCACGAGCTGCGCGATGCGCTCAGCGATACGCGGCTCGAGCAGCTCCCGGCGGACGTGCGCGCCCGCGCCCAGCGCCTCCGGCCCCCGGTCGATGCGCGTCCGCCCACCCTCGAGGATCTTCCCCGGTCCGTCCGGCGGGCGCTGGTCGAGCGCGACGGAACGACCGGACGGATCGCCCTCGCCTTTCCCCGCAAGGTGGGCGTCCTCAACACCGACGAGCTGGATGCCATCCGCCGGCTGCTCCGGGGCTCCATCGCCGAGAGCAACACCTCGACCCAGGCGCTGGCCCAGCAGCTCCTCTTCGCCGACATCACCGCGGCCATCATGCGCGACGGCCCGCGGGCCACGCTCCTCGCGCTGGGCGCGGTCTGCCTGCTGGTGGCGCTCGTCTTTCGACGCCTCGGCCCGGTGGTGATGACGTGCGGGAGCCTGCTCGTCGGGGTGGCCTGGCTGGTCGGGGCGGCCGCCGGCGCCCACGTCCGCCTGAACTTCCTCAACTTCGTCGTCCTGCCCATCACCTTCGGCATCGGCGTCGACTACGCGGTGAACATCGTCCAGCGCTACCGGCTGGAGGGGCCCGGCACCCTGACGCGCGTGCTCCGCGAGACCGGCGGCGCGGTGGCCCTCTGCTCGGCCACGACCATCACCGGGTACGCCTCGCTCCTCGTCGCCGACAACCGGGCGCTCCGCGGCTTCGGGCTTCTGGCCTCGCTGGGCGAGGTGACCTGCCTGGCCGCGGCGCTCTTCGCGCTGCCGGCGTGGATCCGGTGGTGGGAGACGACGCTCGGCCGGGCTGCTCGGGATGCGCATTCTCCACTGCTCTGACGTCCACATCACCGAGCCGCTGGAGCAGACCGGCTTCCTCCGCCGCGGGCCACGCTTCTGGATGGCCTACTACGAGCTGGTTCTGGAGGGGCGCGCCCGGGCCTACGCCCGCGCCGCGGAGACGCTGGCCGCCATCGCCCGGGACGTCGGCCGGCACGGCGTGGACCACCTGGTGCTCTCCGGGGACCTGACCTCGTCGGCGCTTCCCTCGGAGTTCGCCGCCGCGGCAGCGGCGCTCGGCCCCCTGGCCCGGGACCCACGGCGGTGCACGGTCATCCCCGGGAACCACGACTGCCACCACCCGGCGGCGGTCCGGGAGCGGCGCTTCGAGCGCCACTTCGCGGCCCTCCTCGAGTCCGACCTCCCGGCGCACGCCCGGGTGGGACCCTGGCCCCTGGTCCGGCTCCTCGGGGATTCGGCGGCGGTCATCGCCCTGCACGGCTCGCTCGTCCCCTCCATCCCGGGAGTCTCCTATGGCCGGCTCGGTCCCCTGCAGCGCGACGGGCTCCGCGCCGCGCTGGCCGACCCGGCGCTGACCGGCCGTGCGGTGCTGGTGGTGGTGCACCATGCTCCGCGGCGAGCCGATGGCCGCCCGGACAAGCTCTCTCACCGGCTCCTCGACGCCGAGGCGCTGCTCGAACTGCTTCCCGGGCCCCGCTTCGCCGTGCTTCACGGCCACATCCACCGCCGCTACCACCATCCCGCCACCGACGTCCGCCCGCACCTCTTCGGCGCCGGGAGCTCCACCCAGGCCGGGAAGGAGGGGTACTGGCTGATCGACGTGGCCGGCGGTCGGGTCACGGGCGGGCGGGCACACCCCGTCTCGGGCGAACGATGAGCGCGCTGTCGGCGGTGGTCGTCGGGCACGTCACCAACGACGTCCTGGCCGAGGGCATCCGGCCGGGCGGCGCCGCGCTCTATGCCGGCCTGGCGGCACGGGTGCTCGGGGCCGAGGTCACGCTGATCACCCGCCTCGGTCCGGACTTCGTCGGCCGTGCCCTGCTCGAGCGGTTCGCCCGCGTCGAGGCGCTTCCGGCAGCGCGGACGACCACCTTCGACGAGCGGATCGATCGCGGTCACCGCGTCGTGCGCCTCCTGGCCCACGCCGGTCCTCTCGACGTCACGCTCCCCGCGCGCTTTGACGTGCTCCTCGCCTGTCCCGTGGCGGACGAGGTCCCGCTCTCCCTGCTCCGGACCGCCCGGCCCCGGTTGCTCCTGGCCGCCGGACTCCAGGGCTGGCTGCGCGCCTTCGACGCCGGCGGAACGGCCTCGCCCCGGCTGCCCGCCGCGCCGGCCGCCTTCTCGCGGTGCAATCTCGTCTCCTACAGCGAGGAGGATGTCCGGGGGCTCGGCCCCGAGCTCGCCGGCGCCCTCCGAGCCGCGGTTCCGGTGGTGGCGGTCACCCGCGGAGCCGACGGCGCGCGCATCGACGCTCCGGAAGGTGGCCTCGACGTTCGGCCCCTCCCCGTGAACACCCTCGAGGCGACGGGGGCCGGAGATGTCTTCCTGGCGACACTGGCCATGCGCCTCGCTGCCGGAGATTCGCTGCCTGAGGCCGCCGACTGGGCAGCGTGCGCGGGTGCGCTGACGGTGACCGGCGTGGGGACCGAGGGCGTCCCCGATTTGGCCCGGCTCTCCGCGGCGGTGGAGCGCTACCGCCTCACGCGCGAGGCGTGAGCTTGTCCTGCTGCTTCCGCGGCTGATGGGCCGCCAGCGCCGCGCACTTGTAATCGATGGCGCTGAGGGTCACGAGGATGCCCCCGGCCGCGAAGCACACGCCCATCCAGAACTTGTGCGAGGCGATGCCTCCGAGGAGCCCGGCCAGCAGACCGGCCCCCAGGACCTGGAGCGCCCGCGTCGGACCCGGCGCTTCCGCCTCGAGAATCTGCTTCACGTGCATGCGCCCGGGGAGTCTAGGACCGCGCCGCGGAAGGGCTCAACCCATCACCGCGCTTCACCGGTTCTGACGCAACGCGTCTCAGGGCGCCGCCCGGCGCTGATCTGGTAGACCGTCGGCCCGTGGGCGCGGCGCTGGGCTCGTGGGACCGGCTGCTGATGGGCACATGCCTCGTGGCCCTCGGTGTGCTCGCGTGGGTCTGTGTCGCCCAGCACGCACCGGCGCTCGCCGCGGCGCGCGCGCCCCCTTCGCTGGTCCTGGTGCCCGTGTTGCCGCCGGTGGTCGTCGCTCCGCCTCCGCCTCCACCGATGGAGCAGATGCCGCCTGCGCCCCCGCCTCCCCCGCCGGCTCCGGCTCCGGTGCGCGTCCAGGCGGAGCTCGACCGCTTGCTCGCCAGCGGGCGGATCGAGTTCGAGACCGGCAGCGACCGGCTCCGCCCCGAGGCGACCCCGCTCCTCGATGCCATCGTGGCGCAGCTCGCCTCCGCGCCGGACCTGGAGGTGGAGGTGGAGGGCCACACCGACAACCGCGGCGACCCGGGTGCGAACCGGCGCCTGAGCATCCGCCGCGCCGAGGCGGTGAAGGCCTACCTGGCCGCGCGCGGCATCGACGCGCGGCGGATCCACACGCTCGGCTCGGGCTCCACGCGCCCCATCCTTCGCGCCAGCACGCCCGAGGCACACCAGCTCAACCGGCGCATCGAGTTCCGCGTCATCGCTCCAGGGGGTCGGTGATGGCCGACGTCGTGCGCGAGATCCTCCTCTGCCTCGCCCTGGCCGCGCTGCTGGGCTTCATCATCGGCTGGCTGGCGCGGGGGCTCGGCCGCAGGAGGGCCCGGGTCGCCGAGGTCGAGGGGCGGCGCGCCGTCGAGGATCTGCGCGGCCGGGTGGCCGTGGCCGAGTCCGTGCGCGGCTCGCTCGAACAGGCGCTGAGCGAGCAGCGGACGCTGGCCGAGAGTGCCCGGCGCGAGGGCGAGGTGCTGCGGCGCGAGCTGCGGGAGGCCGACCAGGCCCGCGACGCCATCCGGGCGACGGTGACCGCGGCCGAGGAGCGCATCGCCGACCTGAGCGCGCAGCTGTCCGAGATGGAAGCCGCCGGGGCCGCCGCCAAGACCGAGGCGGCGCATGCCCGGCGCGAGGCCGAGCGCTCTCGCGCCGAGCTTGCCTCGCGCACGCTGGGCAGCGAGCCGACGCTCCAGCAGATGAAGACGCTCCGGGCCACGCTCAGCGCCGCCGAGTCCGGCTGGGATTCGGCGCGGGCCCAGGCCGAGACCGCGCTGGCGCAGCTCGCCGTCGCCGGGCGCCGGCTCTCGGAGTCGGAATCGGCCCGGACGGTGCTCGTCGGGCGCCTCTCCCAGATGGACAACCTGCTCGCCGAGTGCACGGCGGAGATCGCCGCGCTCCGGGCCCGCGTCGCCGAGCTGGAGGCGGCGCCGCCGCTGGTTGCCATTCCCTTGCCGGCGCCGGAGCCGGCGCCGGTGCGTCCGGCGTTCGCTCCCGACCTTCGCGACGACCTGCAGCGGATCCGCGGCATCGGGCCGGTGCTGGAGCGCCTCCTGCACCGTGCCGGCGTCTACCGCTATGCGCAGATCGCCGCCTGGACCCCGGAGGACGTCCAGGCGATGAGCGAGCGCCTGCCGGGCTTCCACCGTCGCATCCGGCGGGATCGCTGGACATCGGCCGCGCGGCGGCTCCACATCCAGAAGTACGGAGCGCCGCCGGGCTCGGAATCCGCCAGCCGATGACCGGCGAGGATGCGCGCAGCCGGAGCTATGCCATCCTGGTGGCGCGCCTCATCCTCGGCTTCATCTTCTTCATGGCCGGACTGTGGAAGGTCTTCACTCTCGGCCCGGTGGAGCATGCGCGCCGGCTGTTCGTGGAGCCCTACGCCCAGACATTCCTCCCGCGCTGGTCGCTCTGGGCGACCGGCGTCACTGTACCGGTGGTGGAGCTGGTCGCCGGGGCCCTGCTCCTGGTCGGCCTCTGGACCCGGGCTGCGCTGCTGGCGCTCGGAGCCGTGCTCGTGCTGGTGACCTTCGGTCACCTCCTCAACGAGCCGCTCTACGAGTTCCACACCCACGTCATTCCGCGGGCGGCGCTCCTCGTCTTCCTCCTGGTGATGCCGGGGGCGGAGGACCGCTACTCCCTCGACGCCTGGCGCCGGCGGGCGTGAACCGGGCGCCCGGCCCTGCACTTGCTCCGACCCGGGTCCTTCCGGTAGGGCATGGAGCACGGCCCCGTAGCTCAGTTGGATAGAGCGGCGGTTTCCTAAACCGCAGGTCGCACGTTCGAATCGTGTCGGGGTCACTGGCCGGTGGG
>Ga0187777_10000423_pt1 | contig 29754 bp, 19 predicted proteins | sample 1015_Q2_SP5_10_M_FD_132416 | JGI IMG/M metagenome (GOLD analysis project Ga0187777, IMG submission 132416) | Tropical peat soil microbial communities from peatlands in Department of Meta, Colombia - 1015_Q2_SP5_10_MG | ecosystem: Environmental > Terrestrial > Soil > Wetlands > Peat | place... | reverse complement strand
GCCGTGCCCTACCTGGTCGAGCAGGGGAGCTGCCTCATGGGGTGCCCGGGCACCCACGCCTTCCTGCACGAGTACGCCGCGCACGTGGACAGCGTCGCGCCCGGCGCCTACACCGTCGGCGAGGCGTGGGGCAACATCGACGCGCAGCTGCCGTACTACCCGGACCAGCTCACGTCGTACTTCACCTTCGAGATCGCGGACTCGCTCCTGGCGGCCGTGCGCCGGGACTCGGCCGGCGGCCTCCTGGCCGGGTACCTTCGCCTCCAGGACACCCTGCCCTGGTACCGGTGGTCGCCGCTGCTGAGCAACCACGACGGCACGCGCACCATGACCGTCCTGCGCGGCGACGTGGCCCGCGCCCGGCTCGCCGCGACGCTGCTGCTGACGCTGCCGGGACTGCCCTTCGTCTACTACGGCGAGGAGATCGGGATGACGGGCGACAAGCCCGACCCGCGCATCCGGACGCCGATGCAGTGGAGTGCGGGGCCCGGAGCGGGGTTCACCACCGGGACGCCGTGGGAGAGCCCGCAGCCCGATGCGCCGACCACCACCGTCGCGGCCCAGGACCACGACCCGGGATCGCTGCTCAACCTGTACCGGCGCCTGATCCACCTGCGCGCGGGCAACACCGCGCTCGCGACGGGACGGCTGGTGCCGCTCACGACCGGCGATCCCCGCGTGGTCGCCTACCTCCGCCGCGATGGCGACCACGCCGTGCTGGTCGTGGCCAATCTCGGCGCCGCGCCCGCCAGCGGCGTCGCGATCGGCTCCGGGGCGGGCGCGCTCGCTGCCGGCGCGTACGCGGCGCGCGACCTCCTCACCGGCTCGCACGCGGGGGCGCTCGTGGCGGGCGCCGACGGACGCTTCGCCGGCTACGTCCCGGCGGCGACGATCGGGCCGCGGGAGAGCCTGGTCCTGGAACTCGCCCGACGCTGAGGCGCCCGGCAACCTTGCGCGCGAGGCGGTGTATGCGGGAGCGGTGAACGACGAGGAACCCGATGGGAGGCTCTGTGAAGATGCGTTTCGCGCTGGTGCTGGTGGCGGTCGCCGCCCTGGGCTGCGACAAGACCGGGACGGGCACCCAGACGGGCATCAGCAGCACGTGCTCGGTGACGCTGTCGGGCTCGGTCTCCGGAACCTACGACTGCCGGCCCGCCACCACGCTGTGGTCGAACGCCGACAACAAGGGCGATTTCTCGTTCGGCGTGACGGCCTCGGGCACGCGGCCGGCCATCTCGGTCGCCATCCTGTGGCCGGGCCAGCCGAGGGACACCGCGTACACCAGCGCCGACTCCGCGGCCCAGGCCGCCATCTCGGTCACGACGTCCGCGAACCAGGTCTGGCAGGCGGCGGTCGGCCAGGGGGTGGCGGCGACCGGCAGCTACAACCTGGCGTTCACCTCCCTGGTCGCGGGGAGCACCAACGCGACCGGCATCGGCTACTCGGCCGACGGCACGCTGCAGGCCACGCTGACGGCGGTGACCGCCTCGGGGGCCAGCGGCGTCGTCATTCTCACTGCGACCTTCTAGCCGGAACGACGGCGCGCGCCCCGGGGCTCGAGGGCGCGCGCCGGACCGCCGCACGGCCCTGCGGCGCCCGCCTCACCGCTTCAGCACCATCACCCCGTAGGCCGGCAGCGCGAGCGTGTCCCCGCGCTGCGCCCGCCCGGTCAGCAGGTCGCGCGTGCCGGCCACGTCGAAGCCGGTCACGGTGAACCGCGCCCCGTGGCTCCGCACGTTGGCGAGCACCAGCGCGTCGCCGCGCGCGTACGCGATGACGTCGGCGGAGTCGCTGCCGGCCACCCGGTGCAGCTCGCCCCGCAGGAACGCCGGATCGGTGCGCGCGAGGTGAACCACGCGGGCGTACCAGGCCCGGGCCTCCGCCGCGTGCGGCTGGCTCCAGACGATGGGCTCGCGGGTGAAGATGCTGTCCTTCTGCGGGCTCTCGACCTCCTGCCCGTTGTAGAGCAGCGGGCGGCCCGGCATCAGCGCCATGGCGACGAAGGCGGCGCGCGCGCCCTCGGAGCCGCCGAACAGAATCACCGGTGGACGGTCCCACGCGGTCTCGTCGTGGTCGGTGGTGAAGCGCATCCGCATCCCGCCGGCCGGCATCGCCTGCTGGTCCGCCATCACGCCGATGACGAACGAGTCCGCAGGCGCACCCCGCCACACGCCCTTGAGGCGGCCGTAGCCGTCCCAGCCGTACGTGAGGTCGAAGCCGGCGCGGTGCATCTCCAGTCCGCCCGCCTCGGCCAGCATCATCAGGGGCCGGTGCACCGCCGCGCGAAGCGTCGTGTTGGCCTCGGACCAGAAGTCGAGCGGGATGAAGTGGGCGACGTCCTGACGGAAGCCGTCGAGGTCGTACGTCACGAGCCAGCGGCGCAGCTCGGCGATCATCGCCGCGCGCATCGCCGGATTGTGGTAGTCGAGCTGGACGACGTCCGTCCAGTCGGTGAAGTGACCCTGGAGGTCGCGCGGCACCAGCGGATGGCCGGCCGAGTCGCGGTAGTAGAAGTCGGGGTGCTCCTTGACCCACACGTTGTCGGGCGACGTGTGGTCGGGGACCCAGTCGAGGATGACCTTCATCCCACGCGCGTGCGCCGCCCGCACCAGGGCGCGGAGATCGGCCGGCGTACCGAGCGCGGGGTCGAGGGCGTCGTAGTCGCGGGCCGCGTACGGCGAGCCGACCGGTCCCTTCCGTTCCGCTACGCCGACCGGGTTGAGCGGCATCAGCCAGATGACGTCGGCGCCGGTGGCCTGGATGCGGCCCAGGCCGGCGGTCACGCCGCGCAGGGTGCCCTCGGGCGAGAAGTCGCGGACGAAGACCTCGTACAGGGCACTGCGCGTCACCCACGAGGTATCGGGCGCGAGCGCCGCCGGGGCCTGCGCGCGCGCGGGCGCCGGCTGAAGAGCGACCGCCGCCAGGGAGAACAGTGCCGCGAGGGCGGCGCGATGGTGGGCCTTCTGCCTCATCCGTATCACTCCTGCGTGAAGGAACCGGGGATCCGGCGCCGGCCAATGTAGCGCGCACCACGTTCTTGCGGCCACCTCGGTGTCGGACCTAACGTACGGCCCCGACGAGCCGCATGCACGCACTCGCGCACGACGCACGGAGTCACACGATGCCCACGCTGCGCAGCTCCTCCCCGATCCTCCTCGCGACCCTGCTGGCGCTCGCCGCCCGCCCCGCCGCGGCCCAGCGCCAGCGGTTCTCCATGGACCCGGGCTGGCGCTTCGCCCTCGGAGACTCGTCGGGCGCCGAGCGGCCGTCGTTCGACGACCGGGCGTGGCGCCGCCTCGACCTGCCCCACGACTGGAGCATCGAGGGCACGCCGCAGCGCGACGCCCCGGGCGGCGGGCGCATGGGTTTCTTTCCCTCGGGGACGGGCTGGTACCGGAAGGCGTTCCGCCTCCCGGCGGGCGCGAGGGGCCGCGAGGTCTGGCTCGAGCTCGACGGCGTCTACATGAACGCCGACGTCTGGCTGAACGGCTTCCACCTCGGCCGGCGGCCCTACGGCTACAGCAGCGTCGCCTACGACGCCACGGCACACCTCGTCCCGGGCGTGAATGTGGTCGCCGTCCGCGTGGACAACTCGCTGCAGCCCAACTCGCGCTGGTACACGGGCAGCGGCATCTACCGCCACACCTGGCTCACGGTGGTGGATCCGCTCCACGTCGCCCACTGGGGCACGTACGTGACGACGCCGCGCGCCGACTCCGCCGGCGCGCTGGTCGTGGCGCGAACGCGCCTCGAGAACGCCGGCGCCGCGGAGCGGCAGGCCGTGCTCCGCTCCACCGTGGTCGATCCGGCGGGGCGCGACGTCGTGCACGCCGACACCTCGGTGCGGCTAGCGCCCGGCACGACGCTCGAGGTCGAGCAGCGGCTCGCCGTCCCCTCGCCGCGGCTCTGGTCGGTCGGATCGCCGAGCCTGTACGCGCTCCGCTCCGAGGTGCTCGACGGCCGGCGCAGCGCCGACACGACCACGACGACGTTCGGCATCCGGACCATCGCCTGGGACAAGGACCACGGCTTCCTGCTCAACGGCGAGCGCGTGAAGCTGAAGGGCGTCAACCTGCACCACGACGGCGGCGGGTTGGGCGCCGCCGTGCCCGAGCGGATCTGGGAGAGCCGGCTGCTGATGCTGAAGGCGATGGGCGCGAACGCCATCCGCACTTCGCACAATCCGCCCGCGCCGGAGTTCCTCGACCTGTGCGACCGGCTGGGGTTCCTGGTGATGGCCGAGGCGTTCGACGAGTGGACGGTCGGCAAGGTGCCGCACGGGATCCACGAGTACTTCGCCGACTGGAGCGAGCGCGACCTGACCGACTTCATCCGCCGCGACCGCAACCATCCGTCGATCGTGATCTGGAGCGCGGGCAACGAGATCGGCGAGCAGTCCACGACGGACGGCGCGCAGGTGCTGCGCCGCCTGGTGGACGTCTTCCACCGCGAGGACCCGACCCGGCCCGTCACCACCGGGAACGACAACATCGTCGCCGACGGCCATCCCGCGACGCTCGCGTTCCTCGAGACCGAGGACGTGGTGGGCTACAACTACGTGGACCGCTGGCACGAGCGGCGCGAGCTGTTCGCCGAGCAGGACCGGCACGACCATCCCGACTGGAGGATGGTCGGCACCGAGAGCGGCACCGTGTTCCAGTCGTTCGACGGCCGCCCCTCGCTGGGCAGCGACTCGACGGCCGTGCACGCCAACTACACCAGCGGGATGATGGAGGCCGAGCGGCGCTGGAAGTGGATCGCGATGCGCGACTGGTTCGCCGGCGACTTCATGTGGACGGGCGTGGACTACCTGGGCGAGAGCTTCTGGCCGTTCATCGGCTTCGGCTCCGCGCCGCTCGACATCACCGGCCATCCCAAGGACTCGTTCTGGTTCTGGCGGAGCTGGTGGACCGACCAGCCGGTGCTGCACCTCCTGCCGCACTGGAACTGGCCCGGACGCGACGGGCAGACGATCCCGGTCCTCGCCTACACCAACTGCAACACGGTGGAGCTGTTCCTCAACGGACGATCCCTGGGCACGAAGAGCCTCGAGTTCCCCGCCCAGGGCACGTCGGGCGGCTGGAACACCTACGCGCAGCCGGTCGTCCGCGCGACCACCAACGACCTGCACCTGAGCTGGGACGTGCCGTACGCGCCCGGCCTCCTGCGCGCCGTCGGCACGCACAGGGACGGCACCGCCTGCGCGGTGGCCGAGGTGCGCACCGCCGGCCCGGCCGCGGCGCTGCGGCTCGCGGCGGACCGCGATACGGTCACCACGGCGCCCGGGGACGTCGCGCAGCTGCGCTTCGAGATCGTGGACACGGCGGGGACCGTGGTGCCCGCGGCGGACAACGAGGTGCGCTTCGCGGTCACCGGCGGCAGCCTGCTCGTGGTCGAGACCGGCAACCTCCAGGACCACGATCCGTTCCAGGCCGGCCGGCGCCACGCCTTCGAGGGGCGCGGGCTGGCGATCCTGCGCACGCCGCAGGCCGGCATGCTGCGGGTGACCGCGAGCGCGGACGGGCTGCGGGAAGCGACGGTGACGGTCGTGGTGCGGGCCGCGGCGCCGGCGCCGGCCATCCCGGCCGCGCGGTAGGGCGCCGGCCGGCCGCGCGTCCGCGGTTGCCTACGGGGCGCTGAGCGTGCCGAGCTTCGTCCGCTCGGCGAGGTGCGCGCGCAGGTCGATCAGGGTCTTGAGGGCGATCAGGAAGACCAGCGCCACCACCGGCGCGCCCATCGCCTTGGCCGCGAAGCCGCCGAGCAGGATCGTCACGTGGAGGACCATCACCCGGGCGTAGGGCTGGATCATCAGCTGCGGGAGCGTCGCACGGCGGAACTCGCCGCTCGCGAGGTAGTTGTGCGCGAACGAGAAGCCGTGGCTGAGGACGATCGCGAGCAGGCCGAACCCGACGCCCGCGCCCCGCACGGCGGCGACGAACCCGGCCGGGCTCGGGGACGCGTGCCCCGCGGGCCCGAACAGGACCAGCACGAAGATGCCGTGCACCATCGTGAACATCCCGTAGTGGACCATGAAGAACGGGACGAAGAACAGCTTGGCGGCGTCGCTGGCGACATCCTGGGGGCTCGCGAACAGCATCCGCAGGACGTTGAACACCCCGACGCACACGTTCTCGCACCAGTAGAGCAGCACGACCTGGAACACCGTCCAGTGCGATCCCAGCACGCCCAGCAGCGGCACCAGGTTCGCCGCCACCAGCACCAGGACGGACGGCGGCAGGCCGGGACGGCTGCCGGCGGGCGTGTCGCCGGGCGCAGGTTCGGTCACGGGCGGTCCTCCCGGTGTGGGCGCGCCGCGGGAGGCCGGTCGGCCCCCGGGCGGCGGAGCGAACAATAACGCGCGCCGCCGGCGGCCGGGGCGCACCCCGCCGCGCGGCCTCTTGACGCCGGGCGTACATTACTACATAGTTATATAGTAATGGTGGTTCGCGGCGGCCGCGGTCGGCCGCCAGTCGCACGAGGTGAGACGGCCATGAACGAACCCGCCGCCGATTCCGCCCCCGCCCCCGCCCCCACCCGCCCGCGGCGTCCCGCGCTGCTGACGGCGACCGAGGCGGCGCTGTGGGTGCTGGTCGCGCTGCTCCTCGCATGGCGGCTCGCGCCCCGGGTGCGGGCCGCGCTCGGCTGGGGCGCTCCGGCCGGCGCCGCACCGGCGCTCGCGCTGGACATGCTGGACGGCAGGCCGCTGGCGCTGAAGGACCTCCAGGGCCAGGTGGTGCTGGTCAACTTCTGGGCGTCCTGGTGCCCACCCTGCCGCGCGGAGATGCCGGGGTTCCAGAAGGAGTACGACGCCCGGCGCGGCCAGGGCTTCACCGTGGTCGGGATCTCGACCGACGAGATCCCGCGCCCCAAGGTGGCCACGTTCCTCCGCGAGCACGGCATCAGCTATCCCGTGGCCATGGCGACGCCGGAGGCGGTCGCCGCGTTCGGCGGCGTGGCGAGCCTGCCGACCTCGTTCCTGATTGACCGGCGGGGGCGGCTGCGCTACGCGGTCCACGGTCTGTTCGCGCCCGCGGCGCTGCGTGCCGCGGTCGACCGGCTGCTGGCGCCATGAACGCGAACGACGTTCCGCGCATCGCGGCGCCCCTGCTGCTCGCGGCCGCCATCCTGGTGTCGTTCCGCCTCGAGAAGCCCGCGGGCCCGGTGGAGCTCCCGGGCGGCGACCTGCCGATGCCGTCGGCCGTGGAGATCCGCGCCTCGTGGGAGCAGGCCATCGCCCCGAGCGGCCCGGGCTTCGACCGCGGCGCCACGCGCGCGCGGGTCACCGTGCTCGAGTTCGCCGACTACGGTTGCCCCTACTGCGCCCTGTTCGCGTCGGCGGTCTACCCGACCATCGCCGCCGAGTACGTGACGACCGGCCGGGTGCGCTGGAAGAACGTGCCGTTCGCGCTCGGGATGTTCACCAACGGCAGCGACGCGGCACGGGCCGGCCTGTGCGCCGGCCGCCAGGGTCCCGCGGCGTTCGGGCGCATGCACGACCGCCTGTTCGCCACCCAGGACGCGTGGCAGCGCGCCCGCGACCCCGAGGGCGCGTTCCGCTCGCTCGCGGTCGCCGCGGGCCTCGACGCGGCCCGCTTCGCCGCCTGTTACGGAAGCACCGCGACCGATACGGTCCTGCGCGCCGCCAACGACCTGGCGGACCGCATGGCCGTGCGGGCGACGCCCACGTTCTTCGTCAACGGCCGGCGCGTCCAGGGCGCGTTGCCGGTCGAGGAGTTCCGGGACGTCCTGGACGACGCGCTGCGGCGGAGCCGCAGCTTCTAGCGCGCGCCGTGCGCCGGCACCGCCTCCCCGCCGCGCTGCTCGACCGGCTGGCGGACCGCTTCAAGGCCCTGGCTGAGCCCAACCGCCTGGCCATCCTCTCCGCGCTCCACGGCGGCGAGCGGAGCGTGTCCGAGCTGGTGGTCGAGACCGGCCTGGGCCAGGCGAACGTGTCCAAGCACCTCGACGTCCTGCGCCGCCACGGCTTCGTCGCGCGGCGCAAGGACGGGCTCAACGCTTTCTACCGCATGGCCGATCGCGAGGTGTTCCGGATCTGCGACATCATGTGCGGATCTCCCGCATCCTCCTGAGGCGCGGCACCGTCGCCGCCACGACCCCCACCACCGCCAGCGACGCCACGCCGCCCAGCACGACCGCGGGCACCGCGCCCAGCAGCCGGGCCGTGACGCCGGACTCGAACGCGCCGAGCTCGTTGGACGACCCGACGAAGATCGAGTTGACCGCGATCACCCGGCCGAGCAGCGCCGGGGGCGTCAGCACCTGCAGCATCGTCTGCCGGATCAGCACGCTGACGTTGTCGGCCATGCCGCTGACCAGGAGGAGCGCCGCCGACAGCGCGAAGCTCCGCGACAGCCCGAAGCCGACGATGCACACGGCGAACGACGCGACCGCGAGGAGCAGGCTCCGGCCGGCGCGCCGGAACGGCGGACGGTGGGCCATGGTGAGCGACATGAGCACCGCGCCGGCCGCCGGGGCCGCTCGCAGCAGGCCCAGGCCCTCCGGCCCCACGTGCAGGATCCGGTCGGCGAACACCGGGAGCAGCGCCTCGGCCCCGCCGAGCAGCACCGAGAAGAGATCGAGCGTCTGCGCGCCCAGCAGCGCGCGCTCGCGCCACACGAAGCGCAGGCCCGACAGCAGGCTGTCGCCGGCCGGCGCGGAGCCGGCCGCGGCGGCGCCGGACGGCGCGTCGATCATCGCGAAGGAGACGAGGGCCACCAGAATCAGCGCGGCCTGCACGGCGTAGGTCGCCGTGACGCCCGCGAAGCCGTACAGCAGGCCGCCCAGCGCCGGGCCCGCGACCGCGCCTGTCTGCCAGGTCGAGCTGCGCCAGGCGATCGAGTTGGGCAGCATCGCCGGGGGGATGAGCCCCACGGCCAGCGAGTTGCGCGCGGGCATCAGGAAACTGCGGGCGAGCCCTCCGACGGCGATCACGAGGTAGAACGGCCACACGCCGTGCGCGTGCTCCCACGCGCGGCTCTCGCTCAGCGCCACGAGCGCCAGCGCGCACGCGAGCAGGACGGCGAGCGACCACAGGGCGATGCGCCGGCGGTCGAACCGGTCGGCGACGTGGCCGGCCACGAGCGCCACGGCGACGAAGGGCACGACCTCGGCCAGGCCGATGAGCCCCAGCGAGAGCGGGTCGTGCGTGATGCCGTAGATCTGCCACGACACCACCAGCGTCTGGACCTGCGCGCCCACCGTCATCGTCAGCAGCGAGACGATGAAGCGGCGGAAGTTGGCGATCCGGAACGACGCGTAGGGGCCCGGCGCCGCCGGAGGCGGGCCGCCCGGCGCGGCTACGGCCTGCCCCCGGTCACGGGCCCTTGGACACGGTGAGCGGCACGCTCTCGAACACGGACAGGCTCCACTTGGGGAACGAGTCGGTGGGGAAGCTGGTGAAGTAGACCCGCGGCTGCGGCCCGCCGATGGTCGGGTCGCCGGTCTCGCCGATGATCGTCGGGTAGTAGAGCTGGCGCCCCGGCTCGCTGTACGGCGTGCCGATCGCCGCCGACCAGTGCACGAGGTCGGTCGAGGCGCGCACCGTCACGCCGGCCGTCCCCTGGTACACGACGAGGTACGCGGCCACCGTGCTGTCGTACATCACCTCGGGCACGGCCCCGGTCTCGTCGGTGAACAGCGGTGCGTACGTCCCCGCCGTCCCCGTGTCGGCCGGCGTGTTGCTGGTGGACGCCGCCGTCCAGCCCGTCCCGTCGTACTTGTGGAACACCGTCGCCACCTGGTGCGGATCTCCCGAGAGTGCGGCCGCCACCACGGCGGCGTACGGCGCGCGCTCCACGCCGATGCACGAGTGCCCCGCGCACAGGCCCGGCGCCGTCGCCACGCGGTCGGTGAAGAACAGGTAGAAGTACGCGCTCGCGGGATTCGCGGGCGGGTTCGTCAGGTGCTTCCCGTTCGAGTCGGCCACCAGCAGCGAGCCGTAGCCGACGCCCATGTTGAGGCCGCCGCCCTTGAAGAGCGACAGCGGCTCGCTGGGCTGGAACACCTGCCCCACGATGTGGAACGTCGTGCCGCCGTCGGTCGAGACCGCCAGGCCGACGCCGCCGTAGAAGCACGGCACCTGCCCGCCCGACGTCCCGCTGACGTAGCACCACCCGCTGGCGGTGGACGGATTGGTCCAGTGGATCTCGGAGTGGAACGCGATGAACCAGCCGGTGTCGGCGCCCACCCCGAAGCGCACCACGGGTCCGCCGGCCGCGTAGTTGCTGTCGAACACCCAGCCCGCCGGCCCGGTCCCGGGGCCGAACAGCCGGGTGCAGCTGCTCCCGGTCACCTGGGTCAGGGTCCCGGTGAACGTGTACTCGCCGTTGAGGTTCGGCGTGCCCGCGCACGTGGCGCCGCCGCCGGCGCTGCCGTAGAAGGTGTACGTCCCGCCGCTGCCGCGGATGGCGCCGAACTGCCCGTCCGACGGGCCGAAGCTGTAGCCGTAGCCCGCGAGCTGCGCGTGCGTCGCGAAGGTGGACACCGTCCCGAAGGTCCCGAGCACGGACGGAATCACGGGTCCCGTTGGGCCGCTTCCGCCTCCGCCGCTCTCCGAGCTGCAGCCCACGACCGCGGCCGCCGCCCCGAGCGCAGACAGCACCAGGGTCCTTCCGCGCGTCGTCATCATGCGTGTCGTCCCTCCGGGTCGAACGCCGGGCGACGGCTCGACCGCTCGATCGAGTCCAGGTCAGCGGATGCGTGATGGGTCAGGGAAGGCGCCGTAACATACTCGATCCGGTCTCGTCAGGCTTGTTGCGCGGGCCGTCGCCGCCCCGCAGCTTCCCCTCTCCGTCCCCGTGCCCCGGAGCTCCAGTGCCGATCCGCCGCCTCGCCGTCCTGTCGCTGCTCGTCGCCGTCCTGCCCGCACCGGCGCGGGCGCAGCGCCCCGCCGCGGAGGAGCCGGCGCCCGCGGACCGCTCCGTCTACCTCGACGACGCCGGCGTGGTGCGCTGGACCGACGACCGCACGGAGGTCGCGCTGTTCGGCGCGAACTACGTGCTGCCCACCGCGTCCGACTACCGCGCCGCGGGCTACCTGCACGCCGACCGCCGGAAGATGATCGACGAGGACATGGCGCAGTTCGCACGCCTGGGCTGGGACGCCCTCCGGCTCACCTTCTGGGGCGACTGGGAGTCGGCCGACAGCGCCGGCAACCTGATCGCCAACGACCACCTCGACCTGCTGGACTACCTCGTCGCCCGGGCGCGCGAGCGCGGCATCTACATGCTGTTCAGCCCCATCCAGCTGTACAGCTCCAACTGGCCCGACGCGATGCAGCGGGACGCGGCGACGCCCGGCTTCGGCCGCGTGTTCGGCAAGGCACGGATGGGCACCGACCCGGCGGCCGTCGCCGCGCAGGTGAACTACCTGAAGCAGATCCTGAACCACGTGAACCCCTACACCGGCATCGCGCTCAAGGACGAGCCGGCGATCCTGTTCATCGAGCTGGTGAACGAGCCGTGGCACCACCCCGAGGACCTGCCGGGCTCGATCGCCTATCTCAACGCGCTCACGGACGCGGTGCGCAGCACCGGCTGCCACAAGCTCGTCTTCTACAACGTGAGCCAGGACTTCCGGATCGCCGACGCCATCCGGCGATCGGAGGTGCAGGGCGTGACCTTCGCGTGGTACCCGACCGGCCTCAACGCCGGGCACGAGCTGGAGGGCAACTACCTGCGGACCGTGGACGCGTTCCCGGACATGCTGCGCCCGGAGCTGGACCGCGCGCCGCGCATCGTGTACGAGTTCGACTCGCCCGACCTCCGCACCGGATACATGTACCCGGCCATGGCGCGGACCTTCCGGGCCGCGGGCGCGCAGTTCGCCGCGATGTTCGCCTACGACATGCTGGCGACCGCCTCGCGCAATCTCGGCTGGCAGACCCACTACCTGAACCTGGTGTACACGCCGCGCAAGGCGATGAGCGCCGTGATCGCGGCCGAGGTCATGCGCCGGCTGCCCCGCTTCCGCGCCTACGGGGCCTATCCCGGGAACACGCGGTTCGGCGACTTCCACGTGTCGTACGACGACGATCTCGGCGAGCTGGTCTCGCGCGACGCGTTCCTGTACGCCGGCTCCACCACCGCGCTGCCTCCCGATCCGGCCGCGCTGCGGCGCGTCGCCGGCTACGGCTCGTCGTCGGTGGTGACCTACGGCGGGGAGGGCATCTACTTCCTGGACCGGATCCGGCGCGGCGTGTGGCGCCTCGAGGTCTACCCGGACGCCGTGCCGGTCCGCGATCCCTTCGAGCCTCCGGATCCGGGCAAGATCGTGACCCGTGCGATCAGCCGCCCCTGGCCCATGACGGTGACCCTCCCCGACCTCGGCCCCCGGTTCACGGCCAAGCCGGTGACGGCCGGCAACCCGCGCAGCGAGCGCGCGGCCTCGGGCCGCTTCACGGTGCGGCCCGGCGTGTACCTCCTCAGCGCCGCGGGCTCGGTGGACGCGGACTCACTGCCTGCCTGGGTTGGCCACGTCGGCTTCGCCGAGTTTCACGCGCCGCCGGCCGACACGGCCGGACCGGTGGTGGTGCCGCTCGCCCCTCCCGAAGTCGTGACCGGAAGGGACGGGGTCGTGCGCGCCCGCGTCGTAGACGCTTTGCCGCCCGATTCCGTCACGCTGTTCCTCCGGCCGGCCGCGGGCTTCTTCTATCGCCGCTACCCGATGCGCCCGTCGGGCGGCTACGAGTACGCCGCCACGCTGGCGGCCGCCGGCCTGGCGGAGGGGCCCTACGAGTACGCGGTCACGACCTTCCGCGGCGACACGGTGCGCACGTTCCCCTCCGGCGTCGCCGCACCGCCCAACGCCTGGAACTACGGCGGCCGCGCGTCCTGGCACTTCGCCGTGGTGAGCCCGCGGACGCCGCTGGTGCTGTTCGATCCCGCGGCGGACGCGCCGCATCTCGCGTTCAGCCGCATCGGCGACGCGGGCCGTCTCGGGCTGTTCCGGCTCGCCCTGTCCGAGGCGACCGGGCACCCGGTGTTCCACCTCGAGCTCCCCGTCCACCCGAGCGGCCAGGCGCTGGACGACTACACCGCCTCGCTGGTCGTCGAGGACCGGATCCGGGCCCGCGAGACGACGATCGCGGCGGCGACCGAGCTGAGGCTCAGGCTGCGCGGCCTCGGGCCTCACCAGATCCTGCACGTCACTCTCATGGAGGACGACGGCACCAGCTGGACCGCCGAAGTCCCGGTCGACAGCACCTGGTCCGCGCGGTCCGTGCCGCTCACCGCGTTCGCGGCCGGCCGCGGCGTGTTGCTGCCCGAGGGATTTCCCGGCGAGTGGAACTACTGGGTGGGGCCGGCCGAGGGACGCGGTGGCGCGGGCGACGGCCCGCGGCTCGAGCGCGTCGAGCGGCTGCAGCTGTCGCTGCGGGCGGAGGCTGGCGCACAGGTCGCGGCGGGCAGCTACGGCGTCGAGGTGGAGGAGATCACGCTCGGCTTCGGTCCGTCGCCGGAGCCCGCGCCGGGGGGACGCTAGGCGCCCGGCTCGCGGGCGCCGCGATCACCGCGGCCGCCGGTGGCGCCTACTCGAACGGCTGCGCGAAGACGAGCTCGTTGTCCTCGAGGTCGAGGACGCGGAAGTCGCGCAGTCCCCACGGGTGGCTCACCGGCGCACCCTGGACGCGGGCACCCTTCGCCGTCAGCTCGGCGTGCAGCGCGTCGGCGTCGCGCACGTAGAACTCGCACGCGCCGATGCCGCGGTGCCGCTCGGTGCGCTGGACCAGCAGCAGCGTGACGTCGTCCCGGTCCATCACGCCCAGGTCGGCCTGGGCGTAGTTGACGTGGAAGCCGAGCACATCGCGGTAGTGCGCGATGCCGGCCGCGACGTCGGACAGCGGCAGGGCCGGGAGCGCCCGGCCGAGCTGCCGCGACGCGTCCTTCGGGGCGTCCGGCTCGTGGAACGACTGCGCGAACCACAGCGTGTTCCCGTCCGGATCCCGCACCTGGAACACGTTCATCTTGATCCAGTTGACCTTCTCCACGTCGGTCGGGTCGCCGCCCCGCGCCGCGACCGCCTCGCGCATCGCCGCCACGTCCGCGGTGAGCAGGAAGAGCACCGCGGCTCCGCGCGGGCGCGGCGCGCCGCGGCTGTCGTAGGCGGTCGGGCCCACGACCAGCTCGATGCGCGCGGGTCCCGAGACCATCATGCCGCTCCCGAGCGCCTCGAAGCCGAGCACGTCCCGGTAGAACGCCACGGCGCGCGGGACGTCCGCCACCGCCACCTGGCGGCTCAGGGGTGCGACAATCGCGGGATGGGGCACGGTGCCCTAAGTTACCCGCATGCGAGCTCGAACGCTCCTCGTCGGCCTGGCGGCGGTCGTCGGCTGCCACGAGAGCAGCTCCGCTCCCAACGTGGTCCGGCTCCCTTCCACGGCCTTCGTCGGCGGCGACATCTCCGCCCTGGCGCGGATCGAGCAGGCCGGCGGGGTGTTCCGCGACGGCAGCCAGGCCGGTGACGCCATCGCGATCCTGCGCGCGCACGGCAGCAACGGGTTCCGGCTGCGCCTGTTCGTGAATCCCAACGACTCGGACGTGGTGGTCAACGACCTGCCCTACACGGTGGCGCTGGCCAGGCGGGTCAAGGCGGCGGGCGCGAAGCTGCTGCTCGACTTCCACTACTCCGACACGTGGGCGGATCCCGGCCACCAGACGACGCCGGCGGCCTGGGCGAGCCTGACGCTCGACTCCCTCGAGCGGACGGTGGAGACCTACACGGCCGGCGTCATGGCGCAGCTCAAGCGGGCCGGCGCGCTGCCGGACATCGTGCAGGTGGGCAACGAGATCGACTCCGGGATGCTGTGGCCGCTCGGCGAGCTGTACGTCGGCACCGACACGGCGACGGCGTGGAGCCAGTTCACCGCGCTGCTCAAGGCGGCCATCCGCGGCGTGCGGGACTCGCTGGCCCCGGGCGACAGTGTGCGGGTCATGCTGCACTACTCGCTGGGCGGCAACAGCGGCGGCACGCAGTGGTTCTTCGACCACATGGGCGGGTACGGCGTGCCCTACGACCTCATCGGCCTGAGCTACTATCCCTTCTGGCACGGGGCGCTGACCGACCTGCAGGCCAACCTGTGGGCCACGGCGGCGCGCTACGGGAAGGACATCGTCGTCGTGGAGACGACCTACCCGTGGCGGACGGACGGCTGGCAGTCGATGGTCACCAACGGCGCGGGCATGTCCTGGCCCGCGACGCCGCAGGGCCAGGCGTCCTACCTGCAGAGCCTGATCGCCACCGTCGCCGGCACGCCGAACGGCCACGGGGCCGGGGTGGTGTGGTGGTACCCGGAGGCGATCCAGGTGCCCGGCCTCTTCATCTGGGGCGGCGGCTCGCTCTCCCTGTTCGATGCCGCCGGCAGCGTGCTGCCGGCGGCCGGCGCCCTCGGCGGCAACTGACCGCGGGCGAGGTATTGCCCGCACTCGCGCGGGGCGACGCCCGGCCACGCTGCGGCCGGGCGCCCGCTCATCACTCAGTCCCTGTCGTGGTGCAATCGAATGCGGACGATCTGGCCCGTGCCGGGTGGCGTCCCGAAGCCGAAGTCCGACACGTAGAGATTCCCATCGGGCCCGTAGGTCATCGCCGACGGGAAGCTGAAGCCCGTGGCGACGGTGTCCACGGCTCCGCCCTTCTTCACGCGCACCACCATGCCCGCACCGAGGTCCTGGGGCCCCGGGAAGCCCGGCTGCGTCATGGACTCCAGCACGTAGATCCGGCCGCCGCGATCGGAAGCGAGCCCAAGCACGGTGGAGAAACCCGACGCCAGCGGCCGATACCCGCTGTTGAGATCCAGACCGAAGATGCTCTCGGAGCCGGGAACGACGGGGAACGTCCCCAGGGTGCCGAACACGAGGCCGTCGCGGTCCGCGATGAGCGCCGTCGGGCCGATCCATTGTCCCGCGTTGCCGGGGTGGGCCACCGAGACATCGACGATGCGCCTGATCCTGCCCGTGCGGGGCGAGACGCGATCCACCTCCTGGTGGTTCGGCTCAGTGGTGTAGAGATAGCCGCCCCTGGCCACCAGGCTGTACCAGGTGCCGTCGGGCTCGAAGTCGTCAGGATCCTCGCTGGCGGTGGGATGCACGGCCACGAACGCGCTGAGATCGGCCACGATACTCCAGGTGCCGTTCCGGTGGACGCGGATGACCGCGTTCGGCACGTCGGGAATGCCGTGCGAACAGCCGGCGCCGGCCAGCACGGCGTACAGGGTGTGCCCGATGAACGCGACGTCGGCGACACCGCTGGTCAGGCTCCCGGTCGCCGGCGTGGTCGAGCTGGACGGCAGGCCGTCCACCACGGTCGTGCGATGGCCATGCCGGTCGATCTTCGAGATCCGCGACGTGTAGCCGCCGGAATACGGTCCCACTCCCGCGGCCTGGGCGCACAGACCCACCGTCGTGTTGGTGCCGCCGGTTCCGCCTTCCGCGACGTACAGGTCGCCGTCCGGCCCGAACTTGAGCCCACGAGGGTTGTTCAGGCCGGTGGCGACGGTGTCGATGCTCCACGCCTGGAGCGCCGCGACCGCACCCGGCGCGGCGGCGGCGAGGCCCGGCGCCGGCGCGCTCGGACCGGGACGGCTGTCCTCGCTGCAGGCAGCGAGAACCGCGAGCGACGCCGCGAGCGTCGCGGCACACAACCTCCTCATGGCGACCTCCCTTCGGAACGGGCAGCCCCGGCACCCGATCCCCGCGACCGGGTCTCGATGGCTGCGGTGTGGCGATGGCTTGGCAGGCCCAATCTGCAGACGCGGCATCGCCCGCCCGTCGCGCCGCCGTCGCGGCGGCGTCGCGGCCCTCCCTCCGGGGCCGGCGCCCGGGCGGCCCATCCCCTTGCCGGACCGGCGGCCCGGTGCCAGGATTGAGGCGTCCCCACAACGACATCGAAGGCGGCAACGGACGGCATGTACCGACTCCGTGTGCTCGGCGGTTTCGCGCTGGAAGGCCTCTCCGGCGCTCCCGCACCACCCCGGCCCCAGCGGCGGGGCGACGCGGTGCTGGCGGTGCTCGCCGTGTGCGGGGACCGCGCCTGCGCCCGGGAGCGGCTCCTCACCCTGCTGTGGCCCGAGTGCGATGACGCTCGCGCGCGCCAGGGGCTTCGCGACGCACTGTACGCGATCCGGAGGTCGCTGGGCCCCGCCGCGGTCCCGTCCGAAGGCCGCACGCTGCGCCTGGCCCCGCTGGTCGTGACATCCGACGTGCGTGCGTTCGCCGAAGGGCTGGCGCGCGGCCAGCACGCTGAGGCGGTCCACGTCTATGCCGGCCCGCTGCTCGACGGCTTCCACGTCGATGAGGCCCCGGAGTTCGAGCGCTGGCTCGACGGGGAGCGTACCCGGCTGGCGCGCGAGTACGCCGAAGCGCTCGAGCAGCTCGCGACCGATGCCGAAGACGCCGGGGCCTGGCACGAAGCCCTGCGTTGGTGGGGACGAGCGGTGGAGCACGATCCGCTGAACTCGCACTCCGTGTTCCAGCAGCTGCGGGCGATGGCGGCGATCGGCGACCGGGCGAACGCCATCAAGGCCGCCGATGCGCACGCTCGCCGGCTCCGCGAGGAATTCGAGCTGGAGATCGACCCTGATTTCCTTCTGGACGTCGAGCGCATCCGCAGGGGCGCGCTGCCGGCCCGCCGCGGGGCCGCGCCGCGCCGCCCCGACGCGCCGGCCGACCGGCCGGTGCCAGCGGAACGAGCCCGGGGCGGCGACCCGGACTCCGGTATCCCGGCGGCCGCGCCGGCGACCGCCGCGGTCGCCCGCCGCCGGCCGTGGCTGCGGTGGGCGGCGGGCATCGCCGCCCTGGCGGCCCTGGGCGGCGGCTGGGAGGCGGCGCGCGGACTGAAGTCCGATGGCGCCGCGGCCGCTCCGCGAACCTCGGTCGCCGTGCTCCCGTTCCGCTACCTGGGCGCGGATTCCACGCAGGCGTACCTCGCGGGAGGGCTGCACGACGAGCTGCTGGCCCAGTTGGCCAAGGTGGCGTCGCTCGTGGTCGTCGGGCGGGCATCGGTCAGCGGGTACGGCGAGACGCCGAAGCCACTGCGCCGGATCGGCGCCGAGCTGGGGGTCGGGAGCGTCGTGGAAGCCAGCGTTCAGGTGGCGGGGCCGAGATTGCGGGTCGTCGTGCAGCTGCTCGACCCGGCGACCGGGGCGGCGCTATGGGCGGACCGCTACGACCGAGGCCTCGACAGCGCCTTCGCGGTCCAGAGCGACATCGCCCGTCAGATCGTGGCCGCAGTGGGCGGCACGCTCACGTCCGGCGAGCTGGGAGCCATCGCCGCGGCCCCCACGGTCAACGCCCGGGCGTATGCGTTCTTCCTCCAGGGGACCGAGTACTGGCGGCGGCCGGGCGCCGTGCGCCGGAACCTCGAGAGCGCCCAGCAGCTCTTCGCGCGGGCCGTGGCGCTCGATTCGACGTTCGCGATCGCGCACGCGGCACTGTCCTGCGTGCACGCGGCGAACTACCGCATGCGGTACGACCATACGGCCGCACGGCTCGCCGCCGCCGACCGCGAAGCCGCCATCGCGCTGCGGCTCGCGCCAGACCTGCCGCGGGCGCACTTCGCGGCCGGCTTGGCGCGCGAGGCGGCGGGCGGCGACAGCCGCGGCGCCCTGCGGGAGTTCGGCGCCGCCCTGCGCCGGGCGCCGAACGATCCGGAGCTGTGGGCATGGATCGGGCGGGCCTACCGACACCTCGGTGAGTGGGACAGCGCCATGGTGGCGTTCGCGCGCGCGCGCCGGCTCGATCCGCGGGACGCAAGCCTGTTCATCGGCATCGGCGAGGTGCTCCACTACTTCCACCGCTACCCGGAGGCCATCGCGGCGTACCGGCAGGCGATGGAGCTCGCCCCGGACCTCGTCGAGCCGCACCTGTCGCTGGCCTGGAGCTACGTGCTGTGGAGAGGTCAAACGGACACCCTGCGCGCGGTGCTTCGCGACCTGCCGCTGGACGGGGATCCCGGAGGAGGTGCCACGCCCGTTCTGGGTCAGCGCCTGAGCCTGCTGTACTGGGAGCGTCGGCCCGATTCCATGCTGGCGCTGCTGCAGGCGACGGCCCCGGGCATCGGCACGCTGCCCGAGCTCGGGCGTGCGTGGCCCACCGCGATGGCGCACGCCCTCCGCGGCGACTCGGCCGCGGCCCGCTCCGGCTTCGAGTTCGCCGCCGCGCGGCTCGACTTGGCCGTGCACGCTCACCCGGAGGACGCCGACGCCCACGCCTCCCGCGGCATCGCGCTGGCCCGTCTGGGTCGCCGCGCGGACGCGCTGCGCGAGGCCGAATGGCTCGACCGGCTCAAGGTGGACCGCGACGACCACTGGGATTCGTCGCCGGCGCAGGGCCGGGCCCGCATCCTGGTGCAGGTGGGAGAGACCGATGCCGCCATCGCGGCGATCGAGCGGCTGCTCGCCCACCCGTCGCGGCTCGGCGTCGGCGAGCTGCTCCTCAGCCCGGACTTCGACCCCATCCGCGGCGATCCTCGCTTCGAGGCCCTGCTGGCGAGGTACTCCGGGCCGGCAGGCTCGTGACCCGCTGCCTGTCACGCGCGCCGGCGCCCCAGCTCCGCTCGGCGGCCGTCCCTACGGCCGCACGATCGCCCGGCTGCCGATCAGGTTGATCTCGATCGTGAAGTCGATCACGTCGCCCGGCGAGACGGGGATCGGGTCGGTGTGGATCTGCGGCCCGACCGCAGTGGCCTGCGCCACGAACGTGACCAGCCGGTCGGTCGCGAGCAGATCCTTGCGCAGCACGAACCGGCTCGGGATGCCGGGGTTCACCACGCCCATCCGGAACGTGGTGCCCGCGGCGACGGCCAGGACGTCCATGGGGAGCGCGTAGTTGTTCTCGACGTACACGACCACCGTGTCGTTCGGCGACTCCGGCACCCGGCTCAGCAGCAGCAGGTCGAAGGGCGTGTTGATGGCGACCGCTCCGCCCCGGACGCGGCCCTCCTCGCCCGAGTAGGCGTCCACCAGCTCCGTCCCGTTGGGGAACGTGCCGTACACCGGCACGGCCTTGGGGCCCTTCGGCTGGTCCATCGCGACCACGACCCGGTCGTCGATGTTGTCGGTGACCAGGATGCGGCTGAAGATGAGCGGGTTCGCCTGCAGCGTGCGGTGCCGCCCCGCCCCCACGGACGGGTGGGCGTTCCGGAACGCCCCCAGCTTCCGCCAGTGCGCGAGGATCGCGCGCGCGGAGTCGCCGTGCGGGCCGGTCGCCGCGAGGTCGCCCCAGTTCATGAGCGAGCGGAGGTTCGCGTCGCCCCGCGCGCCCGGGACCCGGAGCGGCCGGGCCGTCTCGTCGCCGTAGTAGATCTGCGCGGCGCCCGGCGCCAGCAGCAGCCGGGTGGCGGCGCCGAAGGGGTCCCTGCGGTCCAGGTCGTACGGCTCGCCGTCGTCGTGCGAGCTGAGGTAGTTGAGGAACGAGAGCCCGTTGAGCGCGCCGCCGGTGTGGAGCGCCACCGAGTAGCGCGTGAACACCGAGTCCAGCGATCCCGCGACGTCCCGCTTGAACGCGAAGTTGATGAGGCCGTCGTAGCCGTGGGCGAAGAAGTCCACCGCGCTGTCGCCGTAGTTGTACAGCCGCCCCTGGCCCGGGTCCCACCCGAAGACCTCGCCCACCATGAAGAACGGCAGGCTGTCGAGCACCTGCGAGCGGTGCGCCCGCTTCCAGTCGGCGAACGCGCGGTTGGCCTCCTGCTTCAGCTCCACGGCCACCGACTCGCCGAAGTGCTTCGCCGTGTCCATCCGGTAGCCGTCGATGCCGAACTCGCGCACCCAGTCGGTCAGCCACTTGATGAAGTAGTAGCGCGGCGCGCGCGGATAGCCGGTGCGGGCGAAGAACGCGTCCAGCGACGCCTGCTCGTGCTCGAGACGGCCCTCCCGCCGCCACTTCTCGACCAGCCACGGCGGCAGGTCCACCGCCGCGTTGCTCTCGGTGCGCACGTCCGGCAGCGTCGGCACCAGGTCGCAGTCGACCGTGGTGGCGTAGCTCCGGTACGTGCAGGTCGGCCCGGAGCGCACCCAGTCCGACGGCCACGGCGGGTCCTCCGGCGTGACCGGCCCCACGTGGTTGATCACCGCGTCCATCAGGACGCGCATGTGATGGCGATGGGCCGCGTCCACCACCGCGCGCAGGTCGTCCTTGGTTCCGAGCGCGGGGTCCACGGCGGTCCAGTCCCGGCCCCAGTAGCCGTGGTACGCGTAGGTCATCCCCTGGCCCTCGTCCACCTTGCCGCGGATCTGTTCCACGAACGGCGTGAGCCAGAGGACGTTCACGCCCAGGCTGTCGAAGTAGCCCGCCTCGATCTTCTCCAGCACGCCCTTGAGGTCGCCGCCCATGTAGCTGCGCAGCACGGCGCCGTCCTGGGCGCGGCCGAGCGCGTGGTCGTTCGCGGTGTCCCCGTCCACGAAGCGGTCGGTGAGCAGGAAGTACACGGTGGCGGCGTTCCAGAACTCGGCCGGGTGCCGGGCCTGCTCGATGGCGAGCGACGGATCCCGGATCGCCGACTCCGGCGCCCGGTGGATGCACGCCGACAGGATGCAGACGCCGAGCCCCACCAGCGTCGCGCCACGGATGACGGTCTTCATGCCCCCACCTTTCGCAAGGAGTCCCGCCCGGCGCTCGCGCCGCGCCGGCCGGCCCTCAGACCTTCGCCTCGTCCCGGTCCTCGACCCGCAGGGTCAGCGCCGCGGCCAGCACGAGCGACACCCCGCCGATCAGCAGGGCGTAGATCGCCTCGCCGCCGAAGAAGCGCTTCACGAGGAAGCCGAGCAGCGCCGCGGCGACGATCTGCGGGATGACGATGAAATAATTGAAGACCCCCATGTAGTAGCCCATCTTGGACGGCGGCAGCGACCCCGTCAGGATGGCGTACGGCATCGCGAGGATGCTCGCCCAGGCGATCCCCACCCCCACGAACGACCCCAGCAGCCAGCGCGGCTCCGAGATGACGAAGACCGAGAGGTAGCCGAGCGCGCCGAGCACCAGGCACACCGCGTGCGCGGTCCGGCGGTTGGTCGCCCGCGCCAGCACCGGGATGCCGAACGCCACCGCGGCCGCCACGCCGTTGTACACCGCGAAGCACACGCCGACCCAGTTGGCGCCCTCGTTGAACAGCGCCGACGTCGTGTCCGTCGTGTGATACACGTGGCTCGTCACCGCGGGCGTCGTGTAGATCCACATCGCGAACAGGGCGAACCACGAGAAGAACTGCACCCACGCCAGCTGCTTCATCGTGCGCGGCATGTCGCCGAAGTCGTTCAGGATCGTGACGAAGCCGTTCTGGTACCGGCCGGCGAGCTGCAGCAGCCCGCCGACTACGAGCAGCAGCCCGGCCACGCCGATGCCCACCGAGAGGATCATGACCTGCTCGGCCCCCTCCGACTCGAGCCACAGGCTGAACAGCACGCTCACGACCACCAGGACGCCGCCGAGGACGATCTGGCGGCGGCCGTGCGCGGCATACTCGCCGGGCGAGCGCCGCGCGGCAGCCGTGACCTCCCGCGCCTGGTTCTCCGCGAACGATGCCATCTCCGCCGGCGAGTACTCCTTCGAGCGGGCGACGGTCCACAGCACCGCCGCGAAGAACACCGCGGCGCCGAGGTAGAAGGACAGCCGCACCGAGGCGGGGATCGCTCCCTCGGCCGCGGTGTTCGCCACGCCGAACCAGCGCGCGAGGGCGTACGGGAGCGCCGACGCCACCACCGCGCCGGTGCCGATGAAGAAGCTCTGCATCGCGAACCCGGTGGTCCGCTGCTCGGAGGGGAGGTTGTCGCCCACGAACGCCCGGAACGGCTCCATCGAGATGTTGATGGAGGCGTCCATGATCCACAGCATCCCCGCCGCCATCCACAGCGCGGGCGAGTTCGGCATCGCGACCAGCGCCAGCGAGGCGAGGATCGCGCCGCCGAGGAAGTACGGGCGCCGCCGGCCCAGCCGGTTCCAAGTGCGGTCGCTGAAGTAGCCGATGATCGGCTGCACCACGAGGCCGGTCACCGGCGCCGCGATCCACAGGAGGGAGATGTTCTCGACCTTGGCTCCCAGCGTCTCGAAGATCCGGCTCACGTTCGCGTTCTGCAGCGCGAAGCCGAACTGGATCCCCAGGAAGCCGAAGCTCATGTTCCAGATGTCCCAGAACGCCAGGCGCGGCTTGGGCCGGACGGTGGGAGCGGTGGCCGGGGCGGCGGTGGATGCCATGATCGATCCGGTCCTCAGGTGATGGGTCGCGTGGCTCCGCTCACCCGGCGCGGCTGCGCTGCAGCCGGCCGGTGAGCGCGTCGATCTCGGGATCGGCGAAGATCTCCTCCAGCAGCTTGCGCATCGGACCCTGCCAGTTGGGACGGTCCGAGGAGCGCGTGCCCGGCAGGTTCACGCGGCGGTCCTCCAGCCAGAAGTCCTCGAGCCAGGGAACCACCAGCGGGCTGTCCGACCGGCCGAGCCATTCCAGCAGCGCGGCGAACAGGGCGCGCGGGTCCTCCACGCTGCCCTCGAGCCGCCGCGCCAGCCGTCGCACGGCCCGCGCCCGCTCCTTCCGCACGTCCGGCACCGCCGCCGCCGCCAGCAGCTGGTAGCGCACCCGCTCCTCGACGTCGGTCGCGCCGAGCCAGCCCGCGAAGGTGGGCGTGTCGTGCGTCCCCACCAGCGCCATGTCGGCGGCGCCGGGCGGGGCGACGGCCGGGTCCTTCTCCGCCTGGAACTGCGCCAGGTACATGCCACAGATCCGGTGGCGCGGCAGCGCCTCGAAGATCTCCGGCGGCACGGTCCCGAGGTTCTCGCCGACCACCTCGCACCGGTTGCGGCTCGACTCGAGCGTGAGGATCGCGAACAGCTCGTCGGCCGGGTACGACACGTAGGTGCCCTGGTGCAGCCCGAAGCCGTGGGGAATCCAGTACAGCCGGGTCCACGCCATGATGTGGTCTACCCTGAGGACCCCGGCGAGTCCCGCCTGCTGCGCGATCGAGGCCGCGAGGTACCGGTGGCCCTCGAGGCGCGACGCAGCCGGCAGCACCGGCGAGAACCCCCAGTCCTGCCCGCTCGGGAAGCCGAGATCGGGCGGAGCGCCGACCGACATTCCCTCGCCGAACAGGCTCTGCCGCGACCACGGGTCGTAGCCGTCGGGATGCACCCCGACCGCGAGGTCGAGGCCCAGGCGCATCCCGTCGGCGTCGAGCCTGCCGCGCAGGTCGTGGAGCTGCCGGCGGACCAGCGTCTGGGCCACGAGGTGGAAGCGCTCCTCCTCGGCGTCCACGTGCTCGGGACGCGGCGCGCCGGCGCGCGCCTCGGCCGGCCAGGCCCGCCAGTTCCGCCCCAGGCGCACCTGCGCGCCGCGGAACCGCGCGTAGCGGGCCAGCTCCTCGTCCACGGCGCCAGGCAGCGGCGCACCGTGCCCGGCGAGGGCGGCGCGGACCTCCGCATCGGCGCGCCGCACATCGAGGATCGCGGCGTCCTCCGTGGGGCGATGGCCGCCCTCGAGATCGAGCACCAGCTCGGACCAGAACAGCCTGCTCACGGGCGAGTACGGGCTCGGTTCGGGCGGGTCCACGTTGAAGGTCGGGCCGAGGGGCAGCACCGTCACTAGGTCGCCGCCGCGCCCGTGCACCCAGCGGCACACCGACTCGAGGTCGCGCAGGTCGCCCAGCGAGCGGCTCCGCCGGGAGCGGAGCGCCGCGAGTTGGGTGCCGACCCCCCAGCTCCGGTGACGGCCCGGACGCCGGTACGCCTCGACGGGCGCCGCGATGACGGTGCAGGTGTCGACCCGGCCCGCAGCCTCGAGCGTGAGACGGTGGTAGCCGAGCGGCAGCGGACCCGGCGCCCGCAGCTCGCCGTCCGACCGCTGCAGCGGGACGACGTCGCCGCTCTCGAGGCGCAGCTCCGCGGCGCCAGATGCGGGCGAGGCCAGCGGAGCCAGGACCCCATCCCACGCGACCAGGACCGGCGGCACCCCGCCGCGCCTGGCGGCCGCGCGATGCGCCCGCAACGCCTCGGCCGCGTCGCCGGCACGCGCCAGGGGCGCGCCGACGGCCGCGCACACCCGCACCAGCGTCTCGGGGGACACCTCGACCGATCTGCCCAGGCCATCCGTGAAGCGCGTGCGGACGCCCAACATCTTGGCGAGCGATCGGAGCGAGCGAAACTCGTCCACCAGCGGCACCTCCCCGCAGGGAATCGCAGCCCGGCCGGGTCCAGGCCGAGGGGTATGATGCCTCGCGTGCCAGGAGTGTGCCACTCCGCCGGCTCCGCCCGCGCAACATCCGCCCCTTCCCGTCCGTAGGACAGGACGCGCACATTCCGCGCCTCCGCCCTGCAAGGAGCACCCCGATGTCGCACCGGCTTCCTTGGCTCGCCGTGCCGCTCCTGGCCTTGGCCGTGCTGCCGCTGGCCATCCCGGCGCGGGCCCAGACGGTCGCCGGGACGGTAGCCGCCGCGGGGCGCCCGGTGGTGGGCGCCACCGTCCGGCTCCTCGAGCTCGACCGCGCGCAGCGCACCGGCGCGGGCGGCGAGTTCCGCTTCGCCGACGTCCCGCCCGGCAGCTACCGGATCTTCGTCGCCGCCACCGGCTACGCCTCGGCCACCGACACCGTGCGGGTGGCGGCGGCGGGTGCCACCGTCGCGTTCGCGCTGCGCGAGTCCGCCGTCCCGCTGGAGGAGATTGTCGTCTCCGCCACGCCCACGCCGCGGCCGGCCGACGAGCAGTACCAGCCGGCCGAATCCCGGTCGCGCACCGCGTTCGACGAGGCCGCCGGCACCAGCTTCGCGGAGAAGATCTCGGACCTGCCGGGCGTGAACGTGCGCGGCAACGGCTCCGCGCCCTCGCGCCCGATCCTCCGCGGCCTGGGAGACAACGAGGTGCTGGTCGTCGAGAACGGCCTGCGGATGGGCGACATCGCCACCTACGATCCCGCGCACGCCACGCCGATCGACGCGATGGGCGTCGCCCAGATCGACGTGGTGCGCGGCCCGGCGACCGTCCTCTACGGGCCGAACACCATCGGGGGGCTGGTCAACGTCATCACCAACTTCGTGCCCACGCCGGCCGATCGCCCGGTGTCGGGCACCGTCGCCCTCGAGGGCAACACCGTCAGCGACGAGCTCTCGGGCTTCGTCAACACCGTCCTGAGCGGCGAGCACTCCGCCTTCCGCTTCTCGGCGGGCGGCGTGCGGTCCTCCGACATCCGGATCCCGGCGGGCACCTACACGGATCCCGGCAGCGGCGCGGCGTTCGCCCTCGACCGCATGCCCCAGTCGTTCGACCACACCGGCGAGGTGGGCCTCGGCTACGCCTGGCAGGGGACCGGCGGCAGCATCGGCCTCGGCGGCAACCACTACGAGATGAACTACGGCATCCCCGGCGTCCCGCCGAACCCGAACTGGCTCACCGTGCCGCCGACCACGTCGCGGATCGCCCAGCGGCGCAACACCCTCGAGCTGCGCGGCGCGCTCGAGGCCGGCGGATCCTGGCTGCAGCGCGTCACGCTCGACGCCAGCTACAACGACTACGACCACTCGGAATTCCCGACCGCCGAGGACTCCAGCGGCGTGTCGGCGCCGCAGGCCAACCACTTCCACAAGCGCGAGCTCAACGCGGTGCTGCAGCTGCAGCACGCGGCCGGCCCGCTGAGCGGCACGCTGGGCGTGTGGACCGACGTCCAGAACCTGGCCATCGAGGGCGACCAGCCCCTCGGCCCCAACTCCCTGACGACCGGCCTCGCCGCCTTCGCCTTCGAGGAGTGGCAGGCCGCCTCCGCGACCCGGCTGCAGGCCGGCGTGCGGTTCGACTACAACCGCATCCAGACGCGGCCGGACCCGCAGTCCACCGACTCGGTGTTCCGTACCAGCGACGAGTCGCGGCTCTCCAACGCCGTCACGGGCTCGGTGGGCGTGATCCACCGGCTCGCGCCCGGCGTCACGGCCTCGCTCAGCGTGGCGCGCTCGTTCCGCGCGCCCACCGTGCAGGAGCTGTTCGCCAACGGCCTCGACGCGGCGAGCGGGACCTACTCGATTGGCACGGCGAGCCTCGGCCCGGAGGCGGGCCTGGGGCTCGACGCCTCGCTCCGCGCGGAGGTCGGCGGCGCGACGCTCGAGGTCTCGCCGTACCTCAACACCATCCAGGACTACATCTACGCGTTCCTCAGGGGCGACACGATCCAGGGCTTCCCGGTGCGCCAGTTCGCGGCCACGAGCGCACGCCTGGCCGGCTTCGAGGCCAGCCTGACTGCGCAGGTCGGTCCCCGGCTCGCGCTCCGCGCCGGCGCCGACTACGTCAACGCGCAGGACACCCGGCGCGACGTGCCGCTGCCCTTCATCCCGCCGCTCCGGGGCCTGCTGCGCGCCACGTGGCAGGGCCGCAGCCTGTCCGGGATGGTGGAGTGGCGGGGCGCGGCGCGGCAGACCCGGCTCGGCGACGGCGACACGCCCACGGCCGGCTACGGCGTGGTGAACCTCGGCCTGACGGCGCGGCTGGTGCGCGGCGGCCTGGTGTCCGAGATCGGCCTCCACTGCGACAACGTGTTCGACCGCGTGTACCGCGACGCCACGTCGGTGATCAAGGACTTCGTGCCCCAGCCGGGCCGGGGCTTCCGCCTCAACTACGTGCTGCTGTACTGACGCTCGGGCAGGCGTCCCGCCCGCGCGAGGGAGACAGACCGTGACCGATCTGGCGTCGGAGCTGCGTGCCGAGGTGGAGAAGGCCGCCGGGCGATTCCGGGGCCTGGGCGAGAGCGATGCCATGCGCTCCCGCGGACCCGGCAAGTGGGTGAAGAAGGAGATCCTCGGGCACCTGATCGACTCCGCGGCCAACAACCACCAGCGGTTCGTCAGGGCCCCGCTCACCGACCGGCTCGTGTTTCCGGGCTACCAGCAGGACGACTGGGTCGCCGCGCAGCGCTACCGGGAGCGGCCCTGGACGGAGCTGGTGGACTTGTGGGTGGCGCTGAACCGCCACGTCGCGGCCACGATCGAGGCGGTGCCGGCCGGCAAGCTGCAGACGCCTTGCCTCATCGGCGACGGCGAGCCCCACCCGCTGGAGTGGGTGATGCGGGACTACCTGCGCCACCTGCGGCACCACCTGGCGCAGCTGCTCGACTGAAGCGGCGCCGGGCGCGCCGCAGCATCGCCGGGACTAGCGCCCGGTCCGCGGGTCGGGCAGCACCCGGAACGTCCGCGTGTAGCTCTGCCCGCCGACGGTGAGCTTTGCCGTGAACGTGCCCGTGAGCAGCTGCACCGGCCTTCCGAACGGTCCGCCCCCGCCCCCGCCCCCGCCCCCGGCGCCGCGGGTTCCCGGAGGCGGCGGCGCCACCGGGCGCCACACCGCGCGGTGCAGGCCCGCGGTCGCCGCGAACCGCTCGGTCACCGGCTGCCACAGCGGGGAGACGCGCGCGAGGCCGCCCGACGCCCCCGCCGCTCCGCGCCCACCGGCGTTTCCGCCCGCGGCCGGCGCCGAGCTCGAATAGCTCCCCACCAGGGTGCCGCTCCCGTCGAGGATGTCGAGCGTCACCGGCGCGGCGGCGGCTTCGCGGAGCCAGTAGTCGATGGCCGCGCCCGCGGGCGGGTTGGACGCCTGCGGCTCGTCCTTCTGGAGCGGCGTGCCGTCGTCGCCGCCCTGCAGGGTGTTGACCGCGTCGGCGGGCTGGAACAGGTACGCGTCGCCGGCGACGATCGCCTCGCTCACCTGCCTGAGCGGGCTGATGTCGTCCATCACCCAGAATCCGCGGCCGTGCGTCGCCACGATCAGATCGTTGCCGTAGATCGCGAAGTCGCGCACCGACGTGGCCGGCAGGTCGAGCTGCAGCGGCTGCCAGTGGTCGCCCTCGTCGAAGGAGACGAACGCGCCGCGCTCGGTCCCCGCGAACAGCATCCCGCGGCGCACCGGGTCCTCCTTCACGGTGTGCACGTACACGCCGGACGGGAGACCCGTCGTGACCGGCTCCCAGGTCCTGCCGAGGTCGCGGGTCCGGTACACGCAGGGCTCGAAGTCGCCCAGCTGGTGGCGGTCCACGCTGGCCCAGGCGGTGTTGAAGTCGGCGTGCGACGCCTCCACCATCGTCACCCGGCTCCAGGGCGTGAGCGCCGGCGGCGTGACGTCGCGCCAGGTCGCGCCGTCGTCCATGGTGAGCTGGATCAGGCCGTCGTCCGTGCCCACCCAGACCATCGGCACCAGGAGCGGCGAGGGCGCGATCGTGTAGACCACGCCGCGCCGTCCGTTCGCGCCGGTGTCGGCCGCCGCGGCGGCGTCGAGGGTCGCCGGCGCGCCGGGCTCCGGCCGGGTCAGGTCGGGGCTGATGCGGGTCCAGGTCCGGGCGCCGTCCGTCGTCTTGTAGAGGAACTGGCTCGCGTAGTAGAGCGCGTGCGGGTCCGCGGGCGAGAGCACCAGCGGCTGCGTCCAGTCGCCGCGCGCGGGCTCCGGCCCCTGCGGCGCCGTGGTGCCCGGCACGGCGGCGTTCGCCTCGAGGTCCCAGCGCGTCCCCGTCCCGCCGTAGACGATGCCGGGGTGCAGCGGGTCGCCGGCCGTGTACCCGCTCTCGCCCGCTCCGCCCATCGGCTCCCAGTCGCGCTCGCCGATCTCGCCGAACTTGCCGCGCGAGCGCACCGCCACGGCGCCGCTGTCCTGCTGCGCGCCGGTCACCCAGTACGGGAACCGGTAGTCCACCGAGACGTGGTAGATCTGGGCCGTGGGCTGGTTGAGCCACGACGTCCAGGTCACGTCGCGCGGATCCGCGGCGCGCGCGTTCCGCGTGATCACGGCGCCCTGGTCGCT
>Ga0187777_10000422_pt1 | contig 29776 bp, 29 predicted proteins | sample 1015_Q2_SP5_10_M_FD_132416 | JGI IMG/M metagenome (GOLD analysis project Ga0187777, IMG submission 132416) | Tropical peat soil microbial communities from peatlands in Department of Meta, Colombia - 1015_Q2_SP5_10_MG | ecosystem: Environmental > Terrestrial > Soil > Wetlands > Peat | place... | reverse complement strand
CGCGATCGCGATCGCGATGACCAGTAAGAGGCGCCGCCTCGTCACGCGCCGGCCTCCGCCGTCGCCGCGAGGGGTCCGACCCCCGGCTCCCGTTGGGGCAAGTGCTGGTCGGCGTGATAGCTCGAGCGCACGAGCGGGCCGGCGGCCACGTGCTCGAACCCGAGCGCGTAGGCGGCGATTTCCAGCCGCTTGAACTCGTCGGGGTGCCAGTAGCGCACGATCGGGAGGTGGTTTTCGGTGGGCCGGAGATATTGGCCGAGCGTAAGGACCTGAACGTGGTTGTCGCGGAGCGTCCCAAGCGCGTCGACCATCTCGTCAAAGCTCTCGCCCAGGCCGACCATGAGCCCGGACTTGGTCGTGAGTTCGTCGCCGGCAATCTCCTTCGCATTCCGGAGCACCCGACACGATCTCTCAAACTTCGAACCGCGTCGCGCCAGCGGGTACAGGCGGGGGACGACCTCGACGTTGTGGTTGAACACGTCGGGCCGCTCGGCGATCACCTTCGCGAGCGGCATTTCCTCGCCGCGGAAGTCGGGGGTCAGGACCTCGACCCTGCACTTCGGCGCCTGTCTTCTTATCTGCCTGATGACCCCGACGAACGCTTGCGCCCCATAGTCCGGGAGGTCGTCGCGGTCAACGCTCGTGATCACCGCGTGCCTCAGCCCCATCCTGGCGACGCTGCGCGCCACGCGAGCCGGCTCGAGCGGGTCGTTCCACGTCGGCTTGCCGTTCTTGACGTTGCAGAAGCCGCACCGCCGAGTGCACGTGTCGCCGAGGATCATGAACGTGGCGGTGCCGCGCTGCCAGCACTCGCCGATATTCGGGCACGCGGCCTCCTGGCAGACCGTGTGGAGGTTCTCGGACTCGATCAGGCCCTTGAGCTCGCGGTACTTGGGACTGCCCGGCGCTGGCACCTTGAACCACGGGGGTTTTCTCGAGCGGAGGGGGATGACGTCGGGCCCGAGGATCTCGAGAACGTTCTGGTTTCCACCGGGGTTTGCCCTAGAACGCGTCGCCATACCCCTCAAGGATAGGGGGTCCGTTGCGCCGGATTGGAACACCGCGTCGCACACCTGTCACGTTGTCTTGGGCACCATCGGTCCCATGTCCGAGTTGGCTCGAGAAACGGGAAAATACGTCCCGTTTCTCGAGCCCGCCCTCGTTGCGGCACGGCAGCATGGCGTTTTCCACATCAGCCAGGTGGGACTCTCGGCCTCGGCGGTGCGCAAGCGCGTCCCAACCCGCCGCCTCCACCGCTTGCACGCAGGCGTTTACTCGGTCGTCCCGCGACATCTCCTCAAGCGCGAGGGGCTCTGGACGGCCGCCGTCCTCGCCTGTGGTCCCGGCGCGGTCCTCTCCCACCGCTCGGCGGCCGCGCTGCTCGAACTCCGCGACTGGGGCGGGACGAAGATCGACGTCACGGTACCCAGGCGCTCCCGGCGCCGCCACGACGGCGTCAAGGTCCACTGCTCAACCACGCTCATCGACAAAGACGTCACGGTCGTGAACAACATCCCCTGCACGACGGTCGCCCGCACCCTGTTCGATCTCGGCGAGGCCGTGACCGGCCGCCAGCTCGAGCGATCCTTCGACCAGGCCGAGATCCTCGAGGTGCTCGACCTTAAGGCCATCGAGGACCAACTCGCCCGCAACCCGACTCGTCCAGGTGCCAAGGCCGTTCGCCGGGTCCTGGACGAGCACTACATCGGCAAGACGCCCACGGCGAACGAGAACGAGGAGGCGTTGCTGGCGCTCACTCGGCCGCTCGGCATCCCCGATCCGGAGTGCAATGCGTTCGTGATCCTCAACGACGGTGGCCCGCCCATCAAAGGGGACTTCGTGTGGCGCGATCAGCGCGTCATCGTCGAGGCCGACAGCGACAAATGGCACAACACGCGCCAGCGATTCGAACAGGACCGCGTGCGCGACCAGCGCCTCACCGCGGCCGGGTGGACGGTGATCCGCACCACCTGGAAGCAGATGACACGACGACCGAACGAACTGCGGCCGTTGCTGCTCAAGCTACTAGCGCCCGCGTCTCCAAACGCGCCCGGCTGACCAGCCGCTGCCGGCGCCCGAGCGCCTTGGCCACCTGGTACCCGGCGCGCCGGCGGAAGCACTTCATGCCTCCGGATGCCCGGCCCGTCTCCGCAACCAGCGACGTCATCCGCACGCCGTCGAGGCCGCACGGGACGATCCAGCTGAACGGCTGAAGGTCGTTCTCGACGTTGACGGCGAACCCGTGAGTGGACACGCCGCGCGACAGATGGACCCCGATCGAGGCGATCTTCCGCTCGCCGACCCAGACGCCGGTGAACCGGTGCCCGTCATGGGGCCGGGCGCGCGCGGCGAGGCCCTCCTCGGTCAGAGCCGCAACGAGCGCGTCTTCCAAGTTCCGCACGTACGCCACCACGTCATCGACGCGGACGATCGGGTAGCCGACGAGCTGGCCGGGGCCGTGGTAGGTGACCTTGCCGCCGCGGTCGGTCTCGACGATCTCGATCCCCTGCGCCAGGTACCACTCCTCGCCCATCGGCAGCTCACCCGGCACCGAGCGCCGCCCCCGGGTGTAGACGGGCGGGTGCTCGAGCGTCAGCAGCACGTCCGGCAGCTCGTCCTCCTGGCGGGCCGCCCGCAATCGTTCCTGCAACTCGAGCGCCTCCTGATAGTCGACCACGCCGAGGTGGCACACCCAGATCTCAGGGGTCACGGGGTCACGCTCTCGAGATTCCGCCTGACGGTGGCGAGGAACTGCGCGGCCAGCGCGCCATCGAGCGCCCGGTGGTCCCAGCTCAGCCCCAGGATCGTCATCGGCCGGATCGCGATCGAGTCGTTCCCGTCCGCGTCAGTCACCACGACCGCGCGCTTGACCACCGCCTCGAAGTCGAGGATCGCGACCTGCGGCAGATTGATGATCGGCGTGGCCATGATCGACCCGTATTGGCCGGGGTTCGTAATCGTGAACGTGCCGCCGTGGACGTCGTCGGGCGTTAGCTGCCGCGACCGCGCCCGCCGCGCGATGTCCTTGATCCGGGCGGCGAGCCCCTCGACCGACAGCTCGTGCGCCCGAGGAACGACCGGGACGATCAGGCCCTCGTTGCCCAGCGACACCGCGATCCCGAGGTTCACGTCGCTGTGGAGCGTGTAGTTCTCGCCCTCGAGCCACGCGTTCATCGCCGGGTGCTCGCGGATCGCGTCGATCGACGCGCGCGCGACGAACGCGAGCGCGGTGACGCCGAGGCGTGCCCGGGCGGCCTGGACCCGGCTCATGTCGACCTCGATCCACGTCGTACATGTCGCCGCGGTTTCCAAAGACCGCTTCATGTGCTCGCCGATCTGCCGGCGGATGCGCGACAGCTCGCCACCGGTGCCGGGGATCGGGGCCGCTGCCGACGCGGGCGCGGGCGGCGGGACCGGTTCGGGCCGGTACGGGCTCTCGATGTGGAGCGGCGGCTCCTCTACCGGAGTCGATTCCACGATCGCGAGCACGTCCTGCTTGCGGACACGGCCGCCACGGCCGGTGCCGGGCACCTGCGAAAGGTCGATGCCGTGCTCGGCGGCGATGCGCTGGACGACCGGGGAATAGCGCCGATGACCATTTCCGCCTGCTTGCTCTGCCGCACCCAAATCCGGTGCAGCCGGAGTCGCTGGCGTGGGGGCCGGCGCTGGACGCGAGGTGGGGGGTGCGGATGGGGATGACGGCTCAGCGGCCGCCGGGCCGGCGTCGCCGCCATCGAGCGGCTGCGCCTGCGGGCCACCGCTCGGGGCGCCGGCGCCACCGCCATCGAGCGGCTCGGGCCGTGAGCCACCCTCGCCACCAACGGCGATCCGCGCCATGACGGTCCCGACCTCGACGGTCTGGCCGATCGGCACGAGGATCTCGGTCACGACTCCTGTCGCCGGCGCGGGCACCTCGGTGTCGATCTTGTCGGTCGAGATCTCGCAGATGGTCGCGTCGGCCTCGATCCGGTCGCCGGGCTCGACGCGCCAGGCGACGACGGTGCCCTCGGCGACCGACACCCCCATCTGGGGCATGGTGACGTCGATCAGAGTCTCAGTAGGCGAGGAGCTCACGGCACGCCTCCTTTACGCGATCGACGCCGGGGAGTACTGCCTGTTCGAGCGGTGGCGAGAACGGGATCGGAACGTCGGGCGTCGCGACCCGAACGACCGGGCCGTCCAGGGACTCGAATCCCTTCTCGGCGATCAGCGCGGCTACCTGCGCCCCGGCCGCGCACGTGGCGTTCGCCTCATCCAAGATCACGACCTTCGAGCAGCGCTCGACCGAGTCGAGGATCGCCTCCTCGTCGAGCGGCACCAACGAGCGCAGGTCGAGCACCTCCACGGAGGCGCCATCCAGATCCTCGGTGGCCTCCAGCGCCACCGGGACCATTGCGCCGTAGGCGATCACCACCAGGTCGGAGCCGGAACGCGCCACGCGGGCGGTGAAAGGCGTCTCGAACACGCCCGACGGGACCTCGCCCTTGACCCGGCGGTACAGGTGCTTGTGCTCCATGTAGCAGACCGGGTTGGGATCGTGGATGGCTGCGTGCAGCAGCCCCTTGGCGTCCTCGGCCGTCGACGGGGCGACGACCTTGATGCCCGGCGAATGCATGAACCAGGCCTCGGGATTCTGGGAGTGGAACGGTCCGCCCGAGAAACCGCCGCCCGAAGGCAGGCGGACCGTGATCGGGACCGCGAGGCCCTGGCGGTAGTGCATCTTGCCGGCGACGTTGACGAGCTGATCGAAACCGCACGAGATGAAGTCCGAGAACTGCATCTCGCACACCGGCCGCATACCGACGACCGCTGCGCCGACCGCGGTGCCGATGATCCCCGACTCGGCCAGTGGCGTGTCCATCACGCGATCTGGCCCGAACTCCTCGATGAACCCGTCGGTGACCTTGAACGCGCCACCGAACACCCCGATGTCCTCGCCCATCAACAGCACGCGCTCATCGGCGCGCAGCTCGTCGCGCAGAGCAGACGAGATCGCCTGCAGATAAGTCAACGTCGGCATTCAGGCACCACCACCGGAAAACCCGCTCCATGGTGCCTGGCCGTCCCCCAGCGGCTCGGCCTCGCGCTCACAGAACACGCCCTCGACAGCCGTCGCCGGATCGGGCATCGGACCGGCCAGCGCTTCCTCCGCGGCTGCGTCGATCTCGGCCTTCACCGACGCGCGCAGCGCGTCGATGTCCACGCCGATCGCCCGCAGCCGGGCCTCCTGACGCTCGATCGGGTCGCGCTTGCGCCATTCCTCGACCTGCTCCTTGGGCACGTACTTCATGTCGTCGTGTGCGGCATGGCCGTGCATCCGCATCGTGACCGCCTCGATCAGCGTCGGACCGTCGCCGTTCAAAGCGCGCTCCCGGGCCGCGCGCGCGGCGTCGAACATCGCCTCGGCGTCGTTGCCGTCGACGGTCACGCCGACGAACCCGTAGGCCGCGGCACGCTCGACCGGGTCGACCGCGAACTGCTTGTCGAGCGGCGTGGAGTACGCGTATTGATTGTTCTCGAGCACGAACACGACCGGCAGCTTCTGCACGCCGGCCCAGTTCATCGCCTCGTGGAAGTCGCCGCGTGAGGTCGAGCCGTCGCCGAACCAGGTCATCGCGCAGCGGCGCTCGCCACGGAGCTTGAAGGCCATCGCCATCCCGGTGGCGACGAGCATCATGTCGGGGAGCATCGAGACCATCCCGACGCAGCCGAGATTGCGGTCGCCGAAATGGACGTTGCCGTCGCGTCCGCGAGTAATACCGGCCGCCCGGCCCATGTACTGCGACAGGATCCGCGACGGTGTGACCCCGCGGATCAGGTGCGCCGCCAGGTCGCGGTGCAGGATGCAGAGCCGGTCCCTGGGACCCATCGCGAACGCCGCGCCCGCCGACACGGCCTCCTGCCCGTAACCGTCGTAGAACGAGCCGGGGACTCGCCCCTGGCGGTAGAGGCTCATCGCGCGCTCTTCCAGGCCGCGCATTAGCAGCATCGCCCGGAGCAGCCAGATCCGGTCCTCGTTCGTAAGGTGTTCAACACCCGCAGCCCCGCCGGCCGCGGGCTCAGCCGTGTGAGTGGCCATCTATCCGATTTCCCTTTCTCCGTGGGCCGAACCGGGATCTCCGCTTTCGGACCCCGGTTCACCAGCCCTCCGGGATCTCCGGTTCAGGCTTCGTGGTCGGGCACGGTCGAGTTTATTCGACGCATCGCCATACGGCCTCCGCCATCCGGCTAGGCGGCACCGCCGCCGGGGATTACTCTTGCCAGATGGACGGCGCCCGGCCTGCCTGGCTGATCCGGATGCGATGGCGACGGGTGGGGGCGTGGCTTTGGCCGTCGTTCGTCGCGCTGATCCTGCTCGACGGCGTCGTTGGGCACCTGCTCCCGCCCGCGGGCACGACCGAGACGTTCGTCGCCGCCGCCCTGCTCGGGCTGGTCCTGAACGTGATCGCGGTCGTATTGCTGTCGCGCCCGCTCGGCATGCTTCTGCGTCGCTTCCGCCCGGACATTCCGGCGGTGGTCGCGCGCGACTACGGCGGCACGCTCGTCGTCTTCTCGGTGTCGGCGATCTTGCTCGCGGCGGGCCTGGTTCACCGCCCGGCGATCCAGGCCCGGCAACGCGAGGTGAACGACGCGATCACGCGCGCCCAGGCCTGGATCGGGGATCGCGCACCGGATCAGTTCCGCCGCAACCTTCAATTCGTCAGTCTGCTCGCGATTGAACCCGGGACCATCTACCGGGCTTGCGTGCCGAGCGTCGACGGCAAGCGGAGCTACTGCGTGATCGTCAACCGGAACCTTCCGTTCCAACGCAGCGTTACGTTCTCCGGGTATGAGCCGAACTCGGTCCTCGCCGCCGGCGCGGACCCCTAGCGACCAGGCGATCAAGCGCACCGTCCTCGTCGCGAGCATCCTCGGGTCGGGGATCGTGTTCCTCGACCAGACGATCGTCAACGTGGCGCTGCCGGCGATCCGGTCGAGCCTGAACGGCAGCCTCGCCGAGCAGCAGTGGGTCGTCGAGGCGTATCTGTTGACGTTGTCATCGCTGCTCCTGCTCGGCGGGTCGCTGGGGGACGTGCTCGGGCGCCGGCGCGTGTTCCAGGCCGGATTGATCGGCTTCGGGGTGTGCTCGCTCGTGTGCGCGGCGGCGCCCACCAGCGAGGTGCTGATCGTCGCGCGGGGCATGCAGGGAGTCGCGGGCGCGTTGCTGGTGCCGAGCTCGCTGGCGCTGATCCTCGACACGTTCAGAGAGGGCGAGCGGGCGGCGGCGATCGGAACCTGGACGGCCTGGACGGGAGTCGCCACCGTGATCGGTCCGCTCGGAGGCGGCCTGCTCGTACAGGCGGCGTCGTGGCGCTGGATCTTCCTGATCAACCCGATCCCGGTCGCGCTCACCGTGGTGCTGCTCCGGCGGCTGCCTGCGGATAGCCGCGCCCCGGGGCGCGTCGACTGGATCGGAGGTCTCCTGTGCGTGCTCGGACTCGGCGGCACCGTGTTCGGGCTGATCGAGCACTCCGTCTACGGGTGGGGTGACCCGCGGGTGTTCGTGCCGCTGATCGCCGGAATCGTCCTGCTCGTCGCGTTCCTGTCGTGGGAGGGGCGCGTGGCCGAGCCGATGATGCCGCTCCAGTTGTTCGCGGTGCGCAACTTCGCGGTCGGAAACGTCACCACGCTCGCGATGTACGGCGGCCTCGGCGTCGCGACGTTCTTCCTCGTCGTGTTCCTCCAGCAGGTGGCGGGGTACACGCCGCTCGAGGCCGGTCTTGCACTGCTGCCGATCACGCTCGTGATGTTCACCCTGTCCAGGCGGTTCGGCGCGCTCGCCGACCGCCTCGGTCCGCGTCTGTTCATGGCCGGCGGCCCGACGCTCGCCGGCATCGGTTTGCTGCTGCTGACGCGCGTGACCGCTCACCCGGACTACCTGACGACGATCCTGCCCGCCGTGCTCGTGTTCGCGCTGGGTCTCGCGGCGACCGTGGCGCCGCTGACCGCGGCCGTCCTCGGATCGGTGGAGCCGGGCCGTTCCGGGCTCGCCAGCGGCGCCAACAACGCGGTCGCGCGGGTCGCCGGGCTGCTCGCGATCGCCGCGGTCGGCGCCGTTGTGTCGACGAGCTTCGCCGCGCGGCTCGACCGCAACCTCGCCCACGACCCGCTCAGCCGGCAGGCCCGCACCGCGCTGCGGACCGCCCGCACGCGACCGCTTGTGACGAGCGCGTCGGGCGCGCCGGCGGCCGATCGAGCGCGCGTCCACGTCGCACTCGTCGACGCCTCGGTCCACGCGTTCCGGATCGGGATCGGGATCGCCGGCCTGCTCGCGATCCTCGGGGGCGCGGTGGCGCTGGTCGGGATCGAGAACCCGCGCCGGCGCGCGCCGGCTGGGATGGGGGCCCGCCCGCCCGCCCGGCCCGGGTAGCCTTGCCGGCGCCTTGGCAGACCCATTCGTAGCGATCGTCACCGGAGCGTCGAGCGGCATCGGCGAGGCGACCGCGCGCCGGCTCGCGCGCGAGCCGGGCGCCAAGCTGGTGCTGGTCGCGCGCCGCCAGGAACGGCTCGACGCGCTCGCCCGCGAGATCGGCGGCGCGACGGTGGTCGCGGTCGATCTCACGACGCCCGCGGCGCCGGCGGAGGTGCTGGCCGCGGTGGCGCGCGCTCACGGAGAGCTGCATCTGCTCGTCAACAACGCCGGCGGCTCGTGGCGCGGCGGCTTCGCCGAGAGCGGGTGGGACAACGTCGATCGCCACATGAAGCTCAACTTCGAGGCGCCTGTGCGACTCACCGAGACCCTGCTTCCGCTCCTGCGAGCGACCGCGGCCAAGGGCGCGCCCGCGGCGATCGTCAACGTCTCGAGCACCTCGGGGCGCGTCGGCCGGCCTCGCGCCGGCGCGTACTCCGCCAGCAAATTCGCGCTCGCCGGCTGGAGCGACTCGCTCACGGCCGAGGAGAGCGCGCACGGCGTCCACGTGGGGCTCGTGCTGCCGGGGTTCATCGCGACCGAGGGCTTCCCCGCGACCGAGTTACGGCGCCATCCCGTGCTGCGGCTGTTCGTCTCCCAGCCGGACAAGGTCGCCGAGGCGATCGTCGAGTGCGGCCTGGGCGGGAAGGCCGAGCGGTACGTGCCTCGGTACTACTGGCTCGCGGCGGCGGCGCGGGTCCTCGCGCCCGGGCTCGTGCGCCGCGCCACGTCCAGCGGGACGTTCACCACTGCGACCGCCAAGGATTCGCAGCACTAAGCTACAGACGTGTAGCTACAAGACCCTAGGAGTAAACAACCGATGAACGCAAGCGCCCGCCGGGTGGCAGTGCTCGGCGGCATCCGAATCCCATTCGCGCGGCAGAACGGCCCGTATGCGCGGGCGTCGAACCAGGACATGCTGACCGCGACGCTCGAGGCGCTCGTCAGCAGGTTCTCGCTCGAGGACGAGACCCTTGGCGAGGTCGCCGCAGGCGGCGTCCTCAAGCACAGCCGCGACTTCAGCTTGACGCGTGAGGCCGTGCTCGGCACGCGCCTGAATCCACACACGCCGGCCTACGACCTCCAGCAGGCGTGCGGCACCGGGCTCGAGGCCGCAATCCTGGTCGCGAACAAGATCGCCCTCGGCCAGATCCACTCCGGCATCGCCGGCGGGTTCGACACGACCTCGGACGCGCCGATTGCGATCAATGAGGACCTGCGCGGCGTGCTGCTCGAGCTGAAGCGCGCCAAGAGCAATGCGGCGCGGCTGAAGGCGCTGGCCAAGGTCCGGCCCCAGCAGATCCTGCCCGAGCTCCCGCGCAACGCAGAGCCCCGCACCGGGCTGTCGATGGGCGAGCACGCCGCGATCATGGCCAAGGAATGGGGGATTGAACGCGGCGAGCAGGACGAGCTCACCGTCCGCAGCCACAAGAACCTTGCCGCCGCCTACGACAGCGGCTTCCTCGACGACCTCGTCGCCCCGTTCCTCGGGCTCGAGCGCGACCAGAACCTCCGGCCCGACACGAGCGTCGAGAAGCTGGCGCGGTTGAAGCCGGTGTTCGGCGGACAGCAGGGAACGATGACCGCGGGCAACTCGACCCCGCTCAGCGACGGCGCTTCGGCGGTGTTGCTCGCGAGCGAGGAGTGGGCGGCCGCGCACGACCTGCCGGTGCAGGCATATCTCGTCGATGCGCAGACCGCCGCAGTCGACCACGTGCACAAGCGCGAGGGCCTGCTGATGGCGCCGACGTATGCGGTGCCCCCGCTGCTCGCTCGTAACGGCCTCGGCCTCGCAGACTTCGACTTTTACGAGCTCCACGAGGCGTTCGCGTCCCAGGTGCTGTGCACGCTGAAGGCGTGGGAGGACCCGGTCTACTGCCGCGAGCGGCTAGGGCTCGAGGGGCCGCTCGGCGAGATCGACGTCGACAAGCTCAACACCCACGGCGGCTCGTTGGCGGCGGGCCACCCGTTCGGCGCGACCGGCGGGCGGATCGTGGCGAGCCTCGCCAAGACATTGAAGGAGAACGGCTCTGGCCGGGGATTGATCTCGATCTGCGCGGCCGGCGGCCTCGGCGTCACCGCGATCATGGAGGCAGCAGCATGAGCGACCGCTACCAGCAACTCGTCAACACCCCGATCGGGAAGATCGTCTCAAAGCAGATCGGCCTCCCAAACCCGGTCAAGCTCGAACGCTACGAGCGGGGCCAACCGCTAGTCAGCGGTCCGGTCCTGTTTGGAGCAGCGCCCGGCGGACGGCTCGCCGGCGCCACCGCGAAGGTGCTCGCTGCGATCGACGCCGACGTCCGCACGCCGCTCGAGAAGGGGATTCGGACCGCGGCGGCCGATGCTGGCCTCGACGCGAAGGTCTTCGACCCCGACGCCGCCACCGAGGACGAGACGTTCAAGGCGCTCGTGTTCGACGCGAGCGGCATCGAGGTCAGCGAGCAGCTGCGCGAGATGTGGGCTTTCTTCGCACCGTCGATCCGCAGGGTCCGCAACTCGGGCCGCGTGATCGTGCTCGGTACGGCACCCGCGGACTGCAAGCGCCCGCGCCAGGCGACGGCTCAGCGGGCGCTTGAGGGATTTGTGCGGTCGGTCGGCAAGGAGATCCGCCAGGGCGCCACCGCGCAGCTGATCTACGTCGGCACGAACGCCGAGTCGCAGCTCTCCTCGACGCTCCGGTTCTACCTGTCGCCGAAGTCGGCGTACGTGTCAGGCCAGGTGGTCCGGGTCGGCGCCTCGGCGCTGTCGGCCGATGGGATCGACTGGGAGCTGCCGCTCGGCGGCAAGTACGCGCTCGTCACGGGCGCCTCCCGGGGCATCGGCAGGGCGATCGCCAAGGTGCTCGCGCGCGATGGGGCGCACGTGATCGGCCTCGACGTGCCCGGGCTCCAGCGCGAGCTCGAAGAGACGATCGGCGAGCTCGGCGGCTCCAGCCTGGTGCTCGACATCACCGACGATGATGCGCCGGCGAGGATCGCGACGCATCTGCTCGATGATCATGGTGGCGTCGACGTTGTCGTCCACAACGCCGGCATCACGCGCGACAAGACGCTCGGGCGCATGGACGAGGATCGATGGAACATGGTGCTTGGAGTCAACCTGACCGCGCAGGAGCGGATCAACGAAGAGCTGCTCAGCCGCGAGGTGATTCGCGAGAACGGTCGGATCGTGTGCGTGTCCTCGATGAGCGGAGTCGCCGGCAACGCCGGCCAGGCCAACTACGCGACCTCCAAGGCCGGCGTGATCGGCATGGTCGAATCGATGGCCGCGTCCTTGGCGACGAGGGGGCTGACGATCAACGCGGTGGCGCCGGGGTTCATCGAGACCCAGATGACCGCTGCGATGCCGATCGCGATACGTGAGGCGGGCCGACGCATGAACAGCCTGGCCCAGGGAGGCCTACCGGTCGACGTCGCGGAGACGATCGCCTGGTTCGCGAGTCCGGCGAGCGGCGGCGTCAACGGCAATGTCGTCCGCGTCTGTGGCCAGAGCCTGATCGGAGCATGACGTGGCGATGCGCGAACTGACCAGCTCGCCGGCGATGCTGCCGCTGTTCGTGCGCGCGGGTGTGGCGATGATCCCGGGCGCTCAGCATCTCCCGTTCGTGGGACCGATGGTCGCCGGCGGCGGCCACGACATGCCGGATCTCGCGCTGCGCCTGACTGGCGCGCAGGTCGACGGCAAGCGGGTTGCGGATTACGACCGAGCGTGCGGTTTCGCATTGCGGGACGTCGTCCCGGTGACCTACCCGCACATACTCGCGTTCCCGCTGCAGCTCTCGCTGATGACCGATCCGAGCTTTCCGTTCCCGGCCATCGGGCTCGTGCACATCGCCAACCGGATCATCCAGCACCGGCCGGTTGGCGGCTCCGAGCGGCTCCAGGTCGACGTATGGGCGACTCCCGTCGAGAACCACCCTCGCGGCAAACAGTTCTCTCTGCGCTCCGAGGTCCGGGTCGGGGACGAGCTCGTCTGGGAGGAGGATTCGACGAACCTGAAGCGAGTCGGCGGCGGCAAAGACTCAGGCTCGGCTTCAGGGTCAGACTCAAGGGATCTGCCGAGCGCCGAGGACCTGCCCGCGACCGCGACATGGAAGCTTCCGGGCGACCTCGGGCGCCGGTACGCCTCGGTGTCGAGCGATTACAACCCGATCCACATCCATCCGCTGAGCGCCCGCCTGTTCGGGTTCCCGTCGGCGATCGCCCACGGGATGTGGACCGAGGCGCGGTGCCTGGCCGCGCTCGAGCCGCGACTGCCGGACGCGTTCACGGTCGAGGTTGTGTTCAAGCGGCCGATCCTGCTGCCCGGCACGGCCGAGTTCTGCGAGGCGCAGAACGCCGGCGGGATCGACTTCGGGGTTCGCGACCCGGCCAAGGGCAAGTCGCACCTCGACGGGCGCGTGACATTCGCCTGAGACGGCTGTCGCCGAGCCTGCGCTAGGCGGCCCGATCGGCGAGCCGCTCGTCGGCGATCTCCTCGAACAGGTCGCGGAGACGGTCGAGCACCGCGGAAGCGACGAGCAGATCGTGTTCGCTGAACCCCTCCATCGCGGCCCGGAAGCGCGGTTCGAATCGTGCCCGGCGCTCCTCGACGAGTCCACGACCGCCCTCGGTGAGCGACGTGAACACGACTCGCCGGTCGCGATCGGAGCGCTCGCGCTCCACGAGCCCAGCCGCAGCGAGCCCGTCGAGCATCTCGGTCGCGCTGGCCGGGCTCAGGTCGGCGGCTTCCGCCAGGTCGCGCAGCGACATCTGACTCTGGTCGCGAAGGCAGAACAGCAGGCTGTACTGCGCGTCGGTGAGCTCGCCCGGACGGCGGGTCTCGCGCCCACGCAATCTGCGCACCGCGGCCATCGCGCGCTTGAACGATCGTGCGACCTCCTGGGTGGGGTCGCGACGGTCGTTCTCGTCTACCACGTCGCCAAGGGCGTCTAGCTTGTCGCCGGCGGTGCTCACGCCGCGATCGCCTCCGCGAGCGTCTCATCAGAGGGTGGCGCGCCCTCCCCCTTGCGGGTGCGGGCGTTGCGCTCGGCGCGCAACAGGATCATGCACGGGATGATCGCGAGGGCCGTCAGTCCCGCCGAGACCCAGAATGCGGTGCCGTACGCGGCGGCCGCGGCACTCGGCGTGTGCGCGCCGGTGAGGGCGCGCTGGAGGACCACCGCCAGCACGGCCGTGCCGATCGACCCGCCCACGCGCTGGATTACGTTCAGCTGCGGGGTCGCGCTCGAGAGTTCGGAGCGCTGGAGCGATGCGAACGCGGCTGTCATAGCCGGCAGGAAGCCGAAGCCGATCCCGATGCCGCGGATGAACATCGCCACCGACAGCCACGCGATCGGCGTGTGGGCGCCGATCAGGCCGAACGGGATCGTTGCGATCGTGCACAGGGTCACCCCGAACAGCGCCAGCCCGCCGCCGCCGTAGCGGTCGCTCAGCTTGCCCGCGATCGGCATCGCGCAGGCAGCGCCAAGCCCCTGGGGAGCAACCAAGAGTCCGGTGTCGACGACGCTCTCGAGCCGAACATCCTGCCAGTACAGCGGCAGCAGGATCATGCCGCCGAAGAGGGCCGCGCCGAGGCAGAACATCGCGAACGCCGCCGAGGAAAATGTCGGGCGTCGGTACAGGCGCATGTCGAGGAGCGGCTTGGGGATCTTGAGCGCATGCAGCACGAACGCCGCGACCAGCACGATGCCGAGGATGATCGGGACGATGACCTTGGGCGAGCTGAAACTCCCGGTGACACCGATCTCGGCCAGGCCGTAGGTGAGGAGCGGCAGGCCGGTCGCCATCAGGATCAGGCCGCGGACATCGAGCTTGTCGGCCGCCTCGGGTTTTATCCAGGGGAGGTAGCGGAGCGCAGTCGCCACCGCTATCACCCCGATCGGGACGTTCACGTAGAAGATCCAGCGCCAGCTTGTGTTCTGGATGATCAGTCCGCCGATCGTCGGCCCGAGGATCGGCGCCAGCATCGCGGGGACCGCGACGACGCTCATCACGCGTCCCATCCGCTTCGGCCCGGCCGCCTCGGCCATCATGAGCTGCCCGACCGGCAGGATCATGCCGCCGCCGATGCCCTGCAGCACGCGGAACAGGATCAGCTCGGTGGTCGAGGTCGCCAGCCCGCACAGCGCGGATCCGAGGGTGAACAGGACGACCGAGGCCACGTAGACCTGCTTGGCTCCGAACCTCCGGGCCGCCCAGCCGCTGACCGGGATGACCGCCGCCAGCGACAGCATGTATCCGGTCACGACCCACTGGATCTCGGAGATCGTCGAGTGGAGCTCGCGGCTCAGCGTCGCCAGCGCGACGTTGACGATCGTCGTGTCGAGGATCGACATGATCGACCCGATCACGACGACCGCGCTGGTGCGCCAAACGTGCGCGCTGATCGGATCGCCCGCGTCTTCGCGCACGCTCATTCGAGCTCGTCTCCCAGAAGATTCATAGGAGCCGAAACATTAGGCTCCGAACGATCCCGCGTCAAGCGAGGCTGCGGCGCCGGGTCCGCAGCGCTCGCGGTCGACTACTGTCGCCCCGCAGTCGCGTGCCGGAATCACCGGCGCTGCGGACAGGGCGCGCAGCCGAAGTGCCGTCTATCTTGATTGGTAATGCCCAGTTTTGCCGACCTTGGCCTAGAGCCCGACATCCTCGAGGCCGTTCACGACGTCGGATACGAGTCGCCGAGCCCGATTCAGGAGGAGGCGATCCCGCCCCTGCTGCAGGGACACGACGTCATCGGGCAGGCGCAGACCGGGTCCGGGAAGACGGCGGCGTTCGGGCTGCCGATGCTCCAGTACGTCAACCCGGGCGAGCACGAGGTCCAGGGGCTCGTGCTCACGCCGACCCGCGAGCTGTGCATCCAGGTGACCCAGGCGCTGCGCGCCTACGGCCGGCGCAAGGGCGTGGACGTGGTCGCGGTGTTCGGCGGCGCGCCGATCCGCTCCCAGCAGGCGCAGCTGCGCTCCGGTGGTCACGTTGTCGTGGGGACGGTCGGTCGGGTCAAGGACCTGATCTCGCGCCACTCGCTGATGCTGCACGGGTGCCGCTTCATCGTGCTCGACGAGGCGGATGAGATGCTCGACCTCGGCTTCCTCGAGGACGTCGAGCGGATCCTGTCGCTGACTCCGTCGAGCCGCCAGACCGCGCTGTTCTCGGCGACGATGCCGCCCGAGATCAGGCGGCTAGCCGATCAGTACCTGTACGACCCGGTGACCGTGCGGGTGCAGGCAGCGACGCTGACCGTGGAGACCGTCGAGCAGTTCGCTCTCGAAGTGCGCCCGCGCGAGAAGGCAGAACAGCTCGTGGCCGTGCTTGCGGCCGAGCAACCGGATCAGGCGATCGTGTTCGTGCGCACCAAAGCGCGGTGCGAACAGCTCTACCGGACGCTCCGCGACCGTGGGATGAACGTCAAGGCGCTCCACGGCGACATGACCCAGGGCGCGCGCGACGGGGTGATGATCTCGTTCAAGGACGGCCGCCTGCCGCTGCTCGTAGCGACCGACGTGGCCGCGCGCGGGCTCGATATCTCGGGGGTGTCGCACGTCATCAACTACGACGTCCCGACCTCCCCCGACGTGTACGTTCACCGGATCGGCCGCACCGGGCGGGTCGGTCGCAGCGGCCGCGCGATCACGTTCGTCGAGCCCCAGCAGCGGCGCGAGCTCCGGGCGATCGAGAACCACGCCGGCGTCACGCTCGCGCCGTGGGTGGAGGATGCGCACGTCGCGCCGACCGCCGTGAAGACGAAGCCTCGCCGCCACTCCAAGCCGCACGACGCCTACGACGGCGACGGCCGGGCGCGCAAGGTGATCGTGTCGATGGGACGGTCCGCCGGGCTCGAGCCTTCCGACATCATCCACGCGATCACCGCCGCGACCGGCTTGGACGGCGAGCACGTGCGCAACGTCCGAGTGCTCGAGCGGTTCACGCTGCTCGAGGTACCCGAGGAGGACGTCGACCGCGTCGTCGATCGCGTGAGTGGGACAGAGCTGCTCGGTCAGCCCGTCCAGCTCGAGCCGGCGGCGACGTAGGGGGTGGTCGGCGCCGAGTGCGCCGGAGTCCGTGTCAGATCTCCGTCAGCTGCCCTGAGAGTGGGCGCGACTTCCGGGCGCGCCGCCGTGTTGCCGTCCATAGGCCGGCTGTCAGGCCGGGACGCTAACACTTGGAGGTATGGACCTTGCGTCTGAAATCGCTCGTCCGACGGCGCCCGCCGGTGCCGATGGTGGTGTCGTTCGTCGCGCTGTTCGTCTCGCTAGGCGGGGTCGGATACGCGGCGGTGACGCTGCCAAATAACAGCGTCGGGAACGCCCAACTCCAGAACGGCAGCGTCGGCAACTGGAAGCTCAAATCGGGCGCGGTCGGAGGGCGCAAGATCATCAACGGCGCCGTCGGCGCGAAGCAGGTGAACTCGAGCCAGGTCCAGCTGCGCGTCGCCAGCGCATGCTCGTCGGGAGCGATCGCGTCGGTCGGGCTGTCGGGGAGCGTGAGCTGCACGCCGACGCGGCCCAACGAGTACGGATCGAACACGGCGGCGGTCACGCTCGGGACGAGCGCGACGCAGGTGGCCACGGAGTCGCTGGCAGCCGGGTCGTCGTACCTGGTCCTCGCGTACCCGCACGTTGTCATCAGCGGGACCGCGACGGCGGCGCAGCGGGTCCAGGTCGACTGCACGCTGTCCGTGCCGGCGGGCTCGGGCACGCCGCCGCCGGCCAACCCGACGACCACGACGAAGAGCCTTGCGGTCGATGTGGGCACCGACTCGCACTCCCTAGCGGGCTCTATACCGCTCGTCCTGCCGGTCGCGTCGTCGACCAGCGTCCAGCCCGCGACTGTCAAATGCGCCGAAACGGCGACGCCAACCACGCCGGCGCCGACGGTGGCGGTCGACACCGCGATCAGCGCGATCCAGACCGCCAGCAACAACTGACGTCTTCCCGTCCCAGGGAAACGGCCGGTCTCGCGTTGGGGCGCGCGCGAGGCCGGCCTTGGGATGCGCGGTCGCCGTCCGATAGGTTCAGGGATGAACACCGGCCGCTCGGGTCGGGATCGCACACATGGGAGGTAAGCGATGCGTCCAACGCGTCCCTCGGCGCCGCTCGTGGTGTCATTTGTCGCCCTGTTCGCCGCACTCAGCGGGGTTGGCTGGGCGGCGATCCATCTACCACCGCACAGTGTCGGGAATGTGCAGCTACAGAACTTCTCGGTCGGCAACGCGAAGCTCCGGCCGTTCTCGGTTGGCGCCGGCAAGATCATCCCCGGCGCGGTCGGCGCCGCGCAGGTGAACTCGAGCCAGGTGCAACTCAGAGTGACCGGTCCGTGCACCGCCGGCGCGATGCAGGCGATCGCGCAGTCGGGAAACGTCACTTGTACGCCCGTGCTGCCGAACGAGTACGGGTCCAACGCGGTGGCCACGACGCTCGGAGCAGGCTCGACGCAGGTCGCGTCGCAGTCGCTCGAGGCCGGGTCCTCGTACCTGGTGCTGGCCTATCCGCACGCGGTGATCAGCGGGGCCTCGGGGCAGCACGTGGAGGTCGACTGCACGCTCTCGGTCCCGGCTGGCTCGGGCACGCCGCCGCCTGTGAACCCCACGACCACGACCAAGAGCCTCGCGGTTGACCTCACGGGCGCGCAGTCGCAGGCCGGGACGATCCCGCTCGTGCTCCCCGTGGCGTCGTCGACAACCAGCCAGCCGGCGACGGTCAGCTGCACTGAGGAGTCGCCGACGTCGCCGGGGCCGGCGGTCACAGTGGACACGACGATCAGCGCGATCCAGACGGCGAGCAACACCTGACGCCGGCGGCAGCAGCGCAGTAGGCTGCGGACCATGTCAACTGCTCAAATGAACACAAGCCACGGCGCGATCGCGTTCGAACTGTTCGAGGATGACGCGCCCGAGACCGTCGCTAACTTCCGCAAGCTCGCGGGCGACAACTTCTACGACGGGGTCATTTTCCACCGGATCATCTCGGGGTTCATGATCCAGGGAGGCGACCCCGAAGGGACCGGGCGCGGCGGCCCGGGCTACACCTTCGCCGACGAGTTCAACAAACACAAAGTGGTCCGGGGCGCGCTCGCGATGGCGAACGCCGGACCGAACACCAACGGCTCGCAGTTCTTCATCGTGACCGCTGAGGCCGCGCCGTGGCTCGACGGCAAGCACACCGTGTTCGGCCAGGTCACCGACGGGATGGACACGGTCGATGCGATCGAAAGCGTCGAGACCGGCGCCAACGACCGTCCGGTCGATCCACCGGTGATCAACTCGATCGACCTCGCCTAGGCGGCCTCGCCGGCGCGGCGCCCAGCACGTATCGTCGAAGCCGCATCGGGCCTCCCGGCGGCGTCAGCCCTCGTATTTGTTGAACACCCCGGTGCTGAACAGCGGGAGCCCGGGAGCCCCGGCATAGCCCAGGCGATGCAGCCCGAACAGATTCTCGATCGTGCCGAGCAGCGAGAAGTGGTTGAAGTAGTCGACGGCGTCGAAACTGTTCGCCTTGACGTAGGGCGAGATCAGCAGTAGTCCGACCTGGCCGCCACCGCCGGTCGGGGTCGTCTCGCCGTTGCCCAGCGAAACCGGCGAGGTCGTCGTCGGGGTGGTGGTGGTCGTTCCGGTCGTCGTCGTGCCGGCGGTCGTTGTCGATGTCGTCGTGGTCGGTGCCGGCGCCGTCGTTGTATCGGCGGTGGTCGTGCCTGCAGCGGTCGTCGGCGCCGTCGTAGTCGTGCCCGTGATCGTTGTCGGCGCCGTCGTGGTCGTGTCGGTCGTGGTCGTGTCGGAGGTGGTCGTGCCGGCAGTCACGGTCGATGCCGCCGTAATCGTGCCGCTGGCGGTCGTGTCGGTGGCGGTCGTTTCGTCTGCCGCCGCTCCAGGCGGTGTAGTCCCGGGCACCGCCGGTCCCATCGCCCCGGCCGGGGCCACCGGCGCCCCGGGCGGGAGGCCGCGTAGGTTCGGATACGACGCCGGGCTCGCACAGCAGGCACTCGGGTCCGCGTACTGTCCTGTCTGCGGGGCCTGGTCGAACGTGATCGCGATCATCCCGCCTTCCTTGTAGGCCGGCGATTTCTTGATCTCCGGCACGACCGTCTTCAGGAACCGATTGGCGCCCGCGAGTCCTGGTATCGCATGCGGCTTGCAAGGCGCCTCGCTTCCATCCGAGCAGGGCGACGGGATGATGTAAGCGAGCGAGGGCGTGGTGCTCGCGCTCTTCAGATCGGTCTTGAAGTGGCCGAGGCTGAGCTCGTCGTCGTGGCACGCCGAGCCGCTGGTCAGCGACCGGAAGTACACGAACGGGTTGCGCCAGGCCAAGTAGGCGGTCTTGGAACCCGCGACCTGGGGGACCTTGCTGCCGACCTTCGGGACCCGGCAAGCGGACTTGGCGTTCGAGGGCACTCCCTGCACGTACGCCTTCCAGGTGTCGCCGGCCGCGGTCAGCTGGCCTGCGAGCGTCTTCGTGCTCGTCGGATACGCGCATCCGCTGCCGAGTACCTGCCCGCGGGCGCCCTTGGTGGCGGGCTTGATGTGAGAGAACGTCGGGCAGTCCGTGGCCGTCTGCACGGTTGGTCCCTGTCCGCTGACGAGCGCGACGTCGTTCGCAAGCGGCGCGCCCGCGACCGCGTAGTAGTTCAGGACGAGCTCTCCCTGGCGCCGGAGCGCGCCGCTGAGATATCCGCCCGAAGCTCCGAATGACTGCCTGAAGCCGCGGTCCGAGAGCACGATCATGAACACGTGCTTGACCGGGGGAAGGCCGTTCAGGCCCGACGAGGAGGTGTTTGTACCGGTGGTCGAGGTCGGCGATGTGGTCGGGGACGCGGACGCCTGCGCTTGTGTCTGCGCCGCGCCCGCGCTGCCACCGGAGGCCGCGGCACCGCCGGCGTTCTCTGAGCCGGCCGCCTGCGAGGCTGCGACCGTGTGCACCGTGGGGGCGGCCGCCGGGTGGTGCATTCCGACCACGATCAGCGGCGCGCTCGCCAGGGTCGCGACGCTGGTCCCGCCGACCAGCGAGCCCACGATCACACCGAACCCGAGCATGCACATCACGGCCGCCGCGGCGGCGCGAGGTCCGGGCATCGCGAACCCGAACAGTGGCGTGCCCCGGTCAGGGTCCGCCAGGGACTCCGCGAGCGGCGTGCCTGGGGGCAGATCCGGGTGCGGCCCCTGTTCGTGGATCGCTCCGATCAGGGCCGCGATCTCCGCCGGTAGGGGCCCTCGCCGGTTTCCACATTCCACGCAGTAGCGCTGGTCGTGGGCCAGCGGCGCATCGCACCCGGCACATCGGAGCATGCTTCGCGGCTCGTGCGCGGTGGGGTCCGAAGTGCTCATTGCCGGTCCGCCAGTGTGGTATCCGTAACTCTCTCAGATGTGAACATCTTGAGACCGACCGAGCCGCCTAAACTTCGGACGAGTCAGGCGATGTCGGTCACGCCTCGTTCACAATTGTGACAACGCCGCGCCGGATACTGGGACCCGTGGGGACCACACGAATCATTGATACGGAGACGAACCGCTGGCGACCGGTCTAGAGAAAGGCGACGGGGGGACGACCCCCGGTGCAAGGACCGGAGCTGAGGCCCCGACCCGGGAACTGTCGACAGCCCCCGCCGCCGCTTCGGAGGATCGTTGCGGCGCTTGCGGCGCGCCGCTCGCACACGATCAGCGCTACTGCGTCGAGTGCGGGGAGCGTCGCGGCCAATCGCGGTTACCGCAGCCGCAGCCGGCGGCCGAGCCGCAGGCGCGTCGAGCTCGCTCGGGCGGTGCTCCGCGCGCCCAGCGCATGTCGTCCGGCACCACGTTGGTGGCGGGAGTGGGCGTGCTGCTGCTTGCGATCGGGCTGGGCGTGCTGATAGGCCGCCTCGGCCACAACAACCCCGCTCCCCAAAAGGCAGCCGCCCCGGAGGTCGTGACCGTACAGGGCGGCGGCGGGGGCGGAACGGCAAGCCCCGCCGCGGCCAGCACGACGCCGACCACGACCAGCCACGCTGCAACCAAGGCTCCCAAGGGCCTGACCGGGAAGCTGAAGGCGGCCGCGGAGAACAAGGCGCCGCCGTCGAAGGCTGTCCAGCAAAAGGCCACCCAGGCCGCTGGAAAGGTGCTGGGCAGCTCCAGCCACCTCGCTCCGCCGACGCAAAAGGTCGGCGGTTCCTGTAGCAGCGGCCAGGCCGGTTGCCAGGCCGGCAAGTTCACCGGAAACTTCTTTGGCGGCGGCCAGTGAAAGGACGCGTCGATGGCGCTACTGCGTAAACGCGGGACCGGCACGCCGTCGCCGGCGTCCCAGCCCACCGAGAGCTCGACGGCGTCCCCTCCCGCCGGTGTGCCGGTTGCGCCGCCCCCTCCCGGTGCGCCAGGAGCGCCCCCGACGGAGAGTCAGGTCATCGACCTCGAGCGCCGGCGTGACACGCTGAAGGCGCGGGTCGCGGAGATGCAGTGGGACCTGGGCGGACTCGTGTATGAGATGGCGATCCGCGATCGGATCCACGTCGACGTGCTGGTCAAGCGAGCCGCGCTACTCCAGGACGCGGACTCCGAGCTCTCGGAGATCGAGCGCATTCTGCGACTCGAGCACAGCGCCACAGCCGGCGCGTGTCCCTCCTGCGGGGCGCCCCACAGCACGGGCGCCTCGTATTGCTGGCAGTGCGGCCAGCCGATCCTGCAGCAGGTCTCGAGCGACTCGATCTTCCGCTGAGGCCAGGCCGCGGCTGGGTCTCGCTTCGTTAGCCGAACTTTCCGGCGACGTAGTCGCGGGTGCGCGGGTCGGCGGCGCTACGGAAGATCGTCTCGGTGTCCCCGTATTCGATCAGCGTTCCGACCCGGACCGGACCGCTGGTGTCGAGGCTGAAGAACGCCGTCCGGTCGGCGACCCGCGCCGCCTGCTGCATGTTGTGAGTGACGATTACGATCGTGAACCGGTGCTTGAGGTTGTGCATCAGATCCTCGATCGAGGCCGTGGCCACCGGGTCGAGCGCCGAGGCCGGCTCGTCCAGGAGCAACACGTCCGGCTCGATCGCGATCGCGCGCGCGATGCACAAGCGCTGCTGTTGCCCGCCCGAGAGGCCGAGCGCGCTGTTCTTGAGGCGGTCCTTGACCTCCTCCCATAGTGCCGCCTGGCGGAGCGCCTGCTCCACGCGATCGTCCAGACGATGCTTCATCCCGAGGTTCCGCGCTGCCCAGGCGACGTTGTCGTAGATCGACTTGGGGAACGGGTTGGGCTTCTGGAACACCATCCCGATCCGACGGCGCACTTCGACCCGGTTGGCCCGGCCGTCGTACAGGTCGTGACCGTGGTAGAGAACCTGGCCGGTGAGGCGGAAACCCGGAATCGAGTCGTTCATCCGGTTGAGGCTGCGGATGAACGTCGACTTGCCGCACCCGGACGGGCCGATCACCGCGGTCACCTGGTTGCGGTGGATCTTCATCGACGTCCCTGCCAGGGCCCGGCTCTCGCCGTAGTAGACCGACATGTCGCGAATGTCGAACACGACTGCGCGTTCCTGGCGCGCCGCCGCCCCGTTGTCGGCTGGCGCCGGGTCGATGACCGGCAGCACCGGGTCCGTACGGATACGGATGCGCCTCCGGGCCTCCTCGGCGCGCCGGATCTGGCTCGCCGTCCGGTCCCACTCGGTCATCGGCCCATCTTCGCACGGCTGCGGGCGAGGATCAGCCGAGCCAGGACGTTGGCGATGAGGATCAAGAGCATCAGTACAAATGCCGCTCCCCAGGCCCGGGTCACGGCCTGAGCCAGCGGCAGGTCGTAAGACGTGTAGATGAACATCGACACGCTGGGGACACCGTGAAACAGGTTCAGCGATGTGCCGTAGGGGTTGAAGCCGATCGAGTCGCAGATCAGCAGCGGCGCCGTCTCGCCCGCCGCTCGGGCCGTCGCGAGGATCGCACCCGTGAGGATCCCTCCGAACGCAGCCGGCAGAATCACGCTGATGACGGCGCGCCAGCGGTTCACGCCGAGGGCGTCGGCAGCCTCGCGAAGGCTGCCCGGAACCAGCAGCAGGACCTCCTGGCTCGAGCGCGCCATCAGTGGCAGCATCACGATAGCGAGCGCGACGCCGCCGGCGAATCCCGACTGCCGATGCTGGGGAATGACGATCAAGCCGTAAACGAACAGCCCGACGATGATCGTCGGCAAACCCGCCATGACGTCGAGCGCCAGCCGGAGCGCATTCGCGGTGCGTGATCGAGGCCCCGCGAACTCGGTCAGGTACAGCCCGGTCAGGATTCCGATCGGAAGCGCGATCAGGGCTCCGAACGCGACGATCTCGAGCGTGCCGATGAGAGCGTTGAAGATTCCGCCGCCGGCCAATCCGGAAGGGTTCTGGATCACGAAGCTCAAGCTCAGAGCCGATGCGCCGCGGACGGCCACCCCGTAACACACGATCACGAGCACCGCGACCGCGAACACGGCGGCTGCCGTCGCGGTGATCTGGACGATCCGGCTCACCGCGGCACGCCGGCGCAGATTGCCCGAGGGAGTGAGGGGCGCCGTCGGGTCGAACGTCCTCCCCTCGAACAACGCCGTCTCCGACACGGCGCTCAAATGACCCTCCGGGTGACGTCGAACCGCCCGGCGATCACGCGCGATGCCACGCTCGTGAGCATGCAGATGACAACCAGAACGAGGCCGACGTAGAACATCGCCGCCGTGTGTAGAGAGTTGACCGGAGACGTGAACTGATTGGCAATCTCCGCGGCGGCCGTCGAGCCGGGGTCGAACAGCGAGCTGTGAATCGCGGTGACATCGCCGATCACGAACGAGACTGCAATCGCCTCACCGAGCGCCCGCCCGAGACCGAGGACGACGGCCGCGCTGACGCCCGACACGGTGGTGGGAAGGACGATTCCACGGATGACCTCCCACTGCGTCGCGCCGAGCGCCGCGGCGCCGTCCTTGAGCTCGCTCGGGACCGTCAGGAACAGGTCGCGGCTGAGCGCCGAGATGATCGGGAGGATCATCACGGTCAGGACCAGCCCGGCGGTGAAGACGCTGATCCCGATCGGCGACGCCGGACCGAACAGCGGGATGAAGCCGAGCGCACTGTGCAGTCCGGGCTCGAGCTTGTCGATGAACGGGACGAGCACGACCAGTCCCCAGAAGCCGTAGATGATGCTCGGAACCGCGGCAAGCAGTTCGACCAACGGTCCGACGACCGCCCGCACCCGGGCCGGGGCCATCATGCTCAGGTACAGGGCGATTGCGATCCCGAGCGGCGTGGCCAGCACAACCGCGATCAGCGAGCTCACCGCGGTTCCGTAGAGCAGCGCCGCTGCGCCCTCAATGCCGAAGTTCGGCTTCCAGTCCGTGCTCGTGACGAAGCCGAGTCCGAACCGCGAGATCGCAGGCTGGGCGTTCGTGACCAGCTGGTAGACGACGTCGACCAGCGTCAGGATCACAAGCACGCCGGCCAGCGCGCACAGACCGAACATCACGCGGTCGCCTAGCCGCCCGGCGCGGCGCTGCTTGGTCCGCATCCCTTCGCGGCCGCGGGAGCCGCCCCGCGCCGGCGTGAACCTTGCGCTCGACGCCACGGCGCGCAAGCGTACGGAAAAGCCGGATCGCGGACCTCGCGACCCTCCATCACTCACAGGTTTTCAACAACGTGGTCACAAGTTGGCAACAAGTGGCCAAATCTCCACGGAGATGCTTTGCGCCATCTCGCGAGGGGCGGCCGGGCCACGTCGAGAGTCTTCTCGGGAATTCCCACAAGGAAAGGATTACTGCTTTGCTCTTCAAGAGGTTCGTCAGCGTGACGTGCGCTGGGTTGCTGGCAGGCTGCGTTTTAGCCATTAGCGCCGCCGCCGCGTCCGCAGCCACGCCGACGCTCAACGGCGCCGGCTCGACGCTGGTTGCCCCGATCGAGGCCGAATGGGCCGCGGTGTGGGATACGTCGACCAGCAGCCTGGTCAACTACTCGCCAGTCGGGTCCGGGAGCGGCGAGAAGGACATCGCCGCCGGCCTGGTGGACTTCGGCGCCTCCGACGCGCCGCTGTCCGTGTATTCCGGCGTCCCGGCCAACATCGTCCAGATCCCCTGGGCGCTGACCGCGACCGGCGTTAGCTACCACCTCAACGGCCTGAGGCCGAAGGGTTCGGTGCTCCATCTGACCGGGTCCGTGCTCTCCGAGATCTACCTGGGCCAGATCACCAACTGGAACAACCCGCAGATCAAGAAACTGAACAAGGGCCTGAAGATCCCCCACACGAAGATCACGGTGTTCTGGCGTTCGGACGGATCCGGAGACACGTATGCGTTTACCCGGTACCTATCGGATGTCTCGGGCGCGTTCAGCGCCAAGGTCGGCGCGTCCACCACGGTGACCTTCCCGGTCGGCGTGGGCGCGAAGGGCAACCAGGGCATGGCTCAGGCGCTGCTCGGCACGAACGGCGGGATCGCCTACATCGCAGCCTCGTACCTGATCGCGAACCGCCTACAGCCTGCGGCGATCAAGAACGCCGCCGGCAACTATGAGGTTCCGAACCTGCCCAACATCGCCGCCGCGGCGTCCGGGGTCAGCCCGGGGCCGGGCAACGAGGTCACGATCGTCGACCCACCGAAGCGCAAGAAGAAGGCGTACCCGATCTCGACGTTCACGTATGCGTTCGTCCCGAACAACGCTGCGCAGGGAGCCCTGCTGAAGTCGTTCATCGGCTACGCGATCACCGGCGGACAGTCGTTCGGGCCTTCGCTCGACTTCTCGCCGCTGCCGCAGTCGATCGTCAACGCGGACGAAGCCACGCTGAACACGATCGGCTGACCGCTCGACACCTCTCCTGTCTCACGGGCCCGGGCGCGAACGCGCCCGGGCCTGCGGGCATGTTCGGTGATAATGCGGTCGCCTCACCGGCTGATGCACGCCGGGATATCCAGCGTTCGCCACGCCGCGTCCTCCGTGGACTCCCTCGGCGCGAGCCGGCGTTGGAGCGTCTTTATCTCGCTCACCGGGTCATCTCCGCCGTCGAGGTCGTGAATGGTGCCGCGGAGAAGGCTCAGCTGACGGGACGCGGCAGACAGCGCGGCCGAGTAGGAGTCGGCGTCGTCCGCCGGCGCCCGCAGCGCTCGCAGGTCGACGAGCTCGGCTCCCAGCACATCGGTGCCCTGGCGCAGGAATGCCGCCGTGTCGGACGGCAGCGCCGGCGGCATGATCCGGTCGGACTGATCGAGCGCCTGCTGGCAGATGCGGGTCGCCTGGCGGCGGAGTCGGCTCATCGACGGTGACGAGCTGCCGCAGCCCGCGACCGCGAGCGCCAGCGCCGCGGCCGCGACCGCGATGCGTCTCATCGAAGGCTCAAACCGAACAGACGCTCGAGCTGCGCGATCGTGTCGTCGGTGGCTCGGTGGTGAACGGTCGCCATCCCAAGTTCGGCCGCGGGAGCGAGGTTGCCCGACAGATCGTCGACGAACACGCACTCCCCCGGTCGGATCCCCAGGTGCTCGGCGCCGAGCACGTAGATCTCAGGCGCGGGTTTGCGCAGCGCGACCTCTCCGGAGATCACGACCGCGTCGAACAGCTCGGCGAGCAGGTCCCTCGGATAGCGCGTCGTTCCCCAGGAGTTGGAGAGCAGCCCGGTCCTGATTCCGCCGGCGCGGGCGAGACGGACCGTCTCGAGCATTTGCTCGTCGAGCTTCGTGTCGCCGAACAGCCGGTCGATCAGGCCGGCGGGTTGCACTCCGAGCAGCGCCGCCACCGGCGGCTCGAACTGCTCCTGTGCCACCCGACCGGTCTCGAGGCCGATCATCAGCTCGCGACACTCCGCGTCGTCGCAGAAGACCCGGATGACCGCGTCGGGCTCGAGTCCCTCGCGTGCGCAGAACGCGCTGAACGAGGCGAACACGTCGGTCGTCAGCACTCCGCCGTAGTCGATCAGCAGCCCGCGGTAGTCCCCGTTGTTAGAGGCCATGTCGTGTCACCCCCAGCGCGCGGTTGGCAATCTCGACCACGCCGTCGCCGAACGTTTTCAGGTACGGGTCGTCGGTGGACCCCGCCAACGCCCGTTTGTAGTTGCCCTCCATGAACACGACCGCCTTCCACAGTGCGAGCGTCACATACCAATCGACCGACCGCACCGAGCGCCCCGACCGCTGTTCATAGCGGGCAGTCAGCTCCGCCCGCGTCGGGAACCCGGGCCGTAATGTCACGTTGTTCAGGTTGAACTTGCCGACGGGATCGCCGGGCTCGGTCCACTGCATGAGCATGTATCCGACATCCGCGAGCGGGTCGCCGATCGTCGCCATCTCCCAGTCGAAGATCGCGATCAGCCGCGCGGGGGCGCCGGACGCGAACATCGTGTTTCCGAGCCGGTAGTCGCCGTGGACGATCGTCGCCGGTGGTGACTCGGGGATGCTCGACTGAAGCCACGCTCCGACCTCCTCGACCTGCGGCAACTCGCGCGTGCGGTTGTGCTCCCACAGGCCGTTGAAGCGGCGCAGTTGGCGCTCGAGATAGCCGGTCGGCCTGCCGAAGCCCTCCAGGCCGGCGCGGTGCCATTCGGTGGCGTGCAGCTCGACCAGCGCGTCGATCAGCTCGTCGGCGATCCGGCCGTGCTGCTCGGGAGTGTCGAGCTGATCGGGGACCGAGTCGGTGATGACGTCGCCTGCGATCCGCTCCATCACGTAGAAAGGCGCGCCGATCACCTCGGTGTCCTCGCACACAGCGAGCACCATTGGTGCGCGTACGGGCGTTGAAGTCAGCGCGCGCAGCAGCCGGGCCTCGCGGAGCACGTCGTGCGCGCTCGGCGGCAAGGGACCCCGCGGCGGGCGTCTGAGCACCGGGCCGGTCGACAGCGCGAACGTGACGTTGGAGTGACCGTCGCCGATCGGCAACGCGGTCAGATCCGCCGGCGCCTCGAGACCGTGCGCGCCGAGGAACTCGATCAGCGGCTCGAGCACGAGCAGCGGCTCGCGCGAGTTGGCCGCCGCCGCCGAGTGGGTGGGCACGATGTCGTCGGGCGCGAGCGTGGCGGGCATGGAGTGAGGCAGGGTACCGGCGGAGGTGCGACCACTAGCTACTCTCGATTTGGAAAGCGATGCCAGAACTACCTGAGGTCGAGATCACCGCCCGTCTTATCGGGGCCGGCGTCGCCGGCGCCGAGATCGAGTCTGCGCTGGCACCCGGCATCAACGCGCTGAAGACGTTCGACCCGCCGCTCACGGCGCTCGAGGGACGCCGGATCGAACGCGTCGGGCGCCGCGGGAAGCTGTTCGTGATCGAGCTCGACGGCGATCTCGCGCTCGAGATCCACCTGATGTCGGCCGGCCGCCTGCAGCTGTATGACACGCGCGCCTCGCTGCGCGACCGGACGTCCCGGTTCCTGGTGCGCCTCAAGGACGGCCGCGAGCTCCGCCTGCGCGAGTTCGGCACCCGGCAGCGGGCGTGGGTCAAGGCGCTGCGCGCCGATGAGCTCGCCGCCGAGGAGACGATCGCGGAGCTGGGTCCCGAGGCCTGGCCTGATCCACCGCCGTTCGCCGAGCTGCTCGACCAACCGCGCCCTCTGTACGCGCTGCTGCGCGATCAGCACGTGATCGCCGGGATCGGACGCTCGTGGGTCGACGAGATCCTCCATGCGGCGATGATCTCGCCGTTCAAGCGCGGGTCCGATCTCGACGCCGACGAGGCCGACAAGCTGCGCGACACAACCGTGCGCGTGCTCGGCGAGGCGATCGCCCACTACGAGTCAACCTTGGCGCTTCCGATCCCGGACAAGCTGCCGATGCCGCTCACGGTGCACCGCCGCAACGGCGAGCCCTGCCCGCGCTGCGGGGATCAGCTCGAGGCGGTGTTCTACGAGGACTACGTGATGTGCTACTGCCCGACTTGCCAGACCGAAGGCAAGCTGCTCAAGGACCGCCGGCTGTCGCGGCTGCTCAAGTAGCAGATGGTGCCTTGAATTGAGCGTGGCATGTTGTGCATCTCAGTTAGGATCCGCGCGGTATGGCACTTGAGCGCGGCGATATAGCCCCCGACTTCACGCTGCTCGATCAGCACGCCAACCCGGTCACGTTGTCCGAGCTTCGCGGCAAGACGGTCGTGCTGTATTTCTATCCCAAGGCCGATACCCCCGGCTGCACGACGCAGGCGTGCGGCGTGCGCGACCATCGCGCCGACTACGCGAACGCGAACACCGTGGTCCTCGGCGTATCGCCTGACCCGGTCAAGCCGATCCTCAAATTCGACGAGAAGTACGGTCTGGGCTTCCCGCTCCTCTCGGACGAGGACCATGCGGTTGCCGAGGCCTATGGGGTGTGGGTGGAGAAGAACCGCTACGGCCGCACGTATATGGGCAACGAGCGCACCACGTTCGTGGTCGGGGAGGACGGGACGGTCAGGG
>Ga0187777_10000421_pt1 | contig 29827 bp, 18 predicted proteins | sample 1015_Q2_SP5_10_M_FD_132416 | JGI IMG/M metagenome (GOLD analysis project Ga0187777, IMG submission 132416) | Tropical peat soil microbial communities from peatlands in Department of Meta, Colombia - 1015_Q2_SP5_10_MG | ecosystem: Environmental > Terrestrial > Soil > Wetlands > Peat | place... | reverse complement strand
GCGACGCGAAGAGCCAGAGTGCCGACGCCATCGTGGCGAAAACGATCGCTGCGGAGGGTGGCGCCGATCGCATCGCCGCTGTGAAGACCGAGCGGCTGACGGGCCGCCTGATCGCCGGCGGGAACGAATCGTCCCTCACGATCGAGTTCGCGCGAGCGCTCCGGATGCGGATGGAGATCGGCATCCGAGGCAAGACGTTGGTCCGGGCGTACGACGGCAGCACCGGGTGGGTGATCAACCCCTTCGCCGAGCACCCAGCGCCGGAGCGAATGTCGCCAACTGAGACGCTGAACATCTCGCGTGAGGCGGACTTCGAGGGACCACTGGCGAACGCACGCGCGAAGGGGAACACGATCGCGCTCGTCGGGCGTGATTCGGTCGAGGGGCACCCCGTCTATCATCTCTCGGTGACGCTGCGCGACGGCACGGTGGACCACTACTTCATCGATGCCGGCAGCTACCTCCCCCGCAAATGGGAGGGGCCGCGCCACGTGCAGGGGAAGGATGTCGTCTTCGAGTCCTACTTCCGCGACTTCACCGTCGTCGATGGCGTCCACGTCATCTCGCGCATCGAATCGGACCGCAAAGGGGAGCCGAGCGTGGGTGGTCAGGTCATCGTCATCGATCACGTGGAGCTCAACGTGCCGCTCAGCGATTCGAGGTTCACGATGCCGGATTCCACCACGGCGCCGAAACGTTAGGCGTCGGCGGGGCCCTACTCGCCCAGCTGGTAGTCCCGGATCTTGTAGAGGAGCGCGCGGTGGGAGAGCTCGAGCAGCTGGGCCGCGCGCGTCCGATTGCCCCGCGTTTGCTCGAGCGCCCGGCGAATGAGGTTGCGCTCGAGGGCCTCGGTCTGACGTTTGATCGACAGATCCCCATCGGCCGCTGGCGCTGTCGTCTGAGAGCGCACGAGATCGGCCAGGTGCTCTGCCTCGATCATCGACCCGGTGGTGAGCACGAGGGCCCGCTCGATCACGTTCTCGAGCTCGCGCACGTTGCCCGGCCAGTCGTGGTCCATGAGGCGCCGCATGGCCGCCGGTGCGATCCCCTTCACCTTGAGACGAAGGCGCGCGTTGTAGAGCTGGAGGAAGTGCAGGGCGAGCTCCGGAATGTCCTGCGACCGCTCACGCAGGGACGGCAGCTTGATCGTCACGACGTTCACGCGGTAGTAGAGATCGCCGCGGAAGCGCCCGGCCGCGACATCGGCAGCAAGGTCGCGGTTGGTCGCCGCCACGACGCGGACATCCACCTTCGTCGAGGTGTTCGCGCCGACGCGTCGGACCTCCCCCTCTTGAAGCGCCCGGAGGAGCTTCACCTGCAGGGCCGCCGGGAGCTCCCCGATCTCGTCGAGGAAGAGCGTCCCGCCGTCAGCCTCCTCGAAGAGGCCCGGCTTGTCGCTCGTCGCTCCGGTGAACGAACCCCGGGCGTGTCCGAACAGCTCGCTCTCAAGGAGCGCCTCGGGAATGGCGCCGCAGTTGACGGCCACGAACGGCTCGGCGGCACGCGGACTGGCGCGGTGGATCAGGCGGGCGACGAGCTCCTTCCCCGTGCCGCTCTCCCCAGTGATCAGAACCGTCGACGGATGGCGAGCAACCTTGCGGGCCACGTCGAGCGCGGTGCGCAACGACGCCGTGTGCCCGACGATCGCGTCGCCGCCGCGGATGGTGCTGAGCTCTCCCTCGAGCTGCTCGACCTTGGCGCGCAATTTCTCGCGCTCGGCGGCCTTTCGGACGGCGAGGATGACCTCCTCGGCCCGAAAGGGCTTCTGCACGTAGTCGTAGGCGCCCTTCTGCATCGCGGCGATCGCGGTGTCCGAGTCGCCGTAGGCGCTCATCGCGATCACTAGCGCGCCCTGAGCGCGGCCCATCTGCCGCTCGATGAATGTGAGGCCATCCATCTTCGGCATCCGAAGGTCGCAGAGGATCAGGTCGACTGGCGAGTTCTCGAGGCGGGCTAGCGCCTCCTCTCCGTCACCCGCTGCGACAATGTGGTGTCCCTCCGCGCCGAGGATGCGGGAGAGCGTCTGTCGCAGCCCCGGCTCGTCGTCGACAACCAGAATCCTCACGGTCGTGCAGCGGCTTCGCTCGCGGGCTCGGCTTCGGTCGCGACACCCTGTTCCGCCACTGGGAAGTACATCATGAAGGCGGCGCCGCCTTCGCGCGCCTGACGTACCCAGACCGTGCCACCCAACCCCTCCACGATTCGCGCAACGACGGCGAGTCCGAGGCCGGTCCCCTTCCCCGGATCCTTCGTGGTGTAGAACGGATCGAACACCCGCTCGCTGTCGCTGATCGGGATTCCCGGCCCCGAGTCGGCGACGATGAGCTTGATGATGTGCGATGGCTCACCGACCGTGTTCAGCCAGGCACGCACGCGGGTGCTTTGATCGCGCGGAATGGCGAAGTTCTCGGGATCTCCCGCCCGGCGCTCGCCCGTCCCGATGACTTCGGAGAAGGGGAGCTGCTGGGTGACGATCCAGATGCTTCCCTTCTCCTCCATGGCGTCGACGGCGTTGATCATCAGATTCACCAGCACCTGCTCCATCTCGTGGCAGTCGCCGATCATGCGCGGTAGGTCGACCTGGAGATCGAGGTGCACCTTCACCTCGCGCAGATTGCCCTGATCGCGCAGCAACTCGACGGTCTGCTGGATGGTCGAGTTGAGATCGAGCCTGGTGGCATTGCGACGCCGCGGCCGTGCGTACTCGAGCATCCCGCGCATGATCCGGTCGATGCGCGCGCTCTCGCGCTCGAGGCCGGCGAGCGCGTCAGCGGCCTCCCCGTTCTGCCCGGCGAAGGTGCGGCGCAAGATGTGCGCGTAGCCATTGATCGCGCCGAGGGGGTTGCCGATTTCGTGCGCCACGCCTGCGGCCAGCCGGCCGACGCTCGCGACCTTCTCGAGGTGGGTGCGCTGCGACTGCTCCTCGAGGAGCCTGGCCGTCATGCGGTTGATGCTCCGGGCCAGGCGATTGAACTCCGAGGTATGGCCTTTGGGCACGCGCCGAGAGAGATCGCCGGCGGCGATGGCCGCTGTCGCGTCCACGACCTCGTCGAGCGGGTCCAGTACCAAGCCCTGAATCTTGTAAGCGCCGAACGCAACGAAGACGAGGATGTCGGCAAAGATCAGCAGCGCGAGGTAGATCGCGCCGTTCGCCGTCATGACCAGGTTCTCGAGGACGACGACGTTGAGCGCCGCCAGGGAGAGCGCCGCCGTACCGAGGACGGCCAGGCTCAACATCATCTCCGTCTTGAGCGAGGCGAAGACCTTGAGTGGCCCGGGGTCAGGCGGAGCGCTGGTTGCTTCGACTGGGCGCGGTTGAGTCATGTCGGTTGTTCGCGAACGTGACGGTGGCCGCGCAGGTCGCGGACACCCGGTGTAGGACGCGCGAAGAGCCCCGTTGGGAACGTGGGACCGTCTCACCAACGGGGCTCATCGAGCGTAAGATGTCTGGATGAAGGCGGACGAACTCCTCTCCATCGCTCTCGGGCTTCTTGCCGCCCTCCTGGCGGCGACGGTCGTGCTCCGCTGGGTCCTCCGGCGGCGCTCGGGCGCCGCCAAGGGCAAGGCGGGCCCTCCGGCCTCCGACGCCGGGAAGCAAGCGGAGAACAAGCCCGCCTCCCACCCACCCAAGGCCGACGCTCCCGACTCCGAGGACGAGGAGGAACCGGAGGACGACCCGGAGGAGGAACCAGAGGACGACCCGGCCCGGACTGACGAGACGGCGATTCCGGGAGCGGGGGGAGGCGGGAGTGGTGCGGGAGCCGGCGACCGGTCGGGGAGCGGGAGCGAACAACTCCCGACAACGATTCCCGCGGTCCTCCAGGCGCTGCAGAAGGTGTTCGACGACGCGAGCCATCCGACGACGCTCCTGGTTCACCCGCTCTTCCAGCACGGTGTAAGGTTGCTCAACGACGGCGGCACCTCGACCGAGGAGCTGCTGCGCATGTACACCGGTCCCACCGTTCTCCCGGCGTGCCTGGCCCTCGAGGCGCTCGCGCAGCGCAGCGACAACGTCGACGTGGTGCCTCGCATCCTGATGAGCATCAACACCGTGGCGCCATGGACGAGCTTCTTCGCGGCACGCACGATCGACTCGCGTGCGAAGGAGCCCGTCGTCGCGGCGTTGCTCGCCGTTGTCGGGGCCGACTGGGGGAAACCGCCGCTTCTGAACCTGATCAATCTCCTGCTGCGCAATCGCAACACGCCGCAGGAGGCGGCGGCGTTCAAGGCAGCCTTACCGAAGTACACGAAGGAGCAGCGCACCATCGCGCGCGGAGTTCTCGCCGCCGCCGACAAGACGATCGCCGAGCCGTTCCTCGAGCAGCTGCAGAAGTGGGACAACGAGCACGTGGACGCGGAGGCGCTCGAGGCGATCGGTCATGTCTGGGTGCCGGAGCGGGAGTGCGCCGACACGGTTGCCCTCCCCGTCTTCGTCGCTCAAGCGAAGACGGTCGCCGCGCAACTCACCGGATCGCCGCCGCGCTCCGTCATCCTCGTGGGTGAGGGGGGTGTCGGAAAGACGGCGATCGCCAAGCTCGTCGCGTGCGAGCTGGAGCGCGAGCAGTGGACGGTGTTCGCGGCCTCGGCAGCGGACGTGAACGCCGGCATGATCTATGTCGGGTCTCTCGAGGAGCGCGTGAACACGCTCGTCAAGCAGCTGGCGGGGAAGAAGGTCATCTGGTTCATCCCCGGATTCGACGAGCTGTTCTGGGCAGGGCAGCACCACATGAACCCGCGCGGCATCCTCGACCTCATCATCCCCCACATCGAAAGCGGCGCCATCCGCGTCCTCGGCGAGGTCAGGACGCCGGCCTACGATCGGCTCTTACAGGACCTGCCGAAGGTCGGGACCCTGTTGTACGCGCACCGCGTCGAGCCCCTCGACGATGCGGGGACGCTGGAGTTGGCGCGTCTCTGGGCGGCGAAGCGCGCACCACCGGGGAGCGCGCCCATGCTCGACGATCGCGCGCTGCGTGAGGCGATGCAGCTCGCCAAGCAGTATCTGGATGACAGCGCGGCGCCCGGCATGCTCATGTATCTCCTCGAGGCGGCGCAGCGACGCCGGATGCTCGAGGGCAGAGCGGACGTTCCGATGGCACAGAAGGACCTTCTGACGGCGCTCTCCGAGATGACCGGGCTGCCGCTTCCCATTCTCGACGACGCCCAGAAGTTGGACGTCGCGGGGCTCCAGGCGTTCTTCTCCCGCAATGTCCTCGGCCAGCCCGAGGCGGTCGAGTGTCTCGTGGAGCGGGTCGTTTTGATCAAGGCGGGGGTCACCGATCCCACGCGGCCGGCCGGTGTTTTCCTCTTCGTCGGACCGACCGGCACCGGGAAGACGCAGATCGCGAAGACGCTCGCCGAGTATCTCTTCGGCTCTCCGGAGCGGATGATTCGCATCGATATGAGCGAGCTACAGGAGCCGGGGAGCGTGAACCGGCTCATCGGCGGCGGTGACGTGCGGATGGATGGTCGCGCCCTCGTCGATCGGATCCGCGCACAGCCCTTCTCGGTGGTGCTGCTGGACGAGTTCGAGAAGTCGCACCCGGCGGTGCACGACCTCTTCCTTCAGCTCTTCGACGACGGACGGCTGACCGATCGCCGCGGATCGACCGCGGATTTCCGCCATTGCATCGTCATCATGACCTCCAACCTCGGCGCGACGGTTCCCGTCGGGAGCGGCATAGGATTCGCCGGGGAGACCGGTGCGTTCGCGCCGAACGCCGTGAGGCGCGCGGTCGATCAGACGTTCCGGCGTGAGTTCGTCAACCGCATCGACCGCGTCGTCGTCTTCCACCCGCTGAGTCGCGCGGTGATGCGCGACCTGCTGCGAAAGGAGCTGCGTGACGTGCTCCAGCGACGCGGGCTGCGGAACCGGCAATGGGCGATCGAGCTGGATGACTCGGCGGTGAACTTCCTGCTCGAGCGCGGATTCAGCCCCGATCTGGGAGCGCGGCCGCTCAAGCGGGCCGTGGAGGAGTACGTGCTCTCGCCGCTCGCCTTCACGATCGTGAAACACGAAGTGCCGGAGGGTGACCAGTTCCTCTTCGTGCGCAGTGACGGCAACGACATCGAGGTGGAGTTCGTCGACCCGGACGCCGCCGACGGGTCGGAAGCAGGCGCCCAGCGCCCCGCGGACAGCGACTCGCTGCCCCTCGAGTCGCTGGTGGTGGCCGCCTATGGCACACCGGAGGAGGTCGCGCTCCTCGAGGCCGAGCACGAGCGCCTGGTGGACCGCATCGAGAGCAGCGACTGGGAGGAGCGAAAGGCGACGGCGCTCGACGCGCTCCGCGCCGAAGGGTTCTGGACGTCGCCCAACCGGTTCGCCGTCCTCGGCCTGGCCGAGTACATGGACCGCATCGAGACGGGACTCGAGACCGCGCATGGACTGCTGCGTCGCCTCGGCGTCACCCGGCAGCCTCCGCGTGCGCGCTTCCGCCCCGATCTCGTGCAGCGACTCGCCCAGCAGATCTATCTGCTTCGAAGCGCCTGCGAGGGCCTGGCCAGCAACCAGCCACGCGATGCCTTCGTGCTGGTGACCGCGGCCTACGATGGGACCGCCGATGCGAGCCTCGCCGATTCGTTCGCCGCGCGGTTAGGGGAGATGTATCGCGCCTGGGCATCGAAGCGCCGCATGCATCTGCAGGTGCTCTCCGAGCGGCAGGGAAACGGGACCGATTCCTATCAGCTCAGGTTCGCGGTCTCCGGGTACGCGGCGTACGCGATCCTTCAGGCCGAGGACGGGAGCCACCTGCTCGAGGTTCCCGAATCCGAGCGCGGCTTTCTCAGGGCGCGCGCCATCGTCCACGTCGTTCCGCAGCCTGACGAGCCGGCGACGGGTGCCGCGGCCATCCTCGCCCAAGCCGTGGGGGCGCTGGAAGCGAAGACCGTGGGCCGTTCGATCGTTCGCCGCTACCGGGAGGCACCCTCTCCGCTCGTACGCGACAGCGTCCACGAGTGGCGCACCGGGCGACTCGATCTCGTGTTCGGCGGAGACTTCGACGTGCTTGGAGGGTGGTTGGAGACGACGCCCGGATCGTCGAGCGCGGCCTGAGCTCGCAGAGTACGGCTGCGGCGCCTAGCTGTCGACACCGTACTTGGAGAGCTTGCGATAGAGCGTCGAGGGGTCGATGCCTAACACTTCGGCGGCGCGGCTCTTGTTCCCCCCTTCGCACTGCAGCACCCACATGATGTAGGCGCGCTCGACGACCTCGAGGGCCGGATTCACCGGGCCCGCGCGTTCGCTCACCAGCGGCTCCGCCTTCCGCTCCGTGATCCGCTCCGGGAGAGCGGTGACGTCGATGACATCTCCCTCGGTGAGGATGACGGCGCGCTCGAGGGCGTTCTCCAGCTCGCGAACGTTCCCCGGCCACGCGTACGCCTGGAGGGCGTCGAGGGCTCGCTCGGACAATCGCTTCGCCTGTTCGCCACGCTGCGTCGCCGCCCGATGGAGGAAGGCGTCGACCAGCAGCGGGATGTCGTCTCTCCGCTGGCGGAGCGGAGGCAGGTGGATGGCAAAGACGTTGAGCCGGTAGAAGAGATCGCTGCGGAAGCCACCACGCTTCATCTCCTCCTCGAGATCTCGATTCGTTGCGGCGATCAGTCGCACGTCGATCGGCACCGCTTCGGTGCCACCCACCGGAATCACCTCGCGCTGTTGGAGAACGCGGAGGAGCTTCACCTGAGTCGATGGCGTCGTCTCTCCGATTTCGTCGAGGAAGAAGCTCCCCTTCCCCGCGGCGGCGAAGAGGCCCGCCTTGTCCTTCACCGCGCCGGTGAACGACCCCTTCACGTGGCCGAACAATTCGCTCTCGAGCAAGCTCTCCGGAAGCGCACCGCAGTTGATGGAGAGGAAGGGCCCTTCGGCGCGCCCCGAGCGCTCATGGATGAATCGTGCGACGACCTCCTTGCCGGTGCCCGACTCGCCTTGAATGAGCACGGTTGAATCGGTCGGCGAGACCGTCTCCGCCAACCGAATCACCGACAGCCAGGCCTTGCTCCGCCCGACCGGAGCGGTGGCCGCGTGGCGCTCGTGCAGCCGAATCTCCTGGCGCAGCGTGCGGTTCTCCACGCGCAGCTGGCGATGCTCGGTGGCCCGGCGAAGGATGGCGATGATGTCGTCGTTGACGAACGGCTTCTGGATGTAGTAGTACGCGCCGTCGTTCACCGCCTGAATGGCCGACCGGAGGTCTGCCTGTGCGGTCATGAGAATGACGGGGACATCGGGATCCTGGGAGCGAGCGGCGGAGAGGATGTCGAGGCCGGTGACGCTCGGCATGCGCACGTCGGTGAGAACGATCTCCGGACGCACCGCCGCCAACTGCTCGAGTCCCTGCTTCCCACCCTGGGCCACGTGGGCGACGAAGCCTTCGTTCTTGAGGAGGATACGCAGCGTCTCGAGAATGCCGGACTCGTCGTCCACCACCAACACGGAGGGCTTGTCCCCTTGCGACTGCGTCATGTGGTCTCCACGGCGGTCGGCTGGAATCGAGGGAGGAGGACAGTGAAGCGGGTGCCGGATGACGTGCTGTCGACAAAGACCCATCCTCGGTGAGCCTCGATCGCACGGTGGACGATCGGAAGCCCGAGTCCGGTACCGCCCAATTTCGTCGTGAAGAAGGGATCGAAAACCCGATCGCGGATGTCCGCCGGAATGCCGGGCCCGTTATCCGAGATGCGAAGCGAAACCGCCTCGGCGGCGAAGGGCGCACCGATCGGGATCTGATCGCTCGACACGGCGCTGACCTCCACCCGCACCTGCCCGTGCTCGGGTGACGCCTGCACCGCATTGAGCGTGAGGTTGAAGACGGCTCGGTGAAGGAGGTCCTCGTCACCCTCCACGAGCAGCGGTTCCGGCGGGACGGTGCACGAGACATCCACCCCCTGCTTCCCGTCCGGATGCGCGGCGGCGAGGCTCGCCGCCGCTCGGGCCACGCCCCCCACATCGACCCGCCCGCCCCTCGTTCCGGGCGGAGGGACGCGCGCGAAGTCGAGAAACTCCGACAGCAATCGCGAGAGGCGGTCCGACTCGCGGACGATCAGGCGGCCGAGCGTCCTCTCATCCTCGTCGGCCCGGGGGGCGCGGGAGAGCTGTTCGACGGCGCTCCGGATGGATGCGAGCGGGTTCTTGATCTCGTGAGCGAGCGAGGCGCTCAGCTCGGCCACCGCCTCCAGCCGCTCGGCACGGAGGCGCAGCCGCTCGAGGCGCTTGTTGTCGCTGATGTCCTGGAAGATCACCGTCGCGGACAGCTCGTGCGGCGACCCGTCGGCGTCGATGGTCGTTGTCGTCAGGCCGATCGGGAAGCTTCGGCCTTCGGAGGTGATTTCCGCCTCCCCGCGCGTCACGCGCTCACGCAGGCGCACGGCCCGCTCGAGTGCATCGACCAACGCCGGGGCGGCGTGCGAGAAGACGTCGCGCGCGTACTTGCCGCGACTGTCGTCGGCGTCGAATCCAAGCAGGCGTCCGGCCGCCGGATTGGCATAGAGGAGCCGCCCGCGCGAGTCGGTGGTGACGATGCCGCTGCGGATGTTCCGCAACACATCCTCCGCTTGCAGCTTGGCCAGCGCGAGGCGGGCTTCCAGCTCTTCGCGATCCTCACCAGCCGCCTGGAGTCGCGCACTCAGATAGGCCACGCCGAGGGCCACGGCGGCGAAGACGCCGAGCTGCAGCAACACCGACATGCCGACGGTGGTGTCGTGCCGGAAGATGACGTCGGCGAAGTAGAGCGCGTTGCCGAGTGCCGCGACGAGCAGACCTCCCCCCACCGGGAGGAGGAGTGAGGCGCCGGCGATGACGAGGATGTAGAGGGCGGCGAACTGGGATCGCGCCCCGCCCGTGAGGTGCACCACGGCGGTGACCAGAAGGACGTCGAAAACGGCCTGGCCGTAGTAGAACGCGCGGCCGACCCGTCCGCCGCGGAGGAGCGAGTACCAGACCGACAGCGCGGTGACAGCGATCGCCAAGAAGAGGGCGACGGAGGCGGCCAGGGTGTCTCGCGCGTCGGCGGCCCCCCACGCCGAGACGGCCGCAATGAAGATCGCCGTCGCTAGGGAGAGCCGGCCCATCCAGGTCCAGCGGAGGACGCGTCGGGGGTCGAACATCAGCCGGTTTGTGCGGGCGGGCGCAGGGTAGCCTCGAGAGGCTTTCCGCGCGGGAGGAGCGACTGCCGGCGGGCCGAGTGTTCCACCAAGGCGGGCATTTTGCTATATCTTGGACGAACAACGCCCACAAGGAGTTACGTGGTCTTGGCCGCCGATGCACCGACCCTGGGCTCCACCGCCCTGCGGCTGGCTGCGGTGCTCGCTCTGGTGTGCGCGAACGCCTTTTTCGTGGCCGCCGAGTTCGCGCTCGTGGCTGCACGCCGTAGTCGGATCGATGCCCTGGCGGCTCGCGGCGATCGAGCCGCTAAGCGGGTCCAGGAGACCCTCAAGCGACTCGACCGCTACATCTCGACCACCCAGCTCGGGATCACGCTGGCCTCGCTGGCCCTCGGCTGGATCGGCGAGGCGACGCTGGCGGGACTCTTCGATCGCGTGCTGCGCGGCTGGGGGATAGTCCCCTCGCCGGGACTCACCCACACCGCGGCGGCCGCCGCCTCCGGCTTCGCGGTGATCACCTTCCTCCACATCGTGCTCGGCGAGCTCACACCGAAATCGGTGGCGTTGCTCAACCCGGAGGCGATCAGCCGATGGGTTTCGGGACCGCTCCGGGTGTTTTCCCTCGTCATGTCGCCTATCGTATCCGCGCTCACGTGGTGCGCCAACGGGCTCCTGCGCGGAGTTGGGCTGAAGCCGGTGAACGAGGCAACCCGAGTTCATTCGCCGGAGGAGCTCCGTCTGCTGGTGCTGCAGACGCGGGCCCATGGGCTGCTCAACGAATCTGATTCGCAGATGCTCGCGGGCGTGTTCGACTTCCACAACAAGAAGGCTCGGGATGTGATGCGGCCGCGCACGGAGATCGTGGCGCTGCCGCTGGATGCGACCGTCGATGAAGTATGGAAGGTCTTGCGTCGCGAGCGCTACTCGCGCTATCCGGTCTACCGGGACGGGCTGGATGACATGGTGGGAGTCTTCCTGGCGAAGGATCTCTGGCTGCACGAGGCCGACCGTCCGTTCACACTCGAGGCGCTCGTTCGCGAGGCGCTCTATGTCCCTGACACACGGCCAGCCGAGCGGGTGCTCGATGACTTGCGGCGCACACGTGCCCACATGGCGATCGTCCTCGATGAATTCGGCGGCACGGCGGGGATCGTGACGATGGAGGATCTGATCGAGGAGGTGATCGGAGACATCGCCGACGAGTACGACGTCGCGGCTCGGGAGGCTTTGGAGATGAACGGGATGCTGGAGCTCGCGGGGTCGCTCTCGCTGATCGATGTCCGGTCGGATCACAACATCCCAATCCCGGAAGGGAGCTGGACCACACTCGGCGGATACGTTTTCTCGCGCCTGGGGCGCCTTCCCAGGGTCGGCGATCGGGTCGGATTCCCCGGCGGCGAGCTCGAGGTTGTGGCGATGGACTCGCGTCGCGTCGCCGCCGTGCGCGTTCACCGTGTGCCGACGGCCGCGACCCAATCGGCATGAGCGGCTCTCTCGAGGTGACAGGGGGCGTGTCCATTCCGCGCGACGAGCTCATCGTTCGAGCCTCGCGCTCCGGCGGCCCCGGTGGCCAGCATGTGAACAAGACGGCAACGCGCATCGAGCTACACTGGAACGTGCGCCATAGCGCGGCGTTGCCGACGGAGCTGCGAGATCAGTTGGCGGAGCGCCTCGGCGGGCGCGTCGATACGGACGGATTCGTCCGCGTGGTCGCGTCGGAACACCGGAGCCAGAAGCTGAATCGGGATGCGGCGGAGGCGCGGTTGGTTGAGATGATCCGCCGCGCGTTGGCCGTGCGGAAGAAGCGAGTGCCGACGAGGACCCCACGCAAGGCACGGGAGAATCGGCTGTCGGAGAAGCGCCGGCACTCGGAGCGGAAGCGCCAGCGGCGAGGCGCCGAGTCCGACTAGAGGCGCCGCGTCAGCGCACGATCTCGACGGTGGATGTCGTCTTCTGCTCCACGGCGACGACGGTGGGACCGATCGTGCGCGTGAGGTTCATCTGCTGATTGGCGGTTGAACCGAGGAATTCTCCCGTCGCGCCCACATAGTACATCCCCTGCACGGTCCCACTCCCCTGGACGGTGATGTTCTGATCTTCCTGCGTGAGCGCGCCGCTGAGTTGGAGCGTCGAGTTCCGCTCGATGCGCCACGCCTTCTGCCCGCGGTAGGTCGTGTCGCCGAGCACCTTCGAGTGGCTCACGGTCTTCGATTCGAGCGTCGCTCCACTGCGGCTGAGGGAGCTGTTCGCCGAGTCGGTCCACGCCGTGCCAGCCTTGGCATTCTTCGGCAGCGCCGGCAGGAAGTGCGTCATCCGGTCCACGAGCGTTTGCGCCTCGATTCCGGAATCGGGCAGGGTTGCGTGGGAGGTGTAGATCGCGCCGGTCGTGGACATGGTGCCGTTCACCTGTGTCCCCTCGAGGCGGTTGAGGTTCGGCATCGCAATTCCGCCATCGCTCGTCATGCGTATCGAGTCGATGGTCGCGGTGAACTGGAGGGTGTCCATCCCGGCCCCCGCCAGCACCAGCGTCAGCGTCTGGTCGTTATGCACCGTGTAGGCGCCCGACTTCCCCTGCGCGCGCTGTATCTCGTGGAACACCGAGCGCAAGTGGTAGCGCGCGGACGTCGGCGCGTAGTGAACCTGGGCGGCGGCGGAGGTCGCGACCAAGGCGGCGAGGAGCGAGTGGGCGAGGCGCGGCATGGCGTGAGGGGTCGACGATGCGGTCGGATGAGGAGCGGCGCCGGTGCACCGCCAAGATAGCGTTGACCAAAACGAACGGACAGCGCAGGCCGGTTGCCTCACGGTCGCGAGTATATTGCTGCCTCGGCATGCGAACGGACCGATCGCGCACGACCCTGCGCTCCCGGCGCTCGATCACACCTCGGATGGCGCGCTTTCGACGCCTCCTCGCCCGGTGGTACGCGCGTCACCGCCGCGATCTTCCCTGGCGTCGCACAAGCGATCCGTACGCCATTCTCGTGTCGGAGCTGATGCTTCAGCAGACGCCCGTCGCCCGGGTCGTCCCGTATTACACGTCGTTCCTCGACACATTCCCGACTCTCGAGGCTCTCGCGGGCTCGGAGCCGGCTCGAGTGATGGAGTCGTGGCGGGGACTAGGCTACTACGCGCGGGCACGCAATCTCCACCGCCTCGCACGCGCGGTCGTCGACGACCGTTCGGATGACTCGGCCGGCAACGCCACGTTGCCGAGCGATCCCAAAGCGCTGGAGCGCCTCCCGGGTGTCGGACGGTACACGGCGGGCGCCGTGGCATCGTTCGGGTTCGGCCGCCGCGCGGCGCTGGTGGACACCAACGTCGCGCGTGTCCTCCGGCGGGTGTTCGGCGTTCGCGGGCGGGGGCAGGCTGCGGTGTGGTCATTCGCCGACGCGTTGCTCCCTCGCACGGGGCGGTCCTGCTACACGCACAACCAGGCGTTGATGGAGCTTGGCGCGCTCATCTGCACGGCGCGCGTTCGGCACTGCACCCGGTGTCCGGTGCGTTCACTGTGCGCGACGTACGCTCGCGAGCGATGAGGCCCAACCAGGTTCACTACCTGCTCCCCACACTCGCCATCACGGCGGTGGCGCTGCTCGTGTTCGTTCTCCGGGAGCAGAAGCCGCTGCACCGTCTGGCGCGAATGTCGGGCCGACTGCTGCCGGCAATCATGCCACGGCTCCTCGCGGCCACGACCTTCCTGGCCGGGACGATCCTGCTCTTCTCGGGAGCGACTCCGGCCGTGGGGCAGAGGCTGGGATGGCTCCACAACTTCCTTCCGCTCCCGGTGATCGAGGTTTCTCACTTCTTCGGCAGCCTGGCGGGGGCGGGACTGCTCGTCCTCTCGCGCGGGTTGCAGCGGCGACTGGACGCGGCGTACCACGTGTCGATCATTCTCCTCGGCGCCGGCATCATCTTCTCCCTGCTGAAAGCGTTCGACTACGAAGAAGCGGCGATCCTCTCGGTTATGCTGATCGCCCTCATCCCGAGCCATCGCTTCTTCTATCGAAAGGCGCGACTTCTCGAGGAGCGGTTCACGCCTCGGTGGATCGTCGCCATCGCCTTGGTCGTGGCCGGGTCAGTCGTGCTGGGACTCCTCTCATACCGAGAGCCGGGGATGGCGGGCGGGCGGATTTGGGACTTCTCCCTCCACGCTCAGGCGCCGCGCTTCATGCGCGCCACGGTGGGAGTGCTGGTGCTGCTGGTCGTCGTGGCGGGGGAGCGACTCTTCCGGCCGGCGCGGCCGGCCGTCGTGCTACCGTCGCCGGACGATCTCGCGGCGGCGGCAGCGAGCGTGGCCCAGTCACCCGAGGCCGGTGCGCACCTCGCCCTTCTCGGCGACAAGCTGCTGCTCTTCGACGACGCGCGCACGGCGTTCGTGATGTACGGCATCGCCGGGCGTAGCTGGGTCTCGCTCGGTGACCCGGTGGGGCCACGGGACGCGGTGCCCGGCCTGGTGAAGCGATTCATCGAGGAGAGCGATCGCCACGGCGCCTGGCCTGTCTTCTATCGGATCGGCCGGGATCACCTCTCCCTCTATCTCGACCTCGGCTTCAGCGTGGTGAAGCTCGGCGAGGAGGCCCGCGTGTCGCTGGAGACCTTCTCGCTCGACGGTCCGGAGCGTCGCAACCTTCGGCGCGTGCATCGCAAGATCGAGCAGGAGGGGTGCGCGGCGGAGGTGGTGGAGGGGGATGCTCTGCGAGCACATCTCGGCACCCTCCGTGCGATCTCCGACGCCTGGCTGGAGGCGAAGAAAACGCGCGAGAAGAGATTCTCCCTCGGGTGGTTCGAGGAGCGATACGTCCTGCGCTACCCCACGGCACTGGTGCGGTGCGGCGGGACGGTGGTGGCCTTCGCCAACGCCTGGCCATCGGGGGCGCAGGAGGAGCTGGAGGTGGATCTCATGCGCTTCCTGCCGACGGCTCCTCCGGGAATCATGAGATACGCCCTCGTGGAGCTCATGCTCTGGGGGAAGGCCCGCGGCTATCGCTGGTTCAACCTGGGAATGGCGCCACTGTCGGGCATTCCCTCATCGGCGCTCCGCACGCTCTGGAATCAGATCGGCTCCGTGGTCTACGGTCGCGGCGAGCGTTTCTACAATTTCCAGGGGATTCGTGACTTCAAGGATTGGTTCCGTCCGGTGTGGGAGCCGCGCTATCTCGCGTCCCCTGGCGGCGCGATGAGGCCGGTGATCCTGGCGAACGTCGCCTCGCTCATCGCCGGCGGGCTGGAGGGCGTGGTCAGGCGATGAGATCCCTGCGGACGACGTCCTTCCCGGATATCTTTCCGCGTCCCGCCGGTTCCTGACGCCCGTCTCCTGATGCCCTTCCCGCCTCCCTCGGCACCTCTGCCGGACACCGCCATTCGTCAGGCGGTGGATGCGGTATTCGCGTCGCGGGAGTTCGCTCAGATGTCCGTGGGGGCTCGTGTCATGCGATTTCTCCTGCGCCTCATCGACTGGCTGACGTCGCGCGTCGCGGGGGCCTTTCATCAATCGCCGGCGGTGTCGTGGCTGGTGCTGGCGATCGCGGGGGCGCTGGTGCTCGCGCTCGTCGCCCGCGTGGTGATGCTGGCCCGCGCCCGAACGAGGCGGATGACGGAGCCGTTAGGCATGTCGGCGATACTGGGGGATGCGTGGCAGCTCGCCGCCGAGCTAGCCGCGGACGGTCGGTTCACCGACGCCGCGCACGCCTTGTACGTCGCGGTGCTCGATGCGACGGCGCGTCGCGCCTCGCTGCGCCTCCATCCGTCGAAGACGGCGGGAGACTATCTGCGGGAGCTGAGGGAGCAGCCGTCTCCTCTGGTGACGCTCTTCCGCGACTTCGCCCGGGCCTACGACGCCACGATCTACGGCCTGGGGATGTGCGATCGGGAGCGCTTCGAGCGTCTGCGGCTGCTCGCCCAGCCGGTGGTGGAGCCCCATGGCTGACCGGCCTCTCGATCGCTGGCTGCGACCCCGCTACGTCTTCGCCTTACTTGCGCTGCTCATCGGCATCTCGATGCTGATCTCATCGCCCCCGGAGCGCGAGGAGAACACCTGGCGGCTGAGCACGTACGACGCCGGCCCGTACGGGGCGAAGGGTCTCTACTTGGTGTTGGCGCGGCTCGGATGGCGCACCACGCGCGCCGACAAGGCAATGCGCGAGGCGCTCGACACAACCGCGATCTACCTGATCCTCGATCCGGAGGGACAGCCGATCGCCGCCGAGGTCGGCGTGCTGATGCACGCCGTGCGACACGGTGCGCTGGCGATCGTCGTGCCGCACGACCGCACGGCCCTCGCCGATTCGATCGGCGTGCGGCAGTCGGCGTTCATCTATGCCGGACTCGAGGTGCCGCACCGTGAGATCACGCGCGCTTTCGGCCGGATCGAGACGAGACACGACGACGAAGCGGCGGCGACACGCGACTCGGCCGGTTGGTTCTTCACCGAGTCGAACACGCGCATCATGCACTACTTCCTGCGCCCGACGTCGGCCGACAGCGACAGCGTCGCGACCTACCCCCAGCACCTGACGACACTGTTGAGCGCCCGTGGCCAGTCCGGCGAGCGGCCGGTCATGATGGAGGAGGAGCTGGATGCCGGACGCGTGTTGGCGATGTCGGATCCCGAATTTCTCCGCAACGACGTCGTGCGGCAGGGCGGCGCGGCCGTCCTCATGGTGCGACTTCTCGAGCGGCTCGACCCGGGGCGTTCACGGACGCTGGTGTTCGACGAATTCAACCACGGCTTCGGCGAGCATGGCGGCCCGTTGGCGACGGTCTGGTGGGGGCTCACACGCACGGCGATCGGGCGAGCGGTGTTGCAGATCGCGATCGCGCTCCTGGTGCTCCTCATAGCGATCGGCGTCCGGCCGATCGCCCCGGCGGCGCGGCTTCGCATCGAGCGCCGCTCTCCCTTCGAGCATGTGGGGGCGCTGTCCCGAGCGTACGAGCAGATCGGCGCCACTCGGCTAGCGGCGCGCCGCCTCGTGCGAGGGCTCCGCCGTCGCCATCCGGTGGGGGCGACTGACGGCGCCAGCGACGAAGCGTACCTGACACGACTCGCGGCACGCACACCGGCCCTCGCCGGCGACACACGGGTGCTGCTCGCGGCCATGCACACTCCTCGCTCGGCGAGCGAGCTGAGTTCCCTTGGTGCAGCCATCGACCACATCGAGAGGATGATCGTCACGTGATGCGTGCGGAGGAGGTCGCCGCGACCCTGGAGCGCGTGCGCGCCGTGGTTGCCGAGCGAGTGATCGGACAGGATGCGGTGATCGAGCAGGCGCTGGTCGTCTTCCTGGCCCGTGGGCATTGCCTGCTGGAAGGCGTGCCGGGGACCGCGAAGACGCTTCTGGTGCGAGTGCTCGCGGGTGCGCTCAACGCGCGATTCGGTCGGATTCAGTTCACCCCCGACCTGATGCCCTCCGACATCACCGGCGTGAACGTGCTGCGCGACGGCGGGCGAACGACCGAGTTCCGCGGGGGGCCGATCTTCACGGATCTCCTGCTGGCCGATGAGATCAATCGCGCCCCGGCCAAGACGCAAGCGGCGCTGCTGGAGTCGATGCAGGAGCGCCAGGTGACCGTGGACGGCACAGCGCGGCCGCTCGGCGATCTGTTCACGGTGTTCGCGACTCAGAACCCAGTGGAGTACGAGGGCACGTATCCGCTCCCCGAGGCACAGCTCGACCGATTCCTGATGAAGGTCAAGGTCGCCTATCCGAGCCGCGAGGCCGAGCTCGGAATACTCGACAGCTACGCGGCCGGGTTCGATGCTGAGCGAGCGGCGGACGTGATTCCGCCTCCGGTGCTGGATGAGGCCCAATGCCGCGCGCTGCGCGCCGCCGTCGATGGCGTCCTGGTGGCCCCCGAGGTGCGCGGCTACATCGCGTCGATCGTGCGGGAGACGCGCGATGACCCCGCGCTCACGTTAGGCGGCTCCCCCCGGGCGACGGTCGCGCTCTTTCGCGCCGCGCGCGGGAGCGCCCTGATGGCGGGTCGCGACTACGTCACGCCGGATGACGTGAAGGAGCTGGCTTCGGCCGTGCTCCGGCACCGGGTGACGCTGGCGCCGGAGGTGGAGGTCGAGGGGCGCAATGCGGACGAGGTCCTCCAGGGCGTCCTCGCCCGGGTGCAGGCCCCGAAGTGATCTTCGCGCTCCCACTCCCCACGCGACGGCTGGTGGCGGTGCTGATCCTCGTCGCGCCGCTCTGGATCGTCCCGCTCGCCCCGGGAGGCGTTCCCGTCGCGGTCATCGCGCTCTTGACGGTGGCGCTCCTCTGCGTCGCCGACGCTTTTTCGACCCCCGCCCCCTGGCAGCTCGAGGTGGTGCGCGAGGTGCCGGAGGAGTTGGGGCTCGGCGATTCGGAGTCGGCCACCTACCGTGTGCGATCGCGCGCCACTCGGGCGCTCGAGGTCGCCCTCTACGACGCGCTGCCATCGGCCGTCGCCAGCGACGCTCCGCGCGCGACCTGGCTCACCATCGAGCAGGAAGAGGCTCGCCCCATCCCCTTCACCGTCACCGGCCGCCAGCGCGGACGGTACGCGCTCGGGCCGGTCGTGCTGCGGGTGCTCGGGCGGTTCGGCCTCGTGCAGCGCTCCTTTCGCACGCCGCTCACCGACAGCGTGCACGTCGTGCCGTCGTATTCCGGTGTCCGTCGATACCGGCTCCTCGCCCTCCAGCACCGATTGCGCGACGCCGGGATCCGGTCGATCCGGCGCCGCGGCGACGGCACCTCCTTCTCGCATCTGCGCGAGTACGTCATCGGCGATGACCCGCGGCGGATCGATTGGAAGGCCACGGCTCGTCGCGACCGCCTGATGGCGCGTGAATACACCGTCGAGCAGGGTCAGACCGTCGTTATCGCGATCGACGCCGGCCGGTTGATGACTCAGCTGGTGGGCGGAGTACCGCGCTTCGACTACGCTCTCTCCGCGGCCACACTCCTCGCCGACGTCGTGACCCAGTCGGGGGACAAGGCGGGACTGATCGTCTTCGACGACGAGAGCCGAGCGTTCATACCGCCGGGACCGGGGCGGGAGACGCTGCAGCGGATTCGCGCAGCTCTCATTCCCGTGACGGCGACGATGGCCGAGCCGGACTATGCGGCCGCCTTCCGGACCCTCGCCGCCCGATGCCGCAAGCGCTCCCTCATCGTGCTCTTCACCGACGTGATCGATCCCCGCGCATCGCAGGCGGTCATCGCCCACACCGCTCGCAGCGCGGCTCGCCACCTGCTCCTGGTCGTAGCGCTCCGGAACGACCAGCTGATCACGGCGGCTGTGCCATCCAGAGACTCCACCGCCCGACAGATCTACGAGAGCGCGGCGGCAGAGGAGCTGGTACTGGCGCGCGAGGAAGCGCTGGCGCGCATGCGCCATGCCGGCGTCATCGTGCTCGACGTCTCGCCGCACGAGTCCACGGCGGCCGTCATCAATCGCTACCTCGAGATCAAGGCGCGATCGTCGCTGTAGAGGGGCTTGCGGCCACCGGGGCGCTCGGCGAGAGAGCGTCCCCACGATGGCCGAGCTCGTCACTGTAGGCGCTCTCCTCCTCCACCGGTTCGTCGGCCGGAAGAGCACGCCCGCGGCCTCTCATGATCCAGGCGACGAGCGTCACCAGCGAGAGCGCCGCCACCGTCACCTTGGCGCTGATCGGAATGTCGGTGCGCGGCGATATCAGCCCTTCGATGCTTCCCGCCACGAGCAACATCAGCGTCGCCGCGGCGATGAGACGGATTGCGCGGCGCCCATTGATCACCAGCGCCTCCCGCCGCGTCCGCGCCCCGGGAAGCAGGATCGCCGCCGCGATGAGAAACGCCCCGCCGCCCGCGAAGCAGATCGCGCTCAGCTCGAAGACGCTGTGCGCGATCACGAACTCACCGATCTGGTGGAGGATGCCCTTGTTGGCGTACAGGCCGAGGGCGGCGCCGATGCTCACTCCGTTGAAGACGAGCTGCAGCACAGTGAGAACGCCCGCCGTGACTCCGGAGGCGAAGACGGTATACACCACCTGGACGTTGTTGCTGATGATCGCGCTCGCCATCACCGGGCGCTCGAGCTCCGACACAGTGACGTACTCCCGGCTGTCCCGCCTCCCGGCGGCGGCGCCGCGATTGGCCCGCTCGACGATACCGGGCGCGAGGTCGTCGGCAAGCGCCGGATTCTTCTCGACGACGACGAACGTCGCTACCATCGGCCCGAAGAGGAGGGCTGCCGCGAAGAGAATCGCCCCGGCCGACCGCCGGATCTCGCGAGGAACGCGCACGGACAGAAAGAGCCAGATGGAGCGGAGCGAGAGAGGACGCTGTCGGTAGAGAAGATTGTGCGCGGCGCCGACCAAGCGACTGAGGTAGAACTGCGCGTCGCTGTCCCGTCCGTGCGCCGCCGTCTTGAGTCGCGCCAAGTCGGAGGCCACTTCGCGGTATCCGGCGACGAAGAGGCTCACTTCATCGGGGGTCAGCGAGCGCAGGCCGCGCGCCCGAGCATCGGCGAGCGTCCGGGCGAAGGCGCTCCAGCGTTTCGCCCCGAGCGCGACGATGGCGTGCTGCTCGCGCGCCGCGCCTGTGGCCCCGCGCGCGGCGAGCCCGCGGGCGCGCGCGGCGCGCTCCGTCTCGAAGAGCGCCGACAGTTGAGCGAGCTGCGACCGACCATCGTCAGGCAGGTAGTGCTCCAGCCTCGCGGCCACCTGTTGAGCCAGGCGCGCTCGTTGCGGGGGATCGAGCGAGTCGCGCCGAGCCCGAAAGCGCTCGAGCAGCTCGTACTCGTCGTCGCTGAGACGGGCCGTCACGCTCTCCGTGGTCGGGCGGGCCGCGACCACGGCCGGCGCGAGCTGCACCAGGCGCTCCTGCACGACGAAGGTGCCGGCCACGAGGTCGCCCAAGCGCTTCCCCGTCTTGCTCAGCGTCACACTGATGATGCCGACACCGTACAGAGGAGGGGGGAGCATGTCGATCAGTCGCACGAGGTTCCGAACGGCGGAGGCGGCGAACCCCACCGAGTAGCCGCCATCTTGAACGACGCGGATTCCCATGCGCCGCTTCCCGGGCGTCTGGCCGTCCCAGAGGGCCTCGAACACGACGAAGTAGCCCCAGTTCACGGCGAAGATGAGCAAGGCGATGATCGCCGCCGCCCACGAGGATGAGAGCGACCCGTGACGGGGGCCGCGGTCGGCGGCCGGCGCCAGGACGGTAGCGTAGAGCAGAGCGATGGCGATCAGCAGCATCGCGAGGATCAGCGTATCGATGAGCACGGCCGCCCCGCGCGATCCGATGCCGGCCACCGTGTAGGAGAACGCCACCTGCTCCGGCGTCTCGATGTCGATCACCTGCTCCAGGATCGGCGTGCCCGTCGACGTCTCTCTCAGGCTTTCGGCCGCCATGTCAGCGAGTCTCGTCGAGGATGAGCTGCGTCATGAAGCGCACCGCGCGGCCATAGTCGGCCACTCCGACGCGCTCGTTGGTGCCGTGAATGCGCGACAGATCGCTCGGAGAGAGAGGGAGCGGGAGAAAGCGGTAGACGTTCGGCGTAAGGGCGGCGTAGTAGCGCGCATCGGTGGCGCCCGTCACCAGGACGGGGGCGATGATGGTGCCGGGGAAGCGCTGCGCGATCGCCGTCTCCAGCAGCTGGTATGGCTCGCCCTCGGTGGGCGAGGTCGGTGACGGCTCCTCATTGGATGTGGAGTGAAGGGCCACGGTCACGCGCGGATCGCGTACCACGTCGCGAACATGCGCCAGGACTCCGGCCACCGAGTCTCCCGGAAGGATCCGGAAGTTGACCACGGCTCTCGCCCGCTGCGGCAGGACGTTGTCCTTGACACTCCCCTCGAACATCGTGGCCGCGGTGGTGGTGCGGATGGTCGCGTTCGTCGATGGCGAAGCGGATAGCTGCCTGACGATGAGCGGCTCGAAGAGCCATCGGTTGGCGAACACGAAGCGCGAGCCGAAGGACATCTCACGCGCCACGCGGTCGAACATGACGGCGGTCGCACCCGCGATCCGCGCGGGCATCTGATTCGCCTCCACCCGCACGATGGCGGAGGAGAGGACTCCCACCGCGGTATGCGGCGGCGGCATCGACGAGTGGCCGCCGGCATCGCGCACGGTGAGGTCCACGCTCGCATAGCCCTTCTCCGCCACCCCCACCAGTGCCACCGGGCGCGACACGCCGGGCACGAGGTCGTGCGCCACGACGCCCCCTTCATCCATCACGAAGTTGGGATGAACGCCGCGCGAGGCGAGCAGCGACACGATCGCGCGCGCTCCGCTTCCTCGCACCTCCTCGTCTTCGCCGAATGCCAGGTAGATCGTACGGTTCGGCTTGATGCCCCGCGCGAGGATCGTCTCGACCCCCTCGAGGATCGCCAGGACTCCCACCTTGTCGTCGAGCGAGCCGCGACCCCACACGAACCCATCGGCGATATCGCCGGCGAAGGGGGGATGTGCCCACCCCGCCTCGGTGCCCGCTTCCACCGGCACCACGTCCATGTGCGACATCAGGATCAGCGGAGGTGCGGACGTATCGGAGCCTCGCCAGGTGTACAGGAGGCTGTAGCCGCCGACGACCTCTCTTTTCAGCGCGGCGTGGACGCGCGGGAAAGCGCTGTCGAGGTAGGCGTGAAGGCCGAGCATCTCCGCGGCGTTCACTCCGGAATCGAGATACGAGATGGTGCGGAAGCGGAGCGCGCGGGCGAGGCGCGCCGCCGCCGCCGAGTCATCGATCGCGATGGAATCGCCGGCGACGGAGATGCCCGCCGCTGGTGCGAACCGGATGGTGCGCACGAGGGCGACTGCAGCCAGCGTCAGGACGACGAGGAGCGCGAGCAGCGCGAGACGCTTCACGCGACGGAATCTCGGCGACTCGACTCCGCCCGTCCAGCACCCCGACGGTCAATGACGCGATGTGCTGGAGCACTCCGCGCGAAGTTGGCTCGGCGTCCGCCCTCGCTCGAGCAACCGCGCCTCGGCGAGGGCATCCTCCGGCTCATCGACGGCGAGGCCGGTGACGCGCGCCGCAGCGGCTCGCGCAAGCAGCGCCCAGCGGGCATCCCAGGTAGATGGCCGTCGCCTCGAGGCGCACAGCTCTCGGCCGAGCTGCACGAACGCCCGATCGCGGAGCACCACGACGTCGTCCGGGGGGGGGGCCGCGGCGCGGCTGGCCACGGGTCGCGTCACGAAACGCACGAGCTCCAGCGGCGCGAGCGCGTGTGCGGGTCCGTAGCGAGCCAGAAAGGCGTCGCGGGAGTCCGTGTCGAGTGGGAGCACCTCACTCAGCACGGCGACAAGCGCCGCCGCCGCATCCCCGGTCGGACCCGGCGGCGATGCCGACACGTAGCCGGTGAGCGCGTCATCCTGAATCGACGTGAGGAAGCCGTTGCTCCGCCCCTTCGACGCGAGCGCCGAGGCGACGAACCAGTCGACGGCGCGAGCGAACATCTCGGTGGGCCGGTCACTCGGCGTCGACTCCTCCGCTCCGTCGGCAAGTGCGATGCTCGCCGGCGCCGTGGCAAGCGCTCGGATCGACCGGGCGATGGCTCCTCGCTGCTCGCGCACCGCCCGGTCGGTGGCGTAGTCGCCCCGAACCGCATACCGAGAGCGCGCGGCCTGCCAGTCGATATCGTGTGCCAACTCGTGCGCCAGAGCGCCGGCGGCGGTCGACACCGGCAGGATGATCATCCGTCGCTTCGGATCGTGAAGCGCCAGCGCGATGGATCCCGAGGGCCACTCGCTCAGCTGCACGCGAAGACCATAGAGGTCGAGCGCCGGCACGACCTGCTCGGCATCCGTGATGGCGTCGCGGAGCCGCGTGAGATAGCAGGGGCGCCAGCGCTCCGGCACGCCATCGTCGAACGCCACCGTGATGCCAAATCTGGAGCCGAGCTCGGCGACCGATGGCCCGCCGTCCCCAGGAAACCAGGGAGCCTCCTGGGCCACGGACCGGAGCGCGACCGCCGCCGCGAGAGTGGCCGATTCGGCGGCGCCGATGGTGGCTCGGGCTCGAAGAAGCGCGTGCTCGGCGGCGAGACTCTCATCGTTTCGCGCGCGCCAGAGGAATCGCCCCGCCGCCGCGCTCGCGGCGTCGTCGTCGGCCAGCGCAGCCTCGTGCATAACGCGTCGGCGAAACGCGCCAAGCGTCACCACCACCTGAGCCATGGGTGGGGATCCGGACCGCGCCAGCTCGGCCAGCCGCGCCGCCGCAGCCTCCGGGATGGGTGGGGGAGCGATTCGGACGGGTCGTGCATTGGGCATTTGCTCCGCACCGTCCTCCAACCGCCTGGCGGCGCCGATCTCCAACGTCAGCGCCTCCGCCTGCACCCTGTCGTCCTGCGCTGCGAGCGGCGGCGCTTCGACAGCGAGGAGGCGCTCCTGGCGCCACTGGGGCACGAGGGTGAGCGGCGAGACACCACTCCGCCGTGCCGCCGCGAGGAGAGCGCGGGCATCGCGGCGAGCCAACTCGCGATCACGCAGTAGCCCTGCCACGCGGACGGCGGTCGCGTGGGTCGACGGGAGTATCTGACGCTCGGCGAGCGCCAGGTCGTAGGCCAGGCGTACCGCGAGCTCACCCGAGCGCGGATCGCTCGCGCGAGCGATCGTTTCCTCGATCAGCCCCAGCTGCCACGACGCTGCAACATCGGCCGAACCCGATGAGGGCTCGAAGACCAGCGAGTCGACGACGTATCCGGCACCGTCGAGCGTGCGCGCGAGGAGCGCCCAGCCGAGCTGCTGTCGCGCAACGTCGGAGAGCCGCGGGTCGCGCAGAGCGTAGTCGATGAGCCGAAATGGACTGCCCAGCCCCAACCGCTGTCGCTCGAGATATCCGAGGGCCACGGCGGCGCCGCTCGACACCTGGTCGGGGCGCCTCCCCTCGGTGGTCCGGTGCAGCGTGTCGCTGTAGACGCGTCCCCGCTCCAGACCAAGGGCAATATCGGCACCCATCCGGCCGCGATCACAACCGCCGAGGGCGAGTGCGAGGGGGATGGCGAGCGCGAGAGAGCGGGTGTCGAGCGACGAGCGTGGCATCATTCCGATCGGTACCCGGTGGGCGGGTGATGGTTGCGTGGCCCCAGCGGATGGATAGGGTGCGATGGTGCGAGGAGGTGGATCAAGATCACTCCCCCGACAGCGCGCCGGGGAACGCTCGGCACAGCGATCTGAGACGGTTGCGCGTCTCTCGGGTGACGCCTATGACGCGCTGAGGTTTCGCGGCTGCCGTTGCTTCTCGGCGTTCGACTCGGCCGTTAGCTTACTCCTCCCCCCATGAATCTCGAGCGTTTGATCGTCGCATCGATGGCCGTGGCCTTCGTTGCCGTGGCCGTGCCGGCGGCCTCTGCCCAGACGGCGAGGCCGGATACTGCATTGCCGGACCTCAATGCGTCGATTCCGATCGATCCCGATGTCATCATCGGCACGCTGCCGAACGGCGTCCGGTACTACATCCGCGAAAACCACCGCCCGGCACAGCGTGCGGAGTTGCGCCTGGTCGTGAACGCGGGATCGGTGCTCGAGGACAGCACGCAGCTCGGTCTGGCGCACCTCGTCGAGCACATGGCGTTCAGTGGAACGAGCCGGTTCCCGAAGCACGAGCTCACGGACTACCTGGAGTCGACGGGGATGCGGTTCGGCGCCGATCTCAATGCGTCGACGAGCTTCGACGAGACGATCTACCAGATCACCGTCCCGACCGACAGCGTCGATCTCTTCGAGACGTCGCTCGACATCCTGGCCGAGTGGGCGCACAACGTGAGCTTCGATCCGGCGGAGATCGATCGCGAGCGCAAGGTCGTGATCGAAGAGTGGCGACTCGGACGCGGTGCCGCATCGCGGATTCGCGACCGGCAATTCCCGGTGCTGTACAACGATTCTCGCTACGCGGTCCGGCTCCCCATCGGCACCTTGGCGTCGTTGCAGCAGGCCAGCCGCGACGAAGTCGTTCGGTTCTACAGGGATTGGTACCGCCCGGACCTCCTGGGCGTGATCGCCGTTGGAGACTTCGACAAGGCGCGCGTCGAGCGCATGATCCGCGAGCGCTTCGCGACGATCCCGCCGGCGGCGCATCCGCGACCGCGGTTGACCTATCAGGTGCCGGATCACGACAGGCCGGCCGCCGTCGTCGTCGCCGACCCGGAGGCGACCAGCTCGCGCGTGAGCGTGTCCTGGCTCAAGCCAGTGCGCGCCGAGGTGACGGTGGCGGACTATCGGGAGCGTCTGGCGGAGATTCTCGTCGACGGGATGTTCGATGCCCGGCTGCGCGAGATCGTCCAGCGCCCGGACGCGCCCTTCCTCGGCGCCCGCGCCTCCGGGGGGCGTGCCGTGCGATCCAAGGACATCTACAGCTTGTCGGCGGTGGTTAAGGACGGGGGGATCGAGCGCGGACTCGAGGCCGTTCTCACCGAGTCGGAGCGTGTCACGCAGCACGGCTTCACGCCGACCGAGCTCGATCGCGAGAAGAAAGACCTCTTGCGCGGGATGGAGCAAGCGTATGCGGAGCGGTCGAAGACCGAGTCGGGAGAGTTCGTGGATGCCTACGTGGACGCGTACCTCGAGGGAGATCCGATCCCGAGCATTGCGCAGGACTACCAGCTCACGAAGGCGCTCCTGCCGAGCATCACCCTCGATGAGGTGAACCGGCTCGCCCGCGACCGCACCGGAGCGTCGGCCCCAGTCGTGCTGGCCTCCGCTCCGGCGAAGGCGGGAATCGACTTGCCTGAGGAGAAGACGCTGCTGGGGATCGTGAGCGCCAGCGCGACGCAGACGGTGGCCGCCTACACCGATTCGGCGGCGGACGCCGATCTCGTCCCCCATCGGCCGACCCCCGGACGCATCGCGTCGAGCCGCTTTCTGCCGCGCGTCGGCGTCATCGAGTGGCGACTCTCCAACGGCGCCCGCGTGCTTCTCAAGCCGACGGACTTCAAGGACGACGAGTTGCTGGTGCGCGCCTACAGCGCCGGCGGGACATCGGTGGCGCCCGACACGCTCTTCGTCAGCGCCAGCAGGGCAGCGCAGGCGGTGACCGTGGGTGGCGTCGGCAACCTGAGCGCGCGGGCGCTCGAAAAGGCGCTGGCGGGAAGGTCGGTGGGTGCGGCTCCCTTCGTGGGCATGTACGAGGAGGGGCTGAGCGGTCAGGCGTCCCCTGCCGATGAGGAGACGCTCTTCCAGCTCATCTACCTGTACTTCACGTCGCCGAGGGCCGACAGCGCGGCGTTCGAGGCGTACCGCGCCAGAGTGTCGGCGGGAGTCGCAAATCGGGCCGCGAATCCGAACGCGGCCTTCGCCGACACGCTGCAAGTCACGCTCGCGCAGCATCACCCGCGCATGCGGCCGCCGACACCAGGGGTGATCGACAGCGTCCGTCTCGATCAGGCGCTCTCGTTCTATCGTCAGCGTTTCGCAAATGCGGGTGACTTCACCTTCATCTTCGTCGGCAACATCGACACAGCGGTCGTCAGGCCGCTGGTGGAGCAGTATCTGGCGAGTCTTCCCAGCAACGGCGCGCGGGAACAGGCCCGCGATGTGGGGATTCGTTATCCAGTAGGCGTCATCCAGAAGGAGGTTCGCCGCGGCCTGGAGCCGAAGAGCGCCACCGAGGTCGTCTTCACCGGTCCCTTCAACTACACGCGAGAGAACGTTCACCTGCTGACGTCCCTCACCGACGTCCTGGAGATCGCGCTGCGCGAGCGGCTGCGGGAGGCGCTCGGGGGGACCTACGGGGTCAATGTGACGGCAGCGCCGCGACGCTTTCCGAGGCCGACGTACGAGCTACGAATCGAGTTCGGGTCAGCGCCGGAGCGTGCCGCCGAGCTTGGGCGAGCCGTCTTCTCAGAGATCGACAGCCTCAGGCGGCGCGGGGCTCGGCCCTCGGACCTGGAGAAGGTTCGTGAGACCCAGCTGCGCGAACGCGAGACGAGCCTTCGGCGTAACGATGTGTGGCTCTCGCTCCTCTATAGTTATGATGCGAATGGGTGGGATCCGACGTTGATCCTCGATTACCCCAACCAAGTGAGACAGTTGACGCCGCTCGCCATCCGGGACGCGGCCAGACTCTACCTCGATGACAAGAGGTACGTTGAAGTGACCTTGGTTCCGGAGGCCGCCGGTGCTCGGAACTAGCGGCGAACCGGGGCGTTGCGCCCCTGTTCGCAAGTCGATCGCCGGACAACCTTCTGCGGTGGAGCACCGCATGCGCCAACTCCTTCTGCTTCCCTTTCTGCTGGCGGCCGCTGCGGCGTCAGGCGCTCAGGCCCCTCGCATCACCCCGGTGGGGGACCCTTCGGTCCGGAACGACACGATCTACAAGCTGGCGGTGAAGCCCGAGGATTACTCGGACCAGCCGTTCGTGTACCTGTTGGATGACGGCGTCGTTCGGTTCGAGTCCGATGGCACGGGATCTCGCACCTACCGCCAGGTGGTGCAGATCCTGACGCCGGACGCCGCGGAGCGGTGGGGGGAACAAACTTTCGCTTACTCCGGCGGATCGGAGAAGCTAACCGTCAACTGGGTGCGAGTCCTCAAACCCAACGGCGAGGTGGTGAGCGCCAAGCCCGTGCACGAGCAGGAATCGCTCGCGCCGGTCGCGCTCGAGGCCCCGGTTTACTCCGACGAGCGCATTCATCGCGTCTCGCTGGGTGGCGTCGCGCCGGGAACCCTGGTCGACTACAGCTACACCGTGGAGACGGTGAAGCCGCTCGTGCCTGGAGATTTCTTCACCAGCTGGAGCGTGGTCACCGGCCGGCTCACGCGGCGCTCGCGCCTCATCGTCGATGTGCCGCAGGCCATGCATCCGCATATCGTGGAGCGTCACCTGACCTTCTCGAAGCAGATCACGGAGGCGAAGGGACGCCGGATCTACACCTGGTACACCAGCGACGTCGCCAAGCCGGAGACGGAGCCCCTCGCTCCCGACTCCTCGTTCGGCGAGACGATCGCGCTGGCTGCGCCAATCGCATGGGACGACGTGGCGAAGTGGTACGCGGGGTTGTCCGATGACCGGTACAAGCTGACGCCGGAGATCGAGGCCAAATTGAGCGAGGTGGTGAAGGGCGCGACCACGCTCGATGATTCCCTCCGCGCCGCGCACCGTTGGGTCGCGCAGGACTTCCGGTACGTCTCCCTCTCACTCGGTATCGGCGGCTATCGGCCGCACCTCCCCGAGCAGGTGTTCGCCAACAGGTACGGCGACTGCAAGGACAAGGCGACCTTCTTCATCGCGCTCGCCAGGCGGATGGGCGTACAAGCCTACCCTGTGCTCCTCAGCAGCGGCGGGGGCGTCGATCGCACCCTCCCCTCGGCGCACCAGTTCGACCACATGATCGCCGCCGTCGAGCGGCCCAAGGGGTACACGTTCGTCGACCTGACGGCCGAGCTGGTGCCCTACGGCTCGATCCCGCCCCCCGAAGAGGGGGAATTCGGGCTAGTGGTGCACCCGGGTGGCCGCGGCGAGGTCGTGACCTTCCCGGAGTCGCCGGCCGCCGACAACCGGTCGGAGGTTCACATTGTGGGTACCTTGGCGCCGACCGGGATGTTCGCCGGCCGTTGGACGCGAGAGGCGTCAGGCGCCCAGCAGTACGCCCTGCGCGGCTCGATGTCGCGCACGACGAAGCCCGACTCGGCGGAGCGGGCTCGGACGACTCTGGCGATCGCGAACGCGATTTTCGAGGGTTCGACGGGCGACAGCCTGCAGCTCTTCGACGGCCGCGACCTGCGAGCCGAGCCGAAGATCTCGGTGGTGATCCGCAACGGGCGCGCCTCTTCCAACGCCG
>Ga0187777_10000420_pt1 | contig 29845 bp, 24 predicted proteins | sample 1015_Q2_SP5_10_M_FD_132416 | JGI IMG/M metagenome (GOLD analysis project Ga0187777, IMG submission 132416) | Tropical peat soil microbial communities from peatlands in Department of Meta, Colombia - 1015_Q2_SP5_10_MG | ecosystem: Environmental > Terrestrial > Soil > Wetlands > Peat | place... | reverse complement strand
GCAGGCCTATTTCAATCGTGCCGGCGACGTCACCGCCATTGAAATTTATACCGACAATCCCGATCGTGTTGAGCGTTACCGCAAAGCTGTGCAGGACGCAGCGCAACGCCCGATATTCATGATCGACTGGCGCCAGCGCAACGCTACGTTCTTCAATGCGCTGCAGGTCGAACGCAACGTAATGTTTCTGATCCTCACGCTTATTGTATTGGTTGCTGCGCTCAACATTGTCTCCGGGCTGATCATGCTTGTGAAAGACAAGGGCCAAGACATTGCCATTCTGCGCACGATGGGCGCGACGCAGGGCGCGATCATGCGGGTCTTTCTCATTACGGGAGCCTCGATCGGAGTGGTCGGAACGATTGTCGGGTTTTTGTTGGGCGTGATCATCTGCCTGAATATTGAGAGCATCCGCCAGTTCTTGTCGTGGCTGACGAACACCGAACTGTTCTCGCCTGAACTTTACTTCCTTTCACATTTGCCCGCCGACATGGATTCGGGTGAGACCACTGCGGTGGTCGTGATGGCGCTTATGCTTTCGCTTTTGGCCACGCTCTATCCGTCGTGGCGGGCAGCGCGTCTCGATCCGGTGGAGGCGCTGCGCTATGAGTGAGACCTACACTGCAACCAAAATGAAGATAGAGCAGCGTCGGGATGAGGAGATTCCTATCCTGTTCATGCAAGATATCGAACGCCACTATCGGCAGGGTGACGAGACGTTGCACGTCCTGAACGGGATCGAGTTTGCGCTCTGGAGCGGGCAATCGGTGGCATTGGTGGCGCCGTCCGGCGCGGGCAAGTCGACGCTGCTACACATTGCGGGTCTGCTCGAGCATGCCGACCATGGCGACGTCTATATTGAAGGCCGCTCAACCGCAATTTTGCCCGACCACGAACGCACCCGCATCCGCCGCAACGAAATCGGTTTCGTCTATCAGTCGCACCATCTTTTGCCGGAGTTTTCCGCGCTCGAAAACGTGCTGTTGCCGCAAATGATCCGCGGGCTGACCCGCGCGGAAGCAAAAAAGCGGGCGATAGAATTGCTCGAATACCTGGGGCTTGGCGGGCGGCTCAATCATCGGCCGGCCGAGCTGTCCGGGGGAGAGCAGCAGCGGGTCGCCATTGCGCGTGCGGTAGCGAATGCGCCCCGCGTTCTTCTGGCCGATGAACCGACGGGCAATCTCGATGTGCACACCGCCGAACACGTGTTTCGCGCGCTGTCCCAGCTTGTGAGCGCCTCCGGCCTTGCGGCCCTGATTGCCACCCACAACATGGATCTCGCGGCGCGCATGGACAGGCGGATGACGCTGCGGGAAGGCAAGATCGTGGAAATGGACTAGGCGGCGTGCCGCCGATACCGCCCCTAGGCGTTTAACCCTGCATTAAGCATACCGGACTAGCTTGGATTCGAGCCGAAAGGTCCCAATCGGCGGTGGATTCTGGGGCGTACCATGCGCAATCGCGTTTTGATGTTACTTGCTGCAGCCTTTTGCTCGGCAGCAAGCGGTTCTGTTTTTGCGGCAGATATGGCGGTGCCAAGAGCGAATCCACCTCCGTTTATTTATAACTGGAGCGGCTTTTATCTCGGAGCCCATATTGGTTACGGGTGGGACCATCGCGACGCGGAAATATTCGACTCAACTGGCGCATCGCTGGTGTCGGGGTCAACCCAGGGCAGCCGTGTTCTCGGTGGCGCCCAGATCGGGATCAATTTCGCGGTAGCACCGCAGTGGATCGTTGGCATCGAGGCCGACTATTCAGGCACGAACATGGGCAGCACGGCCATAGATGGTCCCGCTTTCGGACAACGCGAGAATAACATCGATAGCTTTGGCACTGTTCGCGCCCGTGTCGGGTATGCTTGGGACAGATTCCTCATTTTTGGCAGCGGCGGCTTTGGCTGGGCCCATGAGGTTCTAACGCGCACTCAGCAAATCGGAACGGTCAATAATGCCATACCTGGAACGATTGAGGAGGTTGGGGCAACGGTTCCTGGTTGGTCTGCTGGCCTGGGGTTGGAATGGGGCGTTTCGCCCGGCTGGGCGCTGCGAGCCGAATATCTCCACTTGGATCTCACCAGCAAGGATTTCGCCTTTGTGGCGGCTGGGCAGTCGATCCAGGCGACGGCGCGCATCGACGCCGTGCGCCTCGGGGTGAATTACATCTTCAACGTCGGCGGACCGCGGGCCTATTAGCTCGGTCTTGCGTCGCACGAGGATAACTAGCTAACACACTGTAATTAATTAAGAAATGCTGTTTTAATGCTCGGCTTGACCTAGAACATATGATGAACTATGTTCTCTTTTCGTTCGAGAGAGAACTCATGTTCAAAGCCATATTGCAAGAAGCAGCCGCGCTGGCCTCACTATCACTGTTCGTTGGCATGATCGCGATCTGGACCCAGGTGCTGGGCAGTCTCTAGGCCCGCTCAACACCCGAATAAGTCTGTCTGACGCGGCTGCCCAAGTACGCGAGCGGGATGACGGGGAAAGACCAGCTCCGAGGCTGCGTATACGGTGGACTTGGCGCCGGCGCGCTCGCAGTCTGGGTGTAACAAGGAATCACCCATGGCCGGCCTCGATTTCGTGCACCTGCACGTGCACTCGTCCTATTCGCTATTGCAGGGCGCGCTCACGATTTCCCGCCTCTGCGAATTGGCAAAAGCCGACCACCAGCCGGCGTTGGCACTAACCGACACCGACAACATGTTCGGGGCGCTGGAGTTTTCTGAAAAGCTCGCGGGTTACGGCATTCAGCCCATCATCGGTTGCGCGCTTGCCGTTGATTTTGGCGACACCGATCACGGGTCGCGCAACAACAGCGGAGCGCCCGAGCGTACGCGCATCGTGCTGCTTGCAGCGCAGGCTCGGGGCTATTGCAGCCTGATGCGGCTCAACTCGCGCGCTTTTCTGGACACACCGGCGAACGAGCCGCCCCGGCTCAAGCTCGAATGGCTGGACGGAGAGACCACCGGCATCATTGCATTGACCGGCGGTCCGGCAGGTCCGCTCGACAACGCAATTGCGGCCGGACAAAACCATCTCGCCAGCTCAAGGCTTGACGCCTTGTTGAAGCTGTTCGGTGAACGCCTCTACATCGAATTGCAACGCCATGGTACGGCGGACGAACGCCGTAGCGAACCTGCGCTGATCGACCTTGCCTACACCAAGTCGGTGCCTCTGGTTGCCACCAATGAACCTTTCTTTGCGACGGCGAATGACTATGAGGCGCATGATGCGCTCATCTGTATCGCGGAAGGGCGTTTGCTGGCCGAATCGGACCGACGTCAGCTTACGCCCGAACATCGCTTTAAAAGCCGCGCGGAAATGGTCGACCTGTTTGCCGATTTGCCGGAGGCCGTCGCCTCTACGGTCGAAATCGCGCAACGGTGCGCATTCCGTCCGCGCACACATCAACCGATCCTTCCGCGCTTCTCGATTGGCGACAACGGCAAGGCACTCGATGAAGCCAGCGAGCTGCGCAAGCGAGCGGAGACAGGCCTTGAACGGCGCCTCGCGACAGCCGGGGTCGCGCCTGGTCATACGGTTGATGAATACCGGGAGCGGCTGGATTTCGAACTCGGCGTAATCGCCGGCATGAAATATCCGGGCTATTTCCTGATCGTTTCGGATTTCATCCAATGGGCAAAGGCGCAGGGCATTCCGGTCGGTCCCGGACGCGGCTCGGGCGCCGGCTCACTGGTTTCGTACGCGCTGACGATTACCGACCTCGATCCGATACGGTTCGGCTTGTTATTCGAGCGCTTCCTCAATCCCGAGCGCGTGTCGATGCCGGACTTCGATATCGATTTTTGCCAGGATCGCCGCGACGAGGTGATCCGCTACGTACAGGAGCGTTACGGCCGCGATCAGGTCGCACAGATTATCACCTTCGGTACTTTGCAGGCTCGAGGCGTACTGCGCGACGTCGGGCGCGTGCTGCAAATGCCGTACGGACAGGTCGACAAGCTTTGCAAACTTGTGCCGCAAAACCCGGCAGCGCCGGTTTCGCTCAAGCAAGCCATTGAAGGCGAGCCGCGGTTGCAGGCCGAACGTGACGGCGATCCCGTGGTGAAACGCGCTTTCGACATCGCGCAGAAACTCGAAGGCCTCAATCGTCATGCCTCAACACACGCCGCCGGTATTGTCATAGGCGACCGACCATTGTCGGAACTGGTGCCGCTCTATCGGGACCCGAAATCCGAGATGCCCGTGACCCAGTTCAATATGAAGTGGGTCGAACAGGCGGGACTGGTGAAGTTCGACTTCCTCGGATTGAAAACCCTCACAGTTCTGCAGACTGCGGTTGGTCTGGTTAAACGGCGCGGGATCGACATTGATCTCGCGGCGATTCCTCTCGACGACAAGAACACTTACGACCTGCTGGCGCGCGCCGAAGCGGTCGGGATCTTCCAACTGGAAAGTGCCGGCATGCGGCGCGCGTTGCTCGACATGCGGCCGGACCGGTTTGAGGACATCATCGCGCTGGTCGCGCTCTACCGGCCTGGGCCGATGGCGAACATCCCGACTTATTGCGCGCGCAAACACGGCATGGAGCGGCCGGACTACATCCATCCCAAGCTGGAGCCGATCCTTCGAGAGACGTTCGGCGTCATCATCTATCAGGAACAGGTGATGCAGGCCGCGCAGATACTTGCCGGATTCACGCTCGGACAAGCAGATCTCTTACGTCGCGCCATGGGCAAGAAGATCCGGAAAGAAATGCAGGCGCAACGCAATGATTTCGTCGCCGGCTGCGTTGAGCGGGGGGTCGAGCGTTACCAGGCCGATGCCATCTTCGATCTGCTCGAACGCTTTGCTGAATACGGTTTCAACAAAAGCCACGCCGCGGCGTACGCGCTGGTTGCCTATCAGACCGCCTACATGAAAGCGAATTTCTCGGTCGAGTTTCTCGCCGCGACCATGACGTTGGACATGGGCAATACCGACAAACTCGCCGAGTTTCGCGCGGAAGCTGAGCGGCTCGGCATCAAGGTCGACGCACCATCGGTCAACCGCTCGGGGGTCGATTTTGAAGTTGATGGCAACACCATCATCTACGCGCTGGCTGCCCTGAAAGGAGTAGGCAGGCAGGCGGTAGAGGCGATCATTGCCGCGCGCCGGAACGGTGCCTTTGCCGATCTCGCTGACTTTGTCGCACGGATCAATCCGCGAGCCGTGAACAAACGTGTGCTGGAGAGTCTTGCCGCGGCCGGCGCCTTCGATGCATTCGAAAAAAATCGCGCACGCGTATTTGCTGGCGTCGATGCACTGCTCGCCCGTGCGCAGCGTGCACACGATACGGCCGCAATCGGGCAAAGCGAGTTGTTTGGTGGCGGCGCTACACGTGAGCAGATCCCGCTGCCGCAGATCGAACCCTGGTTACCGGCCGAACGCCTGCGACGCGAATACGAAGCTGTCGGGTTCTTCCTGTCCGGCCATCCGCTCGATGACTACGCGGCAGTGCTGAAGAAACTGCGCGTTCAGCCCTGGGCCGAATTTGCGCGCGCCGTTAAAGCCGGCGCTACTGCCGGTCGGGTCGCCGCGACTGTTGTATCGCGGACGGAACGGCGGACGCGCACGGGCAGCAAAATGGGCATCATCGGTTTATCTGATCCGAGCGGGCATTTCGAAGCGGTGATTTTTTCGGAAGGTCTTGCCGAGCACCGCGATCTTCTCGAGCCTGGCAATGCAGTGCTGCTATTCCTATCGGCCGAAGTGCAGGGAGATGAGGTGCGCGCCAGGATACAATCCGTTGACCCGCTCGACAGCGCCGCGGCCAATTTGCAGAAAGGATTGCGTGTGTTTTTGCGCGACGGCGCGCCACTCGATGCAGTCGCCAAGCGGCTGGAGCCGGCGGTTCGTGCGCAAGCGAATGGCGACGGCGAGGTCAGTGTGGTGCTGTTGCTGAGGCAGGGTGCTGAAGTTGAAGTGAAACTGCCCGGCCGCTTCAAAGTGTCTCCGCAGATTGCCGGCGCCATCAAGGCAGTCCCGGGTGTGGTGCAGGTAGAGTCGCTCTAGGCTTTCGCTAAGGAATGACCCGCCTTGCATCTTGAAAATTGCCCCTATATAAGCCCCGACATCACTCACGCGGACGCATGGCTTTAGGCCCCGACAATGGGTCAAAAAGGCCGTCCGGTGGCCCAAAAGGGCTCACAACCGTCCGCGGCGGATCAACCGGAGAATGTTATGGCGCTTCCTGACTTTTCGATGCGTCAGCTTTTGGAAGCTGGCGTCCATTTCGGCCATCAGGCCCACCGCTGGAACCCGAAGATGGGCTCGTACATCTTCGGTACACGCAACAACATCCACATCGTTGATCTCGCGCAGACCGTGCCGATGCTGCATCGCGCGCTTCAGGCGGTCAGCGACACCGTAGCCAAAGGTGGCCGCATTCTGTTCGTCGGCACCAAACGTCAGGCGCAGGATTCAATCGCCGACGCGGCCAAACGCAGCGCGCAGTATTACGTCAACTCGCGTTGGCTTGGTGGAACGCTCACCAATTGGAAGACGATCTCGGCGTCAATTGCGCGACTGCGCAAGCTCGACGAAATGGTCAACTCGGGCGAGTCGGGGGGCTATACTAAGAAAGAGCGCCTTACCATGCAGCGCGAGCGTGACAAGCTCGATCGCTCGCTCGGCGGCATCAAGGACATGGGGGGCGTGCCCGATCTACTCTTCGTGATCGATACCAACAAGGAAGACATCGCGATCAAGGAGGCCCAGCGTCTCAATATACCGGTCGCCGCCGTGGTGGACACCAATTGCGATCCGGCGGGTATCACCTATGTGATACCGGGCAATGACGATGCGAGCCGTGCTGTCTCGCTCTATTGCGATCTCATCGCCAAAGCTGCGATCGACGGAATTTCACGCGCGCAGGGCGAAATGGGTGTCGATCTCGGTGCTGCGGAAAAGCCGATCGTCGCCGAGCAGATACCGACGGCGCCCGCGGCAGGCGACTTGGGTTTCGAGCAATTGCCGGGCCCGCGCGGCGTTGCCGACGATCTCAAAAAGCTTCCCGGAGTTTCTCCGGCAATCGAAAAACAACTCAACGATCTCGGTATCTTTCATTATTCGCAGATCGCCGAGTTCAATGCGAAGGCCGCCCATAACGTCGGCGAAGAGGTTGGCTTGCCCGGCCGCGTCGACAGCTGGGTAACCAAAGCCAAGGAATTGACAGCGGAGTAACGCCGCGTTCGCGCAGGCGTGGATGAAGGATGACGTGATGGCAAATATCAGCGCCCAGATGGTCAAGGAGCTGCGCGAATCGACTGGCGCCGGGATGATGGACTGCAAAGCGGCCCTTGCCGAGACTAATGGCGACATGACCGCTGCGCAGGATTGGCTGCGCAAGAAAGGGCTTTCGAAAGCCGCGAAGAAGGCCGGTCGCGTGGCTGCCGAGGGACTTATCGGCGTGCAGGTCAAAGACGCCAAGGGCGTGGTCGTCGAGGTGAATTCGGAAACGGATTTCGTCGCTCGCAACGACCTGTTCCAGGGTCTTGTCAAAATGATCGCCGATGTCGCGCTGTCCGTCGGAACCGATGTCGAAAAAATCAAAGCGGCAAAAGCCGGCAGCATCACCGTGTCCGAGTCAATCGCGAATACGATTGCCAAGATCGGCGAAAACATGACACTGCGGCGCGCCGGCGTGCTTTCGGTCGGCAAGGGAGCTATCGGATCCTACGTGCACAATTCGGTCATCGATGGTCTAGGCAAGATTGGTGTGATTGTCGCGCTCGAATCGTCCGGCAAGTCCGACGAGTTGACGGCCATCGGCCGGCAGATAGCCATGCACGTTGCCTCAGCGAACCCGCTGGCGCTCGATCCGGCCGGGCTCGATCCGGCGGTTGTGGAACGCGAGAAGAATGTGCTCGCCGACAAGTTCAAGCAGCAGGGCAAACCGGCTAAAGTCATCGAGAAGATCGTCGAATCGGGGCTAAAGACCTTCTACAAGGAAGTTTGCTTGCTGGAGCAGCCGTTCATTTTCGATGACAAGAAGAGCGTTGCTCAGGCGTTAAAAGAAGCCGAAGGCAGGGCGGGCGGGCCGGTCAAGGTCACGGGTTTTGTCCGTTATGCGCTTGGCGAAGGCATTGAGAAACAGGAAACCGATTTCGCCGCCGAAGTTGCCGCTGCCGCCGGTCAGACTTGATCGAACGTTGGCTGCCTCCGCTCTCGGCGATCCCGGTATGAAAGATTGCGAATCGCAATAAATGAGTGGCCCGATCTATCGTCGTGTGATCGTCAAATTGTCCGGCGAAGCTTTGTCGCCGGCCAGCGGTTTTGGTATCGGCCAGGCGGCGATTGAACGGCTGGCCGGTGACCTCGTGGCAGCAGCCAAGCTCGGGGTTGAGCTGGGCGTCGTCGTCGGCGGCGGAAACATTTTCCGTGGCATCGAAGTATCCGGGCGCGGCGTGCCGCGGCCCGTGGGCGACACCATGGGCATGTTGGCAACTGTGATGAATTGTCTCGTACTGGAAGCGGCAATCGAGCGAGCAGGGTGCGAGGCGCGTACACTGTCTGCGCTCTCCATGACTTCAGTGTGCGAGACCTACAATCGCAAGCGGGCGATGAAAAATCTCGGCAAGGGAAGAGTCGTCTTGTTGGCGGCGGGCACGGGCAATCCATTCTTTACGACTGATACGACGGCGGTACTGCGTGCCGCGGAACTCGAGGCCCAGGCAGTGCTCAAAGCCACAAATGTCGACGGCGTCTATAGCGCAGACCCCAAAAAAGACCCGAAAGCCAAGCGGTACGACAAGCTCACCCACCAGGAAGCGCTCGAAAAAGACCTGAGGGTCATGGACGGCGCCGCCTTTGCGCTTGCTCGAGAAAACCGGATGCCTATCATCGTCTTTTCAATTGCTGAGAAGGGCGCCATTGAGGCTGTGCTACGCGGAAAAGGGCACGCAACTGTCGTCGGATAGCACGGCTGCGGTGCGAGGCGCCGGCGGCAACGAAGCAAAGGCAAAGTTCCGGCTCGCGCTTTGACAATGATGGAGCGGAGTTCGGGGAGGCGTTATGAGCAACGCAACGACGCATGACATTAACGAGATCAAGCGCCGCATGCAGGGCGCGAGCGGCGTATTGAAAACCGAGTTGGCGGGTTTACGCACGGGTCGTGCATCTGCCCATTTGTTGGACCCGATAATGGTTGATGCCTACGGGTCGCAGATGCCGCTCAACCAGATCGCCACAGTGAGTGTGCCTGAGTCACGGCTAATTTCGGTCAATGTGTGGGATAGATCACTTGTTCACCCGGTCGAAAAAGCGATTGTGAATTCCAATCTTGGATTATCTCCAGCAACAGAAGGTCAGACCATCCGTTTGCGTATCCCGGAACTAAACGAAGAGCGCCGCAAGGAACTGGTCAAAGTTGCGCACAAATATGCTGAAACCGCTCGGGTTGCCGTGCGGCACGTCCGACGCGATGCGATGGACGTAATCAAAAAATTGGAAAAGGAACACAAGATCAGCAAGGACGATCACGACCGCTTCTCGGGGGAAATTCAAAAAGCAACCGATGCCGGCATTGCGGATATCGACCACATGCTCGCGGCAAAGGAGAAGGAGATCCTCACGGTTTGAGGTCATGCTCGATGTCCGAGTCAGATATCCATCAGAGCGGTTCGGTAACCTTCGACGTGCCGCGACATGTTGCGATCATCATGGATGGCAACGGCAGGTGGGCAGCGGCGCGTGGCTTACCGCGCGCCGAAGGACATCGGCGCGGGGTGGAAGCGCTGCGCCGTACCGTTCGTGCGGCCGGAGAAATCGGCATCAAGATCGTTACAATCTTCTCGTTCAGCGCTGAAAATTGGTCGCGGCCGGCAAGCGAAATCGGGGAGTTGATGGGGTTGCTGCGCCGATTTGTACGCAACGACCTTGCCGAACTTCACCAGAACAATGTGAAAGTCCGAGTGATAGGGGAACGCGTAGGGCTTGATCCCGATATCGGAAGATTGCTGGTCGAAGCGGAAGAGCTCACGAAAGAGAACGACGGTCTTACGTTGGTGGTCGCTTTCAACTATGGCGCACGTCAGGAAATTGTGCGCGCGGCCCGCAAGGTTGCCGAAGCGGCGGTGCAGGGGAGGCTAAGCGTTGACGACATCGACATGGACAAGTTTGTTCACTTTCTTGATGCCCCTGACATTCCGGATCCCGACTTGATTATTCGTACCAGCGGGGAGCAGCGGCTATCCAATTTTTTGCTGTGGCAGGCCGCCTATAGTGAGCTCGTCTTCGTTCCGACCTACTGGCCCGATTTTGACAGACCGGCGCTTGAATCCGCTATCCGCGAATATCAGCAGCGCGAGCGGCGGTTTGGCGGCCTCATCGCGCAGACCGGGTCCTGATCGTGGTTGATGCGGATCCCGTTTCCCGGTCAGGCGACACCGGAGCGCCGTTGTCCGGCAATAATTTGGCACTAAGGGTTGTTTCTGCGGCGGTCCTCGCACCGATTGCATTTGTCTCAGCTTATGTCGGCGGCTGGCCGTTCGCCGTGTTCTGGGGAATAGCTGCGATCGCCGTGCTCTGGGAATGGATAACATTGGTGGCCGGGACCAAGTATTGGCTGTTGTTCTCGTCCTGTGGCGTTGCGATCGCGGCGGCCGGATTGGTCGCCTGGCTTAATCGTCCGGTGGCCGCACTATTGATGCTCGGTCTTGGCGCGCTCGCAGGCGCGATCTTCGCTCCGAACAAACGACGAATTTGGGTGACCGCGGGTATGGGCTACGCGGGAGCAATGTTGTTGGCTCCGATGTTTCTACGCGCCGATGATGAGTTCGGATTTGCCGTCATCTTGTTGCTGTTCGCAATCGTGTGGACGACCGACATTCTCGGCTATTTCGCAGGCCGTGCGTTCGGTGGGCCAAAACTGCTGCCGGCGATCAGTCCGAAAAAGACCTGGTCGGGAGCGCTGACAGGCGGATTGGGTGCAGTGATCGCGGCGCTTCTTGTTGCGGCCGTCTTTGGCCCTTTCAACAAACTCGCGATCGGCGTCGTAGCCGCGCTCTTGTCGGCGGTTGCCCAACTTGGGGATTTGCTTGAATCGTGGGTGAAACGGCAATTCGGCGCCAAAGACTCGAGCCGCCTCATCCCCGGACACGGGGGCGTAATGGATCGTCTCGACGGTTTCTGGGCGGCGGCGCTGACCGCCTGTGTGATTGGATTGTGGCGCGGCGGTTTCGCTGCGCCTGACCGTGGGTTATTGTGGTGGTGAAACATGACCGCGGTTGACATTGCGCGCACCAGTTCTTCGTCTGTCACGGACGTGCGCTCCATTACTATTCTTGGCGCAACTGGCTCAATCGGCACGAGTACGCTTGATCTGATCAGTCGCGAGCCAAACCGCTATCGTGTGGAGTCAATTACTGCGCGCCACAACGCTGCGGCTTTGGGCAAAATCGCGCGTGATATTGGCGCGCGGCATGCTGTTGTTGCAGATCCGTCAGCATATCGCGATCTCAAAGAGGCGTTATTCGGTTCGCGTATCGAGGCGGCTGCCGGCGAAGATGCTCTCGTCGAAGCCGCGCAGCGGCCGGCTGACTGGGTCATGGGGGCGATCAGCGGGTCAGTTGGGTTAAAACCGACTCTCGCGGCGATCGAGCGTGGCGCAACCGTCGCGCTCGCCAACAAAGAGTGCCTTGTCTGCGCTGGAAGCCTGTTCATGCGGCGCGCGGCAAGCACCGGAGCGACGGTTTTGCCAGTCGACTCCGAGCACAATGCGGTGTTTCAGGCGCTCGGCGCGGGCAATCGTGCAGATGTCAAACGCGCAATTCTGACTGCATCTGGCGGTCCGTTCCGAACTTGGTCGGTAGATGCAATTAAGGTGGCGACCCCGGAACAGGCGCTGCGTCATCCGAACTGGTCGATGGGTCCGAAAGTCACCATCGACTCCGCGACACTCATGAATAAAGGGCTTGAACTCATTGAGGCGCATCATCTGTTTTCGCTCAAGCCAAATGAGATCGACGTACTCGTTCACCCGCAGTCAGTCGTGCACGGGCTGGTGGAGTTCCGCGATGGGTCAGTTGTGGCCCAGCTCGGCTCGCCCGACATGCGCATTCCCATCGCGCATTGCCTTGCATGGCCGCGGCGCATCGACGGTCCCGCGGCGCGACTGGATCTGGCGGCACTCAAGCAACTCACCTTCGAGGACCCCGACCTGGTTCGGTTTCCCGCCTTGGGCCTGGCGCGACGCGCCATGGAAATAGGTGGGGCTGCGCCGACAGTCCTCAATGCTGTGGATGAAATCGCGGTCGCTGAGTTTATTGCCGGCCGAATTGGTTTCCCCGCCATCACTGCTCTGGTCGAAGCAACCCTTGATATGGCTGCGAAACGGGGCCTACTGGCAGAACCGGCGGGAATCGACGCAGCTCTCGCCATTGACCATACGGCAAGAAGTATCGCCCGGGACCTCTTGCCCGAAATTGCCGTAAAGGCATCCTAGGAAGCTTACGGGTGACGAGACCTCTTTCAGGGCAAGACGAGGATAAAAATGGGTATTGAAATCATGGAAGGCTTGGGTGCCTTCGGCGGGGGCTTCGTTGGCTACGTCGTGCCGTTTCTTTTCGTGCTCACGATTGTCGTGTTCTTTCACGAACTTGGCCATTTCCTGATGGCTCGCTGGTGCGGCATCAGAGTCCTTGTGTTCTCGATCGGATTTGGGCCGGAGATTGCAGGGTTCAACGACCGATATGGGACGCGCTGGAAAATTTCAGCGGTTCCACTTGGTGGCTATGTAAAGTTTTTTGGCGATGAAAATGCGGCGAGCGCGCCAAATTATGAAGCGGCCGCTGCAATGTCGGAAGCCGAAAAAAAGGACAGCTTCATCTTCCAGCCGGTCGGATCGCGTGCAGCCGTTGTTTTGGCCGGGCCCGTCGCGAATTTCTTGCTCGCGATCGCGATTTTCGCTGCGATTTTTATGACCGTCGGCAAACAGATTACAAGCGCCCGTGTCGACACCGTACAACCGGGAAGCGCTGCGCAGACTGCCGGTTTCCAGCCGGGCGACCTGGTGCTGAAGATAAACGGCGAAAAGATTGAAAGCTTTTCCGACATGCAGCGCATTGTCAGCATCAGCGCTGGCGAGCAACTTGCGATAGAGGTGGACCGCGGGGGCGCCCCGGTCACGCTTAAGGCCACACCGCAGCTCAAGGAACTCAAGGACAATTTTGGCAACGTCCATCGCCTCGGCGTGCTCGGTATAAGCCGTTCCATGGCGCCAGGTGACATCAGGACCGAAAAAGCCGGCCCATTGCGCGCTATCGTCATGGGCGCCCAGGAAACCTGGTTCGTTGTCGACAGGACGCTATCCTACATTACAGGGGTATTCGCGGGCCGGGAGGCCGCCGATCAACTTGGCGGGCCCATCCGGATAGCGCAGGTGTCCGGCCAGGTTGCCACTGCAGGATTCACAGCCCTTATCCATTTGACCGCCATTCTCTCGGTTTCCATCGGGCTTTTGAATCTGTTTCCAATACCGCTACTCGATGGCGGTCACCTTTTGTTCTATGTTATTGAGGCTATCAGGGGGCGTCCGTTGTCAGAGCGCGCGCAAGAACTCGGTTTCCGGATCGGGTTGGCGATCGTCCTGATGTTGATGATTTTTGCAACCTTTAATGACATCCTGCATCTCGCTACCTCATGACCGTTGCTGACGGGCAACTTTTTGAGGGAAAAGGGGAAGTTTCGTCGGGACTTCGTTTGCAGCGCACTAAAAACGCTGTAAAAAGCGTGCCTTGCCAGCCCAGACCGTCTGTCGAATCCGCACTGGGGGCGGCCGCATGGATCAAAAGGGCGCGTAGCGCATGGGACTGTGTATGGGGACGGTACGGGGATTGGCTGTTGGCTGCCTGATCCTCGGCGGGATCCTTGTCGGCGCTGTTTGCGTGACATTTGTGCCTACGACGGCGGCAGTTGCGCAGACTGCGAGCTCCATTGTGGTCGAGGGCAGCCGCCGGGTCGAAGCCGACACTATCCGCTCCTACTTCAAGCCCGGCCCCGGGGGTCGGCTAGGCCCCGAACAGGAAGACGAGGCCCTCAAAGCCCTCCTTGCGACCGGCCTGTTTTCGGATGTCCGCATCAGTCACGCCGGCAATCGTCTGGTGGTGACTGTGGTCGAAAATCCGGTGATCAACAGGGTCGCTTTCGAAGGCAACAAGAAGGCCAAAGACGACCAGCTCACTGCCGAAGTGCAATCCAAGGCGCGCGGCACGCTATCGAGACCGACCGTGCAGGCGGATGTGCAGCGCATCATTGAGATCTATCACCGAAGCGGACGGTTCGACGTAACTGTAAATCCGAAAATCATCGAACTGCCAAATAACCGCGTCGATCTGGTATTCGAGATTAAGGAAGGCGAGAAGACCGGGGTCAAAGACCTGCGTTTTGTGGGTAACAAAGCCTATTCGTCGGGTCGTTTGAAGGACGTGATCAAGACCTCCGAAAGCAACTTCCTCAGCTTCCTGCAGACCACCGACATATACGACCCTGACCGCGTCGAAGCCGACCGCGATCTATTGCGCCGCTTCTACCTCCAGCACGGCTATGCCGATGTGCGCATTCTTTCCGCCGTCGGCGAGTACGATCCGGCCAAAAAGGGATTCATCGTCACTTTTACAATCGATGAGGGCGGCCAGTATCGGGTTGGCACCGTAGACATCGTATCGAACGTTCACGCAATCGATCCGACATTGCTGCGTGCGCAGCTCAAGCTCGGTCCCGGCAGCGTCTATAACGCTGATCTTGTCGAAAAAAGTGTCGAAGCGATTACAATTGGCGCTGCCAAAAACGGCTACGCCTTTGCCACCGTGCGCCCGCGTGGTGATCGCAATTTCGAAACAAAAACCATCAATCTGGTTTTCGTCGTAGAAGAGGGCGCGCGTGCATATATCGAGCGCATCAATATCCGCGGCAACACGCGTACCCGCGATTACGTAATCCGCCGTGAATTCGATCTCGCTGAAGGTGACGCCTACAACCGTGCGCTGGTCGATCGTGGCGAACGTCGGCTGAAGAATCTCAATTACTTCAAAACCGTTAAAATCACGAACGAGCCAGGCTCAGCGCCCGATCGAGTTGTCGTCAACGTCGATGTTGAGGAGCAGCCCACGGGTGAGTTTTCGATCTCCGGCGGCTATTCAACAGCCGACGGCCTGATAGGAGAACTCAGCGTAGCGGATCGCAACTTGATGGGCCGCGGCCAATATGCCAAGGCCGCCTTTACGTACGGCCAGCGCGTGCGTGGCGCAGACCTATCATTCGTTGAACCCTTTTTCCTTGGGTATCGAATGGGCGCCGGCATTGACCTTTTTGCTCGGCAAAATCTGGCGTCAAATTATGTGTCGTACGACAGCCAGGTAATCGGTACCAACTTGCGATTGGGCTTTGCACTAACAGAAGAAATTGCGTTTCAGCCGCGCTATTCGTTCTACCAACAGAAGATAACGCTGCCCACTCAGTACAATGACTGTCAATTCTCAAGTTTGACGCCGGGGAACGGCGGTCCAGGCGTAAGTCCAACCCTCGAAGCCGCGGGGTTTGATACTTTCGTGAACGTTCCTTTTGGCTGCTATGCCAACGGCGAAGCATCGCTCGCCGTACGCAGTGAGCTGGCTGCAGGCCCGGTCAACGTTTCGCTTGTTGGTTATACCGTTTCGTACAACACGCTTGACAACAACAGATCTCCGACCGCCGGGCTTTTTGCCGAACTAAGGCAAGACTTCGCGGGGGTTGGAGGCGACGTGAACTTCATCCGAACCTCGATTGAAACGCGCAAGTACTATGAGGTTTTTTCTGACATCATCAGCGTCCTCAAATTGCAAGCCGGTCATATCCAGCCATGGGGTGACAAGGAGTTACGCATGCTGGATCATTTCCAGATGGGGCCAAACCTCGTGCGCGGCTTCCAGCCCGCTGGCTATGGCCCGCGTGACCTTACGCCTGGCACAACCAATGATGCTCTGGGAGGCTCTCTCTATTGGGGTGTGAGCGTCGAGGCGCAGACCCCGCTATACTTCCTACCGAAAGATGTCGGTATCAAAGTCGCGGCTTTCGCGGACGCCGGTTCGCTATGGAACTACAAGGGACCAACGTTTTGGAATGTGACCGGCGAAACGCTCACAGTCGGTCTCGACGGTGCGTCGATGATCAGATCGTCGGTCGGTGTGGGTTTGATCTGGGATTCGCCGCTCGGACCGTTGCGCTTCGACCTGGCTTACCCGATCACAAAATACTGCGCGACGCAGGCCATCACGGGCACACAAATTTGCGACCGCACGCAGATTTTTCGTTTCAGCGGCGGCACGAAGTTCTGAGCTTGGCAGCGGCTGATGGTACGGCGTATCGAGCTGCCACAAGATGAACGAACCAATCTTCCTGCGAAAATCTACCGGTCTCACGCTTGATGAGATCGCCGAGCTGACTGGCGCGACGGTAGAGACTCCCGCGCCGCACGCTCGTCGTATTGTAGATATTGCTCCACTGGATCGCGCAGGGCCTTTCGATCTTACGTTCCTAGAAAGCAGAAATTTTTTGTCGGCAGCGGTTATGACACACGCCGGCGCTTGCCTGACAACGCCGGCGCTTGCCAAGGAGCTGCCAACACAGGTTGCCGTGCTGACAGTCCGGGAGCCTTATCGCGCCTTTGTGACGGTCGCGCGCAAATTGTTTCCGCAAGCGCTAAGTCCATCATCATTGTCCGAACCTGGCAATCTGACCGGCGCTCATGTTGAATCGAGCGCTCGGATGGAAGACGGCGTTATTGTCGATCCTGGCGCCGTTGTTGGCGCGCGCGCCGAGATAGGCGCCGGTAGCGTAATCGGGGCAAATGCGGTGATCGGGGCAGATGTTAAGATCGGGCGCGACTGTTCGATTGGAGCCGGCACGACCATTTCCAACAGCCTGATCGGTGACCGCGTTATTCTCCACCCCGGCTGCAAAATCGGTCAGGACGGATTTGGCTTTGTGATGGGGGGTGGCGGTCACCTGAAAATTCCTCAAGTAGGCCGCGTGATCATCCAGGACGATGTCGAAATTGGCGCCGGCACGACAATTGACCGAGGTGCTATTCGCGACACCGTTGTTGGCGAAGGAACCAAGATCGACAACCTTGTACAGGTAGGCCACAATGTCACCATTGGCCGGCATTGTATTGTGGTCGCGCAAACGGGAATTTCCGGTAGTTCAACGCTAGAAGACTTTGTCGTGCTGGGCGCGCGTGTTGGTCTCAACAATAACGTCACGATCGGTGAGGGAGCTCAGATCGCGGCGGTCAGCGTCGTTCACGGTGATGTGCCGCCGGGTGCGCGTTGGGGAGGCACGCCGGCTAAGCCCGTCAAGCAATGGTTCCGCGAGATGACTATCCTGGCAAAACTAGCGCGCAAGGAAAGCGCGACGAAAGCGGCGGACGATGAATGAGATAGTGCAATGAACAAGGCCGTAACGAAACTTGAGGCGGCTGATATCCTGGTGGTGCTAAAAATGCTGCCCCACCGCTATCCGTTTTTGATGGTTGACAGGGTAGTCGACATTCGCGGCGACGAGCATGGCATTGGCATCAAAAATGTGACGATCAATGAGCCGCATTTTCAGGGGCACTTTCCCGGCAATCCGGTTTTTCCAGGCGTGCTGATGATCGAAGGTATGGCACAAACTGCCGGGGTGCTTTGCATTGCGGCAGCCGGAGCCAAGCCAACATCGGTATTTTTTCTGACTATTGATGCGGCCAAATTCCGCAAGCCGGTCCGGCCAGGCGATACGATAGAATACCACATGAATAAAATCACACGGCGAAAAAACATGTGGTGGTATCGCGGCGAGGCAAAGGTCGCCGGCGAATTGGTCGCGGAGGCGCGGGTTGGCGCCCTGCTTTCCGACGTATGAGCACAGGCATGATCGATCCTGCAGCGTGGATCGAATCCGGAGCCACAATCGGAAAAGATGTTTCGATCGGGCCCTATTGTAGTGTGGGGCCACATGTCACGATCGGCGACGGATGCCGCTTGATCGCGCACGTTCATTTGACCGGCCACACGCATGTTGGCGCGCGGACGGTGATCTATCCATTTGCTTCGCTCGGAACGCCACCGCAGTCTGTTAAATATCGTGGCGGCCCAACGCGGCTTGTTATCGGCGCTGATTGCGATATCCGTGAATCCGTGACGATGAATATCGGCACCGAGGATGGAGGCGGCATTACTGAGGTGGGCGAAAAATGTTTCGTCATGGTCGGTTGTCACGTGGCCCACGATTGCAAAGTTGGGAATAACGTGACGCTGTCCAACAATGTCACGCTGGCCGGTCATGTCACCATTGGCGATAGCGTTGTGTTTGGCGGCCTGTCGGCGGTTCTCCAATTCACACGGATTGGGGAAGGCGCGATGATAGCGGGACTCAGCGGCGTGCGCGCCGACGTCATTCCCTGGGCCTTGGCGACAGGCCAACATGCGCATTTGGCCGGGCTCAACGTGGTCGGCATGCGGAGGCGCGGTTGGAGTAAAACCGATATTCATCAGGTCCGCGCAGCATATGAAGCACTGTTTTTTGGTGGTGGTGAATTTCGTACTCGCCTTGACCGCGTTGCGGCGGAATACGCCGGCGTCCCATCGGTCGCCAAGATCATCGAGTTCATCAAAATGGGCAAAGGTCGCCTTACGCGCCCGCACACGGCGAGCGAATCCGACATAGACGGAGAGATATGACCGCTGCGATACCGGCCGCCGAAAAAGGCCCGCTCGCGTTAATTTGCGGCGGTGGCAGCTTGCCTTTGACAGTCGCCGACCTTGCTGCAAAGCGCGGCCAAAAGGTTGTGCTCTTCCCGCTACACGGAGCCGCGAATCCGCGGGATTTTGAAAATCGTCCCCACCAGTGGCTTCATCTCGGGCAGGCCGGACGATTTATGCGTCTGGCGCGCGCAGCGGGCTGCAATAACGTTGTGCTGATTGGTTCGGTCGTGCGCCCCGCTTTCTGGCAGTTGCGACTTGATTTGCGCACCGTGATTGCGCTACCGCGCCTCGCGTTGGCTTTTAGAGGGGGCGATAATCATCTGCTCTCGATCATAGGGCGTTTGATGGAAGGGTACGGATTCCACATGATCGGCGCGCATGAAGTCGCGCCGGAGATACTCGTGCCGCAAGGCAGTCTGGGCCGCCTGCAGCCGACGGAGCGCGATCGCGCCGATATCATCATGGGTTTGGAGTATCTTCGCGCGGCTGGGCCTTTCGATATCGGTCAGGCCGTTGTTGTGTCGAACAAGCGCGTGCTGGCTGTTGAAGCCGCGGAAGGTACTGACGCGATGCTGGCACGCGTTGCCGAGATGCGCGCCAGCGGACGAGTGCGCACGCCTGCGGGGACTGGAGTGCTGGTAAAAGCGCCGAAACCAGGCCAGGACCTGCGTTTCGACATGCCGTCGATCGGGCCAAAAACCGTAGAAGGAGCTGCACGAGCGGGTCTTGCGGGCATTGCCGTACTCGCCGGAAGCACGATTGTCGCCGAGCCCGCGGAGCTCGTCGAAGCTGCCGACCGTGCCAAAATCTTCGTGAGTGGAGAAAGCGCCGAGACTGCGCGATGAGCGCGAGCAACCCGCATATCTTTATTGTTGCGAATGAGGAATCTGGCGACCGGCTAGGCGCGCCCCTGATCAGGGCACTAAGGCAATCCACGCAAGGCCGGGCGCATATTTCCGCGGTTGGTGGTGTTCAGATGGCCGAGCAGGGCGTCCCCAGTTTATTTCCGATCGGCGATCTGGCGTTCATAGGAGTGTCATCAATTCCCGCGGCTCTGCCAAAGAGCTTGCGGCGCATTCGCGAAGCCGCCGACGCTGTAGTTGCGGCGCGCCCGGACGTGCTTGTAATTATCGATAGCCCAGAATTCACGCATCGCGTGGCGCGCCGCGTGCGTGCGCGAGCGCCCGAAATCCCAATCGTCGATTACGTCTGTCCATCGGTATGGGCGTGGCGACCGTCGCGGGCACGTACGATGCGCGCATACGTGGATCAGGTGATGGCGCTTCTGCCTTTCGAACCGAAGGTCATGAAAGAGCTCGGTGGACCGCCTTGCACCTACGTCGGTCACCCGCTAATTGAGCGGATAAGCGAATTGCGCCCGAACGAATTAGAAATGCGATTGCGGTTGGCCGGTCCTCCGCTGCTTTTAGTCATGCCTGGAAGCCGTGCCAGCGAAATTCACCGCATGGCGCCAGTATTCGGCAAGGCCATCGCTGGCGTCGTCAAGCAATTCGGCGTAATCGAAGTGGCGGTGCCGGCTGTGCCGAGACTTGCGGACGGAGTTCGGCGCGCAATTGCGTCGTGGAGTGTGACGGCGCGTGTCCTGGTCGATCACGAAGAAAGGCAAGAGGCATTTCGAACGGCGCGTGCTGCACTTACCAAATCCGGTACGTCGACGTTAGAATTGGCGGTGGCCGGCGTTCCGATGATTGCTGCCTACCGGGTATCGCTCGTTGAGGAACTCGTCGCCCGCCTTTTGATCAATGTGCCCTCTGTCATTCTTGCCAACCTCGTGCTCGGTGAAAATGTGGTGCCGGAATTCCTCCAGCGAGACTGCACAGCGGAGCATCTCGCCACGGCGTTGTTGCCGTTGCTCAGCGACACCCCGGAACGGCGCCGTCAGGTCGACGCATTCACGCGGCTCGACGGCATCATGGAAATCGGAAAAGCCGCGCCAAGCGACCGCGCAGCCTCGGTGGTGCTCGATCGCGTGAGATCGTTGAGTGCAATCCCTGCGTAATTCCAAGGTTATAGGACCGGCATTGGGGTAGGCTTGCCGGCTGCTCCCGGATGGGCGTATGTCATTGGAGGAACCCGGATTTCAGTCTTTGACCCCATCTCCCCGCGCTTCAATCACCGCTGTACACGGCTATCTGCCGCCAGACCTTCTCACCAATGCGGAGCTGGCGCGCATGGTGGACACGAGCGACGCGTGGATCACGGAACGCACCGGGATTAAGGAGCGCCATATCCTGAAAGGCGAAGGACTTGGCACCTCGCACATGGCTGCCGAGGCCGTACGTGGCCTGTTGCAGAAGACGGGCACAAAACCTGAAGAGGTCGATTTGCTGATTTGCGCGACCACGACGCCGGACATGCAGTTTCCTTCAACCGCCAACCTGATCTGCGACATGGTCGGCATGCGTGGTATCGGCAGCTTTGACGTGCAGGCGGCGTGCTCGGGATTTCTTTATTCGCTCACGATCGCGGCGCAATTCATCGCCAATGGCACAGCACGGAAAGTGGTGGTGGTTGGCGCCGACAAGATGTCATCGATCATCGACTACACGGACCGGGCAACATGTGTGTTGTTCGGTGATGCGGCAGGGGCGGTGCTGCTCGAACCGAGCGACGAGGGCTACGGCATTATGGACGCCCTGATCCATTCCGACGGGTCGGGAATGATTCATTTGCACCAAAAGGCCGGCGGTAGCCGGATGCCCGCGACACCTGAGTCGGTGGCCAAGCGGCTGCACTACGTTCACCAGGAAGGCGCTGCAGTTTACAAATTTGCTATTGCCAAGATGGCCGAAGTTGCCGGCGCCATCATGGCGCGCAACAACCTGCGCGCTGATATGATCGATTGGTTGGTTCCCCACCAGGCGAACAAACGCATTATCGAATCCACGGCCGAGCGCATGGGTATGCCCATGGACAAGGTAATGGTGACGATTCACAAATACGGCAACACTACCAACGCCACTATTCCGCTCTGCTTGTGGGACTATGAGCCGAAATTGAAACGTGGCGACCGCTTGGTGCTCGCCGCGTTCGGCGGCGGCTTTACGTGGGCCGGCATTTATGTGCAATGGGCTTATGACGGCGCGACTGCACCGAAACTAAACGGCAAAAGCAACGGCAAGGGCCGGCAGTAAGGACTACTTCCGCCGCGAAATCGGCGTGTAGTCACGGCGCGTTGCGCCGGTGTAGAGCTGGCGTGGACGCCCAATCTTTTGTTTCGGATCCTCGATCATCTCTTTCCATTGCGCGATCCAGCCGACCGTGCGGGCGACAGCGAACAGCACCGTAAACATGGTTGTCGGGAAGCCCATGGCCTTGAGAGTAATGCCCGAATAGAAATCGATGTTGGGATAAAGCTTTTTCTCGATGAAATAGTCATCGTGGAGCGCGACTTTCTCCAGCTCCATCGCCACATCGAGGAGCGGATCATCCTTGATGCCAAGTTCGGTCAGTACCTCATGGCAGGTCTTCTGCATGATCTTTGCGCGCGGATCGTAGTTTTTATAAACGCGGTGACCAAAGCCCATCAAACGATAGGGGTCATTCTTGTCCTTTGCCCGTTTGACGAATTCGGGGATATGGTCGACTGAGCCGATTTCGCGCAACATATTCAGCGCGGCCTCATTGGCCCCGCCATGGGCAGGTCCCCACAGGCACGCGCAACCCGCGGCAATACAGGCGAAGGGATTTGCGCCGGACGAGCCCGCAAGCCGAACCGTTGAGGTCGAGGCATTCTGTTCGTGGTCGGCATGTAGAATAAAGATGCGGTCCATCGCGCGCGCCAGCACCGGATTTGGCTTGTATTCCTCTGTCGGCACCGCAAAGCACATGCGCAGGAAGTTGGAGGCGTAGTCGAGCTCGTTCTTCGGATACACGAACGGTTGGCCGATCGAGTACTTGTAGGCCATAGCCGCAAGCGTGGGTACCTTCGCGATCATCCGCACCGAGGCGACCATGCGCTGGTGCGGATCAGAGATGTCAGTGGAGTCGTGGTAGAACGCAGACAGTGCGCCCACGCATCCAGTCATCACCGCCATTGGATGCGCGTCGCGACGGAAGCCCTGGAAAAAACGACTCATCTGCTCGTGGACCATCGTGTGGCGGCTCACCCGATAGTCGAAGTCGGTCTTCTGCGCGGTTGTCGGCAGCTCGCCGTAGAGGAGCAGGTAGCAGGTTTCCAGAAAATCGCCGTGCTCGGCGAGTTGCTCAATCGGATAGCCGCGATAAAGGAGAATACCTTCATCGCCATCGATGTAGGTGATTTTGGACTCGCAACTGGCCGTTGAGGTGAAGCCCGGATCGTAGGTGAACATCCCGCTCTGGCCATAGAGTTTCGAGATGTCGACGACGTCGGGACCGATCGTGCCGGGGTAGATCGGCATATCCCAGTTGTTGTTGCCGACGGTCAGGGTGCCGGTCTTGTTTTTGGCGTTGGTCTTGGCGTCCATAGTCGAGCCCTCGAATTGGCCGCGAACAGTAACTTTGTGGGTATCCCATCCATATGTGCACTGCAAGATAGCCCAGCGCTAGGCTGCTCCGCCGGTATATAGGTCGGCCGGCCGCCGTTCGTTATGACAATTTTACGGTGCTGCCTGATCCCTGAGCCTCGCAAGGCTCTCGTCCCGCCCTAGCACTGCCAGCACGTCAAAAATCGGCGGGGAAGTTGTCCGTCCGGTCAGCGCGGCCCGCAGAGGTTGTGCAACCGCGCCAAGCTTAAGCCCGGCACGCTCGGCGTATGGCCGCACAACTGCTTCGGCCGAGCTTGCGTTCCAGTCGGAAACTGCTTCGAGTTCGGGCAGGAGCGCGCCTATCAGGGTCTTGGCCTCGTCGGTAAGGAGAGCCTTGGCCTGCTCATTGATGTCAAGTGGACGGCTTGTCCACAGAAAGCGAGAAGCATCGAACAACTCGACTAACGTCTTGGCTCGCTCCTTGAGGCCAGGCATGGCTGCCAGCAATTTGGACCGCAAAACTGGTGTCATCTTGCTCGCAAGCTCCTGTCCGCCGGCAATGTGTGGCAAGAGTTGTTCGACGCCCGCAATGAGTTCGGCGTCGTCGGCTGACCGGATGTAATGGCCGTTAAGGCTCTCGAGTTTGGTAAAATCAAAGCGCGCCGGAGAACGGCCGATTTGCGGCAGGTCGAACGCGGCAATCATCTCTTCTGTCGTAAAGATTTCCTGGTCCCCGTGCGCCCAGCCCAGCCGAACAAGATAGTTCCGCATTGCGGCGGGCAGATAGCCCATGGCGCGATAGGCATCGATGCCAAGCGCGCCGTGGCGCTTGGATAATTTGGATCCGTCCGGCCCATGGATTAGCGGAATATGCGCCATGATCGGTACTTTCCAACCGAGCGCCTGGTAGATCTGGGTCTGGCGCGCCGCGTTGTTGAGGTGATCGTCACCGCGGATGATGTGCGTGACGTCCATGTCATGATCATCCACGACGACTGCCAGCATGTAAGTTGGTGTGCCGTCCGACCGGAGCAAAACAAAATCGTCAAGATTTTCGTTCTGCCATGCAACGCGGCCCTGCACCTGATCCTCGACGATCGTTTCGCCGGTCAAAGGCGCCTTCAGCCGGATCACCGGATAGACCCCGGCGGGTACATCCTTCGCGTCCACGTCGCGGCAGCGGCCGTCATAGAGCCGGGTGCGTCCCACGGCGCGTGCTTTTTCGCGCATCGCAGCCAGCTCAGCCGGACTGCAGTAGCACCGGTAGGCGTGCCCAGATGCGAGCAATTGCTCGGCAATCTGCCGATGCCGGGCGGCACGTGAAAACTGGAAGACAATTTCGCCGTCCCAGGTCAAACCGAGCCAAGTCAACCCGTCGATAATGGCGTTGATAGCGGCAGCGGTGGAACGCTCGCGGTCTGTGTCCTCGATTCGCAACAGCATTTTTCCGCCGTGCCGGCGTGCGAACAGCCAGTTGAACAGGGCGGTACGGCCGCCGCCAATATGCAGAAAGCCGGTGGGAGAGGGCGCGAAACGGGTGACGACAGGTTCGCTCATCGCCGGGCGTGTATCACAGTTGCAGGACAGAAAGTCGGAACATTTGACATTGAGCTAGGTCACACGTCATGGCATAGCCCGCCCGTTGCGGCTACGAGCCGAAGGGTCTTGGCCAGTCGAATTCGAGGAAGCATGGCGGTAGATGAAAAAGCAAGGGGCGGTGTGGAGGTGGTCGATGCGGGCCGCGACTTCATTCGCGATATCGTAAAGGCGGATCTTGATTCAAAGCGCGTCAAAGGTGTCGTCACCCGCTTCCCGCCCGAACCGAACGGCTATCTTCACATAGGTCATGCAAAGTCGATCTGCTTAAATTTTGGCATCGCCGAGGAATTCGGCGGGCGTTGTCATTTGCGCTTCGACGATACCAATCCGACCAAGGAAGAGCAGGAATATATCGACGCGATTGAACGTGACGTACGCTGGCTCGGCTTTGACTGGGGCAAGCACCTCTATCATGCGTCCGACTACTTTGAGCAACTTTATTCCTGGGCCGAAGATCTGATCCGGGCCGGAAAGGCCTATGTCGACGATCAGAACCCGCACGACATGCGCGCCAACCGCGGTACACTGACTGAGCCGGGCAAGAACAGCCCGTTTCGGGAACGAAGCGTCGACGAAAATCTCGACCTGTTTCGCCGCATGCGAGCGGGTGAATTTCCCAATGGCGCGCGTGTGCTGCGGGCCAAAATCGACATGACCTCCGGCAACATCAACATGCGCGACCCGGTGCTCTACCGTATACTGCACGCCGCCCACCCGCGCACCGGCACGACTTGGAAAATCTATCCAAGTTATGACTTTGCGCACGGGCAGTCAGACGCCATTGAACAGGTCACCCATTCAATCTGTACGCTTGAGTTCGAAGACCACCGGCCGCTTTACGATTGGTTCATTGCAAATTTGCCGGTGCCGTCGCGCCCGCACCAGTATGAGTTTGCCCGGCTCAATCTCACTTACACGGTGCTTTCCAAGCGCGTGCTTACCGAACTGGTGCGCGGCGGTCACGTCACGGGATGGGATGACCCGCGGATGCCTACGCTCGCGGGCCTGCGCCGGCGCGGAATCCCGCCGGAAGCGATCCGCGACTTCGTCAAACGGATAGGTGTCGCGAAAGCAAACAGTATTGTCGACGTTGGAATGTTCGATTTTTCCGTCCGCGAAGCGCTCAACAAAAGCGCGATGCGCCGAATGGCGGTCTTGCGGCCTCTCAAAATCGTGATCGAAAACTATCCCGAAGGGCAGGTCGAAGAGCTTGAAGCCGTCAATCATCCCGATAATGCCTCGGCAGGCACACGGAAGATCCAGTTCGGGCGTGAAATCTACATTGAGCAGGATGACTTCATGGAGAGCCCGCCGAAGAAATTTTTCCGGCTTTCTCCGGGGACGGAAGTACGCCTGCGCTACGCCTATTTCATTACCTGCCGGGAAGTGGTGAAAAACTCAAAAGGCGAGGTGACCGAGTTGCGCTGCCGCTACGATCCGGCGACGCGTGGCGGAAATGCGCCGGACGGCCGCAAGGTGAAATCGACGATCCATTGGGTCTCGGCAGCGCACTCGATGCCGGCGGAAGTGCGCGTCTACAATCCTCTGTTCACTCGTCCCGATCCCAGCGGCGAGAATTTCGCGACCGATCTCAATCCCCATTCTCTTGAGGTGCTGAACGGAGCGCTCGTCGAACCGGCACTCAGCGACGCCAAACCTGGACAGCCGGTGCAATTCGAACGTCAGGGCTATTTCTGCCTCGAGCAGGATTCGAAGGGCAGCAAGCTTGTCTTCAGTCGAACGATCGGGCTGCGGGATACCTGGGCCAAGGAAAAGCCCACAGGGTGATCCCTTCGGGGCATGGCGGCCGCTGCTGCAACCCTAGTCGATCGAAATATCTGGCGCATTTATGGCGCCGTGGCGCTGCGCTGGACAGGCGACCACTTTGAACAAAGCGTTACACATGCACCAGGTCTCGAGCGGCCGTGGACCCAGAAACCAGCAATCACGGCGACCGACGATACGCCGCCGAGGTCGTCAAAATCCGACGCCGCGCCGCGCTCGGAGGATCTCGATGCAGGGGACTAGTACCGGCGGAACAACCCCACCAGCTTGCCCTGAATGCGCACGCGGTTGGGCGGCAGGATGCGAACCTCGTAGGCGGTGTTGGCGGGCTCGAGCGCAATCGACGCGCCGCGGCGACGGAAGCGTTTGAGCGTGGCCTCCTCATCGTCAATCAACGCCACAACGATATCGCCTGTGTCGGCTGCTTCCGATTTGCGGATCAGCGCAATATCGCCGTCGAGTATGCCCGCCTCGATCATGCTGTCGCCGCGCACCTCGAGAGCAAAATGATCACCGGCGGAGAGCAGATCGGGCGGCATATTGATCACATGGCTGCGGGTCTGGATCGCTTCGATCGGCGTGCCTGCCGCAATGCGGCCCATAACCGGCACCGCGACCGGCCGGCCCCCATCGTCCTCGGAAGAGGCGCGGACGCGCCCAAGATCGCCCTCGATGACACTTGGGGTAAAGCCACGAGACCGGGCCGAGCCAAGGCCATGGCCCACCGAGTCGGGCAGCTTGATCACCTCGATGGCGCGGGCCCGGTTGGGCAGGCGGCGGATAAAGCCGCGCTCCTCAAGGGCCGTAATGAGCCTGTGGATGCCGGATTTCGAGCGGAGGTCCAGGGCATCCTTCATCTCGTCGAACGAGGGAGGTACGCCGGCCTCGGTCAGCCGCTCGTGGATGAAGCGCAGAAGCTCGAACTGCTTGCGGGTCAGCATCGGTGTCTCCCCCTCGAACCCCACCCCCGAGGGGGATCAGGTCAGAAACAAATCATGAACGGACACTATCTGTTCGATATGTGTTCCGCAACTATTTAATTTGGGGTGAAAAACTCGAAAGACGGCTAAAGGCCTAGCTTAAGGATGACACACTCTGAACCGGCTACGGCTGCCGGCGCATTCGGCTCCCGAATCAGCAGGCAATCGGCTCTGGCGAGGGGGGCCATCAGGGAACTGTCCTGGTTCGGTAGCGGAGTGGCGACAAGGCCTCTTGGGCTACGGGACAGGGTCGCCCGGATGTAGTCCGCACGCTCGTCGTTGGCGGGCAAATCGACCCCGAGGAATGCCGGCTCGGTGCGATGTTCAATATCCCGCCGCCCGGAAAGCCGCCTGATCATCGGCACAAGGAATAGAAACGCGCACACGTACGCGGAAACCGGATTTCCCGGCACGCCCAAAACCTGCATAGCCTCCAGCCGGCCATGCATCATCGGACGGCCAGGGCGTAAAGCAACCCGCCAGAAAGACAGATCAAGGCCTTCGGTGGTGAGCGCGCGCTGGACCAGGTCGTGCTCCCCGACTGAGGCTCCGCCGGAGGTGACCAGGATGTCACTGTCGTTCTTACGGGCACGCCGGATGGCAGCCACGATGTCCTCGATACGGTCGCGTGCGATACCGAGGTCGTGGACTTCGGCGCCCTCATAGCGCGCCAAGGCTGCAATGGCGAAACCGTTTGAATACACAATCTCGCCGAGTCCAGGCTTGCTGCCTGGAGGAACCAACTCATCGCCCGTTGCGAGAATGGCAACCCGCGGCCGGCGGTGCACACTGAGCCGGCCGTGGTTCATGGCCGCCGCCAGCATCAAGTCTCGGTCGCCAAGTCGGGTGCCTTTGTGCAGCAGCACCTCGTCTTTCGTGAAGTCGATTCCTTGCGCGCGCACGTTGCGCCCTCTGGCCGTCTGCTTCTGGATGGTGACCGTGTCGCCGTTACGCGTAGCGAGCTCCTGGATCACCACTGTGTCGCTGCCTGCGGGCATTACTCCGCCCGTGAAGATGCGTGCGGCCTGGCCGGTCTCCAGTTGGCCGTCAAAGGGATGGCCGGCTGCAACTTCGCCAATGAGCTTGAGGGTCGTCGGCGCCTGCGCTACGTCGCCCGCACGTACCGCGTAGCCATCCATTGCCGAAACCGCCGCCGGGGGCTGCGTGCGCAGGGCAACCAGATCTCCAGCGAGCACGCGACCGATCGCGTCATTGAGTGCAACTTCTTCAGCCGGTCGCGGCTTGGCGTCGGCCAGCACTTTCTGCAACGCCTCTGCGACAGGCATCAACGCCATGGCGCTAGCCCTCTGCGCGCCAGTCGCCCGACTTGCCGCCGCTCTTCTGCAGGAGGCGAACGCCCTCTATGCGCATGCCGCGTTCGACAGCTTTGACCATGTCGTAGATCGTCAGGCAGGCGATCGAGACTGCCGTAAGGGCCTCCATCTCGACGCCGGTTTTGGCGATGACCTTGACTGTCGCCCGCACTTGGAAGCCGGGCAGACCGTGTTCGGGGTTGATCTCGATTTCGATCTTGGTGAGCGGGAGCGGATGGCAGAGCGGAATGAGTCCATGGGTGCGCTTGGCCGCCATGATGCCCGCAAGCCGCGCCGCACCCAGGACGTCTCCTTTTGCGGCATTGCCCTCCAGGACGAGATCCAGGGTCTCGCGGCGCATGATGACGTGGCCTTCGGCCACAGCAATTCGTTCAGTCGCGCCCTTCTCCGAAACGTCGACCATGCGCGCTTCCCCACGCTGGTCGATATGGGTGAGGGCGCTGGAGCCTGCTGGCGCGGACTTTTGGGCCGCAATGCGCTTGTTGCCTTTAGCCTTGGATTTGGTTCTGGCCTTTGGCCTGCTGCGTCGTGACGGAGCCTTTTTCTTCAGATGCCTTGCAGCCGGGTTCCTCCTTCGCGCCATGGGTCACTCCGCGGCGGCGCGGCGGGGCTCCCGGGCAAGCAAGGTCCGGGTTGCGGCCGCCACGTCGGCCTCTCGCATCAGGCTTTCACCGATCAAAAAGGTCGAGACGCCGACCCGGTTAAGTCGGGCAAGGTCGGCCGGTTTATTGAGGCCACTTTCAGCGATTATGATGCGGTCGCGGGGGATTTTCGGGGCCAATTGTTCGGTGACAGCAAGAGCCGTTTTGAACGTACGCAGGTCCCGGTTGTTGATTCCTATAAGTCGAGACTTCAAGCCCAAGGCTCGCTCAAGCTCAACTTCATCATGAACTTCAACTAAAACGTCCATCTGGTGGGTAATAGCGGCGTTCTCGATTGAGCGTGCGGACG